>OLRD01000595.1_pt1 | contig 28105 bp, 26 predicted proteins | sample 1672051 | NCBI WGS metagenome assembly OLRD01 (sample SAMEA3136640, study PRJEB25190) | human gut metagenome | biome: human gut; feature: human-associated habitat; material: faeces | place: Austria | collected 2013 | reverse complement strand
CTTCGGTGGTTCGAATCCACCCTCCTCCACCAGAAAAAAGGACTTTGCGTTTGCAAAGTCCTTTTTTCAATGAAACGAATCCCTTCGGTATGTGAAATTGCCCTGCGGGCAGTGAAATACACGGCGTCTCCAAATCATCCATGGTTCTGCGCCATCACGCCGACCAACGCGTGCGGCACGTAGGGCTCTTCAAGGTATGCAATCTCATCAGCGGTGAGCCTCAATTCAACGGCGTTCACAAGCCCCGTGATGTGCGAAAGCTTCGTTGCGCCGCAGATGGGCGACGCAACCTTCGTCAGCAGCCACGCGAGCGCGATCTCCGTCATGGTACAGCCGCGCTTCTCGGCCAGCTCCGCCACACGGTCAATGATCACACCGTCGGTCTCGGCGGTCTTGTCGTACTTAAATTTCGCGTAGTTGTCTTCCTCAAGACGCTTGGAGCTCTCACCAGGACGTCTCGAGAGCCGCCCTGCGGCGAGCGCACTGTATGGCGTCATCGCAATGTTCTCCGCCTTGCAGAACGGCGCCATTTCGCGCTCCTCCTCGCGGAAAATGAGATTATAATGTCCTTGAACGGACACAAACTCCGCCATGCCGTGCATACGGGCGTAGTAATTCGCCTGCGCCAGCTGCCACGCATAGCAGTTCGAAATGCCGATGGCGCGGACCTTGCCGGCCTTCACCGCGTCGTTCAGCCCCTCCATAATCTCCTCAATGGGCGTGCGATAATCCCACATGTGGCAGATGTACAGATCAACGTAGTCCATACCGAGACGCTTCAGGCTTGCATCGAGGCAGTTTTTCACGTGCTGCTGCCCCGTCACGCCGTTTGCAATCTCCGCATCGGTGCGCGGCTCAAATTTCGTCGCCAGCACCACATCCTCGCGGCGGGCAAAATCGCGCAGCGCACGGCCGACAAACATCTCGCTCGTGCCGCCTTGGTAGCTCATCGCCGTGTCAAAAAAGTTGATGCCGTTCTCGAGCGCCGCTTTGATGATCTCGTTGGAGCTTTCCTCATCCAGCGTCCAGCGGTGCTGCCCTGCGGCCGCTTCGCCAAAGCCCATGCAGCCAAGGCAAATGCGCGAAACATGCAGGTCAGAGTTGCCGAGTTTTACGTATTCCATGTGTCTTCCCCTTTTCTATAAAAATTCGTGATTTCTTGCTTTCAGTATACTAAACCATCAAAAGAATGTCCAATACCTATTTTTTATCCTTCTCCATGCCGGAAATGTATTTCTTCGCAAAATCGAGAAACGCGTTCGTCAGCGGTGAGAGCACACGGTTCTTTTTCCAAACGAGCACCGTCGCGGCGCGGATCGGCGGCTGCAGCGGCACGAATTTCAGGCCGTTATGCTGCAAGTCAAGCTTCAGCGTGAACAGCACGCCGTTTTCGCGGCGAATGACCGAGGCCATGTTGTACTGCAAATCGCCGTGCGCGATAATATTGAGCCGGTCCGCGCTGTCGCCGAACCAGTTCACAATCTCACTGCGGATCTGATCCCGGCGCGAAAACACCGCCGGGTACGGCACAATGTCCTGTGGCGTCAAATACGGCTTCTGCGCCAGCGGCGAATCCGACCGCACCAGCGCGTTCCACGTTTCCGGCACCGGGAAGTGCAGAAAATCATACTTGCTGATTTCCACCGGCTCCAACAGCAAGCCGATGTCCAACGTACCGCGTTCAATGCGCTCCTTGATGTTATCGGAGTTGCCGCTATAAATGCTGTACGTCACGTTCGGGTGCTCGGCGCGAAACGCCGCCAGAATGCCGGAAAGATGGCAGGAGCCGTGGTACTCGCCGCTGCCGATGGAAATTTCGCCGGTCAGCATTGCCTCCTGCTTTAATTCCCGCTTCGTCATTTCGGAAAGCGTCACGATTTCCTCTGCGCGGCGGCGGAATAACATACCCTCCTCCGTCAACGTGATACTGTGGCTGTTGCGGCTGAACAGCTTCACGCCAAGCTCCTGCTCCAGCCCCATCAGCTGGCGGGAAAGTGTGGGCTGTGTGATATGTAAAAGCTGTGCCGCCTTCGTGATGTTCTCCTCACGCACAACAGCCAGAAAATACTGCAAGACTCGTATATCCATGGATCTGAAAGCAGCCTCCTAAGCCTCGGGCGGCAAACGCGCACCCTTTATATTTCGTATTATAGCACGCCTGTCATGCCCATTTCAATACAGCGCATTGTTCAAGTTGTGCAGACAAACCTTGTGCAACTTCAATAAAGTTTTGCGCCTTATGTAAATCTTCTGTTCAGTTTTAAAATCAAATCTTACAAATCTCTTTATAAATGCAAAAAAGCTGCAAAAGCCCTTGTAAATCCAGAAAAGTTGCGCTAAAATAGTAATCCGCGCCGGGGTATTTCTTATTTATATGAGTGTTTTCATGTACGCACATGATTTGGATTTTTATGATTTCATAATTTCTTGAAACGGTTTTACCGGATCACGGTATACGGCCGCGGTCCACAGGAGGTGCATTTATCTGCAAGTATTCAGAGCACTGAAAAAGGGATTTTTAGAGCTTACCCCAAACGAAAAGGTCTTGCTCGTTTTAACGGCTTCCATTTTCCTCACCGTCTATGCCGAGATGCTGGCGCTGCTTTTATTGCCGTTTTACATTGCCGCCACGAAGCAGAGTTTCGTTTTCTTCCGCCGTAAACAGGATTTATTTTTTCTTTCGGCTTTCTGGGTGCTCTCCCTGCTCGTCACGATTTTCTCAGGCGGCACCGTAACGGATATTCTGCTCGGCGTTTTTATGGTGTTCGCATTCATCGCCGTCATTTTCGTCACCTATACGATGACCCAGCGCGCGTTCCGCCTCATTTTATCTTTTGTCTGCCTCATGAGCCCCTATTGCCTCCTTATCGCGCTCGTTCAGCGCGCGCTCGGCATGGAGTGGGTTTACGGTGCGCGGTATAACTCCATCTTTACAAACCCCAATTACTATGCGTTTTACATTTCGCTCGTCGTGCTCTTCTGCATCTACAACATCGTAAAAAGCGAAGACACGCCGCTGCGCGGTATATACGCTGCCCTGATTCCGTTGAATCTTATCGCGCTTGAGCTCACCGAATGCCGCACCACTTTCATGGTGCTGCTCATCGTCTGCCCTGTCATGCTGTGGTTCTGTGGCAAGAAGAAGTGGCTTTCCGTGTACCTTTTCACCATGCTCGGCATTTTGCTCACACTCGTTCTGTTCGGTGAATCGCTCGATTTCCTCCCGCGCATCAATCTCATCCGGCACGATTTTGCAAAACGCATGAGCATCTGGTCGGGCGCCATCGGCAGTATTATGGACGCCCCGTGGTTCGGCCGCGGCTACAATACATACGCGCGCATCCATGACCTCTACGGCTCATACAGCATCGCAAAGCATTCGCACAACCTGCTTTTGGAGCTCCTCATGGACTTCGGATTTGTGGGTACGGCGGTCTTACTCGGTTACTTTGCCATCAATGTCGGCAAGATTATCCGCCTGCACCGCAGCCAAAAGTGCCACCAGCGCTACGCCCTCACGGTCTCCGTCATCGTTTGCGTTCTGCTGCACGGGCTTTTGGATATCTCCATGCTGTGGCCGCAAACCGGCCTGCTCGTCATTTACATCGTCGGCTTCAGCACCGAGTACGACAAGCAGCACATCTTCGGCACAGACCGCCGCCACGAGATTTTTGCGCTGCACGCAAGATCCATTCAGGCAAAAGAACCCATCTTGTAAAAAATTCTGTTATCCTTTACAAAAAGGCTGCCGAAATTTCGGCGGTCTTTTTCTTTTGTGTCTCTTTTCGGATAACGCGATTTTTGTTATAATAAAAGAGTTTTGGACAATACCGCATAACTCCTCCGCGGTACTGCCCCTTCAATTTTTCAGCAAAGGAAGATCTATTTTATGGGCGGTTTTTTCGGCGCAGCATCGCAGACTGACTGCGTTTTCGACCTTTTTTTCGGCATTGATTACCACTCCCACCTCGGCACACGCCGCGCGGGCATGGCGGTTTACAGCCCGGAGACCGGCTTTGACAAGGCCATTCACAACATTGAAAACGCTCCGTTCCGTACGAAGTTTACAACGGAATCGCAATCTATGCACGGCACGCTCGGCATCGGCTGCATCTCCGATTATGAAGCACAGCCGATTTTGGTGCGTTCGCATCACGGCACCTTCGCCATTACGACCATCGGCAAGATCAATAACGCCAATGAGATCGTAGAGGACATCATCGGGCGCGGCACGCATTTCTTTGAGATGCAAAACGGCGAAGTGAACCCCACAGAGCTCGTCGCCGCCATCATCGACCAGAAAGAGAATTTCATCGACGGTATTCGCTACGCGCAGGAGGTCGTCGACGGTTCTTTGAGTATGCTCGTCCTGACACCGCGCGGCATTTACGCGGCACGCGATAAACTCGGCCGCACCCCTATCGTGCTCGGCCAAAAGGAAGACGGCTACTGCGCAAGCTTTGAAAGCTTCGCGTATTTAAACCTCGGCTACCACGACCTGCGCGAGCTCGGCCCGGGCGAAGTTGTCGTGTTCGACGCCGACCATGTGCAAACGCTCGTCGCCCCCGGCAAAAAAATGAAGATCTGCACGTTCCTGTGGGTCTACTACGGCTACCCGTCCTCCAGCTACGAGGGCATCTCCGTCGAGAGCATGCGCTATAACTGCGGCCGCGCGCTCGCCCGCCGCGATAACGTCCACCCCGATATTGTCGCCGGCGTACCGGATTCCGGCATCGCGCACGCCATCGGCTATGCCAACGAGTCCGGCGTACCGTTCTCCCGCCCGTTCATCAAATACACGCCCACATGGCCGCGCTCCTTCATGCCGACGCACCAGAGCAAGCGCGACCTCATCGCCAAAATGAAGCTCATCCCGGTGCATGACCTCATCGAGGGCAAGAGCCTCCTGCTCATCGATGACTCCATCGTGCGCGGCACACAGCTGCGCGAAACGACCGAGTTCCTCTACGCAAGCGGCGCAAAAGAAGTGCACATTCGCCCCGCCTGCCCGCCGCTGCTCTTCGGCTGCAAATACTTAAACTTCTCCCGCTCCACGTCCGAAATGGAGCTCATCACCCGCCGCGTCATTAAAGAGCTTGAGGGTTGCGACCCCGACCGCGCCACGCTTGAAGAATATGCCGACCCGGACAGCGAGAAGTACCGGAAGATGGTGGAGAAGATCGGCGAAAAGCTGCACTTCACCTCCCTTCACTACCACCGCCTCGACGATATGATAGAGTCCGTCGGCATCGACGCAGACTGCCTTTGCACCTATTGCTGGAACGGCAAAGAATAATGTAAAAAGCATGGCAAAAGTATTTTTGATCTGCGGCAAAATCTGCAGCGGCAAAGGCTTTTACACCCGGCAGCTCAAGGAAAAAGAACACGCTGTGGTGCTCTCCTGCGATGAGATTGAAAACGACCTCTTCCACCATGACCTCGGCGACCGCCGCGATGCGATCAGCGCGGACATCAAAGCATATCTCCACAAAAAAGCCGTGGACATCGCCCGCGCGGGCTGCAATGTCATTTTAGACTGGGGCTTCTGGAGCCGCAAAGAGCGCACAGATGTTTCTGCCTACTACAAAAATGCCGACATCGACTTCGAGTGGCACTACATCGACATTTCCGATGCAGACTGGGCGAAAAACATGGAAGCGCGCAACGCTGCCGTTGCCGCCGGTGAAACGACCGACTACGCCGTAGACAGCGGCCTGCTGCAAAAAGTTCTCACGCTTTTTGAGACCCCCATACCTGATGAGATCGACGTGTGGTTTACAAACCGCAGATAATTTTGCACAGTACAAAAGGACGACAGTTAAGCGTAACTGCCGTCCTTTTTCTATGCTCTGATTGGTTTTACACTTCGCCGTTAAACAGCTTTTCCGCGTAGCGCACACTGCCCATCGCATCTTTGGAGTAGAAATCCGCGCCAATCTCTTTAGCGTACTCGGGATTCAGCACCGCGCCGCCCACCATGACCTTGCAGTCATGCGCCTTGCGCAGCTGGCGGATCGTCTCCGCCATGCTCTCCACCGTCGTCGTCATCAGGGCAGAAAGCCCCACAAGGCGAACGTTTTTCTCGATAGCCGTCTGTACAATGATCTCCGGCGGCACATCCTTACCGAGGTCGAGTACGTCAAAGCCGTAGTTTTCAAGCAGCACCTTCACAATGTTCTTGCCGATATCGTGAATGTCGCCCTTCACGGTCGCAAGGATGATGGTACCCTTCTTTTCCTCCTGAATGCCCTTTTGCGCAAGGTTCTGCTTGATGCGCTCAAACGCTTCCTTCGCTGCGTCTGCGCTCATGAGAAGCTGCGGCAGGAACACCGTATTTTTCTCAAAGCCCTGCCCCACTTCGTCGAGCGCCGGGATAAGCTCACCGTTGATGATTTCCAGCGGCGGCGTCGTTTTCAGCATCTCGTCCGTCAGTTGTCCCGCCTGCTCGCGCAGGCCTTTCACAATGGCGCGGTGCAGCGAAACGCTTTCGGCAGACCCGCCGCCTGCGCTCTGCTGCGCGGCGCCCGTGCGCACGTCCGGCGCCGCCGTGGTGTTCGCATACGCTTCGATATACGCCTTGCAGCCCACGTCTATGCCCATCAGCGCGCAGAACGAGCGGTATGCCTTCATCAGCTCGTCGCTCAGCGGGTTGATGATACCGGAGCTTAATCCGCGCTGCATCGCCATCGCGAAGAACGTGGAGGTCACCAGCTCGCGGCGCGGCAGACCGAACGAAATATTGGAAACGCCCAGCACCGTATGCACGCCGAGCTTATGGCGGATGGTGTCAAGCGCATCGAGCGTGATAATCGCGTTATCCGCGCCCGTGCTCACTGTCATTGCAAGCGTGTCAATAATCACGTCGCTGCGGTCGATGCCGTAGCTTTCCGCCGTTTTCAAAATCTTCTCCGCAATCGCCACACGCTCCGCAGCAGAAGCCGGAATGCCCTTTTCGTCGAGCGTCAAGGCAACCACCGCAGCACCGTACTTTTTCACAAGCGGCAGTACCGTGTGCAGCGATTCCTCTTTGCCGTTCACGGAGTTCACAAGCGGCTTGCCGTTATAAATACGCAGCGCACGCTCCATGGCCTCCACGTTCGAGGTATCGATCTGCAAAGGCGTGTTCGTCACGCTCTGCAAGTTGATGATGGCCCTTTCCATCACCGCGGGCTCGTCAAGCTCCGGCAGACCCACGTTTACGTCCAGAATGTCCGCGCCGTGTTCCGTCTGCGCAAGGCCCTCACGGCACAGATATTCCAAATCGCCTTCGCGCAAAGCCTGCTTTAAGCGCGGCTTGCCCGTCGGGTTGATGCGCTCGCCAATCAAAATCGGCCGTGCACCGAACGTCACCGTATGCGTGTACGAGGACACCACCGTCTTCTTTTCAATGTGACGCTCCTTCACCGGCTTGTTTTTCAGGCGTTCTGCAAGCAATCGGATATGCTCCGGCGTCGTGCCGCAGCAGCCGCCGAGAATCGCCGCGCCTTTCTCCGCAAAGCGCTCCATGTACGCGTAGAATTCCTCCGGCCCCACGGGGTACGAGGTCTCGCCGTTCACGGAAACCGGCAGACCGGCGTTCGGGTTGATGACAATGGGCAAATTCGTCAGCGTCAGCATTTCATCGACAAAGCTTTCCATCTGCTCCGGGCCGAGGCTGCAGTTGATGCCCACCGCGTCCGCGCCGAGGCTCTCCGCCAGCAGCAGTGCCGCTGGGATGTTGCTGCCCGTCAAGAGCTTTCCCGTGCTGTCAAACGTAAACGTTACAATGACCGGCAGGTCACAGTTTTCCTTTGCCGCCAGCAGCGCCGCCTTCGCTTCGTAGGCGTCGCTCATCGTCTCGATGATCACGAGGTCGGCGTTGTCCCTGCCCGCGATAATTTCCTCTTTAAAAAGCTCGTACGCGTCATCAAACGCCAAATCACCGAACGGCTTCAAAAGCTTGCCGGAAGGGCCGATGTCGAGCGCCACCGCCGCCTTGCCGCCGCTCGCCGTATGTGCAAGCTTCAACGCCTGTGAGACGACCTCCTGCACGGTGTAGCCCGTCTTTTCCAGTTTTAAACGGTTCGCGCCGAACATGTTCGCCGTCAAAATATCGCAGCCCGCGTTCACGTAGTCGGACTGAATTTTCAAAAGCACCTCGGGGTGTGTCAGGTTCCAAAGCTCCGGCAGCTCGCCGCCCATAAGGCCGTTTGCCTGCAAAAGTGTGCCCATGCCGCCGTCCACAATGACAACAGATTTTCCGAATCGTTCTATAACAGGATGCATAAATTTTCTCCCTTTCTCAGCGCGTCAGATTTCGCGGAACTCGCAGTCGGTGTTCGCGCAGCCGCGGCACTTTACGTATGTGCATGTCGGCGCGTCCGTCACGCCGATGACCGCCGTCACGGATTTAAACGGCACCATCAGCATGGTGTCCGTCAGCGTCAGCCCAATGCGCTTTGCACATTCCAGCCGCGCAAAGATCTCTTTTTGGCTTTCGAGTGCAAAGTCGCCGTACCCCGGCGAATAGCGCGGCTTCAAAAACAAGCCCGTTGCGGCTTCCTTTTCCGCGATCTGCGCCTGCATTTCGTCACAGTAGTCTTCAATGAGCGCATTCGCAACGGAATGCGCCACCGTGCCGCGTGCCATATTGAGCGCGGACAACCGCCGTATCATCATATCGGCCTGCAAACCCAGCGTCGCCGCAAACAAATACGCCGCCTTGCAGCCGCGTAAATGGCGTGAAAGCTTTATGCTCTCGATGCGCCAGCCGTCCAGCTCCACCGCGTTCTCAAGTACTTTCATGTCGTATTTTTTATAAACGCATTTCGGCGTGAGCGTGCGCAGCATCTCGCCGCCGATCTCACGAATCATCTCATCGGTGTCCGCATCGGCCGGCTTCCCGCGAAAGCCAAGGTAGCGCAGCGCCTCTTTCTCATTCAGCTTCATAGCCGTCAATGATCTTTGAAAGGTTCGTCATGATGCTGCCCGCAATGTCCGGGCGGTTCATCGTGTAGATATGAATATGCGTCACATCATTCGCGATGAGGTCGATGATCTGCTCGGTCGCGTACGCAATGCCCGCCTGCTTCATCGCCTCCGGGTTGTCCGCAAAACGGTCGACGATCGCTTTAAAGCGCGCCGGCATAGAAGAACTCGAAAGGCTCATAATGCGCTTGATCTGCTTCGCGTTCGTCACCGGCATAATGCCCGCAATGACCGGCACGCGAATGTCGTGGCGCAGGAGCTTGAACATATAATTATAAAGAATGTTGTTGTCAAAGAACATCTGCGTCGTTAAAAACTCGCAGCCGCTTTCCACCTTGCGGCGCACGCCGTCAATGTCCGCGTCGCTGTTGTACGATTCCGGGTGTCCCTCCGGGTAACATGCGCCGCCGATGCAGAAATCCGCACCCTCGCGGCGAATAGCATTGATGAGGTCGCTCGCGTGCGGGAACGTCTGCGGCGCCGTGTCACCCTCCGGAATATCGCCGCGCAACGCCAGAATATTCTCAATGCCGCTCGCCTTAAACGCATTGATGGACGCTCTGAGGTTCTCTTCATCCTGCCCCACACACGTCAAATGTGCCAGCGCCGTAACGCCGCTTTTCTGCACCTCTTCTGCAATGGACAGTGTGTTTTTGGAGTTGGAGCCGCCCGCGCCGTAGGTCACGCTCATAAAAGAGGGCTTATATGCCGCGATCTCATGCACCACCTGCTGTGTGTTTTCCAATGGTTTGCCCGGCTTCGGCGGGAACATCTCGCAAGAGACCGTCACCTTGTTGGTCTTCAAAATATCGGAAATTCTCATAAGTCATCACTTTCTGTATCGGTTTCGTATTTTCATGGATATACCGTTAAAGTATAGCATAAAAATGCAGGAAACGCAATTTGAAAACGCAGAATTTCGCTGTTTTTTCCGCTTACGGTTCCGGCCGCATCAGCGGGAACATCACCGTGTCGCGGATATTCCTCGTGCCGAGCAAAACCTGCAAAACGCGGTCAATGCCCATGCCCCAAATACAGAGGAGCGCCAGAATACCCGTTTTCGCGCATTTTCCTCGCTTTGCACGTTGTGCGGGCTTGTTTTCGCGCCTGCCTTGTGCTAAAATAAATGAGAAAAAGTCGCGGAACAGCCGCGGCGGTTGTATTGATCTCATTTTCTCCTGGGAGGGCTTATTATGTCAGAACCTTTACGCGCCATGATGATCGGCGCACACCCGGACGATGTCGATATCTGCACCTGCGGCATCACAAAGCGCTTGGTTTCAAAGGGCTGCATTGTCCGCTTTGTCTCCATGACGACCGGCAACGCAGGCCACCAGACCATGCGCGGCGAAGAGCTCATCAAAACGCGCGCGGCAGAAGCGCAAAAAAGCGCTGCCTACCTCGGCGCCACCTATGAAATTCTGCCGTTCGACGACGGCCGCCTGACCCCGTCGCTCGAAGCGCGCGAAATGCTCATGCGCACCATCCGCAATTTTAAGCCGGACGTCATCTTCACGAACCGCGCGTGCGATTATCACCCCGACCACCGCGCTACGGGCCAGCTCGTGCAGGACTGCTCATACCTCATGGGCGTGCCCGCCATTTGCCCGGATACCCCCGTGCTGCGCAAAACGCCGACCATTCTTTACTGGGCAGACGGCTTCACCGACCCCAAACCGTTCCGCTCCGATTTCGCCCGCCCGGCGGATGACGACCGCGAAACGCTGTTTCACGTCGAGTGCTGCCACGCCTCCCAGTTTCTCGATTGGCTTCCGTGGGCAGATGACCACGTGGATCTCGCCGGTAAAACGCACGAGGAGCGCGTAGAGTACTTGCGCAGTACGTTCAACTGGGACCGCGGCGACGTGGACGAGGACGTGCTCGCGTGCCTCACCCGCCAGTACGGCGCAGAATTTGCAAAAACCGTTCGCTTTGCTGAAAGTTGGCAGGTGAGCGAATACGGCGCACCCGTCTCCGAAGAGCTCAAAGAACTGCTCATCGGTCTCGACTGAGCCGAATATTTCCGCGGTTCACCCCGCAAATCAAAGACCAAAGGATAGAAAAATGAAAATTTTAGCCATTGAAAGCTCCTGCGATGAGACCGCCGCAGCCGTTGTAGAAAACGGCCGCCGCGTGCTTTCCAGCGTCGTCGCAACGCAGGTAGAAGAACACAAGTTATACGGCGGTGTCGTGCCGGAGATCGCCTCGCGCCGCCACAGCGAAGCCATTGTAGGCGTCGTGCGTGAAGCACTCGAGCGCGCCGAGCTCACCGTAAACGACCTCGATGCCATCGGCGTCACCTACGCGCCGGGGCTCATCGGTGCGCTGCTCGTCGGCGTAAATTTCGCGAAAGGCCTCTCTCTTTCTGCAAATTTACCGCTCATTCCGGTGCACCACCTGCGCAGCCATATCGCGTCAAACTACATCACGAACCCGGAACTCGAGCCTCCGTTCCTGTGCCTTGTCGTCTCCGGCGGCCACACGCACATCATCGAAGTGACGGACTACACAAAGCTCCGCATCCTCGGAAAAACACGTGACGATGCCGCAGGCGAAGCGTTCGATAAGGCTGCGCGCGCCATGGGCATGCCCTATCCCGGCGGCATCGCCATGGATAAACTCGCTGAGACCGGCAACGACAAAGCGTTCAAGCTCCCGCGCCCGACCGTAGACGGCGCCCCGCTCGATTTCAGCTTCTCCGGCCTCAAGACCGCCGTTATCAACATTCTGCATAATGCCGAGCAAAAGGGCCAGACCGTCAACATCGCCGATCTTTCCGCCTCTTACCGCAAGGCCGTTGTCGATTGCCTCGTGCGCAACTTCCTGCACGCCGCAGACGAGACCGGCCATAAAAAGCTCGTCATCGCGGGCGGCGTCTCCGCAAACGCACTCCTGCGCCGCCGCCTCACGGAAGAATGCAAGCGTACCGGCCGCACGCTCTATATGCCCGACCTCTCTCTCACCGGCGACAACGCCGCCATGGTCGGCGCACAGGCCTACTACGAATATCTCGCCGGTCACACCGCCGGCATGGAGCTGAACGCCTGCGCCCAGCGCTCCATCGACTTAGGCTGAGTTTTCAAATTCACAACGCCAAAAAACGACCCGCAACGGAATTTTCTCCGTCCCGGGTCGTTTCTTTATGCCTGTTTGGTTTTACTCCCGCGGCACCACAAACCAGTGCTGGTTTTCCTGCAGCTTTTCCTCTGCGCGCTTCAAAAGCGCTTTCGCGTCGATAAGGTAGCACGTCGCGTCGCCGATCTTCCCCGTGACGATCTCATTTTTTGCGGGGTCCAGAATCTCCTTCACGCGGCGGTACGTCGTCTCCCAGCCCTTAAAATCGTGGCCGTACATGTACTTTTCCTCGCCGTTCACAACGTAGCGGATCTTCTCCTTCGTCAAGACGTAGTCCGTGCCGAAGCGCTCCTCCACGCCGTGCATAAACGTGCAGCAGTCAAGCACCTCGCCGATGAACAGCAGCCGTCCGCCGATCTCCGGCAGCTTCATAAACGGCGAGTTCTTCCCCACCGGGGTGATGTCCTCCCCATGCAATGCTGTCAGCTCCGCAGCACGCTTGCCGCGCGCACAAACGGAGTGCGTCGGGTGCACGCTGCGCACCACGCCCGGCATTTTCCAAAACGTGCGAGGCAAAAGCCCGATGCACGGCACGGTTTTGTCCGCGTCAAACACCGGGTGCTCCGGCGTGACGTTCTCATACGTCAGCGCAGGCAGCAAAAGCGTGCCGTCGTCGCCAAGCGCCGCCTGCAACGTGTTGAGCACCGTCTCCGGCGTCTCCTTTGTCCCCAACGCCTTCATCGATGCGTGCACCAAAATCGTCTCACCCTCTTTGATCCCCAGCGCTTTCATATCCGCCAAAAGCTTCTTCGCATCATTCATTTGAGTTTCCCTCCCCACAAAACAATACCCAAGCAGCGCTTACTCAGACTTTTTTATTTCACCGAATCAATCGTCCCGCCGCCCAAAACGCGGTCGCCGTCGTACAGCACGACGGACTGCCCGCAGGTGATGGCGCGCTGCGGTTCGTCAAAGACGACCTTCAGGCTGTCCGGGCCTGTCTGCGTCACGGTCGCCCACTGCTCGGGCTGGCGGTAGCGCACCTTCGCCTTAATGTGCATCGGCTCCTTGATTTCCGCGACGGAAATCAAATTAATGCCGCTCGCTGTGAGCTCCTTTTTGAAAAGCTCGCTTTCCGGGCTTAGCGTCACGGTGTTCTTTTCAATATCCACCGACTTCACATACAGCGGCGCCGGCAGCGCGAGCCCCAGACCCTTGCGCTGGCCGATCGTGTAGCGGATCACGCCGCGGTGCTGCCCCAGCACGTTGCCATCTGTGTCCACAAAATCCCCGGGCGGGTACGTTTTGCCCGTGTACTGCTCGATGAAATCGGCATACGAGCCGTTCTGCACAAAGCAGATGTCCTGACTGTCGTGCTTTCTCGCATTGATGAAATTGTGCGCCTCCGCAAGTGCGCGCACTTCACACTTCTCCATGCCGCCGAGCGGGAACTGCACGTGCTTTAGCTGCTCCTGCGTCAGCGACCACAGCACATAGCTCTGGTCTTTATTGTGGTCAACGGCCTTTTTCAGGAGATACCGCCCCGTATTTTCGTCAAAATCGATTTGCGCGTAATGCCCCGTGACAACATAATCATAATTCAGCTCAACCATGCGCTGAAACAGCTTATCAAACTTCAAATAGCGGTTGCAATCGATGCACGGGTTCGGCGTTACACCCGTTTCATAAGCGTGCACAAACTTGTCGATAACATCCGTTTTGAAGCGGTCGGCAAAATTAAACACATAGTACGGCATGTCAAGCGCATACGCCACACTGCGCGCGTCCTCTACATCATCAAGCGAACAGCAGGTATGCTCGCGGCGCAGACCAACGTCCTCATTCTGGTACAGCTTCATGGTCGCGCCCATGCAGGTGTAGCCCTTTTCTTTCATAAGCAGCGCCGCCACACTGGAATCCACGCCGCCGCTCATGGCTATGATCGCTTTTTTACACATAGTTTCGGTAAAACCCTTTCGTTATCGTTTCACATCGCCGCGCGCGGTGACGATCTCATAGCCCGCCGACTTCACGCGCTGCTCCAGACACCCGCGGCACTGCGCGGCCTCTTCCCCTGTACAGATCTTGTTCTCGTACAGCTCATAAAGCTTTCGCACGCGCACCGGCGAAAGGTTCGGCATCACAACGTTTCCGCCCGCCTTCAGCCCCAGCTCGCGCCCTTGCGGGTGAATGGTGCCAAGCGCCGTCGTAGACGGCAAAAGCGCATACGGAAACAACAAACGCAATATTGAGAGAAGCCGCAGTGTCAGCTCGAGCGAGCCGCTCTTTTCGTTTGCAAACGGCGTCTGCGCGTGCGTGATATACGGCCCGATGCCGATCATGTCCGGCTGCAACTTCTGTAAAAAGCGCAGGTCAGAAATAATATTCTCCGTCGTCTGATACGGCGAACCCACCATAAAGCCGGAACCTACCTGGTACCCGATGTCCTTTAGATCAAAAAGACATGCTTGCCGGTGTAAAGCGCTCAATTCATTCGGGTGCAGCTTGCCGTAATGCTCGGGATCGGCCGTCTCGTGACGCAAAAGATAGCGGTTTGCGCCCGCATCAAAATACTTCTGGTAGCTTTCGCGGCTCTTTTCGCCGATGGAAAGCGTAATGGCGCAGTCCGGGTGCTGCGCATGGATGGCCGCGACAATCTCGCAGATGAGGTCATCCGTGTAGAACGGGTCCTCGCCGCCCTGCAAAACGAACGTGCGAAAGCCGAGGTCGTACCCCTCCGCGCAGCAGGAGAGAATCTCCTCTTTCGTCAAACGGTAACGCGTCGCGTTTCGGTTATCCCGACGGATGCCACAATAGTAACAGTTATTTTTGCAGTAATTCGTAAACTCAATGAGTCCGCGCACGTACACGTCCGTGCCGTAGTGCGCGCGACGCACCTCGTCCGCGGCCTTTTGCAGCGCCGCGTCATAGGCGTCCGTCTCCAAAATCGTCTTAAATTCCGCATCGCTAAGGTTACGCTGCTCGCGCAGACGGTCGACCAAAGCGTTAATTTCATTTGCGGTCATGAAATTCCGCCTTTCTTTATTCGGTGTCGCTCACTCCGCCTGCGGCTTTTCCAGCGTGCGCATCGCAAGGATCGTGTCGGAAACGAGGTCGTCGAGCGTCCGGCCCAGCATATCTGCACCGCGCTGAATGACCTCACGGGAGCAGCCCGCGGCAAAGTTGAGCGCCTTGTATTTTTTCTTTACGGATTTAAGCTCCAAGTCGAGCGTGCTTTTCGACGGACGCATCAGCGCCACCGCGCCGATGAGCCCCGTCAGCTCGTCCACGGCGTACAGCACCTTTTCCATCTCGTGCTCGGGCGCAATGTCCACCGTCAGCAAATAGCCGTGGCTCGCCGTTGCGTGGATAAGGCGTTCGCTTTGCATCCCTCCGCAAAAGAACTAAAAGCATACGGTTTTACTATGCTTTGATTTTACACACGAAGCGTCGCTTTGTCAAGGAAATTAAGCGAAGTTGCGCCATACGCCGAAAATGAGCGCCGAGAGGAACCACGCCGCCCACAGCGCAATGGAAAAGCGCTTAAAAAGCAGCGGCGGTTTGCCCTTTGCATACCGCACCGCTTCCAAAACGCCCCAAAGGAGCGCAAACGGCAAAAAGAACAGCATAAAGGGGTTCAGCGCCCACGCACCGGCAAAGTCCAATTGCAAAAGCGCTGCGATCATCCGTGTCGTTCCGCAGGAAGGACACAGCACGCCGAAAACCTTGCGGACAAGGCACGGCGGACGAAGAATATACAAAACGACAAGCACAGCCGCAGCACCGAAAACCGTTGCCAAGGCCCGCTTAATCCGTCTTTGTCTCTCCCCGCTCATATCTCGCTCTCCTTTTAAACTTAACATTTCTATTGTACTGCAAAAGCAGAATACCGTCAAGCGCTGCAAGTTTGTTTATCTTTTGCACACTTTATGTAAAAAGTATTTGCATTTTCGAAAAAACTTCTTGCAATTTCTGTGGTTTGTGATATAATCAAACTTGCAGTAAACTTTAACGTGTTGTACGAAACAGCACAACTATTCTCGGGAGGAATTCAAAATGAACACTGGTTATCTTGGCGATACGACCCCGAAGCTCGGTTTCGGTCTCATGCGTCTGCCGATGATCGGCGATGAGATCGATATGGAGCAGACGAAAGCCATGGTCGATACTTTCATGGCAAAGGGCTTTACGTATTTTGACACCGCATACGTATACATCAACGGTAAAAGTGAAGTCGCAGCGCGCGAAGCCATTGTGAAGCGCTACCCGCGTGACAGCTTCACGCTCGCTACAAAGCTACCCCTTTGGGACAACGTAGAGACGGAAGCCGACATGCAGCGCATTTTCGATGAATCTATGGAACGCGCAGGTGTCGAGTATTTCGATTACTACCTGCTGCACGCCATGGACAAAGCGAAGTTCGAGAAAGCCGACCGCATCGGCGCGTGGGACTTCCTTTTCAAGATGAAAGCACAGGGCAAAATCAAGCACTGCGGATTCTCGTTCCACGACAGCGCGGAAGTGCTCGACGAAGCGCTCACCAAGCACCCGGAAGCCGAATTCGTACAGCTCCAGCTCAACTACATCGACTGGGAAAACGATAACGTGCAGTCCAGAAAGTGCTACGAGGTCGCCGTCAAGCACAATAAACCCATCATCGTTATGGAGCCGGTCAAGGGCGGTTCCCTCGCGGGCATGAACAACGAAATTCAGGGCATCATGAAGGCACAGAATCCTGATCTTTCCATCCCGTCTTGGGCTGTCCGTTTCTGCGCAGGTCTCGATAACATCCTCACCGTGCTCTCCGGTATGAGCACCAAAGCGCAGCTTGACGATAACGTCTCCTACATGGAGCACTTTGAGCCGCTCAGTGACAAGGAGCACGAGGTGCTGAAAACCGTCGTCGAAAAGCTCAACTCCATCCCCACTATTCCATGTACCGGCTGCCGGTACTGCGTAGACGACTGTCCCATGCAGATCCACATTCCGGACATTTTCCGCGCCGTAAACCACCAGAAGCAGTTCGGCTCCGAGGATAATGTCGATCGCAGCGGCTACAAATCCGCAACACGCGAAGGCGGCAAGGCAAGCGAATGTCTCCATTGCGGTTCCTGCGAAGCGCACTGCCCGCAGCACATCCACATCATCGAAGAGCTCGAAGATGCTGCAAAGCTGTTTGAAGGCTGAGTAAAAACCACGATATAAAATCGACCGGGAAGCACAGCGCGTGTTTCCCGGTCTTTTTCCGTTTATTTTTCCTGCACGGCAATGATGACCTTCATCGTCGTCTCGCGGTTCGCGTCAATGTATTTATACGCGTCAAGGTACTGCGCAAACGGGAAAATTTTCGAGATAAGCGGCTTCAACTGCACTTTGCCCGCTTCCACCAGCTCTATCGCGCCCACGTAGTCCTCGTGGCGGTACATCATCGTGCTCTTAATGTCAAGCTCGTGGTCGTTCGCCACGGCCAGGTCAACAGTCGCCATGTCGGCAAACACTGCCACAAGCACAATCACGCTACCCTTGCGCGCATACTGAATGGCCTGCCCCATCGTCACGTTGTTGCCCGCGCAGTCATAAATGACGTCCGCCTTGTCCGGGCCAAACGCTTCAATGAGCGCCTCGCCGAAGTTCTTCTCCTTCGTGTTCACGCAAACGTCCACGCCGCATTCCTTGGCTTTCTCCAAACGGTAGCCGCTCACGTCGGTGATCATCACCTTCGCCGCGCCAAGGCCTTTTGCCGCCTGCGCCACAAGGTTGCCGATCGGCCCCGCACCGAGCACCGCAATGTTCATGCCGGTCACGTCGCCCATCTGCCGCACGGCGTGCACCGCCACTGCAAGCGGCTCCAGCATCGCGCCCTCTTCAAAGCTCATGCTTTTAGGGATTGGTGTTACTTTCTTTGCGTCCACCGCAAAAAATTCGGAAGCCGTGCCTGTCGTCTGGAAGCCCATGACTTTCAGCTCCTCGCACAGGTTGTACTTGCCGTGTCGGCACGGATAGCACTTGCCGCAGTACACCTGCGGCTCAATCGTCACTTTCTGCCCGACGGTAAGCCCTTCAACATTCGCACCGCACTTTACAATTTCGCCCGAGACCTCATGCCCCTGCGTCACGGGGTATTTCGTGAAAGGATGCTTGCCGTGGTACACGTGGATGTCCGAGCCGCAAACGCCGATGTCCATAATTTTCACCAGCACCTGCCCGTCCCCGATTTCCGGCACGGGAATTTCCCGGAAAATGATCTTGCCCGGCTCTGTCATAACTTGCTGAAGCATACGCTTTCCTCCCAACTACTTTAGTAATTTTCGTATCTGCACTTCCGTCGACGGAAGCAGGTTTTTAAGGTGTGCAATCATTTTTTCTTCGGAGTCCTTCGGTTCGCTCTTATATGCAGACGTCACATAATCGTACCCGAATAAATGCTCCGGCGTCGTGTACTGCGCCACCGCCCAGCCGTAGGGCCTGCCGTTTTTATCCTTCAGGCGGATAAAATCCGAAACGCACAAATACGTCTGCATTTGCAGCCGCGTGATGCACGTTTCAAAGCCCGTGTTGCCACCTTTGCGGTAATCGAGCTTCTTTTTGAGGAGTTTTGAAAGAATTTCGCCCTCCGCATGGACTGTGTTATACAGCTCCTCGTCCTTGTGGAACACCAGTCCGTCATCGCAGCGCGCGTCAAAATCATAGCCGTCACGGCGGAAATTTACAAGCTCCGGCAGCCATTCCCGGCTGACAAACCCCGCTTTTTTCTGGAAAAGCTTGCCGTACGCGCAGCGCTTCGTCTGCGCCGCCGGGCCTTTCCACTCCCAAGGTCCGTCGCGGTCTTCAGCGAACCAATACGCCGGCGCGCACATCTCCTCCACCGAAAAGCCCGGAATGTCATTCGAAAAAAACGGCAGAAAACCGTAGTATTCCACCGCCTGCAAAAGGTCTTCCATGCTCTCCAATTTCCGTTTCATTTTCCACGCCCTCTTTTCTTTATATCGCTCCCAGTATAGCGTGTTTTCGCTATAAAATCAAGATATGTTGTTTAATTTTAGGCGCATATAAACAAAAGCAGCCTGCGTTTTCTGTAAGCTATCGTTGTGGTTATATTCGGAAAGTGATGCGATTAGCCGTTCCTTATATCCAAAACGAGCTTCACGATTATAACGACCATGCCCACACCGCCCATCGCAATGCCGATATTGGCCTGTTTCAGCGTCGGTGCGTCTGGATCTCTGAATGTGCATCATGGGGTCTTGTACAAGCAGGTGACCCGTGCTTTGGCGTCGGGAAGCCAAAGCTTCGGGCACAATTTATGCCCTCAAGGCAGTTTAACTTAACATGAAATTGAGAAGTATGTATCGTTTGTTTGGTGGAAAATTTCACTGCGCGGCGATATACTGAATGCAGAAAGGAAGTGGAGCTTATGCTCGCCGATAATCTCATTTTGCTGCGCGGCCTTAAGGGGCTGACGCAGGAGCAGGCGGCGGAAATCGCCGGGGTGACGCGGCAGTCCTACTCCAAGTGGGAGCAGGGCGAAACCGTGCCGGACATTGAAAAATGCGACCGCCTTGCAAGGCACTACGGCGTGACGCTGGACGCGCTTTTGCACGACCAAAACCGAGTGGGCCACACGGCCCTCGCCCCTGCCCCTGCGGGCAAGCACCTTTGGGGTGCGGTGACACTCGGCGCGCGCGGGCAGATCGTCATACCGAAGGCTGCGCGGGAAATGTTCGAGCTGAAGGAAGGCGACCGGCTGATCGTGCTCGGTGACGAAGGTGAAGGCATTGCCCTTGTGAAGGCAGAAGACTTTGAGCGAAAAATGCAGAAAGCGCTCGAGATGAGCCAACACCCTGCCGAGCCGTAAGCTTTGCTTCCGCAAAATTGTTACACATTCAGAGAGGAGAAGAATTCTATGAATTGCCCGAAATGCGGAAAAGCGATGCGCGAGGGATACTTGTTTACAAGCAAGGACGGCGCGTTCAGCTTTGCGAACACCGTGCCCGGCGTATTTGAAAACGCCAAAAACGCCGACGGCTTTGTGGAGATCACGCCGTTAAAGCCAAGTCACCGCGTGCGGATACAGGCGAATCTCTGCGAAGACTGCCGCACGGTGGTTTTTGACTATTGAGCTTAAATAAAGAGCCCGAAAAAGGAAATTTGAAAAAGACGGAATACGAGAGAAACTAAAAACAGCGAGGTGCTGTGGGTATCCCCATGCACTTCGCTGTTTTGTTTGATTTTCAGCCGGGATCAGCCCATATTGGAGAAGCGTTCCACAGCTTTTGTGAAGTTTTCGATGGCTTTATCTGCGTCGCCGTGCTCGATGCTGTCGCGCACGCCGTGCTTGATGCGCCCCTCTAATACGACCTTGCCGCAGCCGTGCAAAGCGGATTTTGCGGGAAATGGCTTACAGCTTTAAAAGCGGGATAGACGCTCTGCACGTTTCGATCAATTCGCGGTCGGCGAGCGCAGGAATCGCGCCTTTTTTCGTCGCACAGACGGAGCCTGCGGCGTTTGCAAAATCGGCCGCGTCGCGCAGCTCGGCTTCGTTGATCTCGGAAACGGGCTTGCCGGTCTCCATGAGCTTTGTGAGGAACGCACCGAAGAAGCTGTCTCCGGAGCCGGTGGTATCGACGACTTTTGTATCGTAGGTGTTGAGCGTTAAGGTTGTTTTCGGGGTGCAGACGACGCAGCCCTTTGCGCCGCGCGTGATGACCGCCGCCTGCACGCCGAGCTTAAAGAACTCCTTTGCGCCCGCTTCGATCTCGGTGCAGCCGGTAAGCATTTCAAGCTCCTCATCGGATGCTTTGACGACATCGGCAAGCGGCAGCAGACTCTTCATGGCGTGGATGCCGACTTCGGCATTTGGCCACAGCGGTGCGCGCCAGTTCGGGTCGTAGGCGGTGATAGCACCGTGCTCGCGGGCGTAGGAAACAATCTGCGGCACAGCCGTGCGGCCGGGTTCTGCGGTGAGCAGGAGCGAGCCGAAGCACAGTACCTTGGCGTTTGCGAGTGCATCCTTATTGACCTCATCGAACGTGATTTGCGTATCGGCTCCGGGGTTGCGGTAAAAGCTGAAATCGCGGTCACCGGATTCGGACAGCTGCACGAACGCGAGCGACGTTGCGGTATCGTTTGAGAAATGGAGGTTTTCGACATCGACATTTTGCTTAACGAGCGTATCGCGCAGGAACGTGCCGAACATGTCCTGCCCCACCTTGCCGATGAAACCTGCGGACACGCCGAGGCGCGCGGCCTGCACGGCGACGTTTGCCGGTGCGCCGCCGGGGTTCTGCTCAAAAATCGGGATGCCGGCCGGCGTTTTGCCTGCGGGGGTAAAATCGATCAGAAGTTCACCGAGTGCGTAAAAATCTGCCATGAAAAACAGCTCCTTAATTACAGAATATTTTCATCAATGCACTTTAAGACAAATTCGCTGAACAGGGAGTTTGACCATGCGAACCACGGGCGCGTGAACTTAGAGGGGTCGTCCTTATGGAAACCCTCGTGCATGAAGCCCTTGCCGTCATCGGTCGTTTTTAACATGTGGAGAAGCGCTTTGCATTCCTCCGGGTCACGGCTTGTGAGCCCCTGCATGGAAAGCGCGATGTGCCAGATGTACTCCGGCGGGGTGTGCGGGCTGCCGACACCCTTGGCTGCGGTGCCCTCGTAATAATACGGGTTTTCTTTGCTCAAAACAAAGGCGCGGGTGTTTTTATAAATTTCGTCGTCGGCGCTGCAGTAGCCGAGATACGGGATGGACATGAGGCTCGGGACGTTGGCGTCATCCATGAAGACGTAGTTGCCAAGGCCGTCGGTCTCATAGGCGTACATTTTGCCGAACTTCGGGTGCTCGACGACGCCGTATTTTTCGATGCCGGCGCGAATTTCGGACGCGAGCTTTTCGGCACGGGCGGCGACTTCCTCGTCCTTATAGATCTCACGCATGATCTCCGCAGTGTAGCCGAGGGTTACGACGGCGAACATGTTGGACGGGATGAGATAGCCGTAGACGCAGGCGTCGTCGCTGGGACGGAAGCCGGACCAGGTCATGCCCGTGACGGCGACCGGCGCGCCGTGGCCGTCGTGCGTAAGGGTATCGGTGGGCGGGCAGTTGGTGCGGCGGAAATAGTACGGGGACTTGCTGTGATCCTGCTCGACAGTGAAAAGGTCGAGAATGCGCAGGGTGCTCTTTTTGTACTGGTCGTTGAACTGGCCCGTGCGGCCGGTCTCTTTCCAGAGAAGGTACGCAAGCTGCACCGGATAGCAGAGCGAATCGATCTCATACTTGCGCTCCCAGACCCACGGGGTCTCGAAATCGGTATCGTCGGACTCGCCGCCGGCGGTCTGACCGAGCGTTTCCGCAGCGTACTTCGGCCAGCACATGCCGTTCGCTTCCTGATTGAACGCGTTTGCGTAGGGGTCGATATCAATGCACTTGAACTGGCGGTTCACGAGCCCCTCAATGCAATCGGCAACCTCTGCGTCGTGCTTTGCGACGGGCAGATAGTGGCGAACCTGCGCGGTGGAATCACGCAGCCACATGGCAGGGATATCGCCGGTGATGACGAAGGTATCTTTTTCGCCGATGGTTTTGACGGTGGTATCCATGGTGTTGGGGTAGCAATTTTTAAAGAGCTCCGAGAGCTTCGCGTCATTTGCGAGCTTTTCCCCGCAGATGCGCTTGACTTCCAAATCAATGGCTTTCATGGGATGATTCCTTTCGGTATTTTATAAATGAGATATCGGTAAGCGGAACGTAAACGTTTCGCCCGCCTTTTCAAAGGCGGCGGGGTCTTGGGGCAGCGCCCTAAGTCGCTTTTCCGCAGAAAGCGAAATCCTTTTGCCTGCTCCAAGATCAGGAGGGTAGCCGAAACAGTCCAGTGGACTGTTTCGGTGTAGGGGACCCTATCAAGGGGTCCCCTGAAAAGGCGAAACCTTTTAGAAACGGTCGATCAAAGACTTTATTCGTTCGCGATTACGGAAAATCGGTGATTAAAGGCTCTGCAAAAACTCCGCTGCGAGGTCGAACCACTTGCCGACGTGCGGCAGGAGCTGGGCATCGCTGTTCGAGGTGACTTCGTTGCAAAGCGAGAGGCCGTGGCCGCCCTCCGGGAACATGTGGAACTCCGTTTTGATGCCGTTTTTCTGCAAGGCGCTGACGAGCATCAGGGCGTTTTCGACCGGGACGCAGTCATCCGGCTGGGTGTGCCAGACGAACGTGGGCGGGGTATCTTTCGTGACGAAGTTTTCGAGCGACTGATTCGCTTTTTCGAGCTCGTACTGCTCACCGAGAAGGTTCTTGATGGAATCGTGGTGGGCGAACGGGCCGGACGTGATGACCGGATAGGAGAGGATCTGGCCGTTCGGGCGCAGAAGCTCGGACGGGCAGTTCATAGCCTCCGCAACGAACGGGCGGCTCCAGAAATTGCCGTAGCTTGCGGCTAAATGGCCGCCGGCGGAAAAACCGATGGTGAAAACCTTTTCGGGGTCACAGCCGTACTTTACGCCTTCTTCACGGACGTATTTCACGGCGGTGGCGACTTCCAGAAGGGCAGTCGGAAAGCGCGCCGGGGCAACGGAATAGCGCACGACAACGGCGTTCATGCCTATGGCATTGAAGCGCATGGCGATGGGCTCGGCTTCGCGGTCGGACGTAAAGGCGTACGCGCCGCCCGGGCAGACGATGACGGTGGGACGCTTTTCGATGGGAACCTCTTTTGAAAGATCCAGAAAATACGTATACATGGCTGCGTAATCCGCAGAGCACGGCACGTGCAGTTCGATTTTTTCATGTATCATAAAGACAACTCCTTTAGCCGCAAAATTGCAGGATAAACCATACTGTCTTTAGTATATCAGCTGTTGACGGGCGGTGCAAGGCGATTTTGTGAAAATTTGGGTATTATCACGCTTTTTAGAATAATGTTGGGTAAAAAAGAAAGCCGCTGCCCGGTTTGGGTGCGGCTCTCAGCTAAACGAACTTACTTCGTTTTCTTTGCGGTTTTGGTGGTTTTTGCGGCGCACTTTGTGGTTTTGGCGGCGGGCTTGGCTTCGGCTTTAACTTCTGCCTTGACCTCCGGCTTTGCTTCCGCTTTCACTTCTGCCTTAGCTTTCTCTTTTTCAGCCGGCTTTGCGGTTTTTGCAGCGCACTTTGCCGGGGCTTTCTTTTCCTTTTCGACCTCGGTGAGCACCCAGTTCTGGTTATCGCCCTTCACGAACTCCCAAAGCTGTGCCGGTGCGCCGTCTGCATCGCTGATGTCCTTGATGTCGATGACCTTGCCGGACGCGACATGCGTGATGCGGCGGCAGCCCTTGACGGTAGCGGTCAGTTTCCAGAGCTGGGAAGCATTGCCCTGTGCCTCTGCGAGAACGAGTGCGGTGCCGTTTTCTGCCTCACCCGGAACGGTGAGCGCGAGACCGCTGACCTTATGGATGAGCTGCACGGACGTGCCCTCTGCCGAGACGGCGCACCAAACCTGCGTTTCGCCGCCGTTTGCGGTCATCTGCACGGCAGAGCCGCCGCAGGAAGCGAGAACCTTACCGCTTCTATGGTTTGTGATAACGTATTTCTTTTCTGTCTTTTCTGCCATGAATGATCTCTCCTTTATGAATAAACCTATGCTTTCGCATATCATTTCCTGATTTTCTATGTACGATAATTAAGTATAATCATAAATTCCTGCAAAGTCAAATCGGCCACAAGGGCTTTTATCTGCGGGTTTTACAATGAGAATTTTGCTGTTTACAGCAGATTTTGACGGGTTTTTATCTCTCTATCGTGAAAAGTGTCAAAAATCCGGATAGATTTCAGGATAGACTTGAAAACTGAATTGACTTTTTCCATAAAATATTAATTTGTTTTTTGCGGATATTCTACAAGCAAAAGGAAAAAATTCACAAAATCGTAAGAGAAATTTACGTTTTATATCCTTGCATTCGGGTGGTGTATCGTGTATTCTTATATCTAGATAAGAAAAAGGAGATCGTAACGGGATGGATAGCTTAGACCGTAGACAGGGGCTTTCTTCGGAGCAGGTAGCGCAGCGCGTGCGCGACGGGCTTTCAAACGCCGATGAGGGCATTAAGACCAAAACCGAAAAGCAGATCATTTTAGAAAACACGTTCACATTTTTTAACATTTTGAACTTTGTACTGGCGCTGTTCGTTTTGCTGGTGGGTTCGTTTAAGAACCTTTTATTTTTGGGCGTTATCTTTTCTAATATTATTATCGGTTCGTTTCAGGGCATAAGAGCGAAACGGACGATTGACAAGCTCTCCCTCATTTCCGCACCGAAGGCTTCTGTGCTGCGCGACGGAAAACTGCAGACGATACCCGTGAGCGGGATTGTGATGAACGATATGCTGCACCTTTCGACCGGGCAGCAGATCTGCGCCGACGCCATCGTTTTGGATGGCGAAGCGGAAGTAAATGAATCGCTCATCACGGGCGAAAGCGATCCGGTCTTGAAGCGCGCGGGTGACGAGCTGCTTTCCGGCAGCTTCATCGTTTCCGGCAGCTGTTACGCCGAAGTGGAGCACGTAGGCCGCGAAAACTACGCAAACCGCATCGCAAACGGCGCGAAGTATGTGAAGCGCACGAACTCCGAAATTCTCCATTCCCTTGATTTCATTGTAAAGACGCTCGGCTTTACGCTGGTGCCGATTGGCATTTTGCTTTTCTGCAAGCAGTTTTTTTTGCTGCATGACACGATCCGCGAAGCCGTTGTGAGCACGGTCGCCGCGATCCTCGGTATGATCCCGGAGGGGCTCATTTTGCTGACAAGCGTGGTGTTTGCCGTGAGCGTACTGCGGCTTTCACGCTACAAGACGTTGGTGCAGGACCTGTACTGCACCGAATCGCTGGCACGCGTAGATGTGCTATGCTTAGACAAAACAGGTACAATCACCGAAGGCACGATGCAGGTGGACGAGCTGCACCCGCTGACGGGCTACACCGAAGAGGACATGACAGCTCCGCTGGAGGCGCTTGTGCAGGTTTTAACGGACGACAACCCGACGTACAACGCGGTGAAAGCATACTTTCCCGGCGGATCGGACTGGAAAGCTGCGGCGACGGTGCCGTTCTCCTCTGCGAGAAAGTGGAGCGGCGCGTATTTCGGCGAGCGCGGCACGTATGTAATGGGCGCAGGCGAATTCATTTTGGGCGAACGCTTCGGTGCGCTGCGTGAACACACGGAGGAATATGCGGCGCGCGGCGAACGCGTTTTGCTGCTGGCCCACTCCGCAAAGCCTTTCCTTGAAAACAAGGTGCTGCCGGACGACATTGAGCCGGTGGGCTTCATTTTAATCAGTGATAAGATCCGCACGGAAGCACCGCAAACGCTGCGCTATTTTGCAGAGCAGGGCGTGACGCTGAAGGTCATCTCCGGTGACAACGCCGTGACGGTCTCTAACATTGCACAGAAGGCCGGTCTGCCCCACGCGGAAAACTACTGCGATGCGACGACGCTGCACACCGACGAGGAGATTGCGGGGGCAATTGAGCAATACAGTGTGTTTGGCCGCGTGACGCCGCAGCAGAAACTGAAATTTGTGCAGGCGTTAAAAGACCACGGCCACACGGTGGCGATGACGGGCGACGGTGTGAACGACGTTCTGGCGCTGAAAGAGGCCGATTGCAGCATTGCGATGGCTTCCGGCAGCGACGCGGCGCGCACGGTCTCGAACCTCGTTTTGCTCGACTCCAACTTTGCTTCCATGCCGCAGGTGGTGAAGGAAGGCAGGCGCTCCATCAACAATTTGCAACGCTCTGCATCGCTGTTTTTGCAGAAGACGATCTATTCGACGGTGCTGGGTGTGCTGTTCATTTTTCTTTCTGCTTCCTACCCGTTTGAGCCAATTCAGCTGACGTTTATCAGTTCGATTACGATCGGTATTCCGTCGTTTATACTGGCGCTGGAGCCGAACAACGAGCGTATAAGCGGCAGCTTTTTAGCGAACGTTTTGAAGAAATCGTTCCCCTCTGCCCTGACGATGATTCTTGGCGTTTTGTTTTTGACGCTGTTTAAGGGGCCGCTGAATTTGACGAACCCGCAGGTCTCGACACTTTCGGTCATTGTGGCGTTTGCCGTTGGGTTTATGCTGATGTTCAAGCTTTGCCTGCCGTTCAACGCGCTGCGCGGGGCGCTGTTCGGCACGATGGTGACGGCGTTCTTTGTGGGATACATCGGCTGCATGGACCTGGTTTCCATGGTGCCGCTGACCGCCCCGATGCTGTTTATTTTGATCCCTCTGCTCATTGTGTCAATCGTCTTTATGGTGCAGACGAACCATTTTATGGAGCATTTTGCAGAGCACCACACGCGGCGTTTGCTGCAAAGCAGGTTCTTCCAGAATCACCGCAGAAAGCGGCGTGAGGCGGCGCACAAAGACCGCCATGCCGCCCGCAGAACGCGCCGCTGCACAGAGCAGCCAAGCAGGGTGCGAGACAGTAAAAGAGCTTAATTTAATCGAGATAATATGAAAATACCCCGGCAGGCGGTTTGGATGGCTGATATGTACCCCAATACTAGGTGTCCAGTATTGGGGTATTTTCATGGGTAATGTCAAGATAATTGCGCAAAATCGTTTGCAGGCTCCGGCTGAGTGAAGTCAGCCAGCAATAGAGGCATCGTCCATGGCCGCCTAAGTGCTTCATGTTCATGTATTTCTTGTTGCCCCATTGGGTGCCCGCCACGTGGCGAAGTCGGGCGCAGACCAGCGTCAGGGCGGAATTTCCGTCAGGGAACATCCCTACCACCCGCGTCCGTCGGCGGATCTCACGTTTCAGCCGCTCGATCACATTGTTGGTGCGGATGCGGGTCCAATGCTCACTGGGAAAATCGCAGTAGGTCAGCGTCTCTTCAATGCCGTCCTCGATCTTCTTTGCCGCTTCTTTCAGCTTCATCGCTCTCAGCTCGTCGACCACGGCCTTTGCCTTCTCGCGGGATGCCTTTTTGCTCTCCTGGGCGTGGATCGCCTTGAGCATTTTCGCCACAATTTTGACCTTGGATCTGGGCACAACAGAGAAAACGTTGCGGTAGAAATGCACCGTGCAGCGCTGGTATTT
>OLRD01000594.1_pt1 | contig 28232 bp, 23 predicted proteins | sample 1672051 | NCBI WGS metagenome assembly OLRD01 (sample SAMEA3136640, study PRJEB25190) | human gut metagenome | biome: human gut; feature: human-associated habitat; material: faeces | place: Austria | collected 2013 | reverse complement strand
ACAAGTTGGCAACCCAGGGCGTTTTCGATGCCCGGCTTAAAATTTACGGTATCCTCCAGCTCGCAGGACCGAAGCAGCTGGTCGATATCCGCCTGAAGCTGAATTTCGAGGTGATCCTCGTAGACCTTGATGTGGTCGATGATGAGCCGCAGGTCGTTTCGGTCGAGCTTTTCCTTGGCGAGGATGTCCCCAAAGACGTCCATGGCGGTTTTCGCTACCCGGTTGACCCGCAGGATGGTGTTGCGCCTGTCTGAGAGCAGGTCGATCTGATGGGTCAGCCCTTCGATCCTGCGCTGGAGGTCGCTTTCCATCTCGTCGTAGGTTTCCTCCAGCAGCGCCTCCTGATCGGGGTGCTTCATGATGTCGCGGATGCGCTGGCGCTTGGTAGCCTTGAGCTCCTCGTGCAGGTCGTCCAGCACGGAGGCGAGGTGGTCGGCGGATTGTTCGGTTTCGGCGACGTTTTCCTGCTCGGCTGCAAGGTCGGCATTGAGCCGCTCGATCATGGAGGCCGAGCTTTCCATCACGCGCCGGATATACAGCCTCATCAGCTCATCCAGCCGGTCTGCGCGGATGTGGTGGCTGGTGCAGCCCGCCGTTCCGCGGCGGTGATAGGTGCCGCAGGTGTAGGCGGGGGCCAGGTCGCTGCGGCTCATGGCAAACATCGGGCTTCCGCAGTCGCCGCATTGGAGAAAGCCGGAGTAGACGTTGTCGTACTTCTTGACGCCGCGGTAGTGGGAGCGGGAGCGGCTTTCGCGCAGCGCGCGCGTGGTGGCGAAGGTGCGGTAGTCAATGATGGGCTGGTGGTGGTTTTCGATGACGATATGCTCGCTTTCGTCCCGCGCCACGTCCTTGCCGTTGATCTTGACGCGGGTGGTCTTGCCCTGACGGAATGTGCCGATGTAGAAGTCATTGTCGAGGATGCCCTGCACGGTCACGATCGCCCACGCGCTCTTGGCCGCGCGGCGGGTTTCCTCGCCGGCAGCCTCCCTGCGCAGCTGCTCGGACATGCGCGGCGTGGGGATGCCCTGCTCGGTCAGAAAATTGGCGATTTTCTTGTAGCCCCAGCCGTCGTTGTTGTAGTGGTCGAAGATGCGGCGCACGATGTCCGCTTCGGTCGGCACCACTTCAAACTCCTTGCGCTTGTTGACGGTGTAACCATAGGGCGCGGCGCAGATCCATTTTCCGTCCACCTGCCGCCGTCGAATGACGTTTCGCACCTTTTTGCTGGTATCGGTGACGGGCATTTCGTTGATCAAAAACTGAAACTGGATTTTCAGCCAGTCGTCGTCGTTGGGGAAGTCGATGCCGTCGCCGATGGAGATGATGCGCACGCCGGCGTCGCGCAGGTCCTCCAGTTCCACCAGGCCGCGGCTGTTGCGGCGGGAGAAGCGCGAGAAATCCTTGACGAGCAAGATGTCATACTGATGGGCCATCAGGCCGCGGCGCATCTCCTGATAGCCCTCGCGCTGCTCAAAGGTGTAGCCGGAGCGGTCGCGGTCCTCAAAGAAGGTGAGGCTGCTGCCCGGAAAGCGCTGCTTCACAAAGTCGCGGATGATGGCCTTCTGGTTTTCGATGGAGACGTTATCCCGGTCCAGCTCATCGTCCACGGAAATGCGGGTGTAACCGGCGATGTCGAAGGTTTCGATCATGGCGGGCTGCCTCCTTTCGGATGGTTTGCCATTTGCGGCTGGGGACGCTGAGGACAGGTGCGGGGGAGTGCGCCTTGCCGCTTTGGGGCTGTCTTTTGTTCATGCGAGTTTTTAGGCGCTGCTGTTATCGTATAAAAAACGCTTGCTACAGATAACATTGTACACGATCCTGCGGGGGATTGCAAGTCTTTTGGGCGCAGAACGGGTCGTTTTTTACTTTTTTTATCGGTTGCTTGATCGCTTACGGTTCGGGCGCAGCCGGGCCCGCACTCTTTTCGCGCAGGATTTCCAGCTCCGCGACACGCTTTCTATTGTAACGCAGCAGGTCGCGCGTGCAGCCCAGCAGGTCCGCGCCGCCGGACTGAAACACCGCCACGGTATATTTCTGCTTCCGGTATGCCCGGTACAGCGGCTGTAGCCTTGCCGCAACGGCCGGGTCGTTTTTTTCGGAATTGGTCAGCCAGACCTCAACGATTTTCTGCGCATCCCTTATGCTGATCTCCAATGAATCGCCTCCTTGTACGACGGTAGTTTTTGGCTTTTGGGGGTGGGTTATGCGGGTGAGGAAAGGGGTGGGAGAAAAAAGGAGATAAAGAGCCTTCATAATACAAGGAGAAACAAGGGAGGCGTTTGGAAGGGGGATTTGAGAAGGTTTACAGAAAATTCGTTTTTGGGGTGAAAATCTGCTTTCGGCAGGCAATACTGTTGCACAAAAGAAGCAGCCTCCAATGCGGTACTTTAAGTTGCACCACATTGGAGGCTTTTGGAAAAGATCAGAATGTTTTAAACGGCGATTCACTGGATTTTTTGCATTTCTTTCAAATACCTTCTCAGTGCGTCGCGCCAGTCGGGGAGGGGCACAAAACCGTTCTCTGTCAGCTTCGTCTTGTCCAGTCGGCTGTTGAACGGGCGGGCGGCTTTCGACAGGCCGTACTCCGCCGTCGTCACGGGCTGCACGGTCACGGGCATCTCCGCCTGACGGAAGATTTCGCAGGCAAAGTCATACCAGCTGATGAATCCTCCCTCGTTGGTGGCGTGGTAAACACCAAACTTCTCCGTCTCGATCATGTCCACCAGCAGCCGCGCCAAGTCTAGCGTATAGGTTGGCGTGCCGATCTGGTCGCTTACCACGCGCAGGGTGGAATGCGTCTGCCCAAGGCGCAGCATGGTTTTGATAAAGTTGTTTCCGCTTAGTCCGAATACCCATGCGATGCGCACGATGAAGAACTTCTCCACCAGTTCGCGCACCGCCAGCTCGCCCTCCAGCTTGGTCTGGCCGTACACGTTCAGCGGCGCATAGTCCTCGCAGTCCGCTTGCCACGGGGCCTCGCCTTGACCGTCGAACACATAGTCCGTGCTGATGTACATTAGCTTGCAGCCCAGCTCCCGACATGCCTGCGCGATGTGCCGCGTACCGCTCGCGTTGATGGCATGTACCTTAGCCTGATTCTCCGGCTCCTCGGCCGCGTCCACCGCCGTCCATGCCGCGCAGTGAATCACCGCTTCCGGTCTTGCGCGCAGGAGGCTCTCCCGCACCGCTTCCGCGTCCGTGATGTCCAGCCGCTCATAGGGCATGCCGCATACCGCGCTTCCGTCCTGCGCGCCGCCGTATGTGGACGCGAGATCGCTGCCGATTCCCTCGTGCCCGCGCCGTGCCAGCTCATTCATCACGTCGTGGCCCAGCTGGCCGCAGACGCCTGTAACGTATACCTTCATCTGTCTGCATTTCCTTACATTAGATTTCCCCATACACAAAGTTACAGTCGCTTTCGCATAGCAGGGGCGAGACTGTATCCTTTTGTGACAGCAGCTCCTCCACCACTTCGCCCCATTCCACACCGATGGCAGGATCGTTAAAACGAATACCGCGGTCATGCTCCTTGCTGTAAAGGTTGTCCACCTTATAGCAGAACTCCACGTCATCCGTCAGGGTCTTGAAGCCATGCCCGAAGCCGCGCGGGATATAGAGCATACGCTTGTTTTCCGCACTCAGCTCTACTGCCTGCCATTTCAAGTAGGTTGGGCTTCCCTTACGGAGGTCCACCGCCACATCCATCACCGCGCCGCGCGCGACGCGTACCAGCTTGGCCTGGGCCATGGGCGCATTCTGGAAGTGGATGCCGCGAAGCGTCCCTTTTTGCGCCGTGAAGGACTGATTGTCCTGGACGAATATCGTGTCGATGCCCAGCTCGTGAAACGCCCGCGTGCTATAGGTCTCCATGAAATAGCCGCGACAGTCGCCAAAGACCTGCGGCTCGATGATCCATACGCCGGGAATATTCGTTTCGATCTTTTTCATCAGTACAGCACCTTTCCTTCCGCAACCGCCTTGAAATGCGCACCATAGGGGCTCTTGCCATAGCGCGCCGCACTATCCAGCAACTTCCTCTGGTCGATCCAGCCGTTCTTATAGGCAATCTCCTCCGGCGCGGAGATGGTAATGGACTGCCGCTGCTCAATCATCTGTACGAAGTTGGCCGCGTCCACCAGGCTATCCATGGTGCCGGTATCCAGCCAGGCGAAGCCACGTCCCAGGAGCTGCACATCCAGGGTCCCTTGCTTCAGATACATTCCGTTGAGCGTGGTGATTTCCAGCTCGCCGCGCGCCGAGGGCTTCACCTGATGCGCCATGACGCTGACACCCTGCGGATAGAAGTACAGGCCGGTCACGGCATAGTTGCTTTTGGGTGCCTTGGGCTTTTCCTCAATCGAGAGGGCTTTGCCGGTCTTATCAAATTCCACCACGCCGAAGCGCTCCGGGTCGTTGACATAGTAGCCAAAGACAGTCGCACGGCGGCCTGCCTCGGCGTTGTGCACGGCGGCGCGCAGCATCCGACCGAAGCCATTGCCATAGAAGATGTTATCACCCAACACCATGGCGCAAGCCTCGTCCCCGATAAAGTCTTCGCCCAGCGTGAAGGCCTGGGCCAGCCCGTCGGGGGAGGGCTGGACCTTGTAGGAGAGGCTCACGCCGAACTGCTCACCGTTGCCCAGCAGGTGCTCAAAGCGTGGTGTATCCTCCGGCGTAGAAATGATGAGGATGTCGCGGATGTCCGCCAGCATGAGGGTTGAAAGCGGGTAGTAGATCATGGGCTTGTCGTAAACAGGCAACAGCTGCTTGCTTGTGACCATGGTGAGTGGATAGAGGCGCGTGCCCGTGCCCCCGGCTAGGATGATGCCGCGCATAGTTATTCTCCTCATCTTTGAAAGCAATACTTATGAGAACGTCCAGAATTTGTTGATAACAAAGTTGAGCGGCACGCTGATAACCAGATTAATCAATGGTGCGATATACTTTGAAATGCCAACTCGCTCAATCCAGAGCCAGGACAGCAGATTGTTGAGAAGGATACCTGTCAGCGCATAGGCGGCATAGGTTTTTAGCAGCATGACCAGCTCTGCACTCAGCGTGCCTTTTTCCTTTTGGAAAACAAAGCGCCGGTTCCAGTAAAATGACCACAACACGCTGAGGACAAATGCCACAATATTGCCCGCTACGTAGTCCCATGAGAGAGCAAGTGGCGCAAGCAAGAACAAAACTGCAATATTCAGCACGTAGGATAGAAAGGTATTGGTAACTCCTACCAATCCGAACTTAGCAAACTGAAACAACGCCTCTGTTTTTTGAAGATCCTCATGACAATAAAAGAATTGTATAAGCCGCTGGCAGAGGCGGTACAGATGTGTTTGAAAGGTCTGCATCATGATTTGATCCTTCTTTAGGCGGCAGGCGGATTATGCTACACTATTGGGCTGCCGGACCGACAGCTTTTCATCGTCCTCAAAATTGATCCGTTCTTCTTCTACCACCAACGGTCTGTGCATCATGCGGGTATTGATAGCAGCGATATACTCGCCCAGGAATCCCATAAACGCAAGCAGTACCGAGCACATCATGGACACCACAATGATCGTAGGTGCCTGCCCGGCAACAAAGCGGTCCCAGTAGATCAGCTTTAAGATCAGATAAATCAATCCAATCAAAAAACTGACAATGGAAAAGAATACGCCGGCAAAGACGGCAATGCGCATGCCGATCTTTGTATAGCTGGTGAAGGAAAGCATGGCCGCATCATAAAGCGTATAAAGATTATTGTGGGTCTTTCCCGCACGCCGCTTTTGCTGCTCGTAGGGAACCTCCTTGCGCTTGCCGCCCAGCTCGGCCACGATGCCGCGAAGAAACGGGGTAGAATCATTCAGGCTGCGCAGCACATCCACAAAGCTACGATCGTATAAGCCAAAGCCTGTAAAGTGCTCAATCTGATCCACGGAAGAAAACTTTTTGATGAGCCTGTAATACATCGAGCGCAGTTTATACATGACGGGATTTTCCTGGCTGGTCGTCTTTACCCCGCACACGATTTGATAGCCTTCCTCCCAGTGCTGGAGAAAGACAGGGATCAGATCCACGGGGTCCTGAAAATCTGCGCACATCAGGATCGTGCAATCGCCTGTGGTTTGACGCAGGCCATAAAACGGGCTGTTGAACTGACCAAAGTTTTTCACATTGAAAATGGCCTTTGCCCGTTTATCCTGTGCGCAAATTTCACGCAGGTATGCACGGGTGTTGTCCGTGCTCATGTTGTCAATAAACAGAATTTCATAATCGTAGTTCTGACACTTTGATTGCAGGACATCGGCGATTGCTTTATAGAGCGGCCATACGTTTTCTTCTTCGTTGTATGTGGGTATGAGAATTGATACGGTCTTTTTCATATTTTGCGTTCATCTCCATCGGTATTGTAACTTGACCGTTTATCTTTTTCCTTTAAGATTTGCCGGATTCCCTCTGCAAAGGTAACAGCGGGTGTCCAGCCGGTGGAACGCAGCTTGGATACATTCGGATGAATATTGACCATACCTGTAACCGGGTAAGGGACTGCACCGTAGTGCAACGCGCTCCTGCTGCCCGTTATTCTGTAGATTTCTTCGACGTACTCCTTCAATGGCCGGCAATCTCCCGAACCAAAGTTGTAGACACCTCTAGGATGGTCCTCCGTCAGCAGCTTCACCAGGCCGGTCACCACGTCGTCAATATAGACGTAATCCCACATCTGTACACAGGCCGTCATGTGACACGGTTCGTTTTTGAGCATTAAGCGAAGCAGAGACATGATGAGCGTGTTTTCATCGTCGTTTGGGCCATATACGCTAAAGAGGCGCGGCTCAATCAGACGGATGCCCCGTTCCTGGCAGAAGGCATGAGCCATATGATAAAAGCGCAATTTACTTTTGCCATATTCAGTATTTGGACAGGTGGGCGCCTCTTCGGACTGCGCCTGCTCGCTATACCATGGTCCGTATTCTGCCTGCGAGCCTGCCGTCATAATTGTGTGACAACCGAGCTTTTCCAGCTCTGGCAGCAGTTGTGCATAGCACGTCTCATTTTGCTGCTGGATGGCCGCGTCCATGCGAGCTTGCCCACGGATGCCGTTCCATGCCAGCAGCACGGCGGCGTCCACTTTGCCCTTAATGCGCTCGGAAAGCGTTCCATAGTCCTCCATACTACATAAAATCGATTCCGTCATCGGAAGCTTTTTAATCTTCTGCCGCTTGGAGGACTTTGGTCGTATGACGGCTATCGCCTGATGCTCCTGATGCAGGAGCCGCTCAGCCAGAGTAGCACCAATCATGCTGGTTGCCCCCACAATTAGAATTCTCATCATACGACGTTCCTCTTATAGCTCCATAAGCAGGTTGTACAGATCACGTTCGAGCAGTGGTTCCTGGTCCTGATTGGGTTTTCCAAACTCCAGCTTGGGAAAAACATAGGTGTTCTGCTTCAAGCACACTTCCACAAGCATCGGTCCCTCAAGCCGCATAAACGCTTCAGATACATCCTGCGGATGTTCGTAACACAGGTATTGGATCCCATATGCCTTTGCGATGCCCTCAAAGTCCGGCGTTGCATAGCCGGCCCCCGCTATGGTCTGCACATAGCGGTTTTTAAAATACATTTCCTGAAAGTGACGTATCATGCCAAGCGCATAGTTGTTAAATACAAAGATCTTAATGGGCAGTTTTTCTCGTTGAATGAAGGCAAGCTCCTGAAGATTCATTTGTATTCCGCCGTCGCCATTGAGTGAAATGACGGGTCCACGGGTTGCATAATGTGCGCCGATGGCTGCCGGCAGCGAGTATCCCATGGCCCCATGTCCGCCAGAAAAGAGCATTTGCTGCCCGTGTTTTACTTCAAAAGACTGTGCTGCCCAAACCTGATTTTGCCCTACGTCCGTTGTGATAACCGCGTTCTCTGGAACAAACTTGCTGATGCGGCGCATGTATTGGTTGTACACGCCATCATCCATGCTCCCCAGCAGCTGCCTGATTTTTTGGCAGACGAAAAGCCAGTCCGAATAAGCATCCCTGGCGGGCACATACATCTTTGTCAGCATATCCATAAGTGTTTGGGCATCCGCGTGAAGGGCAAGCTCATCATCATGAACATGATATTGTAACTCGTTTTTATCCATGTCCACCCGTACCAACTTTGCGTTGGGCGCAAACAAATCCCGCTTTCCACCAACTTGGCGTACATCCAGCCTGCTGCCAAGCGCAAGAATAAGGTCGCTCTTGGCCGCCACAAAATTGGCCGTTCGGGAGCCATAGGCGCCGATGAAACCGTAGTTTAACGGGTGCTCATGCGCTAGTATATCCACTGCAATCATGCTGGTGAGCACCGGCATGCCCATATGAGATACAAAACGCAGCACATCGGCTTTAGGCAGCCTTTTGATACCGGCCCCAAGCAGCATACAGGGCCGCTTGGCTTTGCGTAGGCTTTCCAGAAGCGGGAGATAATCAGGCGCAGGGCATGGTTGCTGTCCTCCGTCGTCGTGCGTCAGCTCGTTTTCAGCTATCTCGCTGCGTTGTATATTCATCGGAATATCCAACAGGACCGGGCCTTTGCGGTCGGTCATGGCAAGTCGATACGCCTTCTCAAGATGGTATGCGATCTTGCGCGCGTCCTCAACATAGGCTGCATATTTTGTTACGCCCTGAACCATGGAGACGATGTCTGTTTCCTGAAATCCTCTCTGCCGCAGCGAATACGGCCCCTTTGCTTCAAAGGTGTTCACCTGTCCCGTAATGAAAAGAACGGGAATGGAATCAAAGTAGGCGTTGCATATGCCAGTGATCAGATTGGTGGCGCCCGGTCCACTGGTAGCATATGCCATCCCAAGACGATCCGAAGCTTGTGCATAACCACATGCCTCAAAAGCTGCGGCTTGCTCATGATAACTTACATGTGCTTGAATTCTGTCCTGATATTTTGAAAAAGAGTCCATGAGGTGAGTAACCATTCCGCCGGGATACCCAAACACATCTGTAAGGCCTTTTTTGCAAAGAAATTCAACAATGTAATCCGATACTTTCATCCGTTTTTACCCATCTGCAACATGCCATGTTTTCCCTGGAAAGGTTACCGACACATGGCCTCTTTAATCACCCTGGCCATATATTCCAGCTTCTCATCCGTCATACCGGGATACACGCCCACCCAGAACGTGTTGTTCATGATGAAATCGGTCTGCTCAAGGCCGCCTGTCACGCGATATGCGTCCGTACCGCGAATCTGGTCAAAGCAGGGGTGCTTGATCAAATTACCGCTGAACAACAGCCTCGTTTGAATATTCTTCTGTTCAATGAATCGCGTCATGGCGTTGCGGTCCAGCCCGCTTTCGGGTCGTACGGAGATCAGAAAACCAAACCAGCTCGGCTCGCTGTTTTCAGCAGGCTCGGGCAGGATGAGCCTGTCCGCAAGCGGCTCCAGCGCCTTGCGAAGATACGCCCAGTTATGCCTGCGCCGCTCGATGAACGAGGGGAACTTCCTGAGCTGCTCGCAGCCGATGGCAGCCTGCATGTCCGTTACTTTCAGGTTATAACCCAAGTGACTGTAAACGTATTTGTGATCATAGCCGTGCGGCAACTCGCCATACTGACCATCAAAGCGGTGGCCGCAGAAGTTGTCCCGCCCCGATGGGCAAATGCAGTCGCGGCCCCAGTCGCGGTAGGAAAGAATCATGCGATGCAGCAACGGGTTGTTGGTATAGACGCAGCCGCCTTCGCCCATGGTCATGTGGTGTGGTGGATAAAAGCTGCTGGTACCGATGTCGCCCCAGGTGCCGGTGAAGCGCGTTTCATTGCCGATGGTGTATTTGGTGCCCAGTGCATCACAGTTGTCTTCGACCAGCCACAGGCCGTGCCTGTCGCAAAACGCCTTGACCGCCGCCAGATCGAAGGGATTTCCCAGCGTGTGGGCGATCATGACGGCTTTGGTTTTGGGGGATAGGGCCTCCTCCAGTTTGCTTACGTCGATGTTATACTGCGGAACGGTCACATCCACGAACACGGGCACGGCGCCATATTGCAAGATGGGCGTGACAGTGGTAGGGAAGCCACAAGCCACCGTGATAACCTCGTCGCCCTTGCGAATCTGACGCTCGCCCAACTCGGGCGCGGTCAGCGCCATGAAAGCAATCAGATTGGCGGACGAGCCGCTGTTGACCAAATGCGCATACTTCACACCGATCCACTCAGCAAACTTCTTTTCGAACTCGTCGGAAAAGCGTCCTGTCGTCAGCCAGAAATCCAGCATGGCATCCGTTAGCGCGCACATTTCCTTTTCGTCGTAAACACGCGCAGCGTAGGTAATGCGGTCGCCCGGAATAAAAGGTTTCTTCTCCTCTTTGAAATCGTGATAATACTGTGTCACCAGCGCCTTAATCCGCTCGCGGGCCTCTTGTTCGCTGTTCCAAGTGCTCATATGTCTTCTCCTTTGCAATAGGTACGTACCTGCTCATCCATTACAGCCGGGATGTCCTTACCGGCCAGCCAGCTTTTACTCCAGCGGACGGTCATTTCGACGGCTTCGTCAATATGCCAAGTGGGTTTCCAACCCAATGCCGCCTTGATTTTGCTGCAATCCAACTTGAGGAAACCGGCCTCGTGCGGGGCATTGACCTCCGCCTGATTTTTCCATCGCACGCCCGCTCCCCACTTTTCACAGAAGAGGTTCACGAGTTGGCCGGTGGTTACGCAGTCGCAGTCGTCAGGACCTACGTTGTACCAGTCCGCAAGCCGCCTGTCTTCATACTGGCGCGCCGCGATCATCAGGTAAGCGAACAGCGGCTCAAGTACATGCTGGTATGGCCTTGTGGAATAGGGATTGCGTACCCCGATGCTCGTCCGGCCTGCGCGGCGCGCACACAATCCGGAATGATGCGGTCGTTGGCAAAATCGCCGCCGCCGATTACGTTGCCCGCCCGGGCCGTCGAAACCGCCGGTGCGTTTTCTCCACTGAAAAAGCTGCTGACGTAACTATGCGTCACCAGCTCCGAGCAGCTCTTCGAATTGGAGTAGGGATCATAACCGTCCAGCGGATCGTTTTCCCGGTAGCCCCAGATCCATTCTTTGTTGCGGTAGACCTTGTCGGTCGTTACATTGAGTACGCTGCGCACTGTATCGCTCATCCGTACACATTCCAGCAGATTCACCGTACCCATCACGTTGGTTTCATAGGTGTAGCGCGGTTCCCTGTAGCTGTCACGAACGATGGGCTGTGCCGCCAGATGCAGCACAATCTCCGGCCTGGCGTGATCAAAACAGGCCTTGAGCACTTCAAAATCCCGTATATCGCCAATCACGCTTTGCATGTGTCCATCAAGGCCGGCGAGAGAAAACAGGTTAGGCTGTGTGGGCGCCTCAAGGCTATAGCCCGTAACCTGCGCTCCGGCCAGTACCAGGACACGGCATAGCCAACTGCCCTTGAAACCCGTGTGACCCGTGACCAGCACACGCTTGCCTTTGTAAAAATCCAATGTATTCATCTTAGTCCACCCATACCTTCCATGGGGCATGACCGCTCTGCCACAAGTTTTCGAGCATGTCCATCTCGCGCTTGGTGTCCATGCACTGCCAGTAACCACGATGCATGTAGCTCATCAGCTCACCTTTTGCCGCGAGTCGCTCCAGCGGCCCGCGCTCAAACACGGTATTGTCACCCTCAATGTAATCGAAAATCTCAGGCTGAAGCACCATGAATCCCGCGTTGATGGGCGCGCCGTCGCCGATACTCTTTTCGCGGAAGGCATGTACGGCGTTATCTCCGCCAATATCCAGTACGCCTTTCTGTTGCTCCAGCATCACGGCGGTGAGCGTGGCAATCTTGCCGTGGCTCTGATGGAACTTCACCAGCTCGCTGATGTCCACATCGCATACGCCGTCGCCATAGGTCATCATGAACGGCTCGTTGCCGATGTAGGGCTGCACGCGCTTGATGCGCCCGCCGGTCATGGTGTTTAGCCCCGTGTCCACCACCGTCACTTTCCACGGCTCGGTATGGCGGTTATGGACGATCATTTTGTTATCCTGGGTAAAATCGAAAGTGATGTCGCTGGTATGCAGAAAATAATCCGCGAACCATTCTTTGATGACGTGCTGCTTGTAGCCCGCGCACACGATGAATTCGTTGAAACCATAGTACGCATAGCCCTTCATGATGTGCCAGAGGATGGGCATGCCACCGATTTCAATCATGGGCTTGGGCTTGTACTGGGATTCCTCCGATATTCGGGTGCCGTAACCACCGGCGAGAAGGACAACTTTCATGGTGTTCCTCCTATTTTTCGATGATGATTTCTGGTATGGTTTATTTGCGCGGCTTTGGTAATCATGCGCGGAGATCACAGGATCATAGCGTTCGTTGCTGCTTGAACACAAATAGTTTCAGGTGATACATACGCTAAATAGAAATGATCGTCGACATACTACATGTGCTTCTCGTTCGTCGTTTTCCCATTTGGTCATGTCCCAACCCACAGGCCAAGGGAATCTGTATTGGGCAGCAAATGCGCCTCCATATTGCTGCACAGCACCTGAAAATATCGATTTGCTTGAATGGGTTCCACTCCGCTGCGATGCCTCTCCATTACAGAAACCATTGAATAATAGCCAAATACTTCTTAAACAGCCAACAATCCCATCATATATATTCCTGCCGACGGAATTTTGCTTGCTGGGTTACGGGATGTACCTCTTTGAGCAGCTTCTCTTGCCTGCATTCTAAATGTTCTCCGAAGATGCCTAGAGGGATATAACATAAAGAAAGAACAGATAATGCAAAAGCATGCCAGCCGATTGAGATAGTAGACTATGGAGCCAACTCCAAAGAGTGCAATATTTACAGCTGAAAGTATTTCTTTCTCTTTGTTGAATTTAGCTTTGATAAAAAAGTAAATGCCTGTGATCAGAAAGAGCATTATCAACCAAAACTAGAGATAACGATAAATTGTGACATTGCCCTCTACGCCATCAGGTGTTTCATCCTAATTGCAATCTATTCTTCTGCATTGATTTTAACACTGTTTTTTTCGTAGTATTCAGCCATATATATGTTCATCCACGCGTCTTCATCTGTTGTAATATCAGAAAAATATAGTAGCGGCGAACGGCACCAAGTAGGATACGCTCCAAACACAGGATCAGTCTGATTCGGATCTTCCAAGGCTATCAATCTGCTTCGATAAATAGCATAATATGTTTCACCAAAACCGCTCTTAAGATAATTGCTCGCTTGTATTGACGCGTACTGTCTCTGAGCAGGCGCTCCATCATAAGTATAAAATGAATACGAACTATCTACAAAGAGCGCAAACACAATTAAAGCGTACCCGGCGAATATGTATTTTTTTAGATTTGCTTTTATGCTTGTGTATATGACTTTTGCTGCGGCATCCTCATGCATAGCATCCAAGCGTTTATGGGCAATCCAACCACCATAGTATATTGCATTCGAATACAAAACAAGGATCCATCCCCAATAGCAAACATTCATATATCTTTGTGGCCCAATCCAGCCATAGGAATAGGCCGCCGGTGCATAAAGCGCACAATACATACAAAGCGAAAAGAGTGTCCATATAAGCGGAAAGCGAAAACGTACACGATGCTTTTTCAAGGCGAAGACCGTGATACAACCGGCGACACCAGCCATGATTATCGAAGGGAGCGAAAGCCACTCTCTGATAAATTGAAAACCTAGCAAGAAGGATATTTGTATTGTTCGAAGTAGAGAAGATGAGTATACAACACCTTCCGACGCAATCCTTGCGGTATTCCCAGGCGCGATTACATTGAGCAGCAAACCACCTACAGAGAAAAGCGCGGGAAAAAGAAACAGGAGCGCCTTCTTCTTACTATTATACAGCAAGACTCCCAGGATAAGTACATATACCAGTGCACTGAGCAGCGCCGTGGGATAATTTGTTCCACCAACTGCAAATGCTACAAGTGTTGCTGTTGCAATTCTTAGAATGCAAAATCTTGGCCTTTCTACATTTAGCAACGATATCATCCCCGCCAATGAAATCAACCAAACAGAGAAAAAGCCGGTATACATCATCGCACCACTGTACCAATAAAATCCCTCCACAATCGAGGGTGTGCATTGTACACATGCAAACTGCAATAGACCGAAGATGATGATCGTTCCCTTGGCAGATATCTTCAAACATCCATGGAGCACTACCCAACAAATTGCGAAAAATGCAATGGTAAAGAGCGACAAGATAACTATCGGTACAAGTGAATACATATCAGGCGGCTCAAATCCCAGCATCATGAGGAAATTTACGATGAAATACACCGTGTATGTTCCCTGCCAATTGTTGTAGTAATACTTTACAACTTCTAGAATATATTGAATGCAATCTAGAATTCCGTTATTAGTAATAATTTCTTGGATCACATCCGGTCTGAATTGGAAATCATCTGCTGAAGGAACATCATAACGTGCAATGGCGTAAAGTGGTATCATCGAGAGGATAACCATGGCAACAACGAGTATAGCAGCAATGCTAGAAATATCCGGCTTGTTTCTAGTTTGCAAAGATCCAACAACCGCCGCTTTGCTTCTCAAGCAAAAATCCTCCTTAATATAAAACGTGTCCTAACATCAAGTCGCGCTTATCGTAGTTCTGCATAACGGCAATATCATCATTGCCCGCTCGAATCGCTTCCAAAGTTGCATCTATATCATACTTGCAGTAAATCCTGCGTAGGTCATCCAGTGGCACCTGTTCCTTGTCGAGCACTTTCATGCGCTCCTGCGCAGCAGAGAGTAGCATATATTCCTCCTGCATCCCTAAATCAAAAGGTTTGTACAGGTCCATCTTGATCAGACGATTTGTCAGGCGGGCAGCCCGCATCGTCTGGCGTACGTGTTCAAGTGTATAGCGCGAAGGATCAACATCATGAATAACGATCGCCTGCGGGTCGACACAAATCTGATAGCCTGCCTGTTTAGCCAGATGGGAGAGTACAACTTCTTCACCTCCGGCAAAGTCTTTCCCAACGCGACCGTAAGAAATGCGAAAGCCACCTAACTCCTTGGCGACACTCGTACGAACCGCATAGTTACAACCGTAGGGATAGTTCCACTCATCTTCGATTATAAATGGTTTATTTTCTGAAAACGTGCGCTGACTCCACAATCCTTCATACCCAGGGAGAACTACTTCGTCAAAGCGCTTAGGATCCTTGAGCAGGATTTGCCCACCAGCGATGCCTACTTTTTCATTTGTCTCAAATATACTAACAATTCGCTTTAGGCAGTCAGGCCTCATGATACCGTCATCGTCGATGTAGAGCAGAAGGCCACCCTGTGCATCGTAAATCGAGAAGTTGCGTGCCATAGAAAGTCCTGCATACGGGCAATCAATATAGCGCAAATTAGGTTTTCCTTTAGTATACTGCACCTTCTGCGAAAATTCCCTCATTTGCTTATCACTTGGATTGTTATTGACAATGAGAATCTCATATTCATTGGGATTCATCTGCTGCCCAAGCATGGCTTTAAGCGCTTGCTTGGCAGCATCTACTCGCTTATAGGTGCAAAGCACAATAGTCGCTTTCTTGGCGTATTTTTTCTGCGTGCGTTGATCCTTAATTAGTTCAAAAAACCACTTTGCTTTGCAATAGATTTGAATGATGTCAAACGCACCCTTGACATCCTGTGTGCGGAACCAACCGCGTGGTATATCTGCTTTTGAGTCACAAATCTGCACTAACATGTCGAACCGTTGTGTATCAAGCGGCCTTGCAAAATTGCCCATGCGAACAAGCACGCGAATTGCATCTGCCGTCACTGCATTGTTTGGCATCACTTCTTCATCTCTGGCAAATGTGAGCTGTACGACACCCGAGCCCATACATGGCCAACTTAGTTGCCTTGCCGCATTATGTGTCATATGGATATGGCCTGCGGCATGCACTGCGGCGGTCCAATCTTGTGGCGTATTCTCCTCAAGTAACCAGCACATCGGCCGAATTAACCAATCTTGACGAAAATCTTCCATCAGCATCAGTTTCTCACGGATTTCGTTGATATGAAGCTCTTTGGCTTTGGAGGTCAGCGATTTGGAGTGGAAGCGATAGTCATAGATAATATCCTCAAAATCTACATGGCGCAATCCGAAGAAATCGTTGATGCGCATCCAATAATCATAATCCTCAACCGTATACAGTGCAGGATCGTAGCCTCCCACAAGCATCGGCACTGCCCGACGATACATAAACGCCGCCGCTACCGTATTCTCTGCATAGGTATTGAGCCGCAGCGTAGCATCTGGAAGATAGACATTGCCCGTACTCTCTCCACGGGAATACCATGTATTTGTTGTAATCGGCTTGCCTTTACCATCGATGACGCGGATATTGGCGTAGCACATGGCGACATCAGGGTGCTTCTCCATGTATCCTACCAATTTCTCTACGCAATCGGGGTGCATGTTGTTGTCGCAGCTTGTCCATGTCAAAAATTCTCCACGTGCCATAGCAAAACCGTTGTTGAGAGCACGCGGTAGTTTTGAATTTTTCTGATGAATCACACGTATCCGTTTGTCTTCACGCGCATAATAATCAACGATTTTTGGTGTTCTGTCGTGGGAACCATCGTCAATAACGATCAACTCGAAGTTTTTGTATGTCTGGGCGAGAATACTTTCGATAGCTTCACCCACCATGTCCTCGCCATTGTAGACTGGCAGGATAATCGAAACGAGTTTGTCTATCTGCAGCACCTGAAACTGCGTGAAATTCACATTAAAATGTTTGTTACGTTTCTTCTGCCAGCGCAAATATTTATATTCATATCCATTAAGCCCATCGCTCGCCTCTTTCTCAGGAGAGGTAACTCTTTCGTCCATCAACGTATAGAATCTGGCATTCATCTGTGCATTACATTCGGCAATTTGACGGATATAGCTGAATTTAGGTATAAAGCTGCGATCACCCCTCAGCCAACGCCAGCACTCCTTGCGTTCCTCTTTTGTGCCGAAAAGCGCATGTTTGAGTTGGATGAAGAAATGCGCGGCTCGCATCGGCTCGGATCGCCCCGCTACCTGTAGCCAATACGCGATTTCGTCAGTAGTCGCTTTCATCACTCTAATCTCGCGCACGATTACCTTTTTCTCTTCGCCAACCTGCTGTTTCTCACGCTCAAGTATTACTTTTTCTTCATTGACCTGCTGTTTTTCACGCTCAAGTATTACTTTTTCTTCATTAACCTGCTGCTTCTTGCACTCAAATTCTTCCTTCTGCGCGACGAGAAGCTCATTGGATTCTTTCTGTCTCTGAGCGAGTTCTTTAACCTTCGCTTCCGCAGCACGAAGATGCACCGTTGCTTCATATCTGCCCTCAAGATATTCGCGGATCGTCTCGTTATAGATTTGCGCCATATTGAAGCGTGGGCCTTTGTAGTTGGTCTGTTTGGTGTAGACAAGCAAAATCTGTTTGCCTTCCCACATCGTTGCCTTCTCTAAACGGCAATCGATGAATTTGAAGAAGCTTAGATCATATCCCTCAATTGGGATGGAAAGTGATTGGGCATCGAAAACAGCCAGATGCTCCTCAATTCCCAAATCGTCCTCAAAAGGCAGAAGGATGATGGCATGATGCACCGCACAAGTAACCAGCTTGTTAAGCAGTTCAATTGGGTTTTTGAAGTGCTCCAGCGTATTGGATGTGATAACGATGTCGCTTTGTTCAATCCCATTCATGATGTTGCCCACGCGATAATTGCATACTGGATGATTTTTCTGTGCATTTTCAACCGCAGAAACTGCAAAATCCACACCTGTGAAACTGCATCGTGGAAAATGCCTGGCAATATACGCTGTGCCCGCACCTTCCGCACACCCATAGTCGATCACGGTATAATCGTTGCATTGCATTTCCTTACGGAGCCACTTCGGAAGCGCATTGACCAGCATCTTTGCAAAAAACTCAGACTGCTTTTCTCCATTGCATTTTTGCCAATCTCCTGTGGAAAACCGTTCTTCCCAATATGCTTTATCGTTAATCATGTCCGCACTTCTCCTTAACCCACATTCAAGCCTTCCAGTATATCCGCGATCCGTTCGCATGCATGCCCATCGCCATAGGGATTGCTCGCTCTGCTCATCGCTGCGTACGCCTTCTCATCTTCAAGCAGACGCTTGAATTCGGCATAAATCGTTTCTTCATTGGTGCCTACCAGTTTGAGTGTGCCTGCAATAATGCCTTCTGGGCGCTCTGTTGTGTCACGCATGACCAACACAGGTTTCCCCAAACTTGGAGCCTCTTCCTGAATGCCGCCGCTATCTGTGAGAATCAGATACGAACGCGCAAGGAAGTTGTGAAAGTCAATCACCTCGAGCGGCTCAATGATATGAATACGTTCATTGCTGCCCAACTCATTATCCGCCGCTTTACGAATAATAGGATTCATATGAATAGGATAGATCACCTTCGTATTCGGATGCTCGTCTATGATCCGGCGGATCGCCCGAAACATATGATACATTGGCTCTCCCAGGTTCTCGCGTCTGTGTGCAGTAAGCATAATGAGTCGGCTACCCGACGCCCACTCAAGTTCGGGATGCGTGTAGTTTTCATGCACAGTGGTCTTTAGGGCGTCGATAGCCGTGTTACCGGTGACATAGATCGTCTCCGCCTTTTTACCCTCGTACAGCAGATTGTCTCGGGACATTTGAGTCGGTGCAAAATTATATGCAGCGATGATCCCTACAGCCTGACGGTTGAATTCTTCAGGATATGGAGAATAGATATCATATGTGCGTAAACCTGCCTCCACATGCCCCACCGGAATATGCATATAGAAACATGCTAGTGCTGCCACAAACGTGGTAGACGTATCGCCATGCACAAGCACAACATCGGGATGTACTTCCTCAAGTATGCTCTTGATACGCTCGAGAATGTTCACCGTTACATCAAAGAGTGTTTGCTTGTCCTTCATGATGGACAGGTCATAATCCGGCACAACGTTGAATACCCCCAACACCTGGTCAAGCATCTGTCTATGCTGTCCCGTCACACAAACCACAGTATGAATTCCTTTTCTCCGCCGGAACTCTAACACAAGTGGGCACATCTTGATAGCTTCCGGCCTTGTTCCAAAGACGATCATGATTTTTTTCATCAACTGTACTTCTTTCTTTGCTGATAATGAATTGATTATTCTCCGCCTGATATGACTTTCTTTAGTTCTGTTGCTCCCAAAAGAAAACGCTCATTCATCAGCATTAACACGTTATAATTTGTGCGCGCCATTTCATCGCGTTGCTGTGGCTGTGGTAAGCGGCCTGCAATAAAGTTCTCTAGGGATACATATTGCATACCCTCAGAGACAAAATCACCTAGATATATACTTTTAAGAATTGGCACAACCCCCATAGCAATGTATTCCATAAGCTTAGTTGGACAAGAAACGCGATTGATTGTATCGTCTTTACGCAAGACAAAGCCAAAGTGTGCTTTATGATATACTTCTGTCATTTCCTGCGGAGTAAGAGACTGCACTTGCATGTTTTTCGGCTTGTTCGATGATGACCATCCTAAAAGAAATTTCTGTGGTTCTGCTGTGCAAATTCGGTAGAAAAAATCACCTTGAGCCTTGCAGATCGCATTGCGCATCTCTTTAATCCCTTGCCATTTTTGCATTCCCCCTGCATAAACAACTTCATATATTCCGTTATATGGCTTGTTAAACTCTTTTTCCTGAGTCAGCAGCGACTGTTTAAGGATTGGCAAAATAATATATTTTCCACCAACATTACCACAATACTTTTTGCGTATATGCACAAGCATCTGGTTGCTTACACAAAGGATGTACTGCGCATTCTTTACAGCAAGTTGCTCCTGCCGCTCACTCTGTCGTGCGCGCCAAGTCCTGCCATACATTCGCAGCTCCTCAGGATATGCACCATGAAGATCAACAATTTTCAACAAAGATGGGCTACATGTGATACGCTCATCCGCAAATGTAATACTATGATGATAGACTATGCCTGCCGCATGTATAATTTGCTGTACACGTATCCATGATACCTCATCTTGCTGTGGAAAGGATATCTCGATGTGCCGTTCATCCCATACCGTATAGCGCCAAAGACCGCTATCCTCATCTGAATCCAGCCAACTACAATAGACCGCCAACAAATCTTCACCAAACAGATCGTCAATTGCCTGGACACGTTGGAAATATCCATCGGAAAGCCGTGACTTTGAAAAATACGGTGCCATGAAAACGATCGTTTTTTTTCCACAATTTCGCTGTAAATTAATCAGTTTAAGCGTTGCCGCTTGTTGCATATCAGCGCTTTTACGAAATTCCGGAATGCTCATCCGAGCCTCGGCCCGTTTGGCCCATACATCCATATACATCTGATACTCTGGACAAACAAGACCAATTTGTGCGGCACTACCTTCCTGATCGCCAGTGAGTATGGACCTGATTATACCTAGGCACATAGCACGCTGTTCTCGCTGGGTTGCCATATACAATAAACTTCGTGCTTTACCTATGCCCCTTTGCGCTGAAAGCCATGCTTCTCGGGCTCTATTGCAGATTTTACAAATCTCACTTTTCCGAAATTCAGCATTGATCTCATCAAGCTTCTTCTGTGCTTGCGTGATTTCATCCGTTAGCGCTTTCCTGCTTTGTGTAACGTTATTTGTCATGCTTATATTTATCTTCTTCTTTGGCAATTCGTTTTGTAATTCTGCTGTATATCGTGTGATACACTCTGCCAAACAATGCAAACAGCTTGGCAGAAATTAACATATAAAAGAATTTATGTCCCCGCGCTTTGTCAACCTTTATCTTTATCAACTGCGCTAACAATGACTGCGCACTAATATCTACACTCATTTTTTGTGCTGCATATTCACTGACCAATTGTCTCCTATGCTCTAGCAATTGCTTGTTCTCAATCATTGCTTGTAGTGCGTTCACCCATGCATTGCTTTCATTATTGACCAATACTGATAGGTCATCTCTAAACTCACGCAATCGACAGTATGGCATCACGTCTGAATACATCCCAATGACTCCAGCTGCCGCGTATTCCACAAACTTGTTGTAATGCTTGCAAGCGTGGAACGGTGTATCCGGCATGGGGGCAAGGCCGATGTCCCATTCCAGAGCGTTCAGTGTCCGGCGATATTCGTCATAGGAATCACAATAGGGTATGCACCTAGCGCCTAGTTCCTTTGCAAAGGAAGGAATCGCGCCGAAAAATTCAAACATCACCCTATCTCCATAAGTTTGTCTAATCTGAATCAGCGCATCCTTAAGGATATGCTCGATATCCCCCGTACGGTCTATTGAGCCGGCGAAGCCAATCCTGACCGGTGCATCGGGATCGTGCGGCTTATATGAAACGGGGTCAATGGCCGGCTCCTCGATCTGGATGGCGAGCTTTCCATCGGCATACTTATTCAGCAGGATCGGGGAAGGGGAGAGTACCGCGTCGCTCAACGCAATCATGGCGCGGATGTTTTTCTGTACATGCGGGTGATTGTAGTATGCCGCACTGCTGATTTCTGGTGGGATGCTCAGCAGGTCGTCGTCGATGATGTATACTAGATATCTTCCGGATTCGTGCAGCAGCTCGGCCAGCCTACGCTCATACCAGTTGTCTAGCCGCCCTAGCAGTACAGCATCTGTCCAGTCTAGATCGCTGCTTTTTAGCTTCATCTCCTGCACAGCACGGTATTCCACCGCTCCCTGCCCGGCTAGATATTCCATCTGGCAATGTCCACATAGACGGACAGAAGGAATCATCTTCCGATAGATCAGCAGGACATGCGGCTTTTTTTTTGGTGCATGCAGCACGACTTCCTTCGCCCCCTCAGCCCGATCCCGCTCCATATTATTCCTGTCATCCGTTTTCATACGCATCGCACACATCCCGCGCCTCGCCAAAGCACTGCATCTGTCCCCTCTCCAGCCACACGACGCGATTGCATATTTCCCGAATCTGCTCCATGCTGTGGCTCACAAACAGCACCGTCGTACCCCCGCTCATCAGTTCCATCATCCGTTTTCGGCTCTTCTCCTGAAACTCCGCATCGCCTACCGCGAGTACCTCGTCCACGATCAGCACCTCCGGTACCACCACCGTCGCCACCGAAAACGCAAGCCTCGCTACCATGCCTGAGGAATAGTTGCGTAGCGGCATGTCAATGAATGGCCCGATCTCCGAAAAAGCCACGATCTCCTCGTACTTGCTCTTGAGAAACTCCTCGGAATAGCCCAGAATCGCGCCGTTCAAGAAGATGTTCTCCCTGCCCGTCATATCAAAATCAAAGCCGCTGCCCAGCTCCAGCATTGGCGCGACATTTCCGCGCACAATCACACTGCCCTCCGTAGGCTTCAAAATGCCGGAAATCACCTTGAGCAGCGTGCTCTTGCCCGCGCCGTTGTGCCCGATCAGCCCCATGACCTCTCCGCGCTTGACATCGAAGCTCACGTGTTTGAGGGCTTCAAACTCGTTGTATTTCAGCTTTCCTCGCAGCCGGGCAATGGCGTATTCCTTGATGCTGCTGATGCGGTCGTTGGCCATGCGAAAGCGCATGGACACATCCCTGACCTCGATCATCGTTTCCATCCGCTTCACCTCACAGATACAGCACAAACTTGTCCTGATGCCGCTTGAACGTCAGAATCCCCAGCCCCAGCACCACTACTGAAGAAAGGATGCACCAGAGATAGGCCATCGGTTCGGGCGACACGCCATCGATGATGCAGATACGGGCAAACGTGATGTACTGGTACATGGGATTCATGTGGTAGACCGTCAGGAACTGCGCCGGGATGATGCTCTCTGGATAGAACAAGGGAGTCAGGTACATCCACATCATGCTGATTACACCCCAAAGAAACTGCGTATCCTGAAAGAAGGTCATGGCGGTGGTCAGCAGCAGGCTCATGCCGGTGACGAAGCCCAATAGGCACAGCATGTCAAAGAGTAGCAGTAGCAGTGCTGGAGTAAACGCCGTCCCGGTGATCAGCATGACCAGAAACAACGGGATGATCGCCAGCGCAAAGTTGGCCAAAGAGGAGAGAATGCGCGATACCGGATAGATGTACTTGGGCATATATACTTTTTTGATCAGCGATGCGTTGCCGGTGATGGAGGTCATGCCCATGCTGACAGCCTCGTTGAAGAAGTTGAAGAACACAATACCAGAAAGCAGATACACCGGATAATTGGGAATATCGCTCTTGAATAGCGTGGAGAACACAACGTATTGAACCGACATTGTAAGCAATGGGTTGAGAAAACTCCATGCCATACCGAGCGCAGAACGCTTGTATTTCGTCTTGAAGTCGCGTGAGACGAGCTGACGGATCAAAAAGCCATACCGCGTAAAGAGCATACATACCGCAACCAGCGGATTGTTGCGCCCGTCTTTCGCGCCGCGCCACCAATGCAGGCACAGTAGCGCCAGTACCGCAAACGCGCCGCTGACGATGAACCAGTAATCCCGGTAGAACGTCAGCGTACGCACGCCATTGACCTTTATGCATAGCCTGCCAATACTCGGTGTGCCGTTGACCGTGTAACGGTCGGCCTCCAAAATGTTCTGCACGACGTCAAACCGGCCTGTCACAATTGTGTCGCCGCAGTAGATCGTGATGGCGTTGCCCGGCGCACAGCCCGTTGTCGTGAGCGTCAGGGTCAGCGGCTTGCCGGACTGCACCTGTACCGTGCTGTCCAATGTAATGGTAGAATATTTGCTTTCGGGTAGCGTTGCAATGTCGATATCCTTGGCGGCGATCACTTCTCCTGCCTCGTTGGTAAGAACCGCGTGAAGCGTGCCGGTGTTGGTCCGGCCATAGGTTCCTGCCATCAGGTCAAAGCCGGTAAGGCTTTCCGCCGGGGCGATGATACGCTGCGTGACAGTCGTTCCGTCCACCAGCTCGCCGACGGTGGTGGTGGCAGATAGCGCGTCGCTCGTAACCTCCATATAATGAAACTGCTGGCCTGCAACCAGATAGACGGTCGCGGCCAGTATCCAATAGCAGACCGCCCATATGGACATCAGTCTTTTTGATCTTTGAAAGTCCATGAAACCCGGTTCCTCATTTCTGTGATCTTAGCCCAGCAGCATCATACCTGCCAGGCGAAAAAACGGATGGAGCAGTCTGCGGTAGTGCCAGTAAAAGGCCGGGCCGCTCCTTTTCCGAATAAATCCATGAAAGAACGGCAGTTCCTCCGACTTAAGCCCACCGCCATAGGTTTGGAGATAGGTGCCCGCCTGCCGCTTTTTGGCTAAGATCGCCCCGCGCAGCCGGTCGATGTGCGCAAAGGTTTGCAAAGAATCCTTCACGCTCCCGGCATTCCTTGCTCCCACGCTGTTCCCGCCGTGCTGCCGGTAAAGCATGGTGCTTTCATCCAGGTACACAACCTTTCCGAATCGCGCGGCCACCACACCCAGCCACCAATCGTGCATGATCACCTGCGAGGCGTCCTTGCACTGCCCGGCTAGCCCGGCTAACGCCCGGTTGATGCCCGTCGCGCAGCCGGTCACGACGTTCTGCATGAGCAGTGACCGATAGTCGATCACGTCCGTATACTGCTTCTGCATTTTCATCAGCGAGGAAGCAATGGGCCGGAGATTCTCGTCCACCGGCGTCAGGTCCGTAAAGACCAGCACCGGCGTATCTGTACCCGCCTCATCTTCCGCTTCCAGCAGCGCGCGCATCGTCTTTTCCACCTTGTCGGGGCGCCATACGTCGTCCTGATCGCAGAACATCATGTAGGACGCCCCGCATTCCTTCATCAGCCAGAAGAAATGATCGCGGGCATTGCCAAAACGCCCCTCATGCCGCACACGCCGGATGCGGCCAGGATAGCGAGCGGCATATTCATCCAGGATCGCAGGCGTGCCGTCTGTGGAGCCGTCGTCAGAAACGGTCAGATGCCATTGCTCCCATGTCTGTGCCAGCAGCGAATCCAGCTGCTCGCGCAGAAACCGCTCGCCGTTGTACGCTGCCAGCAGGATTTCAACCGTCGGCTGCATGCCGTATCCTCCTTTGGCCGGCCGTTCCGGCGCGCCGTCCGGCACGACTGCCCAACAGCCGTGCCGCACAGTCGGCTGCAAAGACCGGGCATTCCAGCGGATGACCGCTTCGCAGCAGCTGCGAAAGCACCTGCCGCACCATGCGCAGGCCCTCGCCCGTCTCACGCGGGTTGCCCAGTCGCTCGCCGTATTCCTGCAGAAAGCGCCCGATGAGGACGTTGCGCCGGTATTCCTGCCGAAGCGTCAGGTTGTGGGAATGCACCACCGCCGCATCGGCGCAGTAGGCCAGCCGGTAACCAGAATCCAGAAACGCCGCGGCAATGAGCATGTCCTCATTGGTCGGCAGCGGATGGGGAAATCCGCCCACCGTCTTATAGGCACTCCGGCGGTAGGCTGAGCAGACGTCCGAAAGGTGATATGCCCGTATCCCCAGCGCCTGCCGGTCCTCCGCTCCCCAGACCCGGCTCTGTGCAGGGTAGCGGTACTGCTGCACCGCTCGCACATAGGGCCTTGCATCCGGCCGGGGGAGCTGACGGCCGCTGGCCGCCGCAACGCGCTCATCCGCAAAGGGCTTGAGCAGATGCTCAATGTAGCATTCATCCGCCGGAAGGGCATCCTGCGTCAGGAACAGCACGAACTCACCTGTCGTCTGCCGCAGGGCCGCGTCCCGTGTGCCGCCGTGGTCAAACTGGTCGCGGGGAACGGACATAACCCGCGCACCGTGCGCGGGAGCCAGTTCCGCGGTGCCATCCGTGGACCCCGAATCCACCACCAGAATTTCCTCCGGCGGCTGCGTCTGGTCCATGAGCGCAGCAAGCAGCGCGGCAATTTCGCCCGCCGCGTTGAGCGTGGGAAGAATCACGGAAACGCTCATTGCGCCATGCCCTCCCCGCCGTCCGGCCTGCTGTTTGCCGCGCTGCCGATATCCTCCTGATTCACCATCCCGCCCAAGGCGGTTTTCAGCAGGATGCGTATATCCAGCCCAAGGGACCAGTTTTCGATGTACCACAGATCATGCTCCACACGCGCCGGGATGCTGGTGTCTCCGCGCAGACCGTGAATCTGCGCCCAACCGGTCATGCCGGGGCGCACCTGGTACTTCACCATGTACAGAGGCACTGTTTCCCGGAACCGCTCCACGTAGAAGGGAATCTCCGGCCGCGGGCCTACGAGACTCATGGTTCCCGTAAGCACATTCCACAGCTGGGGAAGCTCGTCGATGCTTACCTTGCGGAGAAAGGCACCCAGCCACGTACGCCGGTCGTCCTCGGCTGATGACCACGCGGTGTCCTGCTCGTCGTTGACACGCATGCTACGAAATTTGTACATGGTAAACGGCTTTTTGTTCAGCCCGATCCGCTCCTGACGGAACAGCACCGGTCCGGGGCTGGAAAGCCGGATGGCAATGGCCAGAATAAGAAACAAGGGACTCAGGAGGACCAGCAAAAGTCCACTCACAACGATGTCAAACGCCCGCTTGATAAACGCGTTGGCCGGCTCATCCAGCGGCGTGGTGCGCAGCTGAATCAGCTTGAGGTTGCCCACCATGTCAATGGTGGGCCGGGTGGGAATCACATCGTTGTAGAAGGGGACCACGCTGATCTTCGTGCCGCACTTTTCACACACCTGGATGACGTCCACCGTTACACCCAGCTCATCGGGAGCGAGTGCCAGAATGACCTCGTCGATGCCCGCATCGTGCAGACGGCTTTCCAGTTGCTCCAGCATCCCCTTGGCCGGTGCCAGACATTGTTCCACATGGATGCCCAGTGTCGGGTCGGCCTGCACATTCTCCACATAGCGCCGCGCCAACTTTCCACTGCCTATCACCAGCATATGCTTGAGATTGTACCCCCGCGCGCGCACTCGCCGCAGCAGCCACCGAACCGTGGTGCGCTTGCCGATGAGCACCGCGCTGCTGGAGAGAAAGTATACAGCCAGCACGCCGCGCGAAAAGTCCTGTAGGCGGAACACAAACAGCGCTGAAGCCGCCGTGGCCAATGCGATGGCGTTTCCTGCCACAATGCGCCCGGACTCCCGTCCTGCTCTGTGTACGCGGCTGGTGTGATAGACGCGGAGCAGCGAAAGCAGGAAAACCGTCCAGATCGCATAGATTACCGCGGCCAGTATGCCTCTTGCGTTCAGGCTGCTCAGAGCCGCCATGTTGCCTTTTGTATTTTTGATCACATCCAGCCATAGCCATGACGCGAAGAGATAACACAGCACAATCAGCACGCCGTCTGACAGCACATTCAGGCGGTTCAGGGTTTTTTGGTTCCTGTGAATCATCAATTTCGTCCTTTATCTATCCGTTTTGCAGGTGCCAAGCACAACGTATAAATCAGCTTGAGCACCCGGAGCCGCGCATCCCCCAGCTTACACGACCGATAAGCTTCGCTTTTGCTCATTAGGCCAACTTCCCAAAGGATTACTCCGTTCGGTCACATGGCCCGTTTTGGCATCCAGCCGTCCATGCGGTCGGCGTCTCGCAGTGCCTTCCCCAGGCGTGAGCAGCCTGGACCTGGCATGGGTCAGAAAAGGGTTATTTTCCGAAACGCGGCTTCCCGCTGACTTCTGGTATGTAAGCGGCATTCGCCAGATGTACTCGCCTGGAGTCAGCCACATGATTTTCGCATCAGCTCGTTCCCTGCACAGCCGGAAAGCGACAAAAGACTTTCCCGCAGCGGTGGAGCGAAGGAACGCCTCCTTGCCGGTACGGGAAAGCATGCCGTTTGTCACCTGATATGCAGTTTTGTTATGTGCATGGAATTCGATCAATAGATCGTCTGCACTTCCTTTTGTTGGACTAAAAAGAGAAAACGCTTCGCCATCCGCGGTGTTCAGGCCGAGGCAACTGGCGAATATATGGGACAGTCCCCGCCACTGCGAAAGGTTCAGCATCTGACGCGGCGCTGTCCTTTGGCGAAACAGCGGTTTCTTCGGCAGAGCGTTCTGCTCGGAAAACCGCCGTTCTGCGGTTTTTCTTTTCCGAACACATCAGGGAAAAGAAAAACGGGAATGTTGCCCAAAGCAGTCCCTTTTGTGGCAACATGAGCGGACTGGACCAACTGGACCCATTCCTGCTCATACATCCCTAAATATACACGAATCAAAATGAAATGTCAACTGCTGTCAATAGCAAGAGAATACAACTAAATTATGGACTTTGTACCGTTTTTTCTGACATGGCAACAAGAAAAAATACATCCA
>OLRD01000588.1_pt1 | contig 28419 bp, 28 predicted proteins | sample 1672051 | NCBI WGS metagenome assembly OLRD01 (sample SAMEA3136640, study PRJEB25190) | human gut metagenome | biome: human gut; feature: human-associated habitat; material: faeces | place: Austria | collected 2013 | reverse complement strand
AAAGTGGCGTTTGCCACTTTTTCGACACGCTGAAGGCGCTACCGCGTGGGGAGACCCAATGCGGCAGCGCCTTGCATTTGCAAATAAATCAGTCTTTCAGCATGCTTTCGTCCCAGCAATCGTAGGGCTTGATTCCCAGCAGACCCGCCACGGTGGGGGCCACGTTGCTCAGGCCAAAGGCGCCGCTTTTTAGCTCATGCCGGGCATCCTTGTCATAGACGATGAAGGGAACGGGATTCAGGCTGTGGGCGGTACGGGGAGAAATATTGCCCTTTTTGTCCTTTTCCAGCATCTGATCCGCGTTCCCATGGTCGGCGGTGATTACCAGGATGAATCCCAACTCATCCGCGGCCTTTTTCAGGCGGGCCAGGCAGAGGTCAACGCTCTCCACGGCGATTTCCGTAGCCAGCAGATTGCCGGTGTGGCCCACCATGTCACCGTTGGGATAATTGCAGCGGATAAAGCCATATGCCCCGCTCTCCATGGCCTTGATGACCAGGTCGGTGATCTGGGTGGCCTTCATCCAGGGACATTCGTCAAAGGAGCGGACGTCGGAGGGAACTTCCTCCCAGGTTTCCAGCTCCTCGGAGAATTTTTCGGAGCGGTTGCCGTTCCAGAAGTAAGTCACATGGCCGTACTTCTGGGTTTCGGAGCAGGCGTATTCCTTGATGCCGGCCGCCACCAGTAGCTCCGTCAGCGTGTGGCGGATCTCCGGCGGGTTGACTAGGTAGCGCTTGGGGATGCACAGGTCGCCGTCGTATTGCAGCATGCCGGCATACTTCACCTGCGGTACAACGCCACGGTCAAAGTAGGGGAAATCCACATCGTCAAAGGCCATTGAAATTTCCAGCGCGCGGTCGCCACGGAAGTTGAACAGAATCAGGCTGTCGCCATCCTGCACCTTGCCCACGGGCTGGCCGTCCTTGGCAATGACGAAGGGGGGCAGATCCTGATCGATAACGCCCAGCTCCGCACGATAGGTTTCCACCGCTTCCCTGGCGGAGGCAAACTGGCGGCCCTGGCCATGCACATGGGTGTTCCAGCCCAGCGCCACCATATCCCAGTTGGCCTGGTAGCGATCCATGGTGATCTTCATGCGTCCGCCGCCGGAGGCGATACGGCCGTCAAAGGTGCTGTCGTTAAGGGCTGCCAGCGCGTCCTCCAGCTGCTGAACGTATTCCAGGGCGGAGGTGGCGGGAACGTCGCGGCCGTCCAGCAGAATATGACAGCGCACCCGGTGCACACCCTCGGCCTTGGCCTGCTGCAGCATGGCGATCAGGTGATGGATATTGCTGTGCACATTGCCGTCGGAGAGCAAGCCCAGGAAATGCAGCGTAGCGCCATTGGCCTTCACGCCGCCGATGAGCTCCTTCCACGCTTGGGAGGCATAGATTTTGCCGCTCTCGATGGACTCGTTGACCAGCTTCGCACCCTGGGAGTAGATCTGGCCGCAGCCCAAGGCGTTGTGCCCCACTTCACTGTTGCCCATATCGTCATCGGACGGCAGACCTACCGCCGTGCCGTGCGCTTTGATGGAAAGATAAGGACAGCTGGCTTTCAATTCATCCAGGGTGGGGGTGGTGGCCTGCTGGACCATGTTTCCTAGCTGGGATGCGCTATCGCCCACGCCGTCCATTACAACAAGAACCACGGGCTTTTTCATGATGTTTCCTCCTAATGCTTTCGGCGGAGACCGCCGTCGTATGGCTTTCAAGGCGCCATAAGCGCCGTGCGTTTTGAGCATAGGGCAAACCGGCGCGCTTGTCAAGGGAGAAAGCAGAAATTTATTCGATTTCACACGGCCTTTTGCATTGCACAAACCAGGAGAATGTGGTAGGATTGATACTGGTTTTTTTTGCCGAAGGATCAATGCCATGCTGGAGGTGCAAGCGAAACAATGAAAATTCGCGTGACTGCGGATAGTACGTGCGATCTTTCACCGGAGCTAAGGGCAAGCTACGGAATCACCCTTGCTCCGCTGACGGTAATGCTGGGCGAGGACGCTTTTCATGATGGCGTGAACGTAACGCCCCAGGACATCATCCACGCGGTGGAAAATGGGAAAACCTGCAAAACAGCAGCGGTGAACGTGTACGAGTACGAGGAACTCTTCCGCCGGGTGAAAGAGGATTGCGACGCCGTAATTCACCTGTGCATCGGAAAAAAATTCTCCGTGTGCTACGACAATGCGTGTCAGGCTGCCAAGCAGTGCGGAAATGTCTACGTGGTGGACAGCGGCAACCTTTCGGCAGGGCTGGGCATGATGGCGCTGGATGCGGTGGAAATGGCCCGGGCGGGCAAGACGCCTCAGGAGATTGTCCAGGCCTTGGAAGCGGAACGCGACCTGATCGACACCAGCTTTGTACTGGATCAGGTTGATTATCTGCGCAACGGGGGACGCTGCTCCGGCGTGGCGGCGGTGGGAGCAAAGCTGCTGCACATCAAGCCTTGCATTGAAGTGGAAAAGGGCGTTATGGTCGTAGGGAAAAAATATCGCGGCTCCTTCGCGCGCTGCCTGGAGCATTATGTCAAGGACAAGCTGGAGGATCGGTCGCAGGTCAATTTCAGCCGGGTTATGCTTGTCTACTCGCCCTGTGAACCGGGGGTAGCCGAACAGATGCTGAACTACCTGGGCACCGTGGCCGAATTTAAGGAAACACTGGTGTGCACGGCGGGCAGCACGATCTGCTGCCATTGCGGGCCGAACACCTTGGGCATCATTTTCAAGAGGAAAACCCCAAAGGCATAAGGGGCTGGCTTACGGCCGGACGCAGCTTTGCGGCTGGCCTTTTTTGATGCACAAAAAGCACAGTAGCCGCTTGTTCCGGGCGGAGGAGTGTGCTATGATCTTGTCCTGAAAGAATACGAATGAGGAGTGGGAGAAATGCGCAAGGATCGTCATCCAGCGTACCACCTGGCACTGGTGGGGGTTATGGCGGCGCTGGTGTACGTGGTTACGATGTTTCGGTTTCCGTTGCTGGGCTCCAAGGTGCATTTTGCCAATGCCATGTGCCTCTTGGCAGGGCTTTTGCTGGGCGGGGGATATGGCGGCGCGGCGGCGGGCCTGGGTTCTGCCCTGTATGATCTGCTGGCGGGCGGCTACGATCCCTTACAGGCACTGATTACCTTTGTGAGCAAATTTGCCATGGCGTGGGTGTGCGCAGTGGTGGCGGGCTCACGGCGGGAGGGCAAAGGCGGGCTGGTAAGGGACTATGCAGCCTGCTTCCTGGGTTCGGTTGCCTATATTGCACTGTACATGCTCAAAAGCTATGTGTACAAGTCATTTGTGGAACCGGTGCCGGCGGATACCCTGGGCGCGGTACTCCTGGGGAAACTGATTCCCGCGCTGCTCAATGGTGCGGTGGCCGTGCTGGTTACGCCCCTGCTGGCACGGGCCATGTTCCCGGCCCTACGCCGCGCCGGGGTACTGGAAAAATAAGCTGTGGTTGACTGCTGGGCAGTGCAGTATATTCATCTTCCCGGAAAATACCGCGGCGGCGAGATATATCTTTCAAAAACGGAAAGCCCTCCCATACCCGGTGCATCCGAGGCGGGAGGGCCTTTTTGCATATGGGATGCAGGAGACAGATGGCCTTTACAGCCATATTTCCAAGGTTTGGGCATAGGCAACAAAACCGCCTTTGCTGGCAAGGCCACGGGAAGCAGCATGATGCAGGTCGGTGCTGTACAAGGGGATAATGCCCTGCTCCAGCACCGCGGCGGTCCAGCTGCGCAGGGCTTCCAGGGCACAGCCCTGCCGCCGGTAGGCGGGCAGGGTTGCGATGCCTGCCTCATGTCCCTGACCCATGCGCACGCTGCGGCATACGGACACAATCTGACCGTTACGGAAGCAGGCCATATAAGGCGAGGCGAAGGGCAACTCTTCCTCATAGCCAGGGAAGGTGGCGGAGAGCAAGGGTGCCTCCTCAGGAACAAGGGCGTGACAATCCGCGGCAGGCACCTGCTTGCCGGGGTACCAGAAGCAGATTTCACGCTTACTCCGGCTGCTGCCCAGAACTTTCCCGTATGCGTCTGCGTCCCACACACCGCTTTCCAGCATCGCCTGAGCCCCGGACATGGCGCCGGGACTTACCTGCTGTCCGAAGCGGTAGCATATTTCGCCCTCCAGCGTCCTTCCTGCGTGAAGAAGGGGAGCGGGAACGGTCTGCCGCCAGGGCTCATTTACATACAGCATACGGCCGGCCTCATAGGTAAACAGGCAATCCATGCGGATACGGAGCAGTTCCGCTTCCGTGTACGCCACTATAGTTCCTCCCGGATCTTGCGGGGACAGGCGGCAGGCGTCAGTCCAGAAATCAGCGCGTTCAGCAGCGCCTCCCGATTATCCACCGTTACCCGTAGCAGCGTAACATCTGGACGGGTGGCAATTTCCGCCACCAGCGGGCTGTCGCACTGCTGCAATACGCCCAGCACGCGCTTTTCGCTGTCCAGACACAGGCGCACTTGGCTGCAAAAGGCTTCCGCCTGGCGCTCCAGCTTGCCCAGTTCATCCATCAAAAGAAAAGGAGCATCGCTGTCCAGGCTGCGGCGAAGTATCTCCACGCCGTTTTCGTTGAATACGTCCAGCACCGGTACGCTTTTGCGGGGCCCGGTGCGCACGGAGACGATACAGTCGTTGCTGGCAGGGTCCATGTCCACCCGGCCGTGCAGGATGAAGCCCCTGCGCTGCCCTTCCAGCATGAGCAGCCGGGTTTCGAATCCTGCACAACGCAACTGCTGCCGGGCAATCAGGCGCTGCCACAGGGTACTCTTTCCCACCTGCTTTTCGCCGGTAAGAAATATATGCCGTGCCAAGGACAAGGACTCAGCCACGGGCGGCCTCTTTCCAGGCGCGTATCAAGGCCTGCTGCTCCTGGGTCAGGGACAGAACCTCCCCGTCCACCGTTAGCTGTATGCCGGCGCTTGCCTGCTTTTTTAAGTGGTGATGGCATCCGCATTGGCAGAAGCCGTCATCCGTCACCCCGGCCACTGGGGGCAACGGCTCATCCAGGGCAGCACTGGGCTGGACATCCGGCACGTTGGCGTCAAGGAAATCCAGCAAGGCGGCAGCGTCCATCAAAGCATTAAACCGCGGAAGAGGCAGCTCCGCTTCCAACGCACTGATACGCCCCACAAAGGCCAGGGTTAGCGTGTTCATCCGCGGTAGAGCGTCCTCAGGGGTATGCGCAGCCACCAGGCGCGGCACGGGGGAGAGATAGTCCCCTTCCAGCAGCACGTAGTCAAGCCCCGCGTAGCTTTCCAGCAAGCGGGACAGGGGCAGCGCCTGCGGGTAGAGCAGAGCGGTTTCGTGGCGTGCGCGGGCGCAGACCAGGTTCGCGCCTGCCCGGGTATGACGGGCCGTGTTGGACTTGGGCTGATCCATGGAAAAGGTGGGACAAAATACTGTTTTGCAGGTCCCCACCGTCTTGCCCCGGCGGCGGATCTCCTCAATGAGCGCTGTGACGGTACTGGTTTTGCCGGATTTACGGATGCCTACAATGGTCAGTAGCTTCATGGAACAGATCAGACTCCTTCATCCAGGATAAAGGCAACGGGATGCTTCATGCGCCGCCGGCGGGTAGCATCCTGGGGAAAAATGACTTGCCAGCCGCCTTCCGGCAGGGGCGCCAGCAGCGCCTGCATGGCGTCGGCAGCGGAAACCAGCAGCGCCGCGCCGTCAGCGCACTGAATGCGCACCCGCTCCTGCGGCGGTGAGATGAACGCCTGCGCCAGCGGAACGCCGGACAGGGTTTCCTCACGCGCCTGGCCCGAAGCGCTGGTAGTGCGCGTGACGGCGTTGGTACGGGGCAATGCCTCCCAACCAGGCTGTAAACCGGTCATACATCCGCCTCCCCCAAGGGTACATACATATCATGCCGTGTAAAACTGCCATGCTCGCCGCCCTTGCCGCTGCGATGGGCGCCGTGGTCGGCGCAGAGGATCACATGCCCGTGGAAAGCAGCGCACAGCTGCTCCACGGCTTTGTCCAGCTCCCGAAACTTGTCCGCAAGCAGCCTGGGCTGGTCGCCCACATCGTGCTCCCGGTCGTCCAACCCGTGGAAGTGCACAATGAACAGCGGCGCTTCCCCGCGGCACAGGGGCAGGGCGGCTTTCAGCACCGCGCCGTCCACGGTCTCCCCTGGGCCAGGCAAGGTGAGCACCGGCGGCTTTTCCAGGGAGAGGGGCGGGCTGTCCGCCTCCACCAGCACCGCGCCCGGCACGGCCAGCAGCGAAGCACCCCTGGGATGATGATCCCGGCGGCTCCATATGCCATGCTGTGCAGGCCAGAGGCCGGTGAGCATGGAGGCCATGCAGGGCTGCGTCAGGGGCGGAAAGGCAGTCCGCGCCCGGTGGCAGCGGAAGCGTTTTTTGATGGCGGGCAGCGTGGCACGCCGGTACAGGGAGTAGCCCAGCCCGTCTATGTAGATGACCATCACCCGCCCGCGTGCCAGCGCGGTCAGGGCCAGATCATGCACCTGGGTAATTTCATGGCGGGGACGCGGAAAAAACGCGCCGGCTGTCTGTGCCCCGGCGTGGCATGCCGTGAGCCTGCGGCACCATGCGTCCGGCACGTTGGGCAGGTCCAACCAGGGCGTGACAACGCGCATGAATGTCCCTCATTTCCCTTGCTTTTCAGTGGTATTATAGCAGAATTTGCAAGGATGTAAAGGGTGACGAAAGCAGGGGCTTTCTGAGGAAATGCGCCGTTTTTTTGCTTGAAACAGGTATTGCCCTGTGCTATACTGATGCCGAATTGAATGAGGAGGGCTATTCTCATGCGCTACATTGAAACCATTCATGCACAGGGACATGTGCTTTGCCATGATATAACGGTTATTGTCAAAGACGTGAAAAAAGGCGTGGCCTTCAAAAAAGGTCATGTGGTTACGGAAGAGGACATCCCTGAGCTGCTCAAGCTGGGCAAGGATCATCTCTACGTGTGGGAGAAGGACGACACCTGCTACCACGAGGATGAGGCTGCGGAGATCCTGCGGGATGTTTGCATGGGGCAGAACATGCGACCCACCACGCCCCAGGAGGGGAAAATCGAGCTCATCGCCACCTGCGACGGACTGCTGACCATCGACAGCGCCCGCCTGGAGGCGGTCAACGCCATTGAGGAAATCATGATTGCCACCCGGCATGGATTCACGCCGGTAAAGGCAGGGGACAAGCTGGCAGGTACCCGGGTGATTCCGCTGGTGATTAAAAAGGAAAAAATGGAGCGGGTGAAGCGCGTGGCCGGGGAGACACCCCTTTTGCAGGTGCTGCCCTTCCGCCCCCTGCGGTGCGGCATTGTGACCACCGGTAACGAGGTGTTCTACGGCCGCATCCAGGATACGTTTACCCCCGTGATTGAGCAAAAGCTGAAAGACTATGGTATGACCGTCATGGGCCACACCCTTTGCCCCGATGATCCGCAGAAGATTACCGCGGCCATTTTGGAACTGCGGGATCAGGGCGCGGAGCTGATTATGACCACCGGCGGCATGAGTGTGGACCCCGACGACCGCACGCCCGCGGCCATTCGTGCCACGGGGGCGCGCATGGTGACCTACGGCGCGCCGGTGCTGCCGGGCGCCATGATGCTGGTGGCCTATCTCCCCACCGAAAGCGGGAAAATCCCTGTGCTGGGCCTGCCGGGATGCGTGATGTATGCCAAGCGCACGGTGTTTGACCTGGTGCTTCCCCGGGTGGCCGCGGGGGTGGAGATCAAGCGCGAGGACCTGGTGCGCATGGGCGAGGGCGGCTTGTGCCTGAATTGCCCGGTATGCACCTGGCCCAACTGCGGTTTCGGAAAGTGAGGGGTGGCTATGGAAAGCCTTGAGAGCGCACTGGCGCTGCTGATGGACCGCGTTCACCCCGTGGAGCGCACGGAGTACGCGCCTTTACAGGCATTGCTGGGCAGGGTGGCGGCGGAGGATGTGGCCGCGCCCATCCAGGTGCCGCCCTTTGACCGTTCGCCCCTGGATGGGTATGCCCTGCGGGGGGCGGACATTGCCGGAGCCAGCCGGGACAATCCCGTACGGCTGCAGGTCATCGGCGAGGCTTGCGCGGGCTGCGGGGAAATCTTTGCTCCAGGCCCGGGACAGGCCCTGCGTGTCATGACCGGCGCCCCGGTACCCGCCGCCTGCGATTGTGTGGTGCGCCAGGAAGATACGGACCAGGGCATGGACACCGTGGAGATATACGCCGCCGTACCTGCGGGCCGGAACGTATGCCGGGCCGGGGAGGACGTGCACCTGGGCGATGTGGTATTGCACCGGGGCGAACGGATTACCGCCGCCCATATGGGCGTGCTGGCCAGCCTTGGCGTTACCGGGGTGAAGGTATACGCCCCTGTGCGTGTGGCGCTGCTGTGCACCGGGGATGAGCTGCGCCAGCCTGGGGAAGAGCTCCCCTTTGGAAAAATCTACGATGCCAACCGCGCGGTGCTCAGCGCCCGTCTTGCCGAGCTGGGTGTTTCCTTCATTTCTCCCACCAGCCAGGAGGATGACCCGGAGGTGGTTGCCCAAGCCCTGCGCCAGGTGGTGGAACACTGCGACATCCTTCTAACCACGGGCGGTGTGTCCGTGGGGAAAAAAGATATTTTTCATCAAGTTCTCCCTTTGCTGGGGGCGGAGCGCCTTTTCTGGAAGGTAGCCATGAAGCCCGGCAGCCCGCTGCTATGCGGGGTGTATCAGGGCAAGCTGCTGATCTGCCTGTCTGGAAATCCCTTTGCGGCGCTGGCCTGCTTTGAGGTTTTTGCGGTGCCGGTGCTGCGCCGCCTGGCGGGGGAAAAGCATGTGGAATTGCGCCGGGCACAGGGCGTGCTGGAAGGAGACTTTCCCAAGGAAAGCAAGGGCCGGCGCCTGATTCGCGCGCGGATGGAGGGGGAGCGTGTGACGCTGACGGGTGACAACCACTCCAGCGGATCCCTGGCAACCATGATCGGCTGCAACTGCCTGATCGATATTCCCGCGGGTACCGGACCGCTCCACGGGGGAGACCGGGTGGAGGTGATCCTGCTGTGATTGAAAAGCTCACCCATTTCGATGCCAAAGGGCAGGCCATCATGGTGGACGTAACCCACAAGGAGGAAACCTCCCGCACCGCGGTGGCCAAGGGACGCATCCGCGTTAGTCCCGAAACGCTGCAAGCCATTACGGAGGGCACGGCCAAGAAAGGCGATGTGCTGGGCGTGGCCCGGGTCGCGGGCATTATGGCGGTGAAGCGTACCAGTGAGCTGATTCCCATGTGCCATCCGCTGATGCTGGGCAAGTGCTCGGTGGACTTTCGGCTGGACAGGGAGCAGTGCGAGGTGGAGGCCATATGCACCGCCTCGCTGAAGGGACAAACAGGGGTGGAAATGGAAGCCCTTACGGGCGTGAGCGTGGCCCTGCTGACGATTTACGACATGTGCAAGGCCATTGACAAACGCATGGAGATCACCGGTATTCACCTGGCCAAGAAAACCGGCGGCAAAAGCGGCCTGTTCATCAATGATCCCGAGTTTGAGGGGGAGAGCGGCGATGCTTGACGCTTGCGGGCGTACCATTGACTATGTGCGCATTTCCATTACCGACCGGTGCAACCTGCGCTGCATCTACTGTATGCCCCAGGAAGGCGTGACCTGCCTGGGACATGGGGATATCCTCACCTTTGAGGAGATCGAGCGTGTGGTGCGGGCCCTGCAACACCTGGGCGTGCGCTACGTGCGCGTGACGGGAGGCGAACCCATGGCGCGCCTGGGTTGCCTGGATTTGGTGGACCGCATACACCATATCCCGGGGATTGAGGAAATCGCCATGACCACCAACGGCATTCTCCTGGATGGCCAGGTGAGCCGGGCGAAGCAGGCGGGGCTGAACGCGCTGAACATCAGCCTGGATACCTTGGACCCTGACGCTTACCGCCGCATGACGCGGGGGGGCGAGCTGGACAAGGTGCTTCGGGTGATAAACGATGCCCTGGAAGCGGGGCTGCGGGTAAAGATCAATGCCGTTCCTGTCCGGGGGTGGAACGAAGCCGGGCTGACGGAGCTGGCGGCCATGGCCAGGGACCGGGACATCTGCGTGCGCTTTATCGAGCTGATGCCCGTGGGCTGCGGCGCGGAGCTGTCACCCATTCCCTCCGACGAGCTGGAGACGCAAATGGCCGCGGCCTTTGGTCCCCTTTCCAGGGATGAAAGCCATCACGGCTATGGCCCGGCCAGGTATGTTCGCCCGGCAGGCTTCCGGGGCAGTATCGGCTTCATCAGCCCCATGAGCCACGAGTTTTGCGACCGCTGCAACCGGGTGCGGCTGACGGCGGACGGCTTTTTGAAGCTGTGCCTGAACCATCGGGCAGGGCTGGACTTGCGCAAGCTGCTGCGGGAGGGCATTTCGGAGGCGGAGCTGGAAGCCGCTCTCCGGGAGGCCATTGCCCATAAGCCCAAACGCCATGGCTTTACCGAGGACATCGAGGACCGGGAGATCCGGCGAATGAACGAAATCGGCGGCTGAAGGGCCGCATGGGACTTATCAGGAAGGAGGCGCTGCCCATGTACAAGGTGGCGATCATTACCCTGTCGGATAAAGGCGCCCGCGGCGAACGGGAGGACGTGAGCGGCCGGGTGATCCGGGAAATGGTGGAGGCGGCAGGCTACCAGGTGAGCCGGCAGCTGCTGCTCAATGATGACCGGGAAGGCCTGGCACAGGCGCTCCGGGAAATTTGCGATGGCGGTCAGGCAGAGCTGATCCTCACCACCGGGGGCACGGGCTTTTCGCCCCGGGACAATGCGCCCGAGGCAACCATGGACGTGGTGGAACGCCCCGTGCCCGGCATCGCGGAGGCCATGCGCTACCATAGCCTGTCCATCACGCCCCGGGGCATGCTGTCCCGGGCGGTGAGCGGTATCCGCGGCCGGACGCTGATTGTAAACCTGCCCGGCAGCCCCAAGGCGGTAAAGGAAAACCTGGAATATATTCTTCCTACGCTGGATCACGGCCTGGCCATCCTTGTGGGAGACGCCGGGGAATGCGCCCGCAAGTAAGATCGCGGGCTAGGGCACGTTCTGCGCATTCCCTGAGACTTCTTCTTGCGGTAAAACGCGAAAAATGTTAGTATAAATATGTTCTTTATACCCTGTCTCCGAGCCCGGCTGTCTAAAGCGACGCCATGATGTCTGGGCCGATGGAGGTGCCATCCTCCGCAGGGCCGCCGTGGAAACGCGGCGACCTTCCGTGATTGAGAAGGAGACGGAACCCGCGGCACGCTTTCCTGTGCGCGGGAAGCCAGTCTCCTTTTTCAATATTTTTGAAAAGGAGAGGTTTGCATGAAAAAGTTGTTGTCCCTGCTCTTGGTTCTTTGTGTGGCGGCGCTCCCTGCGCTTTCCCTGGCGGAGGCGCAGACGGAGATCATCGTTTTCGCAGCGGCTTCCATGACGGAAACCCTGACGGAAATCAAGGCCCTGTATGAAGCCGCCCATCCCGGCATTGTCCTTACGTACAACTTTGACTCCTCCGGTACCCTGAAAACGCAGATTCAGGAGGGCGCGGACTGCGACCTGTTCATCTCTGCGGGTCAGAAGCAGATGGACCAGCTGGACATCAATGCCGACGCCTCCGTGAACACGGAAGGGCTGGACTTTGTGGTGGCGGATTCCCGCATCAATCTGCTGGAAAACAAAGTGACCCTGGTGGTTCCCGAAGGCAACCCCAAGGGCATCGAAAGTTTTGACCAAATGGCGGAGGCCCTGAAAGCGGGCGAACTGTTCATGGCCATGGGGAACAGCGACGTGCCCGTGGGTCAATATACCCAGAAGATCCTGGCCTACTATGGCTTGGATGAGGAAGAGCTGGCCAATGCCGGTGAACTGACCTATGGCTCCAATGTAAAGGAAGTTACCACCCAGGTCAGTGAAGCCAGTGTGGACTGCGGCGTGATCTATTGCACGGACGCGTTCAGCGCGGGCCTGACCGTGGTGGACAGCGCGACCCCCGAGATGTGCGGCCAGGTCATCTACCCTGCCGCGGTGCTTAAGACGGCAGCCCATGGGGAAGCGGCTCAGGAATTCCTGGACTATCTTCAGGGAGAGGAAGCCATGGCGGTGTTTGCCAAGGTAGGCTTCTCCGCGGTGGCTCCAGCTGAAACGGATGCGGAGGAGTAACGCCGCATTTCCATCGAACAAAGGAATGATCTGGCCCAGCGGTACCTTGCCCCGGACGGGGAGCAGGGCCGGATGGGAAAGAAAAGCGGGAGCGGCTGTCAAACGGCTGCCTCCCGCCGTTCCTTTTGCCGGGAAGGAGACGGGACATGAGCTGGTACCCATTATGGAATTCCTTGCGCATTGCGGCCATCAGCAGTGTGCTGGTGTTTTTTCTTGGCATTCTTTGCGCCTACTATGTGGCGCGGTTGCCCAGGGCTGTGAAGGGCATCCTGGATGTGTTTCTTACCCTGCCCATGGTGTTGCCGCCCACGGTTTGCGGCTATTTTCTGCTGCTGGCTTTTGGTGTCAAGCGGCCACTGGGGATGTTTCTGGCACAGTTTGGCATCAAGTTTGTCATGACCTGGTACGGAGGCATCCTGGCGGCGACGATGGTGGCTTTTCCGCTGATGTACCGCACAGCCCGGGGCGCCTTTGAAAGCTTTGATATGAACCTGGCCTATGCGGGCCAAACCCTGGGACTAAGCAATACCTTTATTTTCTGGAAGATCCGTATGCCCGCTTGCCGTCAGGGCATCCTGGCGGGAATTGTGCTGGCCTTTGCCCGGGCACTGGGGGAGTACGGCGCCACAAGCATGCTCATTGGCTATACGCCGGGGAAAACAGCCACCATTTCCACCACGGTTTATCAGCTGTGGCGCACCAATGACGACGCGGGCGCCTTTCAGTGGGTGATGGTGAACCTGGCCATCAGCGCCGTAGTGCTGCTGGCGGTCAACATGCTGGAAACCCGTCAGAGAAAGGCGGTGCGCAAATGAGCCTGTCTGTGCACATTGAAAAGGATCTGGGGGATTTCCACCTCCGCGCGGATCTGGAAACTACGGGCGGCGTATTCGGCGTACTGGGTGCGTCTGGATGCGGAAAAAGCTATACCCTGAAATGCATTGCCGGTATTGAGACACCGGACCGTGGCAGCATCGTGCTGGACGGCGTGACGCTGTTCGATGCGGCCAAGGGCGTGAACCTCCGCCCGCAGCAACGCCAGGTGGGGTATTTGTTTCAGAACTATGCGCTGTTTCCTAACATGAACGTTAGGAAGAATATTCTCTGCGGTATGCATAGGGAGCGCAACCGCGCACAACGGCAGCGAAGGCTGGATGAGGTGGCAGCCATGTTTCAGCTGGAAGGTCTCATGGAGCACAGGCCCTACCAGTTATCCGGTGGCCAGGCCCAGCGTGTGGCCCTGGCCCGCATCCTGGTGAATCAACCCCGTCTGCTCATGCTGGATGAACCCTTCTCCGCGCTGGACAGCTATTTGCGTACCAAGCTGCAATGGGAAATGCAGGAAATGCTGTCCCGCTTTGGACAGGACGTGCTGCTGGTTACCCACGACCGGGACGAAGCCTACCGCTTCTGCCCGCAGATGGTGATTATGGACCAAGGCCATGTGGTGGCCGGCGGTAGCCGGGAGGCGGTTTTTGACCATCCGCAAACGGCGGCGGCGGCCGCTATCACAGGCTGCAAAAATCTGTCCCCTGCGCAAAAAAACGGCCCCTATACCCTGTATGCCCGAGACTGGGAGACCACTTTGACCGCCGCGGAACCCGTGGGAGAGGATGTGGCGGCAGTGGGACTGCGCGCGCACTTCTTCACCCCTGTGGAGGGGCCGGGAGAAAACGTCTTTCCCCTGACGGACCCTCACGTCAATGAAGCGCCTTTTTCCGTTTCCGTGTATTTTCAGGCGGGAAACGCTCGCATTCGCTGGGAGATTGACCGCTCGCGCTGGGCAGAATATCAAGGGAAATTACCGCGGTACCTGCGCATTGCGCCCGAGGGCGTAATGGCCTTGCGGTAAAAAGTACGTGCCAGGGTGGCAACGCATTTTCTGCTTGTAAAGATTTTTCCATGGGACTTGCGCGAAAGACCCACTTTGTTTACAATGGATAGGTACACAGTAATCGGGGTGAATGACATTGCATAAGATGCGCTTGCTATTCCTGACGTTCTTCGTGCTGCTTTGCACGTGCTCTGCGCTGGGCGAGGGGGAGGTCATTCTGGAGGATGACCCCGCCAGCGAAGAAGAAGTGACGCTCATCGAGGAAGAATTCGAGACGCCTGACCTGCAGCTTGGCGATACGGGCGATGGGGTATCGCAGCTGCAACGGCGGCTGACAGAGCTGTATTACTATTCGGGAAATATCAGTGGGAACTTTGGCGAAAGTACCCAGGCGGCGGTGAAAGCCTTTCAGGAGGACTTTGGACTGGAAGCCACCGGCGTGGTGGACGCGGACACCCAGGCGCTTTTGTTCAGCACCGAGTACCGTCCCCTGCAGTACGGTTCCTCCGGGGATGACGTGAAGGAACTGCAAACCCGTCTCACAGAGCTGGGGTATTTTACCAGCAAAATCAGCGGCAATTATTTGGAAAGCAGCCAGACCGCCGTGCGCGAATTCCAGGAACGCAATGGCCTGGAAGGAACGGGCATTGCGGATGTGGATACCCAGACGCTGATGTATAGCGGCCAGGCCGTGGGAAAAAACGACCGCACGTCCGCGGCTACCCCCACCCCTACGCCAGATCCCGGCTTTCTGGTGGACGAGAGCGCCACGGCAGAGCCCCTGGCTACCGTGCTGGAGGAGGTGCCCTTTGAGGGCAACCTGGCGCGGGGTTCCACGGGGGCGAGGGTGAAAACCCTGCAAAACCGCCTGACGGAGCTGGGCTACTATACCGGCCCGGTGAGCGGAAACTTCCTGGGCAATACCTTGGTGGCGGTGAAGGCGTTCCAGGAACAGAATGGCCTGGAAGTGGACGGCATTGTGGGCGAGATGACCTGGAACATGCTCTTTAACGATCTTTCCGTGGTGCTGCCCGAGGATACGCCGCGCCCCACGCCTACCCCCACACCGGTTCCTTTCGCGGTGACGGTGGACGTGAATAACCAGGTTACCACCGTGTACGGACGGGACGAGAACGGCGACTATACCGTGGTAGTCCGGCAAATGCTGTGCTCCACGGGCACCAAGTCCTACCCCAGCGACGTGGGGGACTGGGTGCTTAACGGCCGCACGGCCCGCTGGTGCTATTTCCCCCGCTGGGGCGGTCATGCCCAGTATTGGACGCGGATCAACAGCTCCATCGCCTTCCATTCAGTGATCTACAACTCGGTCAACACCATGGATCTTTCCGTCAGCTCCTATAAAAACCTGGGTACGCGGGTGTCCCACGGCTGCATCCGCCTGACCGTGGCGGACGCCAAATGGATCTATGACAACGTGGGGGAAGGCACAGTGGTCACCATCCGGGAAGACCTGCCGGATGATCCCGAACTGCGGGCATCCCTGGAGCTTCCTCCGCTGGATTACAGCCGGATGCTGCCGGAGGAAACCCCGGAACCCACAGCTACACCCACCTATATCAGCGGCGCCATGCCGCCCATGCCCCTGGAGCAGATGAAAAAGAACAGCTCCGGGGAGGACGTGTGGTGGCTCCAGGCCAAGCTCAAGGAGCTGGGATACTACGGCGGCACGGTGACAGGTACCTATCTGGGCGGCACGGTGGACGCGGTAAAGGCCTTCCAAAAGGCTGTGGGGCTGAAGGCGGACGGTATAGCCGGCGCTGCCACCCTGGAAAAGCTTTATGAGCAGGAGCTGGCCACCCCCACGCCCATCCCCACCCCTTCGCCGACTCCGGAGGTGATTGCCACCCCTGTGGCTACGCCCACGCCCACGGCGACGGCTACGCCCTCGCCCGCGCCTGCTACGGACGAAGCCACCCATGCCCCTGCGGTGCAGGAGAAGGAAACTGCCGCTGCGGAAGAGGAAAGCAGCGAAACGGCAGGGGAAGAATAACCTCCCTGATATGCAAAACCCGCTTTCAGAATGGCGTGCCTTTCTGAAAGCGGGTCATTTTTTAGCATGCATTGGATTCCAGGGAACGCACCAGCATGGGAAGTGCCTGCTCAAAGGCTACGCCATAACGAAGCGGCAAGCCGTTATCCAGGGTATGCAGCATGCTTTGATAGGTGAAGTCCACGGCCAGGGTGGTGGCTTGCGACAGGCTGCGCCCGCGCATGAGCCCCGCCAGCAGTGCGCTGGCCAGCACGTCTCCGGTTCCGTAAAACACATGCTCCATCGGCGGCTGCCCATGGAAGAAAACGCAGTCACGCTGCGCGTCGTAAGCGGCGGCGCCCAGCAATCCGTCTCGAAGAATGCCGGTAATCACCGCCTGACGGCAGCCATACCGCTTGTGCAGCGCCCGCAGCATAGCCTCCACCTGGGGGAAGGAAGGCTGCTCCCGGTAGGATGCTTCCAGTAGAATGGCCGCTTCGGTAAGGTTGGGGACAATGACGTCCGCCTGGCGGCACAGCCGGCCCATGTCCCGGGCCAGGGTTTCGGTATAGGTGGCGTACAGCTTGCCATGGTCGGCCATGACCGGGTCCACCAGCAATAACGTGTCGGCGCGGCGGTAATGGGCGAATACGTCCTCCACCAGGGCCAGCTGTTCCCAGCTGCCCAGAAAACCGCTGTACAATCCGTCAAACCGCAGGGGAAGGGTTTGAAAGTGCGCGTAAATTTTTGCCATTTCCTGGGTAAGATCCAGGTTGGTATAGCCTGTAAATTCACCCGTATGCGTGGACAACAGCGCCGTGGGCAGCACGGAAACATGCAGCCCCGCCGCCGAAAGAACCGGCAGCGCTACGGTAAGGGAACAGCGGCCCACACAGCTCAGGTCATGAATGGCGAGCACCTGCTTTTGCAAGGAAACACCTCCCGGCAGATGGTTGAGGTAAGGGAACGCTTTCTATCATAGCCATGGGGAAGCAGAAATGCAAGACGAAATTTGCCGGTGCTTGACATCCGGGGCCGGAGGGGGTATAGTGCTTGCATACCTACAATCTCTGGGGAGGGTGGAAAACATGACCAAAGCTGTCATTTCCGTAACCGGGCTGGATGCCACGGGCATTATTGCCAAGGTGGCCACAAAGCTCAGCGAGCTGAATATCAACATTCTTGACATTACGCAAACCATCCTGGGTGGTTACTTTACCATGATGATGGTGGTGGACCTGGACGGCGCGCACATGACCTTTGCGGACATCGACGCGGCGCTCCAGCCGGTGCGCGACGATTTGCAAATGACCATCCACATGCAGCGCATGGATATTTTTGACGCCATGCACCGGGTGTAAGGGGGGCATGGGGCGTGATCGAAACCAGCGAAATTCTGCAAACCATGCGGATGATCCAGGAGGAGAACTTCGACATCCGCACCATTACCCTGGGGATTAACCTGCTGGACTGCTCCGATCAGGATGCGGAGAAGTGCGCCCAGCGCGTATATGACAAGGTATGCCGCACGGCGGACCGGCTGGTGAAAACCGGCGAGGATATCGAACAGGAGCTGGGCATCCCGATTGTCAACAAGCGGATTTCCGTTACCCCGGTTAGCCTGATTTGCCAGGGGGACCCGCGGCCCATTGCCCGGGCGCTGGATCAAGCGGCGGAAGAGATGGGCGTGAACTTCCTGGGCGGTTATAGCGCCCTGACCCAAAAGGGTATGACCCGGGCGGACGAGCGGTTGATTCAGTCCATCCCCGAGGTGCTGTGTACCACCCAGCGGCTTTGCTCCAGCGTGAATGTGGGCAGCACCCGCGCGGGCCTGAACATGAACGCCATCCGTGAAATGGGGGAAATCATCAAGAAAACCGCTGCCCGCTCCGCGGATCAGGACGGCCTGGGCTGCGCCAAGCTGGTGGTGTTTGCCAACGCGGTGGAGGACAATCCCTTTATGGCCGGCGCCTTCTGCGGCGTGGGCGAGCCGGAATGCGCCATTAACGTGGGCGTATCCGGTCCCGGCGTGGTGAAGCGCGCGCTGGAGCAGGTCAAGGGACAACCCTTTGACGTGGTAGCGGAGACCATCAAGCGCACGGCGTTCAAGATTACCCGGGTGGGCCAGCTGGTGGCCCGGGAGGCTTCCCAACGGTTGCAGATACCCTTTGGCATTGTGGATTTGTCCCTGGCGCCCACGCCTGCCCGTGGGGACAGCGTGGCGCATATCCTCACGGAGATGGGCTTGGAAATGGCCGGCGCTCCCGGTACCACAGCAGCCCTGGCCCTGCTCAACGACGCGGTGAAAAAGGGCGGCGTTATGGCATCCAACCATGTGGGCGGCTTGTCCGGCGCCTTTATCCCCGTGAGTGAAGATATCGGCATGATCGAGGCGGCAGCCGCGGGAGCGTTGACACTGGAAAAGCTGGAAGCCATGACCTGCGTATGCTCCGTGGGCCTGGATATGATTGCCATCCCGGGGGATACCTCGGCGGCGGCCATTTCCGGCATCATCGCGGATGAGGCGGCTATCGGCATGGTGAACAACAAGACCACCGCCGTGCGGGTAATCCCCGCCGTGGGAAAGAAGGCCGGGGACCGGGTGGAATTCGGCGGCCTGCTGGGCTTTGCGCCGGTGATGCCGGTGAACCATTGGGGCAACGAGGACTTCATTGCCCGGGGTGGACGGATTCCCGCGCCGCTGCATTCCCTGCGGAACTGACGGCAGAGGCAACAGGCGATATACAGATCGGGGAGGCGTGGAAGACGCACGCCCAGCAAAGCGGCGTCCCAGCGCCTCCCTTTTTTGCAGAAGCGAAAAGAGAAGGGTGGAAAAACCTATGGTCGGCTTGATTGGCGCCATGGCCGTGGAACTGGAACAGCTTAAGGCGCAGATGGAGAACCTGCGTGAGGAAAAAATCGGCATGGATGTGCTGTATACCGGTACGCTCTTTGGACAGGAGGTTGTGCTGGCGGTGTGCGGTCCTGGCAAGGTCAACGCGGCGCTGTGCGCGCAGAGCATGATTTTGCGGCATCATCCCCGGTGGATACTGAACCTGGGGGTGGCCGGCGCCGGGGAAGCGGGCGTGAGCATTGGCGATATGGTGGTGGCCAGCTGCACGGTGCAGCACGACATGGATACTTCGCCCATTGGCGACCCGGTGGGATATGTGAGCAAAATTGGCCTGGTGGAGATCCCCTGCGATCCGGGACTGCGGGAAAAGCTCCTGGCAGCTGCCGCCCATGTGCCGGGCCTGCGGGTCCATACGGGCGTAATAGCCACCGGGGATCAATTCATCTGCGATGAAGAGACCCGCCAGCGCATCCATCAGCGTTTTCAGGCAAAGGCGGTGGAGATGGAAGGCGCGGCGGTGGCGCATGCCTGCTACATGCATGGGGTACCCTGCGGGGTGATCCGCTCCATTTCCGATCAGGCCAACGGTGCGTCCACCATGGATTACCCCTCCTTTGTGCGCCTGGCAGCGGCAAACTCCGAGCAGGTAGTGGGGCACCTGCTCCGCGAGGAGGAAGCGCATGGCTGATGAACGGCGCACCGTATGGATCACCGGCGCATCCAGCGGCCTGGGACGCTATACGGCGCAAGCCCTTGGGGAGGCAGGGTTCTGCGTCATTGCCGGGGCACGGTCCTTCACCGGGGATAAAGCGGCGGATGGTATCTTCCGCCTGCCCCTGGACGTGACCAGGGAAGAGAGCGTGGAAGCCTTTCAGAAGGCGGCGCTGGCCATCAGTGAACGGGTGGATGCGGTGGTGCATTGCGCAGGGGTACTGGTGCTTGGCCCGTGCGAGAAGGTGCCAGTGGAAGAATACCGCCGGGTGCTGGAAACCAACTATCTGGGTGTGGTGCGCATGAACCAGGCTGTGCTGCCGCTGATGCGTGAGCAGGGAGGCGGGAAAATTATTATTTTCTCCTCCATCAACGGCTTGCTGGGCACGCCTTTCCAAAGCGCCTATACTGCCAGCAAGCATGCGCTGGAGGGCTATGCGGAGTGCCTGGCCATGGAGACGAAATCCATGGGTATCCAGGTGTGTCTGGTGGAGCCAGGGGATCATCGCGGCGGCAGCCAGGCTTATCGGGCGCATATCCCTCTGGAACAGGGGTCACCCTATGCGGCGCCGATGGAACACGGCATTGCCGTGATCAACCGGGATGAGTCAGGGGGCTCCGATCCCGCACGGCTGGGGAGGCGGGTGGCAAGGCTTCTGCTGCGGCGAAAAATGCCTCTCCGGGTATGCATTGCCAGCGCGGACCAGCATCTGGCCGTATGGATGCACCGGCTGCTGCCTGCCGGTGCCTGCATGGAAATATTGCGGAAGTATTATCTGGGAAAGGCTGCCAATGCTCCCCACAGCCGTGAAACAGCAAAACGGACATTATGGCGGAAATGATGACAATTCATGAGAAATTGTTTGTGTTTTCCACCAATCCAATGTATAATAAAAACGTTCGTTTATAGACCCCTTTTTATGGACGTATCTTTTATGGACTGGAAACGGAGGATGTCGGATGTATAAAATCCTTCTTGTGACGGATCGGCCCGAAATACTGGATGCCTTTCAGGCGGTTTCTTCCTGGGAGAGCCTGGGGTTTCGCGTACCGCGGATATGCAACTCTGCGGAAGGCGCTATTGCCTGTTTGAAGGCACATCATGTGGACGGTATTGGCATCCGGCTGGATATGGAGCAGGAGGCACTGCTGATGGGGCATTTAACGGCGTTTTATCCTATTTTGCCGATTTTTGCCGTCAGTGAAAACGCCGGGGAGCTGGTAGAAAACATTACCGAGCTTCGCTCCTTGCTCAATCGCACCCATGCGGATTTTTCCAATGATAACTTTGGCGAGGCGGACATGCTGCAGGTGTGCCGCCATGAATTTTTCAGAGATTTGCTCTCGGAGCGTATTACAGGGAAAAAGTACGTGCTCAACCATATGCGGCTGCTCCGCAGCCGTATGGACCCCCAGGCAGCCTGTGTGATGGTTGACCTTTCCCTGCCAACGGGGGAAGAATATCTTGCAGGCCGCTGGCACTATGGCCCGGAGCGCCTGGAGGTAGCGCTGCGTAACTTCTTCGGCGCGGAGCTGCAGGGCATGCGCATCGTGGTGGCTGTGGTGGCGCCGGACCATGTTCGGGTGTTGTGCTGCCCCATGCTGGGCACACAAGGCGAGGAGAGCGACTCCATTACCCGGTTGGTTAATGAGCATACCATGGAGGTCATCGACCAGGCACGTATGTATCTGGACCTTGAGCTTCAGCTGACCAGTATCCGGGTATTGCCCAATGTAACGGCTTTGGCGGAGGAATAAACAAAAAAACGGGGGTGAAAATCTATGGGCTTCTTTTCCAATATTATCAAGGGCCAACTGATTGATGTCATTGAGTGGACGGATAATACAACAGATACCATGGTCCACAAGTACGACATGAACGGCAAAGAGATCATGATGGGTGCTCAGCTGACGGTACGGGAAAGCCAGGCCGCTGTTTTTGTGAACGAGGGCCAGCTGGCGGACGTTTACACCCCCGGACGCTATTCCCTCAGCACGGCAAACATGCCCATTCTAACGGCGCTGAAAGCCTGGCAGTTCGGCTTCAACTCTCCCTTTAAGGCGGATGTGTACTTCGTTAGCACCAAGCAATTTCTGGATCGGAAGTGGGGTACCTCCAATCCGGTGATGATGCGGGACGCGGAGCTGGGCATGATCCGTTTGCGTGCATTTGGCATTTACGCTTTCCGGGTAACGGACCCCGCGGCATTCCTCCGGGAGGTGTTTGGCACGGCTTCCCTGTTTACGGTGGAAGGCGTGGAGGGACAAATCAAGCGTACCCTGGTTTCCGGGCTCAGCGACGCCATTGCGGAAAGCAAGATTCCCGCCCTGGACCTGGCAGCCAACTATGAGGAGCTGGGGGCGCAGGCGCTACAAGCCATCAACCCGAAGCTGGCTCCCCTGGGGTTGCAGCTGAGCAGCTTTGTGATTGAAAACATCAGCCTGCCGGAAGAAGTGGAAAAGACCATGGATCGCCGCACTTCCATGGGGGTGATGGGTGATCTGGGCAAATACAGTCAGTATCAGGCGGCGGAAGCCATGCGGGAAGCGGCCAATAATCCCGGTGGCTCTGCGGGCATGGGTATGGGCATGGGCGCAGGCGTGGCCATGGGGCAGATGTTTGCCCAGAGCCTGCAGGCAGCGCAGCATACCGCGCCTGCACAGCCGGCCGCAGGGACACAGTCTTCCGCTGCCGCTTTTTGCTCCCAGTGCGGTCAGCCGCTTGCCCCTGGTGCCAAATTCTGCTCTCACTGCGGGGCGCAGCAAAGTGCGGCGAATCAGTGCGCGGCCTGTGGCCAGCCACTGCAACCGGGCGCGAAATTCTGCCCGAACTGTGGTGCAAAGCAATAACGCTTATTGTAGATGGAAGAGCAAATAGGCAGCAGAACGGTTGCCTTCAAGGTAGCAACATATGAAAACTCCGGGAAGATGTCGGAGGGGCCATAACCCCTCTGACTTTTTTATTGAGGCGCTAACAGCAGGCTTCATATATTCTACTTTGCAGATGTAACAATTTTATAAGAAAGGGGAATGGTCCAATGAGCGCCGGAGCGTAAGAATTGGCTGGATGCTTTGGTGTCTTAATGCAAAAATGGCTGATAGAATCGCAAGAAGAGCAGTGCGGTATTAAGAAGCCAATTGATTTCCTTCATTTACTATTTGGTTTAAAAACAAAAAATACTTGACAATATCTTGCAAGATATGATATATTTTAGCCAGAGGGTAAACGTTTACCCATGAAAGGAGCGTTCAAAATGAAAAAATGGTTATCCTTCTTGATGGCACTGACGTTGGCGTTAGGGATGACAAGCTTCGCAAGCGCGGAACAGGTAGAAACCATTGAAGTTGCTTATATGCTTACAATGAACGCCGCGGAGCAGCGGGATATGGTTCAGGAAGAATTGAACCGCCTTCTGGATGAAAAAGGAGCAGGATTCCATGTGAATCTTGTGTGCATCGATTTTGCATCGTGGTCCACCCAAGTGAACTTGATGCTGACGGATGGCAGCGTGGACTTGTTCAATTGCAGCTTTATGCCTGCCATGTCGGTGCTAGCAGATAGCGGCTCTCTGGCACCCTTGGATGATTTGCTTGCCACCTATGGCCAGGGAATTCTGGACGCCTTGGGTGATAATATTGAATGCGCCAGAATTGGCGGAGTAATTTATGGTACGCCCAAAATCGACGCTTTTTCGTCTACGCAGTTGTTCTTTATGAGCAAAGAAATTGCGGATGAAGTAGGTATCGATCCGGATACGATTGTGGACTATGCAACGCTGACAGAAGCACTGAAGCAAGTGAAAGCTGCCTACCCGGACATGACGATGATCGCTAATGGGAACGGCGGTGCATATTTTAATATTGTTGGCCTGGACTACCTGGGCACGGAGTCATCGCTGGGATGCTTGGTGCTTGAAGGCGGAGACGGCAGCTTACAGGTTGTAAACGGCTATGAAACGGATATATTCAAGGAAATGTTGGACTATGCCAAGCAGTGGAACGAACTGGGCTTCTTTATGAAGGACCCGCTGAATGCTCAGGACGGCGCATTTGCGTACCTGTCCAATGGACAGGCATTCGGCACCTTTGGCCAGTACTGCACGGAGGAAGTGGGCCGTAGTGTGCAGGAAAAGGGCAACGGTATGGAGCTGTATGCGTGCCAGCTGATGCCACAGGCGTATTCCACTACCAACAATGTCACTGCCATGACTTGGTGCGTGCCGGCGCTCAGCCCGCGTAAGGAATCGGCGGTGAAATTCCTGAATTTGCTGTACACAGATGCGGATATTGCTAATTTACTGTGCAATGGCATTGAAGGTGTGCATTATGTTGTAACGGAAGAAGGCAATATTGATTTCCCCGAGGGCCTGGATGCGTTCAATACTGGTTGGCCGTCCGGCATGGGCACTTTCTGGCCGAATATTACCATTACCTACCCTTGGAAACCGGATCCTGCGGATGTGTATCAGAGTTGGCTGGACTCCAATGCGACTTGCATGAAGTCTCCGGCACTGGGCTTCACCTTTGACCCCACTAATGTTGCGGATGAAATCAGCGCGTGCTCCACAATCGTGGACAAGTATGTGAATTCGTTGCTATTGGATGTTGGGGATACAGAAGCATTGTATGCCGAGTTCCTAAGTGACATAGAGGCTGCTGGAATGGATGCAATTATTGCAGAAAAACAAGCACAACTGGATGCCTGGCAAAGCGCTCAATAAACATTAGGAACGGGCGGGGATGGCACGGGCTGTTCCCGCCCGTTCTTCATTGGAGGAAGGAACATATGACCAGACAAAATACGCTTTCCGTGTATAGGCGCATCCTGAAACAGTGGCCACTTTATCTCATGATGGTGCCTGGATTAGCATATTTGCTTATCAATAACTATTTGCCTTTACGCTCTGACCATCTCCTTCCCGCACTCTAATATGGGTTATACACAAGCATTCCCCTCGCAGAACCAGGAATGCCTGCTGGAAGGTATGAAGCGCATCTTCGAGCACATGGGCGGTGTAGCTGAGAAAGATCAACTGGAGATAACCCAATGGTTTTTCCAAACCTGTTTCAAAACAAAACTGTGGATTACTCGAACTGGAGATGAGCTGCATATAAAAGTTCGTAAGGAACGCCTGCATGATGATTGGCCCTATATTTGGTCCGAAGCCATTATGCAACGGGAACAGCAGTAACCGACAGGGTTGTGGCAGGGGAATAAACGCTTGTTCAATTAACATGACATTGCCTTGCTTGACGGAATGGGTATCATGTTCTATACTAATAATAGATTCCTATTTATTTTTATGAACAATCAGGAAAGCAAGTTTACGCTATGAAAAAAGCGCTGCGTGTACTGAAAAAAAGGCAATGAGGTGTATATGAACACAGGCAAGCGTGCAACAATTCGTGAAGTGTCTGAATACAGTGGCGTATCCATTGCTACGGTATCGCGGGTGATTCATCAAAACGGTCGCTTTTCGGTAGAAACAGAAAAGCGAGTGCGGGATGCAATGGCGGCGTTGCATTACGAGCCAGACGTGATTGCAAGAGGCATGCGTATGCAGGCAATGCCTACTGTGGGTGTTATCGTGCCTGATATTTTGGATGATAGTATGGCGCTTATGATGCGCACAGTCCAGCAGTGCCTTTTTGCATATGATTATTCCACTGTTTTCTTCAACTCCTCGGAAAATGGGGAAGAAAGTCAACGTTTTATTGATTCCATGTATGCTCAGCGTGCGGCAGGATTGATCTATATTCCAGATAGTCAATGCAATCATGTGGCTTTGCATGATATTCCTACGGTTTTCTTTGACAGGGCACCAGCATGTATGCCGGATAGCCCCGCGTGTATTATTCAGCAGAATAATGCGGAATGTGCGGCAGAGGTAGCAAATTGGCTCTTGAAACTCGGAAAAAGAAAAATTGCAATTGTAGGAGATAAACATGGAATTTCTGCGCATCGTGACCGTGTCAATGGCATGACGGATATGTTACGCCAGAACAATGTCACTCCGGCAGCAATCATACAAGTAGACTCACAGAGAACGACGGAAGCAGTTAATGAGTTTGGACGATTGTTGGATTCTGGAATTGCCTTAGATGCTGTGTTCTGTACTTCCATACGGTCCACGGTCGGTGCCATGAGTGCATTGAAAATAAGAGATATCACCCAAGAACAAATACGAGTGGCCGGCTTTGGCGTACATAGGCTTTACCAGTATGGCTTAATTGACTATTTGGCCGTGTATGAGCCAATTCTTAACATGGCAAAAGCAGCGTCGGATACCTTAGTTCGGTTAATTCGGGGAGACCCAAATATCCCTAAACAGCAAGTTTTTCCTGCAGAATGCATCTATCATCGCGAAGATGTAACAAAGATGTTTCAGCGGGACACATGAAAAGCGATGCTTCAAGTACGCTCAAAGAGACATAAGCCGAAGGGCGCGCGTTCAGCTATGGGCGCGCGCTCTTCTCTTATATATGGAAGATCATCCATGCAGGGAAGCCTCGCCTTCCTCTTGACTTTTCGCCCAGGATGCGGTACGCTTCAAACAGTTGGGTTTGGCTGATTTTGCCTGAAAGGAGAGACGGTATGAGCTTTACCGTGCATCCCTGGAAAGTGGTGGAGACGGGCTGGGACCCCGGGCAGATGCGCCTGGGGGAGAGCCTGACCTCCCTGGGAAATGGATATATGGGCCTGCGCGGCAATTTTGAAGAGGACTATTCTGGGGATTGCCACCGGGGCACGTACTTGGGTGGCGTTTGGTTCCCGGACAAAACCCGGGTGGGATGGTGGAAAAACGGCTATCCCAAGTATTTCGGCAAGGTCATCAACGCCGTAAACCTCATCGGCGTGCATGTATTGCTGGATGGCGTTCCCCTGGATTTGAATACATTAACCGTATGGGAATTCCACCGGGAGGTGGATATGCGCAACGGTATCCTGACCCGCAGCGTCATGGCGGAAACGCCCAAGGGCAGCCTGCGCATTGACTGTGAGCGCTTTGTATCCATGGCGCGCAAGGAGCTGCTGGCCCTGCGCTATACGGTTACGCCTTCCTTTGATTGCAAACTGGAAATGACCCCTTATCTGGATGGAGACGTCCGTAACCTGGACGCCAATTATCAGGAGCGCTTCTGGGATATGCTGGATGGCGTGGCGGAGGAAAACGCTGCCGCTGTGCTGGTCAAGACACGTGAAAACCCCTTCGGTACGCCACGGTTTACGGTGGCGGCGGCCATGGCCGCCCGGTGCGAGACCCTCAGCTGCATTGATACGGCGGCGGTGAAGGGCGGCTGCGCCATGCGCTTTGTGGGGGAAGTCAAGGCGGAGGATAGCGTTTCCCTGGATAAATTTGCCCTGGTGTACACCAGCCGGGATCATGACGAGAAGCAACTCCTGCGCTTGGCCATGGACGCGGCCTATGACGCCCTGGAGGAAGGATATGAGAAAGCACGGCAAGCGCAGTGCGATGCCTGGAAGCAGAAATGGGAAATGGCCGATGTACAGATTGAGGGCGACGACAGCGCCCAGCAGGGGATTCGGTTCAACCTGTTTCAGTTGCTAAGTACGTATACGGGGGAGGATGCCCGGCTCAATATCGGCCCCAAAGGCTTTACCGGGGAGAAGTATGGCGGTGCCACCTACTGGGATACCGAGGCTTACTGCTTCCCGGTGTATATGGCGGTGGCTGGGCCGGACGTGGCGCGTCAGCTGCTGATCTACCGCTGGCAGCAGCTGCCCGGGGCCTATGAGAACGCCAAGAAACTGGGCCTGGAGGGCGCGCTCTATCCCATGGTAACCTTCACCGGCGAGGAGTGCCATAACGAGTGGGAGATCACCTTTGAGGAAATCCACCGCAATGCCGCCATCGCCTATGCTATCTACAACTATGTGACCTATACCGGCGACGAGGATTACCTGCGCCGGGAGGGCATGGAGGTGCTGCTGGGGATTGCCCGGTTCTGGGTTTCCCGGGTACACTTCAGCACCCATGCGGGGAAATACATGATTCATGGGGTTACCGGGCCCAATGAGTACGAGAATAACGTGAACAACAACTGGTACACCAACCGTATGGCGGCCTGGTGCCTGGACTGGTGCGTGGAGGCAGCGCATATCGTGGGGGATAAGCGCGCCCGGGAGCTTGGCTTCAGCAAGGATGAACAGGATCGCATGAAGAAGATCTCCTTCAGCATGTATTACCCCATGGACGCGGAACGGGGCATATTTCTCCAGCAGGATACCTTCCTGGACAAAGAACTGAAGCCCGCCAGCGAAATCCCCGCTGCGGAGCGCCCCATTTGCCAGCACTGGAGCTGGGACAGGATTCTGCGCTCCTGCTACATCAAGCAGGCGGATGTTCTCCAGGGCATGTATTTCCTGGACCACCTGTATGACCATGAAACCAAGAAGCGGAACTTCGACTTTTACGAGCCCATGACGGTCCATGAAAGCAGCCTGTCGCCCTGCGTGCACAGCATTCTGGCGGCGGAGCTGGGCTACCGGGATAAGGCCGTGGAGATGTACAAGCGCACTGCCCGCCTGGACCTGGACAACATCAACCGCGACACCGTGGATGGACTCCATATTACCAGCATGTCGGGGAGCTGGCTGGCCATTACCCAGGGCTTTGCAGGCATGCGCACGGTGCGCGAGCTGTCCTTTGCGCCGTTTCTGCCGGATTGCTGGAAAGGATATGCCTTTAAGTTCAACTACCGCAACCGGCTGATTCAACTGTCCGTGCATGGGGAAGAGATGAAGCTGACCCTGCTCAAGGGTGAACCGCTGACCCTGCGGGTATATCGGAAACGCTACCGCCTGGAACACGAGCTAACCCTGCCCCTGCAGTAAACCGAGGAGGATGCACAATCATGAAGCGCGTTTTTTTAACGGT
>OLRD01000583.1_pt1 | contig 28732 bp, 20 predicted proteins | sample 1672051 | NCBI WGS metagenome assembly OLRD01 (sample SAMEA3136640, study PRJEB25190) | human gut metagenome | biome: human gut; feature: human-associated habitat; material: faeces | place: Austria | collected 2013 | reverse complement strand
GTCCTGCCAGAGAAGTTCACCGGTCTCCGTGTCCACGATCTGCAGGAATTCCGGCACCACGTATCCGCTGACATACATCTCACTCTTTCCCGCTGTCCGGACCTGGAACCGCCCGTTGGGGGACAGGGTCTCTCCCTCCACCTGGGCTACCGGTGCGGCCTCCAGAGGCGCTTGGTACTCCGCCGTCTCCTGCCGCTGTGCCGCCATTTGGGGGGACGCCACCCCCGCTGTGACCGCCGTGATAACTGCCAGTGCCAACACGCCAAAAATCCGCCGTTTGTCCATGAAAAACCACCCCGCAAGCTGTTTTGCAAACAGTTTACAGGGTGGTTTTGCCTGATGTCAACTACAATCCAGTAACAGCTCAGCCGTTCAGCCGGGCAAGCATCTCCTCCCGGGCCCCGGCGATATACGCATCGTAGGTGCACATCTTGTCGATGAGCTTCCCGTCCACGAACTCCATGACCCGGTTGGCGATGGTCTGGACAAACTCATGGTCGTGGCTGGCGAAGAGGACCACGCCCTTGAAGTCGATCAGGCCGTTGTTGACGGCGGTGATGGACTCCAGGTCCAGGTGGTTGGTGGGCTGATCCAGCATGAGGAAATTGGCCCCGGAGAGCATCATCCGGGAGAGCATCACGCGCACCTTTTCGCCGCCGGAGAGCACGGAAACAGGCTTGTACACATCATCCCCGGAGAAAAGCATCCGACCCAGGAAGCCACGCATGTAGGATTCAAGCTGCTCGGGGGAGTACTGTGCGAACCACTCCATCATGTTCAGCTTGCACCCCTCAAAAAACTTGCTGTTGTCCTTGGGGAAATAGCTGGTGGTGATGGTTACGCCCCACTTGAAGGAACCGCTGTCGGGGGTCAGTTCCTCGTTAAGAATTTTGAACAGGGCGGTCTGCGCCTGCTCATTGCTGCCCACCAGGGCGATTTTCTCGCCCTTGTTGACGATGAAGGACACGTCCTTGAGCAGTTGTACGCCATCCTGGGTGTAGCAGAGGTTTTCCACCTTGAGGATGTCCTTGCCGGCTTCACGGTCGGGGGTGAAGCAGACCCAGGGATACCGGCGGGAAGAAGCGGGCATCTGCTCCACGGTGAGCTGATCCAGCATCTTTTTGCGGCTGGTGGCCTGCTTGGCCTTGGACTTATTGGAGGAGAAACGCTGGATGAAGGCTTGCAATTCCTTGATTTTATCTTCCCGGCGCTTCTTCTGGTCGTTCATGATGGACTGCATCAGTTTGCTGGATTCGTACCAGAAGTCATAGTTGCCCACGTAGAGCTTGACCTGGTTGTAGTCAATATCCACAATATGGGTGCAAATATTGTTCAGGAACCAGCGGTCATGGCTCACCACGATCAGCGTGCCGGGGAAATCCATCAGGAAATCCTCCAGCCAGCTGACGGATTTGTTGTCCAGGTTATTGGTGGGCTCGTCCAGCAGCAGGATGTCCGGGTGGCCAAACAGCGCTTGGGCCAGCAGCACTTTCACCTTTTCGCCGCCGGTGAGCTCGCCCATGAGCGTATTGTGGAGATTTTCGCCGATGCCCAGGCCCTGAAGCAGGGTGGCCGCGTCGCTTTCGGCGTTCCAGCCGTCCATTTCCGCAAACTCACCCTCCAGCTCGGCGGCTTTCTCGCCGTCAGCCTCGGAGAAGTCGGGCTTTGCGTAGAGGGCATCCTTTTCCTTCATAATGTCGTACAGCCGCTGGTTGCCCATGATCACCGTGTCCAGCACGGTATAGGCATCGTACTGGAACTGGTTCTGCTTCAGGGTGGACAGCCGTTCATTGGCCGGGATGGTCACGGTGCCGGTGGTGGGCTCCAGCTCCCCGGAGAGAATCCGCAGGAAAGTGGACTTGCCCGCGCCGTTGGCGCCGATGATGCCGTAGCAGTTGCCGGGCAGGAACTTCAAATCCGCGCCGGAGAACAGCTTTTGTCCTCCGAAGGTCAGGGAAACGTTGCTGACTGTGATCATTTTGACTCCTATTTTCTTTCCGATATTTGGTTTTGCACCGTCTGTTATCATACCATATTTTCACGGGAAAGGGAACAGGAAAAAGCAAAGGATTTTCTGCGTTGATCCGCTTTTCTTTGAAGAAAAGACATGAATCTTTTGCTTGCTTGCCATGATAATCATCGGGAGACCAAAGGCTTGCAATTTCCATCCTTGTGCGAAAAGTGTCAGACAACGGCTTTTCACCGGAAGAGAAACGTGCTATAATGAATTGAAAACAAACCGAAGGGGGTTTTTTCCCATGGCGATTGTAACGACCAAGGAAATGTTCAAAAAGGCTTATGAGGGCGGCTATGCCATCGGCGCGTTCAACGTGAATAACATGGAAATCATCCAGGGCATCACCGAAGGCGCGAAGATGGAGAATGCTCCCGTGATTCTGCAGGTTTCCGCCGGTGCCCGGAAGTACGCCAAGCACGTGTATCTGATGAAGATGATCGAGGCGGCTGTGGCCGACACCGATTTGCCCATTGCCGTGCACCTGGACCACGGCCCCGACTTTGAGACCTGCAAGAGCTGCATTGATGGCGGCTTCTCCTCCGTGATGATCGACGGCAGCCACTTCTCCTTTGAGGAGAACATTGCCGTGACCAAGAAGGTAGTGGAATATGCCCACGACCATGGCGTGGTGGTAGAAGCCGAGCTGGGCCGCCTGGCCGGCGTGGAAGACGACGTGAAAGTCTCCGCCGAGGACAGCAGCTATACCCAGCCCGATGAAGTGGAAGAGTTTGTTACCCGCACCGGCTGCGACTCCCTGGCCATTGCCATCGGTACCAGCCACGGCGCATACAAGTTCAAGGGTGAGCCCAAGCTGCGCTTTGACATTCTGGAAGAGGTTGGCCGCCGCCTGCCTGGCTTCCCCATTGTGCTGCACGGCGCTTCCTCCGTCATCCCCGAATACGTGGAGATGATCAACCAGTACGGCGGAAAGATGCCCGGTGCCCAGGGTGTACCCGAGGACATGCTGCGCAAGGCGGCTTCCATGGCCGTGTGCAAGATCAACATCGACTCCGACCTGCGTCTGGCCTTTACCGGCCTGGTGCGTAAGCACTTTGCAGAGCATCCCGATCACTTCGATCCCCGCCAGTACCTGACCGATGCCCGGAACGGCATCCGGGAAATGGTGCGTCATAAGATCGTGGACGTGCTGGGCTGCAACGGCAAAGCCTGAGATCTTTCAGACAAGATGCGTTGCCTCCCGGCCGGGTGGCCTGTTATGGGCCATCCGGTCCGGGAGGTTTTCATTTGCCCGCATAACAGCGTACATGGAGGGGAGAGAAACCATGGGCGAGAGCATGTTGTTCCTTGTGCTGCTGGCAGGATGCGTCATCTATGGCATTGACCGCAAGCGCCGGGAGCGCAAGGGAGCGCTGCGTCGCGCCGCATTGTGGATGGAACAGTCGCCTGCAGTGCCCGCGGACATGGATGCGGTGAAGGACTGGTGGCAGGCCGTGGCAGCTGAAAAGGACGGCGGCGTGGACGATATTACCTGGCAGGACCTGGACATGGACGCAATATTCACCGCCATGAACCATACGGCCAGCGGGGTGGGGGAGGAGCAGCTCCATGCCATACTCCGGGATACGCAAACGCCGGAGGATACCCTGTCCCGGCGACGGCGGTGGGTCGAAGCGCTGCGGAAGGATGGCCCCAGGCGCACGCAGCTGATATATGCGCTTTTGCGGTTGGGCAAGGGGCACTCCTACGATGGGGTGGCGCTGCTGCTTGGAACAGCGGCGGTATCCATCCGCGGGAAACGCTGGATGTATGGCGTATTGGCGGCACTGCCCTGGGTGCTGGCCCTGGGAGGATTCCTGTGGGCGCCCTGCTGGCTGGCCGCGGCGGCTGCGCTGGGAGGCAATTTGTTCATTCATTTCTTCACGGATAAAGCGTTGATGCCCCATATCGCTGCGGTGCGTCATTTGGCCAGGGTGGTGTGGACGGCTCAGCGCCTGGAACGGGATTGCCCGCCAGGCATGGAAGACGCGGCGGAGCGCTTTCATGCCCTGGGCAGAGCGCTGCGCCCCGTCCTGCGCTGGAGCAACGCCATGGCCCGTCAGTCTCAAAGCGACCTGGATTTCCTGGGCGAATACCTGCGCATCTTCTGCCATGCGGATACCATCCGCTTCTTATCCCTGATTCGCTTTTACCAGCAGCATCGGGAGATCCTTCTGGAAGCATATACCCAAGTGGGGGAGGTGGACGCTTGCCTGGCGCTGGCCTGCTGGATGAGGAGACAGGCGGTGCTGTGCCAGCCGCTATTCCATGAAGCCCTGTCAGTACAGGCAAAGGATGTGGTGCATCCGCTGCTGGAGCATCCCGTACCCAACAGCTATGACTGGGATCGCTGCACCCTGGTTACGGGCAGCAACGCCTCGGGAAAATCCACCTTTACGCGGGCTATGGCCCTGAACTGCATTCTTGCGCAGACCATCGGCTGGTGTACTGCCGGGAGCTTTGCTTTGCCACGTTGCCGGGTAATGACTTCCATGGCCCTGCGGGATAACCTGATGGGCGGGGAGAGTTATTTTGTGGTGGAGATTCGCAGCCTTAAGCGCATTCTGGACGCGCTGACGGATACGCTGCCTACCCTGTGCGTCATTGACGAGATCCTGCGTGGTACCAACACAGTGGAGCGCATCGCCGCATCTGCAGCTTTGCTGCGCTATGTGCAAGGCCGTAATTGCCTGGTCATGGCCGCTACCCACGACCAGGAGCTTACCCACCTACTGAAGAACTATGCCCAGGTACATTTCCGGGAGGAGCTTACAGAGCAGGGCATGCATTTCTCTTACCGCCTTATGCAAGGCCCGGCCGATACCCGCAATGCCATTGCCCTGCTGCGGCAAATGGGTTTCCCGGAACAGGTGCTTCAGGAGGCCGAAGCGGCAGCGGAACACAGCCTCTCCCATGAATGAGCAGATAACATAGGCCCCGCTTTCTTTCATACGAAAGCGGGGCCTTGACGCGTTGACAAAGTAATTTGCCTCACTATTTTTGCAAATTGTGCAATACACGCTTGCAAATACAGGGGCGCGACCAAAGGGCTTTCCAAACGCCCTTTGGAATCCTTCGGGGCCCATACTTGTTGAAACGCTTGCAAGCAAAGAAACCGAAAGTTTCCTCTTCGTCATTTCAGCAAGAAAAGCATGCTCTTTCCAGCAGTCTGGTTAAGCCTGCTCCAGACGTTGAATCTCTTTTTCCACCATTTCCTTGCTGGCGTAGTTCATGGGAGAGAAGCGGCCCTCCAGGGCGGTGCGGAGCTTCTCCAAGGCTGCGGCGGTGTCTCCCGCTTCCAGGTCGTAGCGGGAAAGGAACCACAGGGTATCAATCTGCCCGGGTTTGATTTTATGGGCGGCATCGAAGTATTCCTTGGCCTTGGCCTTATCGCCCACCAGGCGGTAATAGGTTTGGCCCATGTTGTCCAGGCAGATGGGGTCCTCGTCATCGTAGGCCAAGGCTTCCTGGTTGTAACTCAGGGCCTTTTCCGTCATGCCCGCTTCCACATACAGACAACCAAGGGTGCCATAGATCAGCCCCGTGGGTTGGCGCTGATGCTGCTTTTCCAGCAGATCAATGCCGCGCTGGATGTCTCCGAGCTTGAAGCAGCACACCGCGTAGTTCATGAAAAGCTGGCTTTTCTGCTCCGCAGTGATACCCGGCGCCTTTTGTGTTTTTACCAGCAGCTCCTTAGCGGCCTCGAATTCGTAGGCGCGAATGAGCAGCACCGAATAGGCCAGCAGCAATCGCGGATCATTCATGCCGGCAGCATATGCCTCGGCGTATACTTTTCTTGCTTCATCATAGTTGCCCTTGCTTTGCAGCCGGGCGGCCTTTTGTCCCTTGAAATTTGCCATAAAGGAGCCCATGTCAACATCTCCTGTCTTCCCTTGAGGTGAAAAGCGTGGCCTGCTTTTCCCACTTGCGCTTCAAGCGCGCATACCGGTATTGTAGCGCATTTTTCGCTTCTTGTACAGTCTGCGGTGGACGAAGTGCCGGTTCAGCCACTTTGCAAAGGGCCTGGCGGGTGACTTCCAGGGCGGCGTCCAGGTCCCGGGCCGTATGCTCGTAGTACTTGGCCAGCTCCACATAGGGCTCGATCCATCCTTCGCCTAGGCGGATCATCTCCTGCCAGATGGCGCAGGCTTCAGCCCCTTCACCGGTGCGGCGGTAGCTGTGGGCCAGGCGCCGGTGGCTGCTGGCCTTGGTTAGTCCCCGGGCGGCCAGGCGGTAGCAGCGGCGCGCCTGATCCAGGTGCCGGTTTTTTTCCAGGGCCACACCCATGGAGAAGACATCCTGCTCATGTCGCTGCTGTTCGGGGGCGGCGTACATGGTTGCCATATGCGTCAGCAGCCGGCATAGGGAAAAAATATCCTGCCGGTTGTGATCCAGCACCGGGGTCAGCTGGCTGAAATTCCCGGTTTTCAGGTAGGCGAAGTACCGCTCTGGCACCTGGCTGCCGGGAATGTCGTCCTCCCGTGCTTCCCCGAAGACGATCTCCTCCAGATGCCCCAGGTTGCAGCGGCCCAGACGCATTTTCCATATCCGGCGCGCCAGGTGCAAAAGGTCAATGTGCGGCTTGTCCAGGCAGGCAGCGTCCATGCGGTTCATGCGCAGGCGGCTTTGCAACAGCGGCAAGTCAAAACTTTTTCCGTTGAAGGTGCACAGGACGTCGAATTGCGTCAACAATCCCCGGAGGTTTTCCAAAAGATAACGCTCCTCGGGGTAGTCCCGCATCAGGTATTGATGCACCAGAAAACCCTCCGTGGTCAGGTAGCCTATACCTACCAGGAAAGCCACCGTGCCCGCCCCGCCGCTGAGTCCCGTGGTTTCCGTATCCAGGTAGAGGATTTTCTCCGGTGCCAGCTGCGCGGGCAAGGTACCCGGTTCCATGAGCCGGACCATCTCCATGGGTAGTTCCCAGGCCCCGGGAACCGCATCCAGGGGCAGAACACGGCTATCGTGCCAGCAATCCTGGAACACCGGCTCCGCCTTTACCGGCGCGGTGGGACGGCGGGGGCCATCCACGGCGCGGAGCTTATCCCGCAGGTTCAGGGGCATGCGATCAGCTCCTTCAGCAGCACCTTGGCGGTGGCTTTGCCGTCCGTGCCGATTTCACCCACCGGGCCGGCGCAGGAGGGACACCCCTGGGGGCAAGGGCAGTCCGAGACGATTTGCAGCGCCTTTTCCAGCAGCAGGTTTTGCATGGCGTATGCTTTTGCGGCCAGCCCCACGCCCCCGGGGCAGTTATCGTACACAATGATCGTGGGCCGGTCGGTGAAGGGACATTTGACCTGATAGACCACGGCCACGTCCTGGGGAGCGCACATGAGGTACAGTGGCGCCACAATGCGCAGCAGATTGGCCACGGCCATCATGCCGTTTTTCAGCGTGTCGCTCTCAAAACGGTTGCAAAGGCTGTCGGGAAGCGTCCACCACATGGCGGTGGTGTGCATGTCCGTCTCCGGCAGGCGTACGTGGCCGAATCCCAAGGTTTCATGAGTATCGAAGCGGATTTTCTTGAACATGGTCACCAGCGTGGTGACCTTCACCTCGCCCAGGGCCCGCTCCGCGCCTTGGCCCATGGGTTGCGTGTCCTCCACGTCCAGCAGGCTCAGGCTGATGTTCAGGTTGGCGTCGGTGTAATAGCCTACGTCCACCTGGCGGATGAAGGCCTTGCAGGCATCAAAGTCCAGCTTTTCCACCTGGTATTGCTGGGCTTCATGGAGGTAAATGGCGTTTTCGTGCAGCAGCATGGGCACGGTATAGCGGTCCATTTCACCGATGACCCGATGATGGGCGGGGTCAGTGATGTCGATAATAACAAAATTTTCACTGGCAGCGGAGCGGAGGGAAATCTCTGAGGCGGGGAAATCCTCCGCCATCCAGTGGTAGCGCCCGTCCACATGACGGAGGATGTGCTCCTCCTCCAGGTAGGCAAGCAGCTCCGGCGTGGCGGCGGTGTTGCCGAAGGCGTCCCCGTCCTCAAAGGGCAGCTCATAGGCGGAGCACTTGAAATGGCTGAGCAGGATATACAGGTTGTCCGGGTTCAGCAAAGCGTTTTCGGGACTTTGCCGCAGGAAGTAATCCGGGTGATTGACAATGTACTGGTCAATGGCCGCGGAAGAAGCAATGAAAAACACAATGCTGGTTCCCTTGCGGCGTCCGGCCCGGCCGGCCTGCTGCCAGGCACTGGCAATGGTGCCAGGATAGCCGCAAAGCACGCAGGCGTCCAGCGCGCCAATGTCAATGCCCAGCTCCAGGGCATTGGTGGATACCACCGCATCAATGGCGCCCGCCCGCAGGCCCCGCTCGATTTCCCGCCGCTGGGTGGGCAAATAGCCGCCACGATAGCCCCGTACCCGGCCGGCATTGCCCAGCGGGTCGCGGACCAGATCCTTCAAATACTTGGTGAGCACCTCCACGGTGAGGCGGCTGCGGGCAAAGGTGATGGTCTGAATGCCGCACTTGAGCAACATGCTGGCAATGGCGCGCGTTTCCGGAATAACCCCTTTGCGGATGCCCAGCTGCCGGTTGACCACCGGCGGATTGTAGAAAACAAAATGCCTTTTCCCCATGGGGGCGCCGTTGTCGTCGATAAGGGTGACCGGGCGGCCAATGAGCGTCTGGGCCAGCTCGCCGGGGTTGGCAATGGTGGCGCTGCACAGGATAAATTGCGGATGGCTGCCATAAAATTCGCACAGGCGCATGAGCCGTCGCAGCACATTGGCCAGGTTGGAACCGAATACGCCACGGTAAGTGTGAATTTCATCAATGACAATGTAGCGCAGGTTTTCAAAGAGCTTGACCCACTTGGTGTGGTGGGGAAGAATGCCGCTGTGCAGCATGTCCGGATTGGTGACCACAATGTGGCCCGCCTGGCGCACAGCACGCCGCGCCGCGCCGGGCGTGTCTCCATCGTAAGTGTAGGTCTTGATGTCCACGCCCATGGCTTCGATGAGCTCGTACAGTTCGCTGACCTGGTCCGCGGACAGGGCCTTGGTGGGAAAAAGATAGAGCGCCCGGGCGTCGGGGTTGCTCAAAATGCTGCTGAGCACCGGCAGGTTATAGCACATGGTTTTGCCTGAGGCCGTGGGCGTCACTACCACCACATCCTCACCACGCAGGGTGGCGGCAATGCTTTGCGCCTGGTGGCTGTACAGCTGGGTTACGCCCCGCTGGCGGAGCACAGGCAATAGCCGCGCGTCTAGCTCCGGCGGGAAATCCCCGTAGCGCGCTTCCCGGGCAGGAAGCTCCTCCCAGCGCACCACGTTTTCCATAAAGCTCTGGTCCCGCCGCAGCGATTCGGCCAGCTGATCCACGTTCATTCCGCACACCTCCAGGTGGAAAAGGCCCTTGCGACCCCTTTTGTGATATGCTATATTATAGTTAGATTTTTTACACAAGGCAAGGCGAACACACGAAAAAGCCGCGGCCGTGTTTTGTCATGATTCGACAAAGAAAAGCGCTTTTTCCTGCGCTGCGTGGGCATCGTGAACAAAGGGCTTGTAGAAACCTTGTGCGTTTCACCAATTTCTTTTTTGGGAGAAAATCAGTATAATAATTGCAGTAGAGGGCGGCAGGCCGAATCGGTCGGCGACTGTGGAGCCTTCCATTCAGAGGAGGAAAAAACGTATGGCAAGCGTATCCCTGAACCACATCTATAAGGTGTATGCCGGTGGCGTCACCGCCGTAAGCGATTTCTGCCTGGACATCGAGGACAAGGAATTCATCGTGCTGGTTGGACCTTCCGGCTGCGGTAAGTCCACCACCCTGCGCATGGTTGCCGGCCTGGAAGAGATTTCCGACGGCGAGCTGTACATCGGCGACAAGCTGGTGAACGACGTCGCCCCCAAGGACCGCGACATCGCCATGGTGTTCCAGAACTACGCCCTGTACCCCCACATGACCGTTTATGACAACATGGCTTTCGGCCTGAAGCTGCGCAAGACCCCCAAGGATGAGATCAAGCGCCGCGTGGAAGAAGCCGCCAAGATCCTGGACATCGCTCACCTGCTGAACCGTAAGCCCAAGGCTCTGTCCGGTGGTCAGCGTCAGCGTGTTGCGCTGGGCCGTGCTATCGTCCGTGAGCCCAAGGTGTTCCTGTTCGACGAGCCTCTGTCCAACCTGGACGCCAAGCTGCGCGTGGCCATGCGTACCGAGATCACCAAGCTGCATCAGCGCCTGCAGACCACCTTCATCTACGTGACCCACGACCAGACCGAGGCCATGACCATGGCCAGCCGTATCGTGGTTATGAAGGATGGCTTTGTGCAGCAGGTGGATACTCCCCAGAACCTGTACGACTATCCCACCAACCAGTTCGTGGCCGGCTTCATCGGCAGCCCCCAGATGAACTTCTTCAACGTCAAGCTGAGCAAGGAAGGCCAGGACGTGGTGGCGACCTTCGGCGACAACAAGATCGTTGTGCCCAATTCGAAGGTTTCCAAGTTCATCGACGAGAGCTACATCGGCAAGGAAGTTGTCATGGGCATCCGTCCTGAGAACATCCACGACGAGCCCGTGGTGCTGCAGACCTACGCCAACGCCACCATCGACGTGAACGTCGAAGTGACCGAGCTGATGGGCTCTGAGACCTACCTGTATCTGAAGACCACCGGCAAGGATGACAACATCATCGCCCGCGTGGATCCTCGTACCTCCAGCCGCGCCGGCAGCACCATCAAGATTGCTTTCGACGTGAACCATCTGCACTTCTTCGACAAGGAGACCGAGAAGACCATCCTGAATCGGTAAGCCTTGTTCGTACGGGTCCCTTCGCTTCGGCGAAGGGACTTTTTTTGTGGCAATGCATAGGGAAATTAGCTCCTTGACAAACCATAGGGTGCATGCTAGAATAGGCATACACCCCCGGGGGGTGGGAGAGGGGTAGCTATGAAGCAGCAATATCAAATTACTGGCATGACGTGCTCAGCTTGCGCAGCACATGTGGAAAAAGCGGCCCGCGCCGTACCCGGTGTTACGGAAGCGCAAGTAAACCTGCTGGCAAACCAGCTGGTATGCCAACAGGACAGCGCGGAGGTATCCGCGCAGGTAGTGGCCGCCGTGCAGAAGGCAGGCTATGGTGCTGCGGTTCCGGGACAGGCCGGACAGCAGACCGAAGACCCGGCCAAGGAAGAATACCGGCGCATGCGCGTACGGCTGATTACGTCCCTTTGCTTTATGATTCCCATGATGTATCTTTCCATGGGGCATATGCTGGGATGGCCGCTTCCCTGGTTTCTGGCGGGGGAGGGCTATATGCCCGTCAATGCGTTTACCCAGTTCCTGCTGGCGCTGCCGGTGCTGGTGATCAACCGGGCCTTCTTTATCAATGGGCTGAAACGACTGGCACAGCGGGCGCCGAACATGGATTCACTCATTGCCGTGGGTTCCGGCGCAGCCCTGGTGTATGGCGTTATTGCCTTATACCGCATGCTTTTCGGCTTGATTGCCGGAGATGCGCAAGCGGTGCATCAGGCGGGCATGGAACTTTACTTTGAGTCCTCGGTGATGATCCTTACGCTGATTACCCTGGGCAAATTTTTGGAGAGCAGGGCCAAGGGCAAAACCGGAGAAGCCCTGCGCAAGCTCATGGCTCTGGCCCCGGATACCGCCACGGTGATTCGGGATGGAGAAACGCTGACGGTGCCTTTGAACCAGGTGCACCTGGGTGATCGGGTGCAGGTGAAGCCCGGCGAGCGCATTCCTGTGGATGGCCTTCTGCTGGAGGGCAGCACGGCGGTGGATCAGGCAGCCATTACCGGTGAGAGCATACCCGTGGACAAAAAACCGGGTGACAGCTTGATTGCAGGTAGCGTGAACCAGACGGGCGCCATCATCTTGGAAGCGCAAAAGGTGGGGGAGGACACCACCTTGATGCAGATTGTCCATTTGGTGCAGGAAGCGTCAGCGTCTAAGGCTCCCATTTCCAAACTGGCGGATAAGATCAGTGGGATTTTTGTCCCCGTGGTCATGAGCATTGCCGTGGTAACGCTGATTGTATGGCTGGCGGTGGGAAAGGATTTCGCCTTTGCTCTGTCCATGGCCATTGCGGTGCTGGTAATTTCCTGCCCCTGCGCCCTGGGCCTGGCGACGCCTGTGGCCATTATGGTGGGCACGGGCGTGGGCGCCCGTCACGGCATCCTCATCAAATCGGCGGAGGCGCTGGAGACCGCCCATGAAATTGACACCGTGGTGCTGGATAAGACCGGTACCGTAACCGAAGGCAAACCTCGGGTGACGGAACTGCTTCCCTATGGGCAGACAGACCGGCGAGGGTTGCTAAGGGCGGCGCTGGCCCTGGAACAGGCTTCCGAGCACCCACTGGCGCGGGCCATTACCGCTGCGGGGGCCGATCTTTCCGTGCCCCAGGCGAAAAATGTGGCCTCCGTCCCCGGCAAAGGGCTTCGGGGAGAAACTGCGGAGGGGACATCCCTTCTGGGCGGCACGGTCCGCTTCCTGCGGGAAAGCGGTATTGCGCTGCCGGAAGCCTGGCTGGACAGTGCCGAGCGCTCCCATGCAGGCAAGACCCTGCTGCACTTTTCTGCCGGAGAGCAGTATCTGGGGGCCATTGCCGTGGCGGATACCATCAAGGCAACCAGCCCTGAGGCTATTGCGGCGCTGCGTCACATGGGCATTCGCGTGATTATGATGACCGGCGATAGCAAGGATGCCGCCCGGGAAATTGCCCGCCAGGTGGGCGTGGATGAGGTGCTGGCTGAAGTGCTTCCCCAGGACAAGGAGAAGCAGGTGGCGGAACTCATGGCACAGGGCAAAAAGGTAGCCATGGTGGGCGACGGCATCAACGATGCCCCGGCCCTGACACGTGCCCATGTGGGCATAGCCATTGGGGCTGGGACGGACATCGCCATGGATGCCGCGGATATCGTACTGGTCAAAAGCGACCTACGGGATGTGGCTACGGCCATCCGTCTGAGCCGGAACGTGCTGCGCAACATCAAAGAGAACCTGTTCTGGGCGTTCTTTTATAACTGCGCGGGGATTCCCCTGGCCGCGGGCGTGTTTTACCACTGGCTGGGCTGGCAGCTGAGTCCCATGTTTGCGGCGGCAGCCATGTCCTTTAGCAGCGTATTTGTGGTGTCCAATGCCCTGCGTATTCGTTCCTTCCGTCCGGAAGCGGCACACCAGCCGGCGGAAACGTCCGTCGTCCCTGTGGAAATATCACAAAATATCAAGGAGGAAACAACTATGGAAAAGAAGATGCTTGTGGAAGGTATGTCCTGCAATCACTGCAAAATGAGCGTGGAAAAGGCCATTAGCGCCGTGCCGGGTGTCAGTGCCTGCGTGGTGGATCTGGCCAACAAAACCGCCACCATCACCCTGCGGGAAGACGTGGCTGATGAAAAACTCATGGAGGCCGTGCGCAACGCCGACTTCACCCCTGTCAAAATGCTGTAAGGAGACGTCATGCGAGCAGATCACGAAAAAATACGCCGCTTGATCTACACGGCCCGGGGACAGCTGGACGGCATTTTGAAAATGGTGGAGGAGGACCGCTATTGCGTGGACATCTCCAACCAGCTTATGGCCACCGCTGCGGTGATCCGCAAAGCAAACCGCGAAGTGCTTGCCGCGCACATGATGGGTTGCATGACGGAGGCCATTCAGGAAGGCAAGGGCCAGGAAAAAATTGATGAGATCATGAAGCTGCTGGAAAAAATGGATTAAAAAAGCTGCCTTCCCGCAAGATTGCGGGAAGGCAATAGTTTTTATACAAAGGCAAATGTATCTGTGGCTGACAACGCACGTGCCAAGCTGCCACAAGCGGACTTGGGCGTGTAAATCCCTGTAACGCCGCCGGTGGTAAAGGAGGAGATGAGCAATTCAATATGGATGCCTTCGCCCTCCGCCTGAATACGGTGCGTGTTGGTGTGCACCGATGGATCAGCCACAATGCGGGACTGTGTCTTGTCAAAGCCGATACCGGCCAGGGCTACTGCCGCGTGAACATTCACATTGCGCGGGAAAGCAGCGCACGCGGCGCGGGTGGGCCCTTCAAACACCACCGTCTTTTCCGTCAGGGACAGCCCCAGGCTGGCGGGACTCTTTGTGGTTTCAATGCTCACGCTGGTCAGCAGCTCCCGTCCGTCCCAGATGCCGTCAAGTCCCAGAATGGCGCCATGGGGGAAGTAGATGTGCCGGCCCAGGCGCTGGGCTTCCGCCTTGGCATGGGCGGCAAAGTCCGCATCGCTGAACGCGGTCAGCGAGAAAACCAGCAAATTGCTATGGGCAATGATTTGATCAAAGCCCTGCTTCAGCGCATCCGCCGTGGCGCACTCCACCACCAGGGAGGCCTTTGCGCACCGTGGATCATCCAGGGAAGTGACCTGGGGCAATTCGCCGGGCTCCTTCAAAAAGGGATCATAGACAAAGGCAACCTCATGGCCCAGGCGTGTTACCTCCGCGGCCAATGCCCGGCCGATCTTTCCCATGCCCAGAAATCCTACGCCGCTCATGCCTTGACCTCGCTTTCCTTGGGGGCGCGGTAGCGCTCAATCATCTGTCCGATACGTTCAACGGCTGCCACCGCGGCATCATGATCCTGGGAGAAATTGATGCGGAAGCTGTCCGTATACTGCGGGCCAAATTCAGTACCCGGGGTTACAATCACATGCGCCTGGGAGCGAAGCGCGCCAATGAATTCCTGCAGGCTCAGGGTCAGCGGGGGCAACTGCGGGAACAGATAGCTGCCGCCTTCCGCCAGACGTACCCGTACGCCGGGAATTTTGGCAAACGCGGCGAGAATATCATCCCGGATAGCCTGATGCGCAGCTACACGCGCCTCCATCCATCCTTCCGGTTCGTTAAACCACCGGCTGATGACCGCTTGGCAATATCCTGCGGCACGCAGGGACACAATGGCTTGCAGCTTTTCCATGCGCTGAATCATGCTCCGGGAGCCAAACGCGGCGCCTAGGCGGAAGCCGCTCATGGACTCCGTCTTGGAAGGTCCGATGATGGTTACCAAATCCTCATTGTCCATTACCTGAAGGCTCCGCAGATGCGTATAGGTCCGGCCGTCAAAGATCTGCCGGGAATAAAGCTCGTCGCAGATGACCTTCACATGGTACTTGGCTGCCAGCTCACCAATGGCGCGAATCTCTTCGGCGGTGTAGATCACACCCGTGGGGTTGTTGGGGTTGGAGAAAATAAACAGCTTTACGCCATCGGCAAAAATGGCCTCTAGCCGGTTCAGATCCAAACCCGCAGCCTTGCCCTGCGCTCCGAAATAATCCAGCCCCACCGGTACCAGCTCTCCCTCAAAGAAGGTTACCAGCTTACGGTTGGCAAAGTAGTCCGGTTCCACAATGGCGACCTTGTCCCCATGGGCAATGTTTGCGCCCATGGCCAGGAAAAGCGCGCCCTGGGTCCCGGGGGTGAGGATCAGCTCCTGATCGGCATCCACAGGCGCCCCGGTGAAGTCCGCCAGCTTTTTTGCTAGCCCTTCCCGCAGGGAGAGCTTGCCACGGTATTCCGTATATGCCTGGGCAGCGCCCAGCGCATACCCCTGGTCGAAGGTTTCAATGGAGCCGGGAATGGGCGGATGCGCGTTCACATCCCCGTGGGAGAAGTCCACGGGTGTGCCGGGCAATTCTTCGCCGGTGAGCTTGGCGCTGCTGTCCTTGCGGCGGACTTCCTGGCCAGGAGCATTATCCACACCCAGCTTTGCGAATTTTTCTTCAATGGTCACGGTAACATCTCCTTTTTTCAGACGAAGAGCTGCAGGCTGGCCGGGGTATGCAGACGTCCGTAGATGTAGTCGTAGAAGCGGGGCATATCCTTGGCTTCCACCCGATCCAGCACATTGCGCAGGGCCTGATCTCCACGCCAATAGCTCCAGATCAGCGCGGCGCGGGAGGGATCACGCACAAAGGTCAACCGGCTCTTGATGGCGCCAGGGCCACCCAACAGCGGCCATTGTGCCATGCTGGCGCGGATCTGATCGTCGCTCCAGTGCAGCACATTCATCTGATAGGAAGAAAGGGTGCCCATGGACGACTTGATCTCGCTGAGTACGGAGAAGATACGGTCATCGTCGGTATCCTCCCAGCCAATGAAGCGACCGCCCATGTCGGCGATGCCTTCGAAGGTGGAGGAGGAGGAGTGGTTGCACACGCTGAGCAAACCGTCCGCCGCGGCCAATCCCTGCTCCCAGAGCACCTTGCGCATGGTGAACTGCATGTAGTGTCCCGGATAAGCCTCATGGCATACCAGATGCTTCAAAGCCTGGAGCGTGTATGCCGGCTCAATATTGACAATGACCCGGAGATGATCATAGTCGCTGCGGGCGCTGAAAGCCCCGCCGCGTTCGGTGACGCAGTGATAGTGGGCTTCAGGCAGGGGAAGGAAACGACCGGTCAGCTCACGGGCGGTGACCATCAGTTCATCCATGGTGGACTGAACCTGGTCTGCGGGAACGCGGTTTTCCGCTTCCCACTTGGCGGTGTTTTCCTTCAGGGTGCCGTTATATCCACGCTGGGTGAAAAGCTGCTGCAGCTTTGCACACCGTTCCTCCAGGTACGCCTGGCTTACGGGAGCGCAGTCCGCGTGCAGGAAAAGCCCCACCTGGTCGGTCAGCTTGGGGAGCTTGCCTTCGCTGAAAGCGCAGAAGCTGTCCAGGGAGAGGCATGCCTGCAAATAATACAGCCGGCGGTCCGGTTCAGGCAGAGAGAAGGACTTCTTGGCCAATTCGGCCAGCGCGGCATGCGCCTGGGCATAATCTTCAAACTGAGCTACCTTTTTCCAGCCCATGTTGATGACCACCAGGCCGTCCATTTCATCCTGGGCATTGCGCAGGCGGCGGTCCAGGGCGTCGATACCCAAGGTAACGGTGGCCAATTCTTCCCCAAAACGCAGGCTTTCATCACTCAAACCAGTCATAAGTTACGCATCCTTTCTTTCATAAAAATTACAGGGTCCATAGTTCTTTTTGCGGGATATACAGGAATTCGCCGCCGTTCTCCGTGAGCTGCACCATGTCTTCAATGGCAACCACACCCCGGGAGGTATCCGCGAAGAATTCCAGGGTAAACACATTACCCACTTCCAGCTTGCGTTCGGGCAGATCACCCAACACCGCGGAATCCGGGCAAAGCTGGAAGCAGCCATCGTGAAGTGCGCGTCCCACCGCATGTCCGCTGCCGCGGCCATAGGTGAAGCCATTTTTGCCCATGATCTCCCGCGCCATGGCGTCCACCTGGCGGCCTTCCATGCCGGGACGCATATGTACCCGTACATACTCAATGACGTCACGCACGGTGTCAAAGGCGTGCTGCACTTCCTGGGGAATAGTTTTCTCACCAGGCTCAAAGACGTACCATGTACGCTGGAAGTCCGTGGCGTATCCGTTCTTTTTTGCGCCGAAGCTCAGATGGAAGGTGTCCCCTGGACGGATGGGGTTGTTGCCCGGGCGAACCAGGCCCTGGTTGCTCCGCGCGCCCGCGTGTACCAGCGGGCAGCAGCCCATATCCCAGGAGCCGGTCATGTCATGCTCTTTCATAAAGGCCTGGCAGAAGTCGTATACTTCGCCTTCTGTCATACCGATATGCAGCTGCGCTTTCAACTCGTCACAGGCCTGGTTCAGCAGCTTGAGCACCTGCACCTGCATGGCAATTTCCTCGGGGATCTTTCTGCCACGCACGGCGCGAATCACCTGCCCAAGGCTCAGGCGCTGGGCATAGGGCGTTCCCTCCAGGGCGTGAAGCAGGCGCAGATAAAGGCCGGTGGTCAAGCCATCGGTAAGCGCGTCATAAAGGTCAGCATTGATGTCAATGACGTTGGGCGCGATGTCCTCAATGGTCTGCCGGAGCAGCTGATCGAAATTGTCGCCGTAGCCGGTTACCTGGTCGAAGCAGCCGGTTGCCTCCACACCGGAGACATCCTGTCGCCGCACCAGGGCCAGACGCTTGCCCGTGCGGGTAAAGAAGAAGGCAGACACGCCCATCACGTTCCCGTCAAATACCAGCCGCAGGGCGGGATCGCATACATCCACGGTTTCTCGCCCCATGAGCAACCACAGGTCAATTTGCTTTTCCTCCAGGATTTTCTGGACCTGGGCCTGCTTGCCCGCATATAATCCGTTCATCCTATAAAGCTCCTTCCAAACGTTATGTTAGCTGAACAGTTGCAGGCTCTGCACCGTGTGCAGCCGCCCATAGATATAACCAAAGAACCGGGCGCGATCCTCGGGCGCCACGCGGTTCCACACGGGGAACACGCCTTCGTCTCCACGCCAGTAGCTGAAGATCAGTGCGGCGCGCGCAGGGTCCTGAATGAACTTGATGCGGTTGGCAACCCAACCTTCGCCGCCGCCAGGAGCATTGTCCCGCAGGAAATCCTCCACACGGCTGCTCTCCCAACCCAGAGTGTGCAACCGGTAAGAGGCAGCCGATCCCAGGGCGGCCTGGATGAGGGAAACCAGGTCGTTGGCCCGGTCGTCCAATCCCTCTTCCCAGCCCAGGAAGGATATCCCCGCGTCCGCAATGCCCTCAAAGGTGCAGGAGGAGGAGTGGTTGCATACGCTAAGGACCCCGTCCAGGCCGCCTACGCCCTGCTCCCAGGCCTGGCGGCGCAGGGTGAACTGCATAAAATGCCCCGGATAAACTTCGTGGCACACCAGGTGCTTGAGCTTTTGCTTGGTGAGAATGGGGTCAATATTGATAAGCACCCGGCGGTGCGCGAAGTCGCTGCTGGCATTATAGGACACGCCGCGCACCGTTTCGCAATGGTAATAATCATTCTCTGGCAGGGGGAGGATGCGGCCGCACATTTCACGGGCCTGGACCATCATGGCGTTCATGGTATCCTGCACCTCGTCCGCAGGCACCAGGTTTTTCGCTTCCCAGGCGGCGATTTGCGCCTTGATGTCGCCGGTATAGCCCATCTCGGTCAACAGGCTGCGCAGTTGCCGGTAGTAACCATCCAGCTGGGCGGAGGTGGCGGGAGCCGGGTCAGCGTGCAGGAACAGGCTGATCTGGTCGCTCATCCGTTCCAGCTTTCCCTGACGCCAGGCGCAGAAAGACCACAGGGAAGTGCATGCCTGGGTGTAGTACAGCCTGCGGTCCGGCTCCGGCAGGGCAAGGGCCTGCTGGGCCAAATCAGCAAGGTATTCCTGCGCTTCGCCATAGGAAGCAAAGGGCGTGGGGGATACCTCGGCCATCTGAACCACCACCAGACCTTCCCGGTCGCTTTCCGCACCGGTTTCCTGGCGGTAGAGCGCGTCAATCCCCATGGTAGCATGGGCAACTTTTTCCGATAGGGCAAGGGTCTTATCGCTTAAGGCTGGAAACATGAGGACGCCTCCTAAAACCATTTATATCATTACAATGGCAAGTATAGCAGATCCATGAGTGAAGTCAATGTGAGAAAACATGAGAAAAACAACGTATTGCAAGATGATACGGAGAAAATTGCAGATTTCAAACGCCTAAATCAAAGCAGCCTCCTGCGGAGTCTGGTGGGAAAAACATAGGAATTTCCTTGCTTTTGCGGATGCTGAGACAAAGAAGAAGCCGAGCTAAGCCTTGCCTTTTTCCCCTTTGCTGCCATGCGCCGGGTGCCTTTACAGTCTGAAAAAAATATGGTACGATGGATAGGAAATATGCAAATATCAGCTTCAAAATATGAAAATGTATGAAAAGGCCGCTTGCATGGGCGCATGCGGCGTTGGAGAAGGGGAAGAGACATGAGAGCAACCTTGAAGCAGCTTGCGGAGCGCACGGGACTGTCGATCTCAACCGTTTCCCGCGTGGTGACGGGGAAGGGGTACGTCTCTGGGGAATCGCGCAAAATGGTGGAGGAAGCGGTGAAGGCCCTGGACTATGTGCCCCAGGAACGCCGTCCGGTTTCCCTGAAGGACCATGATAATCTGGTCATGATTATGATCGGTGGCATCCGCTCCACCCTGTGCTCGGCGCTGCTGGAAACGTTGGTGCAGGAGCTGGAAAAAAAGCATAAGCAGCCTTTTGTGGCGGTTACTTCTTTTTCTCCGGAACGGGAACGTGACTATCTGCGTTTTGCGGCAGAAAACCACTTTTTTGGTGTGATTGCGCTGGCCATCATCGATGACCCGCAAACGGTGGAAATGCTGCGGCATTATCCATGCCCGGTGGTACTGGTGGACAGCTTTTTGCCGGCATTGGACCTGGATTCCCTTTGCCCTGACTATTACAAAATGGGCTTTGTCGCGGCCGAATACCTCATTGCGCGTGGCCACCGGCGCATTGCGTTTATTGGCGGATTGGAGGATTCTTCCATTACGCAGGACAAGAAACTGGGGTTTGAGGATTGCATGCGTTCCCATGGCCTGGAGGTGCCGGAAGGCGGCGTGTTGTATGCGGGCATTATGATTTATGAAAACGGCGGGGATGTAGCCAGACGCATTCTGAAAATGGACCCCTTACCCACGGCCATCGTGTCCTCCAATGATCTGTCCGTGGGCATACTCAATGAGCTTTCCGCGCAGGGCATTCGTGTGCCGGAGGACGTGAGCCTGTTTACCTGCGAGGATTCGGAGCTGGCGGCGCACTGCCATGTGCCCCTGACCGCGGTGAGCGTTGAGCTGGAACGCATGAGCGTCGACTCGGTCAAAACGCTGTTCCGCAGGCAGCGTCACCCCAACGCGCCCCGGTGCCTGTATAGCTATAATCCCACGCTGCGGGAACGCAGCAGCGTGGCAACGCCTCGGGAAAAAATGGCATAATGTGATGTGAGAAAATGTGAGAATCACGAAACTGAATTGACAAATGCATTTTTGTGACTATAGTGGATGAGTAGAGCCTCCCTTGAGGGGCTTGAGCACATATTGCAACGAAGGGAGCTTGAAGAGTGATGAGTAATAAGCAGAAAGTGCGTGTAGGCGTGATTGGCGCGGGACGCTGGTCCTCGCGCGCTCATATTCCGGGCTGGGTACGCAGCGATTTGTGCGATCTGGTATGCATCTGTGATGCGGATGAGGAGCTGGCGCGGGCCCGTGCGGAACAGTTTGGCGTGCCCGAGTGGTGCACCGACGCCGAAGCGATGATTTGCCGGGAGGACCTGGATGTTATCGATGTATGCACCCGGGACGAGCATGGTGAGAGTCACGAGCCCCTGACGACGCTGGCCCTGGAGAAGGGGAAGCACGTTCTGGTGGAAAAGCCCGTGGCACAGGATTTCCGCCGCGTGCGGGAGCTGGACGCCCTGGCCAAGTCCAAGGGACTCAAGACCAAGGTGGGCCTTACCTTCCGCTATGCTCCGGCCATTCAGTATATGTTTGACCTGGTGCGCGAGGGAAAGATCGGCACGCCCTGGCTCTTTAATGGGTATGAGCAGAACAGCCAGTGGCTGAATCCCTGGTACCCCCAGGACAAGCGCCTGTTCAAGGAATATCCCCACCATCTCAAGAAGGTGGGCGAGGACCCCGATCCCCGGCAGATTGAGGTGGGCTCCCTGGAGGGCTACGGCGCACCCACCATTGACATCGGCCTGGAACTGATTCAGGATGATATTGACAAGCTGGTGTGCACCATGGCAAACCTGGTACCCGAGCGCCGCCGCTACAACGTGGATGACCATATGGAGCGTATCAACTGGGACGACGCTGACATGTGGATTGCCAATTGCAAAAAGGGTGGCTTGTTCTCCATGCAAACCAGCTTTGTGACGGTGGGCAACTATCCGGGCATCTACGCCAACATTTACGGCTCCCGGGGCGCGCTGCGCGCAACCCTGGCAACCGATCCGGAAACGCATCAAATGCAGAAGCTGGAATATGCCGACGGCTACGCAGATCCCAATGCCGACGCGGATGCGGTCAAGTTCCGGGAACTGCCGATTCCTGAGAAGTACTGGAATCCCGGTCATCGCGCTGATGACGCATGGGACACGGCCTTCTACGGCTGCCTGATCCAGAACTTCCTGGAGGAGATTGTCTCCGGCGGGGAAAAGAACGAGGGCAACTTTGCCCAGAGCGCCCGGGTACAGGAGCTCATCAATGCGGCCGAAGCGTCCCACCGGGAGGAGAAGTGGATTCATCTGCCCCTGTGACATGCCTGCTTTCAGCCTAGCAAAGGGAGGAAACATCGATGAAAATTGCATTTCGCCATGTGCCCTTCACCCCTGCACAGCGGGCGGAGCTGGACGAGATGGCGCGGGTAGGCGGCTATGAGACGCTGTGGTATGCCGACGGCGCAACGCCCCAGGCGGAGGAGCTGAAGGACTGCGAGGTCCTGATGGGCTACTTTCCTCCGGCGCTGCTGCCGGAGCTTCCCGCGCTGAAATGGCTGCAAACGCCTGCGGCAGGCGTGGACAAGCTGTGCGGCAACATTTTCGCCAGGGATGACGCGGTGCTCACCAACTGCTCCGGCGCCTTTGGGGTAGCGATTGCCGAATACATGGTGACGGGTATTTTGATGCTCATGCGCCTGATGCCCGAGTATGCCAGCAACCAGCAGCACCACGTGTGGAAGTGCATGGGAAGCTGTCGGTCCATCTATGGCAGCACGATCACGGTGGTCGGCATGGGCGACATCGGCTCCCGGTTTGCGCATGTGGCAAAGGCCATGGGCGCCACCGTGCGCGGCGTGCGCCGCACATTGGGAAAGAAGCCTGCGGACTTTGACGCGGTGTATACCTCTGACCAGCTGGCGGAGGCGGTGCGCGATGTGGACGTGGTGGTTATGTGCCTGCCAGGCACGGCGGCAACCCGTGGCATGCTGAGCCGGGAATGCATTGACCAGATGGACCCGCAGACCATTGTGGTAAACTGTGGACGTGGATTCACCGTGGATGAGGAGGCGCTGATTGACGCCCTCCGGGAAAAGCGCATTGCCGGGGCGGTACTGGATGTAACGGCGGTGGAACCGCTGAGCCCGGACAGCCCGCTGTGGGATATGGAACACGTCATCCTGACGCCGCATATCTCCGGCCACGATGATGACCCGGTGAATTATCAGTTTATTTTCCGGATTTTCCGTGAAAATTTAACCCGCTACCTGGCTGGTCAACCCCTGGAACATCAGGTGGACCGTACGCGGGGATATTAACGCGGGCGGATATACCTCTAAAATGCAGGATGTGGCAACACACCTGCATTTTTTGAAATTCTCATATTTTCTCACAAGTTTTTCCAGTGTATTTTCCATTTACTTTACCGGCGTATCATGCTAATATCCATGCTAACAAAGGGATGGTTTCTTCCCTTTGTACTACCGCATTAAGGAGGAAACAGCAATGAAAAGATGGCTATCCCTGCTTCTGGCCCTGACGATGCTGTTGGCGATGGCAAGCACTGCCTCTGCCGCGGAAATCACGGACCTGAACACCTATGAAACCACCAATCAGGAGATGCAGCACTTCAATATCTTCTATTCCCAGAGCAAGACGGAGCTGGATGTGCTCTCCAACTGCATCGATGGCCTGCTGACCAACGACTCTCACGGCAACCTGGTTGCGAACTCCGCCAAGGAGTGGTACTCCGAGGACGGCGGCAAAACCTGGACCTTTATCCTGGCGGATGGCCAGACCTGGTTTGACAAGGATGGCAACTACAAGGCTGACGTTGTGGCTGAGGACTGGCTCTACGGCCTGGAGTGGGTGCTGAACTTTGCCAAGAACGATGCTGTAAACACCTCCATGCCCATTGAAATGATTCAGGGCGCCAAGGAGTACTATCAGTACACCAAGGAGCTCTATGAGACGGACCCCGAGGCGTGCATGAACCTTGGCCTGGACAAGTTCAAGGAAATGGTGGGCGTTTCCGCGCCGGATGACAAGACCCTGATTTATACCTGCGTGGATAAGCTGGCTTATTTCCCCACCCTGGCCACCTACAGCTGCCTGTATCCTCTCTCCGGCAAGCTCCTGGAGGAACTGGGTACGGAAGGCTATAAGGCTGTTACCTGGGAAACCCTGTGGTACAATGGCCCCTACACCATTACCAGCTTTGTGCAGGGCAACGAAAAGGTGCTGACCGCTTCTCCCAACTACTGGAACGCGGCGAACGTGAAGCGCTTCAACACCATTACCATCAAGATGGTGGAGTTCGATGACACGGCGTACAACCTGTTCCTCACCGGCGAAATCGACAACGTAACCCTGACCCAGTCCAACCTGTCCACCATTTATAACAGCGAGTCCAACGAATTCCACAACAACCTGGTGGAGAGCCGTCAGGACAAGTACACCAACCTGATGCAGTTCAACTTCACCAAGCACAACCCCGATGGCACCCTAGACGAAAACTGGAACAAGGCCGTGAACAATTCCGCTTTCCGTAAGGCGTGGCTCTACGGCTTGGATTGGACGCCCTATCTGGCCCGGTACAATGCCGTCAATCCGCTGGCTTGCCAGGTGTTCACCTTTACGGCCAACGGCGTGGCGAAGATGAGCGACGGCCGTGACTATACCGACGTGGTTCTGGAGAAGATGGGCCTGAGCTACAGCGATCAAACCTACAATCGCTATGATCCCGAGAAGGCGGCTGCCTACAAGCAGCAGGCCATGGAGGAATTGACCGCGCAGGGCGTCACCTTCCCTGTGGTGGTGGATTACTACATCAAGGGCGATAACCAGACCGCCAAGGATACCGCGGATACCCTGGCCCAGATGCTTTCCGATTGCCTGGGTGACGATTTCGTAACCCTGAACATCTGCACCTATGTTGCTTCCTCCACCACGGAAGTGCTTGCTCCTGGCGTTGCTTCCATCGTGACGCCTGCCTGGGGCGCTGACTTCGGCGATCCTGTGAACTTCCTGGGTCAGCAGGTGTATAACGACGACAACGCCTTCTTCGCTGTTGACTATGGCCACTATGACGGTGTTACCGAGGAAAATACGGAAACCATGGAGATCTTCCAGAAGTTTGCGGATATGGTGAACACCGCCAAGGCGATCACCGATGACATGGATGCCCGCTACGAAGCCTTTGCTGATGCGGAAGCCTATCTGCTCAGCGAAGCTCTCCTGATCCCCACCTACGCGGAAGTGTCCTGGCAGCTGACCTGCGTGAATGATTATTCCAAGATCTACGCGCCCTACGGCAACCAGTCTTCTCGCTACATCAACTGGGAGACCAACAGCGACATCTATACCAGTGATGATTACGCCCAGTTTAAGGCGGCTTTCAACGCTGAATAAGGCATAGACTGACTCGAAATCATAACACAAAGAGGCGCTTTCCAATTCTCTGCAACGAGAGCGGAAAGCGCTTCTTCTTTTTTGTAATCCGAAAGCGTAATATATGGTAAAATTACACCTTTTTCTGCACGGGCGGGCGCATGGTAAGGCTAATACGGTTCTTTGCTTTTTCCACCTCCAGCACCCAAACGGTGACCACGTCGCCAACGCGCACAACTTCGCTGGGATGCTTGATCCTGCGCTGCGCCATCTGGCTGATGTGTACCAGCCCGTCCCGATGCACACCAATGTCCACAAAGGCGCCGAAGTCCGTCACGTTGCGTACGGTGCCCTTGAGCTCCATGCCGGGGGTCAGGTCGTCCATCTCCATCACGTCGGTGCGCAGCAGGGGCGGCGGCAACTCATCCCGCGGGTCGCGGCCAGGCTTGCTCAGCTCCTTTACCATGTCCCGCAGGGTGGGTTCGCCCACATCCAGCTCCTGAGCAAGGCGGGGGTACCCCACGGCCTCCGCTTCTTTTTGCAGCAGACCCGCGGCTGCCTGGGCAGGGGAGAGATTGAAGCGTGCCAGCAACGCCTTGGCCGCGGCGTAGCTCTCGGGATGGACGCCGGTATTTTCGATGGGGTCCTTGCCGCCGGGAATACGCAGGAAGCCCGCGCACTGCTCGAAGGCCTTCGGGCCCAGCTTGGGCACTTTTTTCAGGGATGCCCGGGTGGCGAAAGCACCGTTTTCCTCCCGGTAGGTCACGATGTTTTTGGCCACCGTGGCGTTGATACCGGCAACGTGGGAGAGCAGGGAGGGGCTGGCGGTGTTTACGTCCACGCCCACGGCGTTCACGCAATCCTCCACCACGCCGGAAAGGGCTTCGTCCAGCTCGGCTTCCTTCAGGTCGTGCTGATACTGTCCCACGCCGATGGCCTTCGGGTCAATCTTTACCAGCTCAGCCAGCGGGTCCTGGAGCCGACGGGCGATGGAGACTGCCGAGCGCAGGTTCACGTCAAAGGTGGGGAATTCCTCCGCCGCCAATTTCGACGCGGAGTACACCGACGCGCCTGCTTCGCTGACCACCATGTAGCTCAAGGCGGCGCCCAGGTTCATCTCCCGCATAATCTCCACAAAGAACTGCTCGGTTTCCCGGCTGGCCGTGCCGTTTCCGATGGCCACAATGGATACGCCATGCTTGCGAATCAGCGCTTCCAGCTTCGCCTTGGCTACCGCGGCTTCCTGCTGGGATTTGGTCAGGTAGACCACCGCGGTATCCAGCACGCGACCGGTCTCGTCCACCACCGCAACCTTGCAGCCCATGCGGTAGCCGGGGTCCAGGCCCATGGCCACCTTGCCCTTGACGGGCGGCTGCATGAGCAGCGGCTTGAGGTTCAGGGCAAACACATGTATGGCGGCTTGCTGAGCCTTGTCCGTCAGGTCATTGCGCAGCTCCGTATCCAGGGACGGCGCGATAAGCCGGGTATAGGCGTCCTCGCAGGCGGCCACCACGTACTGTGTGGCGATGCTGCCTGTATGGGCTACATATTCCTGCTGGATGATGCGCTGCACCTGCGCTTCATCCACGGCCAGCTTCACCTTCAGAAAGCCTTCCTTCTCGCCGCGGTTCATGGCCAGCACACGATGAGAGGGCATCAGCCGCAGAGGCTCGTGATAATCGTAATACATGCGGTAGACGCTGTCCTGCTCGCCGGCGGCCTTGGTTTCCACCAGGCAGGTTTGGTGGTACAGGCTTTTGAGCTTGGCGCGGACGCCCGCGTCGTCGCTGATGCGCTCAGCAAGAATGTCCATGGCGCCTTGCAGGGCATCCTCGGGGGTATTCACCCCTTGCTCCGGGTTCAGAAAGCCCTCGGTGAGCTCCTCGGGGGTCTGCGCCTTGGTGAGCTGAAGCAGCAGCGTGTCCGCCAGGGGTTCCAGCCCTTTTTCTTTGGCGATCATGGCCCGGGTGCGGCGCTTGGGCTTATAGGGACGGTAGATATCCTCCAGCTGGCCCATGGTGGTGGCATTGTCCAGGGCAGCTTGCAGCTCCTCGGTCCATTTCTCCAGCTTTTTCAGGGAGGAGGAGATTTCCTCCCGGCGGGCCTGCAGGTTACGCAGAGAGGCCAGACGCTCGCTGAGCTCCCGCAGCACCGTATCATCCAGGGAGCCGTGGGCTTCCTTGCGGTAACGGGCGATAAAGGGCAGGGTGTTTCCCTCGTCCAGCAGGGAAATCACCGCCTCCACTTGCCAGGGGGCCAGCTTGAACTCCTGACATAGGGTTTCCACTAGGGTCATGACAGAACCTCCTCCAAATGCCCTTCGCTGCCGGCAAGGATGCCGCTGGCGAAGGCAAACATCAAATTAAAGCCACCGCAATCTCCGTCCACGTCCAATACTTCTCCCGCGGCATACAGCCCAGGCACCAGGCGGGACTCCAAGGATTCCGGGGTGAACTCCTCCCAGGCGATGCCCCCGGCGGTGACCTGGGCGCTGTCAAAGCCCTTCACGCCGCGAACGGGCAGGGCAAAGTCTGCTACCAAGGCAGTCAGCGCCTGTATTTCGCCTTCCTTTAGGGATGCGATGGGGCGGGACAGGGGACCAATGCAGGCATTGCGCAGCAGCGCCGCGCCCAGCCGGGTTACGCACAGGCCGGTGAAAAGCTGTTCCAGGGGAGCGTCTCCCCAGCACGCACGCCGCCGGGACAATTCCGCCGTGCAGTCCCCGGCGGTGTCCAGGCCCAGGGCGGGCAGCAGGTTCAGGTGCAGGCAAGCGTTGCGACCCTGCGCGTAGCGGGCCAGCTGCATCATGCACACGCCGCTGAGACCATAGTCAGCAAACAATCCCTCGCCCTGGGTGCGGTGCAGCTCGCGGCCGTTTTGCGTAATCCAGGCTTCCACCTTTACACGGATGCCCGACAACCCGCGCAAAGGCGCGGTTTCGGTTTCAATTTGTGTCAGGGCGGGGAAGGGGCGCCGCAGGGTGTGCCCCAATCCGGCAAGGAGCGCATAGCAGGAGCCGTCGCTGCCCAGCTTCGGCTGTGCCTTTCCGCCTCCTGCCACAATAACACGTGTGGCGCGCAGAACATTGTCAGGCAGAGAAAGGGTGAAGCGCTCACCACGCTTTTCCAGACGTTGCACAGGGCTCAGGGTACGCAGGGCGACACCTTCCCGCGTCAGGGCCATGCGCAGGGCATCCAGCACGGAGGCGGCTTGTCCGCTGGCGGGATACACCCGGCCCATGTCCTCGGTGCGCAGGCGCAGTCCCAGGGAGCGGAAGAAGGACTCCAATTCCCTTTCTCCGCATCGGGCCAGTACCTGGCGGGCAAAGGCTTCCCCGCCCGGATAGGCGGGAGCGGAGCGGTTCATCAGGTTGCAGCGGCCGTTGCCGGTGGCCAGGAGCTTCTTGCCCACCCGGTCCAGTCGCTCCACAAGCAGCGTATCCTCACCACGCCGCGCCGCCGCGATGGCTGCGGCCATGCCCGCGGGACCGCCGCCGATGATGACTGTTTGCGTCAAGGTCCATGCTCCTTTCGCTTCTTTTCGCCGCGCTGTACCGCAAATAGCACATACAACACACAAATATATATTATACCAGGG
>OLRD01000582.1_pt1 | contig 28792 bp, 32 predicted proteins | sample 1672051 | NCBI WGS metagenome assembly OLRD01 (sample SAMEA3136640, study PRJEB25190) | human gut metagenome | biome: human gut; feature: human-associated habitat; material: faeces | place: Austria | collected 2013 | reverse complement strand
GGTGGCCGAAATGTACGCCGGCCTCCAAAAGCTGTTTCATAGATACGACTGCCATTTTACAAATACCTCCTTGGTTTTGAAAGCCCGGCTGTTGTTAGATTTTTTCGCGGGCTTTGCCTCCGCCGCGCGGTCTTTTCGGGGCAGACCCGGGGCTCTCCCGGGCACCAAACCGAGGCGCGGCGTGTGTTTTGCTGAAATATTATAGCACAAGCCCCCGGGAGAAGCAAGGCTTTTTTTGCTGGAAAACCGGGGGCTCCCGGCGAAAAACGGCCTTTAGAAGCCGATTTTCTCCAGCAGCTTGCTGAATGTCCCCGGGTGCTGGCTTTGGGCGGGGGGCTGCCAGCGCACCAGCACCGTGTCCTCCCCGATGAGGACGATATCCCCCCAGGGGATGACGAAGTCCGCCTCTCGGCCCAGCAGGCCGAACAGCCGCAGCTTTCCGTAGACCACCACGGCGGTGAGGCGGGCTTCTTGGGTGTCCACCTCCACGTCGCACACAAAGCCGATGCGGCCCCCGTCCTTGACATTGATAACCTCCTTGTCCCGCAGGGAATCCATCCTGCAAACCATAGGCGCCACCTCCTCCCTGTATTCTATGCGGAGAGAAGGCGTTCCATCCCTTCCCTTTTGGGAGAGGGCATGGTATAATAGCTTTACAGAACCTTCTTTTGGAAAGGACGGAGCTTTATGAACATCTGGCACGACATTTCCCCCAAACGCATCAAGGCGGACGACTTCTTTGCCGTCATTGAAATCACCAAGGGCGGCAAGGCCAAGTACGAGATGGACAAGGAAACCGGCCTGCTGCGGCTGGACCGGGTGCTGTACACCTCCACCCACTACCCTGCCAACTACGGCTTTATCCCCCGCACCTACGCCAACGACGGCGACCCCCTGGACGTGCTGGTGCTCTGCTCGGAGAATATCATCCCCATGTCCCTGGTGCGGTGCTACCCCATCGGCGTCATCATCATGGACGACGGCGGCAGCGAGGACGAGAAGATCATCGCCATCCCCTTTGACGACCCCACCTACAACAGCTATCAGGACATCACCGAGCTGCCCCGGCACATCTTCGACGAGATGCAGCACTTCTTCACCGTGTACAAGCAGCTGGAGGACTCCTCTCACACCCAGATCGGCGAGGTGCGGGACCACGAGGCCGCCAAGGCCATCATCTCCTCCTGCCTGGAGCGGTACTTAAACGACTTTTGCCGCTGACTCACCTATCTGAATAAATAGAACGAATAAAACGAAAGGAACCGGCCCCGGAATACAGGGGCTGGTTCCTTTTTTCAGCATTGGTCATGGTAATACTTGCGAATCAAGTCGGGAATGTCTTTGGCCACCACATGGTGTTCAAAGGTCTCGTGCTCCCAAATATAGATTCCCGAAGTATCCGCCTTGCCGTCCGGCAGGACGCGGTAGCAGTAATAATCTCCGCAGCCGTTCCCCGCAAACATGATAAAACGGCCGATTCTGTCCTCATATTCTTCCAGAGTGTCGAAACATTCGGTAAAATACTTCCGGTTTAGCTGGGCGGTTTCCACTATCCGGGACGCGGACAACAGCAGCCAGCTATCGCCGTTTGTCTCCCGCAGCAGGGCTTTCAGCTCCTGGGGGAAGGGATAGCCCACCGCCGCTTCCGCCTGGGCAATCTCCTCCTCCGGGCAGGGAGGCTCCAGATGGGCGTATTCCACCCCCGCTTCTTGGATGCACTGGGATAACAATTCTGTAAACATGGCCAGCTCCTCCCCTTAACAGAATAGTCTCACGGCTTCCCCTTTTGCCGCTAAGTCCCTTCCCCAAACCTAACAAGGCAAGGAGAAACGGCGCTGGAATTTTCCGGCGCCGTTTCTATTTTTCCCGTTCCCAATCCTTGGCACGAAGGGCGTATTGATACAGCAGGGTCCTCCCCCCGGCGGGCGATTCCACCGGCTGGGCGCCTTCCCGGCGAAACCACAGTTTCTCCAGCACACGGGCAGCCCGGCCGGTGTCGATGGTTTCGGCGACGACCTCCCGGGCGGAGAGGGTTTGGAAAGCGTGGCAAAGCAGCGCCCGGCTTGCCTCGGTGGCAAAGCCTTTGCCCCAGGTGTCTCGGCGGAAAAACCACCCCAGCTCCCACACCTGCTCCCCCAGGGGGGAAAACAGCAGGTAGCCCACCAGCTGGCCGGTGGCTTTCTCCACGCAGGCCAAGCCTCCCCGGCGGGCAATGCAGAACTGCTCCAAAAAGGCCTGGGTCTGCGCTGGGGTGTAGGGCGGCTCGGCAAAGGCCATCACCTCCCCATCCCCTAAGATGGCGTGGAGGGCTGGGCCGTCCGCCGGGGTGAAGTCTCGCAGGGTGAGGCGGGGTGTCTCTATCTTCATAGCTCTCCTTTCCTATAGAAGAAACGTGCGTGTTTTACATAGAAGCGGGTTTACTTCTTCCCGCCTGGCCGCCTGCGGTAGAGGACGGCCGCCGCGATGAGTCCTCCAACAACGGCCAGCCCGCCCACCACCAGGACGGCCACGGTGATGATTTGAAACCCCAAAGCGGCCGCGCGCACCGGCCCGCCGGCCTGCAGCAGCAGCTCCCTGGGCGGGAACACCGGCCCCATGAGGAAGCGGGCCAGCAAGCCCAGCCCAAAGGTAGCGGCGCCGTAGGCGGCCAGCACCAAGCCGCCCATCCAGCCCCAGCGCCGGAACAGCCAGACAAGCTTCCCCACAGCCCCGCCTTTGGCAGGCGTGGGCCCGGCGGGCTGGGACGGGGCCTCCTCCTCCCCGGACAGCAGCGCGTCCAAAGACACGCCCAATGTTTTGGCAAGCAGCGGCAGCTTGTCCGCCTCTGGCAGGGATTCATCCCGCTCCCACTTGGAAACCGATTGGCGGGAGACACCCAGCCGCTGGGACAGCTGCTCCTGGGACAGCCCCTGCCGTTTGCGATAGTGGACAATCCTCTCTCCCAATGTCATGGCACATCCTCCTCTTGTCACACAGGGCGGCCCCGGGGCCTTTCCCCGGGACTCTTCCCACCTGTATCCTAGCAAAAGAAGCGGTTGCGCGCAAGAAGACAGCAGGCGCCTTTGCGCAACCAGCGGTTGCAACTTGCCCAGGGGGATTCACTCCCCTTGCAGAAAGCCCTCCAAGCCGCCTTCCCGCAGCTCCACATACTGCTCCCCGTCGTCCCGGGACACCAGCCGGACGTACAGGGGGCTTTCCTCCAAAGAGGGCCCGCCCACCATCACATAGTATTCCTCGTTTACATCGTAGACGCGGATGTACAGGCCGGAGCCGGCCTCCTCATAGGCATAGCCTTCAAAGTCGCTCCAGGTGAGGGCCTCCCCCTTTTCAGCCAGCTGTTCCACCCTCTCCAAGGTGAGCTGGCCGTGTTCGGCCGCGCAGCCAGCCGGGGCAACCAACAGGGCCACAGAAATCAAAAAGGCCAAAGCTTTTTTCATCGCGAAACGCCTCCCTTTCCGCCAGCGGAACCAATTCGCGCTCCTTGTCTTTTTATTGTAGCATCCGGGCTTTCGCCCTGTCAATTTCCGCCTGAGGGATTCCAAGGCAAAAGAAAAAAATCCGAAGTGCGTAACTTCGGATTTTTCTGGTGGAGATAAGCGGGATCGAACCGCTGACCTCTTGAATGCCATTCAAGCGCTCTCCCAGCTGAGCTATACCCCCATATTCACTTGTCGCGGCCCGGCGTTTTTGTCTCTCGCGCTTAGCGCTTGATTATAATACCACAGGCTTCTGTAAATTGCAACCCCTTTTTTCAATTTTTTAAAAACTTTTTTTGCCCGCCTTTCATCCCGCACAAGTTTCTGCCGGGAAAATACAATAGGAATGATGAGTCCCGTGGGAAAACCTCGCCAGGGTGATTAAACGCCCTGCGGCCAGGCAAAACTAAAAGACAAACAATGGAAATGGAGCGTGAAAACCGTGATCGTACACAGAGGGGAGATTTATTACGCGGATTTGAGCCCCGTGGTTGGCTCAGAGCAAGGCGGAGTCCGGCCCGTGCTCATTGTACAAAACGACGTGGGCAACAAATTCAGCCCCACGGTGATCGCCGCGGCCATCACCAGCCAAAAATCCAAGGCCGGCCTGCCCACCCACATCTCTGTGGACGCCCAGGGCAGCGGCCTGCTGAAGGACTCTATTGTGCTGCTGGAGCAGGTGCGCACTTTGGATAAACACCGGCTTCGGGAGAAAATGGGACGCCTGGACCCTGACTCTATGAACCGGGTGGACCAAGCCCTCTCCATCAGTTTTGGCCTGCGCCCTACATAAGGGCGCCGTCAAGGGATGCCCTGGCGGCGCCATCACTTTTTATGCCCCTCTCCCCTCCACAGGCACAAAGCAAGCCGCTCCAGCGCGGCGGCCTGGTTGGGAACCCCTCCCTCTTGGACGGCGTTCAAAAGACGGCGGAGCAAGCTGCCCATCTCCGGCTCTGGGGGGATGCCCAGGGCTTTCAAATCCTCCCCAGAAAGGGCAAGGTCCCCCAGGGTGAGGCAGTCGCCCCGCTCCAGGATGGCCCGGGCCCGGGCGCGGCTGCCCTCCAAGTCCGGCAGGCGGCGCTGGAATACCCCGGGGGCCTTGGCGGACAAGTCCGCCTCTTGGAGTTGGAACAAAGTGAAAACAAACGCCTCTCCATGCTGGCCCAGCAAGCGCTTTAACGCCTTCTCCCCCATGGGCATGGCGTCCTCGTGGTGATCCACCAAGCTGGCGATCCACTCTGCCTCCCGTTTAGAAAACCGCAGCCGGGTAAGCACCTGCCGGGCTATTCTGCCGCTTTCCGGGGGATGGCCGTAAAAGTGGGCCACCCCGTCCGGGGAAAAGGTCTTTCGGGCAGGCTTGCCCGTGTCGTGGAGGAGCGCGGCCCAGCGGAGCGCCGCACCAGCCGGGGCGTGCTCCAAGGCGTGGAGGGTGTGCTCCCACACGTCGAAGCAGTGGTAGGGGGTCTCCTGGGCGCAGCCCTTCATGGGGGCCAGCTCCGGCAGAAGGGTGAAGAGGATTCCGGCGTACTCCCGCAAAACCGGGGCGGCGTTTTCCCCGCAGAGGAGCTTTGTCAGCTCCTCCCGCACCCGTTCGTGAGAGAGGGTTTGGAGCCGGCCTTTTTCCTCCCATAGGGCAGCGCCAGTGGGCTGTTGGATGGCAAACCCCAGCTGGGAGGCAAACCGCAGGCACCGCAGGATGCGCAGAGCATCCTCTTGGAAACGGCGGGCCGGGTCCCCCACACAGCGGAGCAGGCCCTGCTCCAGGTCTTCCCGGCCGTGGAACAGGTCCACCAGACCCCGGTCCGGGTGGTATGCCATCGCGTTGACTGTGAAGTCCCGGCGGGAGAGGTCATCCTCCAGGCGGCGGGAAAAGGTGACGGAATCCGGATGGCGGGCATCGGTGTACTCCCCATCGCTGCGGAAGGTGGTGATCTCAATGGGATGGCCCTCTGGGGGCACCAGGGCAATGGTGCCGTGGGCTGCCCCCACTTCCACCAGGCGCTCCCCAGCAAAGACAGCACGGGTCTCCTCTGGCCGGGCGCTGGTGGCCACGTCCCAGTCGAAGGGGCGCTTTCCCAGAAGGGTGTCCCGAACGCAGCCCCCCACACACCAGGCCTCAAAGCCGGCGGCCGCTAACCGGGCCAAGACCTCCCCCACAGGGGCAGGCAGCTGAAAGATCGCAGGGGTCATCACGGGGGCACTCCTTTCTGGTTTCTTTACGTTTCTTACCTGTAGTATACCACAAAACCCCGCCGGGGAAAAGCGGGGGACCGCCCAATGCACAGCCATTGACAGGGCCTGGAAAACATGGTAAGATGAGACGCTGAAACAACGGGAAAACCCCGGAAAGATGAGGAGAGACGCACATGGCGCTGCTGCAGCAGTGGGAGAAATTTGCCCAGGAAAAGCAAAATGCCCCGGACGGGGGCCGGAGCTTCTGGAAGGGCTATTTCGAGACGGAAAAGTCCATCTATGAGAGAATCTTGGCCAGCAAGCCCCGGAAGAACACCGTAAAGGGCTACGCGGAAAAGTACGGCGTGGACCTGATGACAATGGTGGCCTTCCTGGATGGCATCAACGACAGCCTGAAGGAGAAAAACCCTTTGGAGGCCCTAGAGGAGGACACAGAGGTCAACCTGAACTACGACAAGGAGCTGCTCTACAAGAACATGGTGGAAGCCAAGGCCCAGTGGCTGTACACCCTGCCCCAGTGGGAGGACCTCATCCCGGAGGAGCGCCGCAAGGAACTGTACAAGGAGCAGAAGCTCTCTAAAACCGTGGTAAAGGGGCCCAAGGTGGGCCGCAACGACCCCTGCCCCTGTGGCAGCGGAAAAAAATATAAAAAGTGCTGCGGCCGGGATTTATAAGCCAAAGCCTATATGGAACGCCTCTCCCCTGCCACAGCGGCGCGGAAGAGGCGTTCTCTTATTGATTAAACCTGGCAAAAAGCGCAAAGACTACCTTCGGAAGAAACAAACGGAGGTGGTCTTTTTATGCAGGGGAAAGTGGAGATCTGCGGGATAAACACCGCGCGGCTGAAGGTTCTGAAAAGCGAGGAGACACGGGAGCTGCTCGTCAAAAGCCGCAACGGGGACAGCGCCGCCCGAGAGGCCCTGATCTACGGGAACCTGCGGCTGGTGCTCTCCGTCATCCAGCGGTTCGGAAACCGGGGGGAGAACCCGGACGACCTGTTCCAAGTGGGATGTATTGGGCTTATCAAGGCCATCGACCACTTTGACGTGGAGCAGGGGGTGCAGTTCTCCACCTATGGGGTTCCCATGATCATCGGGGAGGTGCGGCGGTTTCTGCGGGACAACAACTCCGTGCGGGTGAGCCGTTCCCTGCGGGACACGGCCTACAAAGCCATCCAGTGCAAGGAGCGGCTGACCGCCGAAAAAAACCGGGAACCCTCCATCGAGGAGATTGCCCAGGCGCTCTCCATGCGGCGGGAGGACGTAGTGCTGGCCCTAGAGGCCATTGTAGAGCCCGTGTCCCTGTACGAGCCGGTATTCGACCATGGAGGCGACGCCATCTACCTGATGGACCAGGTAGGCGACCACTCCGGCGATGGGGACTGGCTGGAGGAGATCGCCGTCAAACAGGCCATCCAAAACCTAAGCCAACGGGAGAAGCGCATCCTGTCCCTGCGGTTTTTAGAGGGCAAGACCCAGATGGAGGTGGCAGGGGTGATTGGCATTTCCCAAGCCCAGGTCTCCCGGCTGGAAAAAGGCGCCCTGAACAAAATCAAAAAAGAGCTCCGCTGACAGAAGCGAGGCTCCCGTCCGGCAGCGAGCCAGGGACGGGAGCCTCTTTTTGAAAATGTTCAGGCCGTTCCGGCCCCGCGGGGCACAGCAGCCTTCTTGCCATAGACCAGGTAGACCGCCGCGCGCCTGGTAAAGAATGCCACAAAGGGCCCCAGGGCAAGGGCGCAAACCAAGGTTCCCAAACCGATGAGCCCGCCCAGCAGGAAGGCGGCCCCCACGCAGACGGTATCGGTGAAGATACGGCACCAAAAATACTGGATGGGCAGCTTTCGGGCCAAGAGCAGGGAGAGGGAATCATAGGGGGAAATCCCCACATCTGCGGTTTGATAGAGGGCGCAGGAAAAGCTGAGGATCAGCACGCCCGCCCCCAGCAGGAGCAGCTTTTGAGGAAAGCCCTGCGGCTGCCCCCAAGCCCCTAGGAACAGCTTCTCGAAAAAGGAGGCGATGGGGCCCACAAGGAACCAGTTCACCACCGTACCAATGCCCACCATGTCCCGGGCAAAGAGGAGCTCTATCACAAAGTAAAGGCAGTTCATGGCAATGAGGGTGACGGAAAAGTCAATGCCCATCCAATCCCCTACGGCGATGCCAAGGGCGGTGGAGGGATCGTTTCCCATGAGAGAGACTTTGAAAAGCCCGATCCCCACCCCCATGACGAGGATGCCCAGGCACATGACCGCCACCCGCCGCAAAAACCGATCCTTTTTGAAACCGTGCAATTTCCATTCCCGCCTTCCGCTGACTTTATTTTCCTAAGGGCAGGCGCCACGCCGCGCCCAGGAAAGGGCCCGCTCCATCCCTGCTCCCTTCGGCGCTACCGCTTTTCCCGTGACTTTAAATACTGGCGGACCTCTTCCTCCGTATCCAAGGCCAGGGCCTCTTCCGTAACAGCCCGGGCCTCCTCCCTATTCCACAGGGAGATGGCCTTGCGCACCGGCAGCAGGGACACAGGCGCCACACTGAAGTCCTCCAGGCCAAAGGTGAGCAGCACCGGGGTGAGGGCGGTGTCCGCGGCGGCCTCGCCGCACATGCCCACCGGCGTGCCCGTATTCCGAGCGGCCTCCAGCACTTGGCGCACCTGGCGCAGCACAGCCGGGTGGAAATAGGAGTACAGGTGGGCCACCCGGGCATTGCCCCGGTCCACCCCCAGGATGTACTGGGTCAAGTCGTTGGTGCCAATGCTGAAGAAGTCCACCTCTTTGGCCATGGCCTCTGCCATCAGGCAGGCCGCAACGGTCTCCACCATCGCGCCCATGGGCAGGTGTTCATCAAAGGCAACACGGCGGCGGCGCAGGACTTCTTTCTCCTCCTCCAGAATCTCCCGGGCGCGGCGGATCTCCTCCACACCGGTCACCATGGGCAGCAGCAGCTGGGCCTTTCCATAGGCGCTGGCACGCAGCACGGCGCGCAGGTGCACCCGGAACATATCCTCCTCCCGCAGGGAGAAACGCAGGCCCCGGCAGCCCAGGAAGGGGTTTTCCTCCTGGGGCTGGTCCAAATAGGGCAGCTCCTTGTCGCCGCCCACATCCAGGGTGCGGATAATCACCGGCTTATCCCGCATAGCGCTCAGTATCTGCCGGTAGGCGTGGAACTGCTCCTCTTCCCCCGGCTGGGAGGTGCGGTCCAGATATAGGAACTCTGTGCGCACCAGGCCAATGCCGTCGCAACCATAACCCGCCGCCCGCGAGGCATCCGCCACGCTGCCAGCGTTGGCAAACAGGTGAATCCTCTGCCCCTCGGCGGTGACAGTCTGCCGTCCCACAAACTCCCGCAGGGAGGCCCGCAGCTGCAAGAACTCCCGCTGGCGGCTCTCATAGACAGAGCGCATTACCTGGCCGGGGGAAAACACCGCGCAGCCCCGGTTCCCGTCCACAATGACCTCCTCGCCGGGGGCGGTGTCCAGCACGCGGTCTTCCACGCCCAGCACCGCGGGGATCTCCAGGGCCCTGGCGAGAATGGCGCTGTGGGATGTGGGGCCGCCCTTGCCCAGCACAATGCCCGCCACGTTGGCGGAGTTGAGCACCGACACTGCCGAAGGGGAGAGTTCCTCCGCCAGCAGCACGGTGCCCGGCTTCAAGGCGGAAAAATCTGTCTCGGGCAGGCCCAGCAACAGCCGGAGCATAGCCCCCCGCAAATCCCGCACATCGGCAGCCCGCTGGCGTGTGACCTCGTCATCGGAGGCGGTAAACAGGTCAATAAACAGGTCGCAAGAGGCAGAGAGAGCCTCTTCAGCCGACTGCCGGGAGGCGATGCGCCCTTCCACTTGGCCGTTCAAATAGGGGTCCCGTATCATGGCGGATTGGCAGCGGATAATATCCCCTTGCTCCTTGCCCGCCATTTCCGCCACCCGGTCGGCCTTGGCTTCTGTGACGCGGCAGAAGGTCTCCACCGCGTTGTGGTAGCGCTCCAGCTCCAGCTTTACGTCGGTGACCTCCCGCTCCAGGCTGCCCATAGGCTTTTCCCGGTAAACCAGGGCGTGGCCCATTCCAATACCCGGTGACCCCGCCACGCCATAAAGCACGCGTTCGCCGCTCACAGCCGGCCACCTCCCTGCTCTCCCAAGCCGGACTCCACCAGCTCCACCGCCCTGGAAAGAGCTTCCTCTTCGTCGGGGCCCGAGCAGCGGATCTCGATCTCATCTCCCTGCTGGATGCCCGCGGCGATCAGGTTCATGATGCTCTTCCCGCTGACAACCGCCTCTTCGCGGCAGACCCATACATCGGATATGTACTTCTGCATTTCGTTGGAAAACAGACCTGCTGGGCGTACATGCAGCCCTTCCCGGTTGGTAAGCACCACTCTCTTTGCCACCAAAGCGACCCTCTCCTTTCTGAACACTGCGCGCTGTGCGCTTGAGCAGCTCTTTCCCCTTGGCGGGATTGCCGGGGACACAGAGCCGTCCCTTCTATCCCCCTATGGATTCAGCCCTTTCCGGAGTCACATAGAGGGTTTTGTAGTTTACATAAATTACCATGCCTGGCTTGGCCCCTTGGGGCTTGGACACGTTGCGGATTTGGGTGTAATCCACCGGCACCTGGGCAGAGTCCTTGGCGCGGCTGTGCTGGGCCGCCAGCTGGGCAGCCTCTTCCATAGCCGTCTCCGTGGGCTTTCTCCCCTCTGTGACCAACACCGTGTGGGACCCGGGGATATTTTTCGTATGGAACCAAATATCATTGTTATTGGCGGTCTTCAGGGTAAGGCGGTCGTTCTGCCGGTTGTTCCGGCCCACCAGCACCGTGAAGCCGTCGGAGGTGGTGAACTTCATGGGCGCGCCGGCCGCCGCGGGCTTCTCTTTCTTGCTGCGCAGCCGCTTGAGATAGCCCTGCTCCTGCAGCTCCGCCCGGATCTCCGAAAGGTCCCGCTCGGTCTCGGCCCGAGCTAGGGCGTCCAACACGCTCTCTAAGTACTCCAGCTCCTTGCCCGCCAGGTCGATCTGCTCGGTGAGCTTTTCCTCGGCGGTCTTGGCCTTGCGGTATTCCTTGTAGTACTTCTGGGCGTTCTGAGAGGGGGTCAGGGCTGGGTCCAGTTTGATGTGCACCAGAGGGCTGCCCTCCTCGTAAAAGTTGGGCAGGTCCACCCACTCCTGGCCCTTCTCCAACTGGTACATATGGGCGCTGACCAGGTCCCCCGCCACCCGCAGGGAATCCCGCCCGGCGCACTGCTCCAGCTCTCCCCGCTGGAGGCCAATCTTCCGGGACAGCCGCTCTGAATGAGTGGACAGCAGCCGCAGCAGGTCCTGCTCCCGCACCCGCATGCGCTCCTGCTTATCCCGCTCCCGGTAAAAATCATCCAACAGGGCGGAGAAGCTCTCCCCCTCCTTCACCACGGCGGAGGAGCCGTATTGGTGGATGTCCATGAAGGCGAAATCCATGGGCTTGCCCTGGGGGCTGACCGCCATGTAGGGCCGGCCGGAGGCCTGCTGGATGGTTTCCTTCAGCTGCTGGAAGAAGAATCCCGCCCGGAAAAGCTGCTCTTCGTCCAAGGTTTTCACCGTCAGCTCCCGGCCCCGGCCCACCTGATGGGCCAGCTCCCGGCAGACAATGGGGGAAAGCCCCTGCAACACGGATAGATACCCTTTGGAGAGCTCCATATCCCGGGGCAGGGCCTTTAGGGCCTCCACCACCTGCTGGGAGGTGGCGGACAGAGGGCACAGCTTGTCCTGGGGAGGGGGCAGCCGGTAGGAAAGCCCCGGCAGCACCAGCCGCTGAGAGGACATTTCCGCGTCCACCCGCTTGAGGGCGTCGATAATCTTGCCGTTTTCATCGGAGAGAATGATGTTGCTGTACCGGCCCATCACCTCCATGGTCAAGGTGAGGGTGACGTGGTCCCCCAGCTCGTTAATGGCGTCGAAGTCGAAGTGGAGCAAGCGCTCCAGCTCCGGCTGGCGGATGGCCGTAAGCCTGGCCCCCTGAAGTTTCTTCCGCAGCAGCATGCACAGCATGGGCGGCTGCTTAGGGTTTTCCAGGGGGATGGCGGTGAAGTGCACCCGGGCAGAGTTGGCCCGGGCGGAGAACAGCACCTTATACGCCGCCTCCCGGGTGCGGAACGCGATGAGCAGCTCCTCCCGGTTGGGCTGGTGGACTTTGTCCACCCGGGCCCCCAGCAGGCTGCCCTCCAGCTCCTGCTTGATATGTCTTAAAAACGCGCCGTCCAATGCCATAGGTATGGTTGTCCTTTCTGAAATATGTATTACAGGGCCCGCAGAGGGGGCTGGTCCGCCTGGGAAAGCAGGAAAGCCGTATCCGGCACCCGTTTTTTCAAATAGGAGGCCAAAAACTCTCCAAAAACCCGCTCGGTCTCATAGTGGCCCGCAGCCACGCAGGTCAGCCGGGAGCGGGCGGCCTCCAGCTGTTCGTGGTGCTTCATCTCCCCGGTGAGGTAGGCGTCCGCCCCCCGGCAGGCCGCCAGGCGGACATTCTCCCCGCCGGCACCGCTGCAGAAAAACACACGCTGCACCAGCCGGTCCCCGGGGCAGAACTTCACCGCCGGGGCGGAGAGCTTCTCCTTTACCAAAGCCGCGAAAGCCTCTGGCTCCAGGGGCTCTTCCAGCTCTCCGGAGTAGAGCACGCACTCCTCGCCGAACACATCCTCCCGCCGGACGCTGCGCAGCCCCAGCTTGCTGCCCAGGGCCACGTTCACCCCGCAGATGGGGGAAAGGTCCAGGTTGGTGTGGCAGCACAGGGCGGCAATGCCCCGGCTGGCCAGCTGATAGGCCACGTCTTGGGGGCCCAGTGCTTTCAGGGGATGGAAGATCACCGGATGGTGGGCGAGGATCAAGTTGGCGTTCATGGAAGCGGCCTCCTCCACCACAGCGGGGGTGATGTCCAGTGCCAGCAGGGCCCGCGTCACCACGGTGTTGCCATCCCCCACCAGCAGTCCGGAATTGTCAAAATCCAAGGCGGTGGAAAAGGGCGCCACCGCGTCGATGATGTCGTAGATGTCACAAATCCTTGCCATGAGCAGGTTCTCCTTTTCCATTTGAGAAGTGTGGGACCGCACCCTGTTCCCCTTCTCAAAGGGGGCTCAAGCCTGGGGCAGATATGCCGTTTGAATCTGTGCCAGGAGCTTCTCCAGGCGGGCTGCCTCTGCCTCCCGGCCCGTGTGCAGGGCGCCCTGGCGCTGGGCGGAGAGCTCCCGCAGCACCTTTTGAGCGTACCGCTCCACATGGGGCGCCCCGGGGCGGAGCTTTCCCACATAGGGGTACAGGGGACCTTCCTCCAGAGGAGCGCCCCGGTATTGGGCCGCAAAGGCGGAATAGACCTTGCCCCCGTCCACCACGGCCTCCTCTTCCAGGACGGCAAACCCTCCTTGGGCCAGACCCCGGCGCAGCTGTGGCACGGAGCTCATGGGCTGGAGCACCAGGCGCTTGGATGAATCCCGCAGCCAAGGCGTCTCCAGCACGATGCGCAGAATCAGCTCGCCCCCCATACCCGCGATGACAGTGTCCTCCGCCTCCTGTGGGGAAACGGCCCGCAGCCCATCGGACAAACGGAAGGAGAGCTCCTCCCCCACGCCGTACTTCTCCCCATCCCGGCGGGCAGCCTCCAAGGGGCCGGGGTTGATATCACAGGCCAGGGCCCGGGAGATTTTTCCCGTTTTGAGAAGCCAAATGGGCAAATAGGCGTGATCGGTGCCCACATCACACAGGGAGCTCCCCAGCCGCACCAGGGCGGCGCACAGAGCCAGCCTGGGCCCCAGCTGAAACAGCGGCCGCATCAAGACCACCCCCTAGAAAAAATACTGCCGCCCGGCAGAAGGTGTCGCGCGGCAGTGGCTTTCGCTATTCTCACTTGTTCGCCAAATGCTCGTTGAGCTTTTGGACCAGCTCATCCGCGTCCACGCCGTGGACCATGCAGGCCTGCTCCACTGTCTCCCCGCGCGAAGAGGGGCAGCCCAGGCAATGCATGCCCATCTCCAGGAAGAAAGGCGCCGTGGTCTGATCCATGTCCAGAATTTCACCGATAATGGTATCTTTTGTAATGGAAGCCATTGGTAGATTCCTCCGTTTTCATAATATTTTGGTTTGTGTTATTATTATAATACCCTTTGGGCCGCTCCGCAATACAAAAATGACAAAAAAGAACGCCCCGCCGCTGGGGCGGGACGCTCTGCTTTTGTGGAAAACGGCCGCTTTAGGCCTGCTCTTCCTTCATCCGGGCAAAACATTCGCTGCAATAGACAGGGCGGTCCTCCCGGGGCTGGAAGGGCACCCGCGCCTCTTTGCCGCAGGCGGCGCACACTGCGGTGTACATCTCCCGCTGGGGATGGGCGGCGTTTTTGCGGGCCTGGCGGCAGTCCCGGCAGCGCTGGGGCTCGTTCACAAAGCCCTTTTCAGCGTAGAACTCCTGCTCTCCGGCGGTGAATACAAATTCCTTGCCACATTCCTTGCAGACCAGCGTCTTGTCTTCGTACATCTCTTTTTACCTCGCTTTGTTGTTCAGTGATACGCCCTGGGACGGAGTCGCACCGGCCCGGTGGGAAGCCCACCCCCGCGCGGCAGGGCATGTATGCGCTAAGGCCGCCGCAGCTTTTCCCGGGCCCGGTACAGCGCGTTGTCATAGGCCCGCAGGGAAACCCCCGCCTGCCGGGCAGCCTCCTCCCGGCAGCAGCCGCCCAGGTACAGCTTTAACGCCCGGCGCTCCACCGGGGAAAGGGCCACGTTCATCTTGCGGCAGAGGGCGCGAAAATCCTCCCGCAGTTCCAAAAGGGACTCTGGGCTTTCCCGGGAAGGGGCAGGGCGGTCCTCCTCCAAGGGGACGGACTCGTTGAGAGTGCGGTTCCCGCCGCTGGCGTGCCTGCGCACAGCGCTGGCCATGCGGTTGTAAACGCACACGCCGGCATAGGTGGGAAAAGAAGCCCCTCCCTCCTGCCGGAAGGAAATGGCGGCCACATACAGCCCCAAAAGCCCCTCCTGCCACAGGTCTTCCTTTTCCGGGGCCGCGGCACCCTCGAAGAGCCTGGCCTTCCCCCGGACAAGCCCCAGGTAACGGGCAGAAAGCTCCGCAAAGGCCTCGCCCTGGCCTTGGCGCACCAGGGCGGCCAGCTGGACATCGCTGCACTGCTGAAGCTCCATGCCGCACCCCTTTTCCCTGTGTTTTCCTGCCCCTATCATATCCCATGAAGGACGGTTTCGTCAAGTTCTTCTTTCCTTCCGCAAAATTGGGCAGCATTTTTCAACAGCGCGTTGTATTCCCGGCAAAGCTGTCGTATAATGAAACCAGCATTTCCGAGGAAGGACGGTGTGTGGGGATGGTGTCGAAAATATATAGCATGGGCCTTTATGGCATGGAGGCATTTCCTGTAGAAGTGGAAGCGGACCTCTCCCAAGGGCTGCCCGCCTTCGAGCTGGTGGGCCTGCCTGACGCGGCGGTGAAGGAATCCCGGGACCGGGTGCGCTCTGCCCTGAAGAACTGCGGCTTTGACTTTCCCGTCAGCCGCATCACCATGAACTTGGCCCCTGCCGACAAGAAGAAAGAGGGCCCCATCTACGACTTGCCCTTGCTGGTCTCTCTGCTCAAAGCCTCCCGGCAGCTTTCTTGCCACACGGAGGACGCCGTCTTCCTGGGGGAGCTTTCCCTCTCTGGGGAGCTGCGGCCCATTCGGGGCGTGCTGCCCATGGCCGACAAGGCCCGGGAGGCGGGGGTCAAGCGGCTGTTCGTCCCGGCGGAGAACGCCGGGGAGGGCGCGGTTATTCAAGGGCTGGAGGTGTACGGCATCCGGGATGTGCCCCAGCTGTTTGCCTATCTGCGGGGCATGCTGGAGCTCTCTCCGGCCGTGCCCCAGTATGGGGACGCCGCCTTCCCAGAGCCCCTGGATTTTGCCGATGTAAAGGGGCAGCCCGAGGCCAAGCGCGCATTGGAGATCGCTGCCAGCGGCAGCCACAACGTGCTGCTCATCGGCCCGCCGGGCTCCGGCAAGAGCATGCTGGCCAAGCGCCTGCCCTCCATTCTGCCGGAGATGACGTTTGAAGAGGCGCTGGAAACCACCAAGATCCACTCCATCCGGGGAAAGCTGCCGCCGGGGGTCTCCCTGATCCGGACCCGGCCCTTCCGCTCGCCCCACCACACCATTTCCACTGCCGGGCTGGCAGGGGGCGGCCCCACGCCCCAGCCAGGGGAGGTCTCTCTGGCCCACAACGGGGTGCTGTTCCTGGACGAGCTGCCCGAATTTGCCCGGGCCTCTATGGAGGTGCTTCGCCAGCCCATGGAGGATGGCACGGTGACCATTTCCCGAGTGGGAGGCACCACTTCCTATCCCTGCCGGTTCATGCTGGTGGCTGCCATGAACCCCTGCCCCTGTGGATACTTTGGGCACCCCACCCATCCCTGCCTGTGTTCTCCCCATGCGGTGGAACGCTATTTGGGAAAGGTCTCTGGCCCTCTGTTAGACCGCATCGACCTGCACATCGAAGTGCCCGCCGTGCCCTTTGAGGAGCTCTCCTCCACCAGGAAGGAAGAACCATCCTCCCAGATCCGCCAGCGGGTCAACGCCGCCCGGCAGCGCCAGAATCAGCGCTTTGAGGGCAAGCCCTACGCCTGCAACGCGGACATCCCCGCCGGGGACTTGCAGGAGATGTGCCAGACCACCCAGGCCGCTTCCCAGCTGCTGCGCCGGGCCTTCGACAGCTTCGGCTTCTCCGCCCGGACCTATGGCCGGGTGCTGAAGGTGGCCCGCACCATCGCCGACCTGGAGGGCAGCGAGAAGATTGACACGGCCCACGCGGCAGAAGCGGTGCAGTACCGCACCCTGGACCGGAAGTATTGGATGAACAAGTGATATGCCAAAGGCCGCCCTCTCCCAGCGTGGGAGGGGCGGCCTCTTTTTTAAGCTCACTGGTTACTGTCCAGATACGCGATGTCATCGGGGAAGTGGTAGCCGTAATAGTTCACGCCCCAATATCCGCTTGCCTTCATGGCCTTCTCGTAATCGCCAAAGAAGAAAATATTGCACTCCGCGATGCGGCGGTTCACCAATCCTTCAATCCCCCCTGTGTTCCACTGGAGGAAGTTGTTGGCCAGCACCGTGGAATCCACATAGGTCAGGTCGCACTGGCGGCTGCCGGAGAGCTTCACATAGCCCGCAGAGATCCATCCCTTGACGGAACCCGCCGTCACATAGTACCAAACTTCCTGCTGGGTGCTGCTGCGGTACACTTCGTAGTCTGTGACCGAGACTGTAACCCCATAACCCAAAGTGGCAGTGCGGGAGGAACCACCCGGCGTGGAATACACCGGCACAGCGTCCAAGTCCACATCTGTGTTGTTGATTGTGCCCGACACCGCGCCATTGTCAATATCCGAGGGGTCCACTGCATTGAGCAGCACGGTCATGTACCCGTACTGGGTGGAAAGCACCCCGGGGCCGTGGTTGTACACGAAGCTAGTCAGGGCATCGAACTGGGCCTGGCTCATCTTAATGTTGTGGCTGGCCCGGTAACTCTCCACCGCGCTGGCATAGCTTTCCTTGTTTACAGTGTTCACCAGCAGGGCGTAGGCCTCATCCCGGGTCATGTTGTTGTAGAACGTGCCGTTGGGCCGGATGACCAGGCCATAACCCACCGTGGGGCTGCCCGCCACCAGGGGGTCTGCCTCAATCTCCGGGACAAAGCCCTCAAAGTCCCCCAGCACGGTGATGATTTCCCCGCTGGCGCGGCGGATGTCATCCGTAGCGGTGGTGGCGCTCACATTGGTAGAAGTGACCTGCACAGTGAACTCGTAGTAGTCCGAGGACCAGCTGGCAGAGGAGGAGCGGGAATAGGCCCGCACCGTGTAGGTGCCCGCGGCGGTAAACTGCACCGTGCGGCGGAAGACATGCACATTGTTGGTGGGCAGGCCGTAGGAGGAAACTTGGCTCTCCATCTCATAGCTGGTGGTGGTATAAGCGCCGGTAGCAGGGCTGCCGCTGACGATCTCAAAGCGGACCTCTGTCTTGCTGGTATCGGTGATGGCCACCAGGTCGAAGTCGGTGTTGCGGGCCACAATGTTCCCTTCCGCGTAGGCGGAGCGCACATCCTCTGCCGCAGTGACTGTGACCTGGCAGGTGGCAGTGGCCCCCGCGTCGTCAGTAAAGGTGATGGTGGCGGTGCCGGGATTGGCCCCGTAGATGACGGCGCTCTCCACGTTATCGCCATAGGGGACGGTGTATCCCACATAGGCCACGGAGGAATCGCTGCTGTCCCACCGCATGGCGGAGAGGTTGGACTCCACCGAGCCATTGAGCAGGGCGCTCTGATACTGGCACAGGGTCAAGCTGTAAGTACTTAGCGCCGCCCCCTCAGCGGTGCCGCCGCCCCCGGTGTGGACTGCCACATACTCTGAGCTGACGAATCCCGCCTGCCCGCCGGAGGTCTCCACCCCCAGCCAACCGTTGCTGGCTACGCTGGTCACTGTGAGCAGCGTCCCTGTCGCCAGCACTGTGATCGAATCATAGTTGGTGCCGGGGCCCTCCCGCAGCCGCAGGCCGTCTGTGGCGGTGACCCGCACGGTCTGGCCCACCTCGAAGTCCGAGCCTCCGGGGGGATCCACACTGGGATCATCCCCGCCGCCTTCATCCTCTACAGGGTCGGCGGCCTCTGCGATGTGCAGGAAGGCCCAGTGGCCCGTGGGCACATCCAAAAACTCCTGGGTGTTGCGGTCGGCGGCAAAGCCGTCGCCGGTGCGGCCCAGGGCTTTGTTCAAGATGGGGGTTACCTGGGCGCGGGTCAAGCTGGCATTGGGCCGGAAAGTCCCATCCCCCATGCCTACAATCCACCCCTGCTCTACAGCGGCGTTGATATAGCCGGTTGCCCACCCGGAAACATCCGAGAAGTCGCTGTCCGCGCCATCCGTAAGGCCAAAGCACTTGCACACGGCGGTGACGAACTCCGCCCGGGAGACGGTGCGGCCAGGCTGGAAAGTGCCGTCCTCATAGCCGCTGAGGATGCCCGCCTCCGCCAGGGAGTTGACGGCGGTGTAATACCAGTCGCCAGAGTCCACGTCCTCAAACTGGCTCTCGGACACGGGGGGCTTGGCCGCCAGCAAGTTGTAGAGCACCTGGGCCATCTCGGCGCGGGTCATGGCCCGGTCCGGATAGAAGCGGGCGCCGGCTTCCCCGTGCATGTATGCCGCATGGCCGCCGGTCACCAGCAAGGGATAGGCGGCAAAGGTGTCCTCCTCTGAATCCTCCAGGCTGCTGGATTCCTGCTGAGAAGCCTCTTCCCCTTCCTCCTGGGAGGACTCTGAAGGGAGGGAACTCTCTTCCGAGGACGCGCTCTCCGAAGCGGGCTCTTCCTCGGAAGCGCTGGACTCCCCAGAAGCTTGAGAGGATTCCTCCACCTGAGAGGAACTCTCTGCCTGGGAAGAGCTCTCCTCCGCAGCGGAATCCTCCGGCTGAGAGGAGCTCTCGCCTATGGCGGAGCTTTCCGGCACGGAGCTGAGTTCCGCCGCCAGTGTTTCCGGAGCAGGCAATAGGAGCAGCAGCGCCAAAAGCAGTGCCACCCATGTGATCATCGTTCTGTTTCCCGTTTTTATCACGTTGGACCTCCCTAAAATCACAAAGGTAGTTTTATCCGTTGAGAAAAGATTGACTTTTATTATAGCGAAAAGATTACAAACTTGCAACCTTTAGGGCCTAAAATTCACAAATTGCCGGAAATTGGCGCCCAAAAAAGCCTCCGGCGCAGAAACCGGAGGCTTTGCTTATCACCCCGCTGGGAACGGGATTTCTTACATTTTTTCCACCAGAGCCTTGGTGTCCCGCGCGATGACCAGCTCCTCGTTGGTGGGGATGACATACACTTTGATGGGAGAATCGTCAGTGGAGATCAGGCCCTCTTTGCCCAGAACCATCTCCTCGTTCCGCTGGGGATCAATCTTCACGCCCAGGAACTTCAGGTAATCCCCCACCACCTGGCGGTGATGGGACTGGTTCTCGCCCACACCGGCAGTGAAGACAATGGCGTCACAGCCGCCCAGGGCCACCATATAGCCGCCGATGAACTTGGAAATCTGGTACTCCAGAATCTCGTGGGCCAGCTTGGCGCGCTCGTTGCCCTCGGCAGCGGCCTTGGTCACGTCGCGGTCATCGCTGGAAACCCCAGAGATGCCCAGCAGACCGGACTTCTTGTTGAGGATCTGGTCCATCTCAGAGGGGGTCAGGTGCTCCTTCTCCATGATGAAGGTGACCACAGAGGGGTCCAGGGTGCCGGTGCGGCTGCCCATCATAAAGCCATCCAGGGGGGTCAGGCCCATGCTGGTGTCGATGACCTTGCCGCCGTCAATGGCGGTGATGGAGGAGCCGTTGCCCAGGTGGCAGGTGATCATCTTCAGATCCTTGATATCCTGGCCCATAAGCTGGGCGCAGCGGTGGCTGACATAGCGGTGGGAGGTGCCGTGGAAGCCGTAGCGGCGCACGGCGTACTTCTCGTAATACTCATAGGGGACGTTGAACATGTAGGCCTTGGGGGGCATGGTGGCGTGGAAGGCGGTGTCGAACACCACCACCTCAGGGACCTGCTCGCCAAAGACCTCGCGGCAAGCGCGGATGCCCTGGCTGTGGGCCTTGTTGTGCAGGGGGGCCAGGGGAATGAGGCTTTCGATGTCCTCAATGACCTTCTCGTCCACCAGCACGGACTCGTGGAAAATGGCGCCGCCCTGCACGATACGGTGCCCCACGGCAGAGACCTCCTCCAGGCTCTTGATAACGCCATACTCCCCGTCGATGAGGGCGTTCTTCACCTGCATAAAGGCGGCGGCGTGGTCCAGCATGTTCACGGTCTTCTTCAGCTCGCGGCCGTCGGCGGTCTTATGGGTGAAAATGCCCCCGGGCATGCCGATGCGCTCGCAGTTGCCCTTGCACACCATCTGCTCGTTGTCCATGTCGATGAGCTGATACTTCAGGGAAGAGCTGCCCGCGTTGATGACGAGAATTTTCATGTTCCTGATCTTTCCTTTCCAAAATTGGTTTCCCAGGGCCATCCCGGCGCAGCAAAGCACCCCCAAATGGCGGCGCATCGTGAGGGAGCCCCGTAAAACATCCGTTTTTTGCCCGCCCCCTTGTGCCGGGCGGGTGGTTCGTGTAAAATGATTGCTATAAGACGCAGTCCCATTTTAGAACATTTCCCCGGTAAATTCAAGGAGTTTTCAAGGAAAATGCGAGAGAAAATGAAAGTTTGTGCCGTCATTTGCGAGCTGAACCCCCTGCACAAGGGGCATCAGGCCCTGTTCGCCCACGCAAAATCCCGCTTTGGGGGGCTGGTGTGCGTACTCTCTGGGAATTTCGTCCAGCGGGGAGAGCCGGCCATCCTGGACAAGTGGGCCCGGGCCCGCCTGGCTTTGGAAAGCGGCGCGGACCTGGTGCTGGAGCTGCCCCTGCCCTGGGCCCTGGCCGGGGCGGAGCGCTTTGCCGCGGGGGGCGTGGCCCTGGCCCGGGCCCTGGGGTGCGTGGACACCCTGCTCTTCGGCAGCGAGGAAGGGGACATCCAGCCCCTGTGGCAGCTGGCCCGGGCCCTGCTCTCCCCGGAGTTCCCCCAGGCCCTCCAGCAGGTGGAGCCCACCCTGCCCTTTGCCCGGCGGCGCCAGCGGGCCGCGGCCCATCTGGTGGGAGAGAAGACCGCCGCCCTGCTGGAGAAGCCCAACTGCATCCTGGGGGTGGAGTACCTAAAGGCCATCCTGTCCCAGGGGGGCGGGCTAAAAGCGGAGACTTTCCCCCGCCAAGGCGCCGGCCACGATGTGCCTGACCCACAGGGGCCTATCTTCTCCGCCAGCCAGGCCCGGGAACTGCTCCGCCAGGGGGCGGAGCTGACCGGCCGGCTGCCCCAGGCCACCTTATCCCTGTGGGAGGAGCTGCGGGCCCAGGGGAAGTGCCCGGCCTCTTTGGAGCGGCTGGAGGCGGCCGTGCTGTGCAGGCTGCGCTCCCTCACCGTGGAGGACTTCGCCGCCCTGCCGGACGTGAGCGAGGGCCTGGAGAACCGGTTGTACCAGGCGGCCCGCCAGGCGGGGAGTTTGGAGGAGTTCTACGCCCTGGTGAAATCCAAGCGGTACTCCCACGCCAGGGTGCGGCGGCTGTGTATGACCGCCTTTTTAGGCGTACTAAGGGATGCGCCTTGCCAGCCCCCCTATCTGCGGGTGCTGGGGATGACCCCCACCGGTCAAGCCATTCTCCGCCAGGCACAGCCCAGCCTGCCCCTGGCGCTGCGGGCGGCGGACTTCCAAAAGCTGGGCGGGCAGGCCCTGTCCCTGTTCCAGCTGGAGGCCCACGCCGGCGACCTCTACGCCCTCTCCCTGCCCGCCCCCCTTCCCTGCGGCCAAGACTACACCCAGGGGCTCATCAAGGTGGGGTTTTAAGGGAAAGGGAAGATCAGCCATGAAAGAGTCAAAGCGCTGGCAGGACATCCTCATCAGCGCGGGGATTTTTGCCGCGGCCACTTTCATCATTGCGGGGTTGTGCGGCCTGGTGTGCGCGATCTTTATGCTTCCTCTGGGATTTCGCTATGAGAGCTTGTGGGATATTGTCGTATTCTTTTTCTGGGGCAGTATCGTGGCCATCCCCGTGTCCCTGGCGGCGGCCGCTCTGCCCAAGGCCCTGTACGCCCTGGGGAAGCTGCCCCGCTGGGGTGCCCGGCTGCTGTACCTGGCGCTGGACTCCTTTGCCACGGCCCTGGGCCTGGCGGTGGTGGATATGTTCCTGGAAAGCGTCTCCGCCACGGACGCCTCCCTTTGGGTGGCGGGCCTGCTGCTGGCCTTGCCGGAATTGAAGGATGTGGGAAAAGACACCGGTGGCAACAAAACGCTATGAAAAAAGGCATCCGCCCTTTTCCAGGTGGATGCCTTTTCTTTTACTGGTTTCTCAATCCCTTGGGATAGTGGTTCTTCAACCGGCCGCCGGAGGCCTTGCCGAAGCCGGTGGGCACGCCGCCGGCACAGACAGCGGTGTAGCCCTTGCCCTCGCAGGGGATTTCCTCCCCCCGGAGGAAGGCCAGAAGCTCCGGGGCGTCCCAGGGCAGGTCCAAAGTCTGGCGGCAGTCCTCCCTGCGGGCGGCTTGGAAAACGGCGTGGGAGGGTTCCCAGCGCTTGCCCTTTTGGTGGCACAGTTCCACTCCCGCCCGGAGCACCCCCAGGCCCGAAAGTTCTGGCAAACCCTGGGGCAGCAGTACCACCCGGTCCCCAAACCGGGCGGCGCTCCCCGGCCAGGGACAGGTAAACAGCTCCTCAAACAGCCCTTGGAACTCCCCCTCCTCCCGGCGGGAGAGATAGGCTGTAAAGGGTCTTGCCTTACAGGAGCTTTCCCCCACCCGCTGGAACTTGGCCACGAAATGGCCCTCGCCCCCGTCCATGGGGTAGATGCGCCGCACCGGCAGGCCCTCCAGGCCGGGACGGCCAAACCCAGCTTCGATGGGGACCAGCGCAAACTCCGGGTGGGCGGAGAGGAACCAGCGGACGTTGTCCTCGTTTTCCTCCCGGGAGAAGGTGCAGGTGGAGTACACCAGCACGCCCCCCTCACGCACCGCCAGGGCCGCGGAATCTAAAATGGCCCGCTGACGCTGGGCGCAGGCGGCGGGGCTCTCCGGGGTCCACTGGGCAATGGCGGCAGAGTCCCGGCGGAACATGCCCTCTCCGGAGCAGGGGGCGTCCACCAGCACCTTGTCAAAGAAGCCCTGGAGGCTTTCGCACAGCCGCTGGGGGTGGCAGGAGGACACCACGGCGTTTGCCACCCCCAGGCGCTCCACGTTGGAGAGCAGCACCTGGGCCCTGCTTTTGACGATCTCGTTGGACCAGAGCAGGCCCTCCCCGGCCAGCAGCCCGGCAATCTGGGTGGACTTGCCACCGGGAGCAGCGCACAAATCCAGCACCTTCTCCCCCGGCTGGGGGGCCAGCACCGTGACAGCGGAACAGGCCGAGGGTTCCTGCACGTAGAACAGCCCAGCGTGATGGGCGGGCAGGCGGCCCACACCCTCCTCCCCGGCGGCAAAGGCGTAGCTCAAGGGGGAGAACGCCGTGGGCTCCAGGGCAAAGGGCAGCGCCGCCTCCAGCTGGGGCTGGCTGCACTTGAGGGGGTTGCGCCGCAGGCCCCGGCGGGGCGGCTGTTCCAGAGAGGCCAAATAGGCCGGGTACTCCTCCCCCAGCAGGGCTTCCATGGCCCTTTGAAAGGCGGCGGGCAGTTCCATAAAATTCCTCCCTTTCCAAAATTTTCCCTGCATGGCCCCCGTTCCGCCGCGCACACTAAGGGCGGAAAGGGGCGATTACGCTATGAGCAACAAACAGAAAAATAAATCCTTTGAAAGCCGTCAGGGCCAGAACCAGCAGCCGCAGAGCGGGAAGAGCCAAGAGATTCCCACCTACGGCAACAAGAGCCAAAACCTGAAGCCCGAAATGGACGGCAAGAACTGCCACCACAACAACGGCCGCTGACAACGGCAGTCCAAAAGCGCCTTCCGCCCACAGCGGGGGGCGCTTCCCTTTTGCACAGAAAAAAGGACCGGCAGGGCGCGCCGCCGGTCCTCCCCTCACGATTTTGGCTGGCCGGACTTTTGGCGCAGCTCCCGCAAGAGCTCCTTCACCGGCTTGTCGTCAGAGTGCATGGGCCGGAAGCCCTCGCCAGTGATTTGGCCCGCCTCCCCCACGATGACGAAGGCGTTCTTGTCCTCCTCCCGGATAATCTGCTGCAAGTGGTAGACCTCGAACCGGCGGACGGCGCAGAGCATGGTCTCCCCGGGCTCATCCGTATACCCTCCTTTGGAGTCCAGATAGGTGACGGTGCGCTCCAGCTCGGAGATGACCCGGTCCCCCATTTTCCGCACATGGGGAGACATGACGAAGAACAGCTTCCCCGTGCCCGCGTCTGTGCCGTAAAGGATGGCGTCAATGAGCTTGGTGGAGACGAAGATGACGATGCAGGCGTACATGGCGTTCTCCACGCTGCCGTACACAAAGGCGGAGACCGCCACCACCGCCCCATCCACGGCCAGCATCAGCTTCCCCATGGACACATGGGGCAACCGCCGGCCCAGCAGCCGGGCCACCAGGTCCGTGCCGCCGGTGGTGGCCCCCCGGATGAAGATAAGAGAGAGGCCCACACCCTCGCAGGCCCCGGCAAACAGGGCCACCAGAAGGGGATCCCCCTGGTAGGCGGGAACGAAGTGAGAGAACAGGTCGATCATCACCGAGGTGAGCACGATGGCCACCATGGTCTTGGCCACCAGCTTGTAACCAATCTCCACCACGGCCCACACCACAAGGGGAGCGTTGATGAGGAAGGAGATCAAGCCGATGGGGGTGCCGAACAAATAGTTGAGCATGGTGGCAATACCTGTCACACCGCCTGCGGCAATGTTGTTGGGAGCGGTAAAGGCGTTGACCTCCACCGCGTATACCGCAGACCCCACCAGCATGAGCAGCAGGTCCAAAAGCACTGTTTTCGCCTTGCCCGTCTTCATCCGATCACGCCTTTCTTCTTTATCCGTTCTGCGCCTCCATCACCTTTGTGAAAAGCTCCCGCAGGCGGGCAAGCTCTCCCTTCAAATACAGCCAGCCGAACAATGCCTCCAGAGCCGTGCCGCCGTGGTAGTCCGCCACCTGGGCGTTTTTGGGCACATGGCCCACATGGGCGTTGCGGCCCCGCTGGGCCACCGCCCGCTCCTCCTCAGTGAGGAGGGGCCACAGCACCTGAGAAAGGGCCTGGGCCTGGGCCTGGCAACGCACCAGCTCCACCTTGCGGCTGTGGAGTTTCTTCACCGGGCAGTTTCCCTGGGAGACCAGGTACTCCCGCACCATCAGCTCGTAGACGCCGTCCCCCACAAAGGCCAGGGGCAGCGGGCTCAGTCCCTGGGGGGACTGGCTCTCCTGCAAAAGTGTATCCAACAAAAGCGCCCCTTACTCTACAAAGTCAAATTCCAGGTCGTACAGGTCCACCGTGTCCCCCTCTTGGCAGCCAGCCTCCCGCAGGGCGTCGATGACGCCGGTCTCGATGAGCACCCGCTGGAAGTACTGAAGGGACTCAGTATCATCGAAGTTGACGGAGTTCATAATCTTCAGCAGCCAGGGGGCCTTGACGAAGTAGACCCCGTCCTGCTCCTGAATGTCCACCTGGCCCCGCTTCAGCTCCTCCACAGGCTGGAGCACCGGGGCCTCCGCCTCGTACCGGCGGATGGGCGGCAGCTTAGAGAGCTCCTCCAGCACCTTGTTCATCAGGGGGTCCACTCCCTCCCGGATGGGGGCCATGATGGGGAAGAAGGCGTAGCCCTGCCCCTCCACAAAGGCCCGGAAGTCCTGGATCTGCTCCTCGGTAGCCAGGTCGCACTTGTTGCCCGCCACCAGCATGGGCCGGTCCGCAAGCTCGGCGTTGAAGCGGCGCAGCTCCCGGTTGATGACGGCGAAGTCCTCCTTAGGGTCCCGGCCCTCGCTGCCGGAGACATCCACCACATGGATGAGCAGGCGGCAGCGCTCCACATGGCGCAGGAACTGGTGCCCCAGGCCCACGCCCTCCCAGGCGCCCTCGATGAGGCCGGGGATATCCGCCATGACGAAGGACTTGCCCTGGGGCATGGTGACCACCCCCAGCACGGGGGTGAGGGTGGTGAAGTGGTAGTTGGCGATGTTGGGTTTTGCCTCGCTGACCACGCTGATAAGGGAGGATTTTCCCACGTTGGGAAAGCCCACCAGGCCCACGTCCGCCAGCAGCTTCAGCTCCAGCTGGACCTCCAGCTCCTCCCCCGGGGTGCCGGGCTTGGCGAAGCGGGGGGTCTGCCGGGTGGGGGTGGCAAAGTGCTTGTTGCCCCAGCCCCCGTTGCCCCCCCGGCAGAGGACGAAGGGTTCGTCCCCGGACATATCCTGAATGATCTCCCGGGTCTCCGCATCCCGGACCACCGTGCCCCGGGGGACCCGGATGATCAGGGGAGCGCCGTTCTTTCCGGTGCACTGCTTGCCGGCGCCGTTGCCGCCGTTCTCCGCCACGTATTTGCGTTTGTAGCGGAAGTCCATCAGGGTGGACATCCGGTCATCCACCTGCAGGATCACATCGCCCCCCCGGCCGCCGTCGCCCCCATCGGGACCGCCGGCCGCCACGTATTTTTCTCGGTGAAAGGCCACCGCGCCGTTGCCGCCAGCCCCAGAGCGAACCAGGATGCGGGCGGTATCAATGAATGTATTTGCCATAGGGCACCTCCTTTGGTACCGGTCCGATTGGAAAAAAGCCCCGAACGGCGGTCCGTTCGGGGCTTGGGATGCACGGGAAAATTACTCCGCGACAGCCTCCACGATGGAGACCTGCTTGCGGTCCTTACCCAGCCGCTCAAACTTGACGCGGCCGTCCTTCAGGGCAAACAGGGTATCGTCCTTGCCGATGCCCACGTTGGTGCCGGGATGAATGTGGGTGCCGCGCTGACGGACCAGAATGTTGCCGGCCAGAACGAACTGCCCGTCGCCCCGCTTGACGCCCAGACGCTGAGCCATGGAATCACGGCCGTTCCGGGTGGAGCCAACGCCCTTCTTATGCGCGAAGAACTGAAGTCCGATATGAAGCATAGGTTACACCTCCATGACGTTAATGTGTTCGGGATATTCCTCCTGCAGCTGGACCAGGTAGACCATCAGGGCGGCCAGCAACGTCTGGCACACCTGGTCGGCCTCTCCGGCCAGATTGCGGGGAAGTTTCAAAGTGACGGAAGCATCCTGCTGGTTGACCTTCACCGGGGCCTCCAGCCCCAGCACGTCATTCACGGCGCACTCGGTGAGGCGAACGGCGCTGGTGACGGCGGCACAGAGGATGTCTTCTCCTGCCTCGGCCAGGCCGGTGTGCCCCTCCACGGTGAAGGAGACAATCCGGCTACCGTCCATTGCAAAGGAAGCTCTGGTCATCAGGCGTTGATCTTCTTGATCTCAACCTTGGTATAGGGCTGACGATGGCCCTGACGCAGACGATAGCCCTTCTTGGGCTTGTACTTAAAGATGACAACCTTCTTGCCCTTGCCGTTTTTCACCACGGAGGCGTCCACGGAAGCGCCTTCCACCACGGGGGCGCCGAACTTGGGCGCGTCGCCCAGGATGGCCAGGACCTTGTCAAACTTGATGGCGTCACCGGCTTCCTGGGGCAGCTTCTCGATGAACAGAACGTCGCCTTCCGCGACCTTATACTGCTTTCCGCCGGTCTCAATGATTGCATGCATTGCTCTTGCACCTCTTTCCTTTATCACGGGCTCGCTGTCGGGGGCGAAGCGCGGCGGAAAACGGTCTGTCCCGCCCACGCCTGCTTATGACCCATTCAAAGCGGCTCTGAAATTATAGCAGGCAGGAACGGCAAAGTCAAGGGAAGGGGCAGAATTTTTTGCCTTTTCCCTCACCCTTCGCCCAAGGGGCCCAAATACCACCCTGTCACCCCGTCCTTCTTCGCCAATGCGCCCCGGCTGGTGCGCCGGACCACGGCCAGGCGCTCCCCGGCGGTCACCGGCAGCAGGTAATCGGTGGAGTCCAGACAGTAGGTCCCCTGGGGGCCCTGGCGGAGGTAGTCGGTGAGGATATCCAGCTCCCGCCCGGTCTCCAGGTGGCGGCACCGGGAGAACTCCTCCCCCAGGGAGAGCACCTCCAGGGCGCTGTGCCCCCAGCGGATGTTCAGGGGATCGGGGGAGGGCGCCTGGGAAGCCAGGGCCGTCATCACGGGAAAACCGTCATAGGCCCGATAGGAAAATGCCCCGCCGGGCTCTCTGGGCAGGATCAGGGCGTTGAGCTGTCCGTCGGCCTTCAGCGTACAGCCCCCGTCGATGCTGGCGATGTGCCGGTCCGGCAGGAGAAGGGGCTTAGCCGAGGGGATGTCCGGGTGGTACAGAGTAACCGGCCAGTGTCCCACCACCACCCACCGCTGAAAGCGGTGCCCCTGGTCGAGAAACGCGTCGTTTTTCATACACGCCCGGGCGCTCAGGGTCTCTAAATGGTGCTCTCTGGGGACCCCGCCGTGGACAAAAAGGTAGTGTTCATGGAGCAGGATAGTGGGCATGGCCCGGAGAAAGGCCAGCTCTTCGGGAAACAACGCCTCAATGGCCTGCCGGGCGGCGGGAAATGCCTTGGGATCGGAGACATCCACCCC
>OLRD01000576.1_pt1 | contig 29024 bp, 28 predicted proteins | sample 1672051 | NCBI WGS metagenome assembly OLRD01 (sample SAMEA3136640, study PRJEB25190) | human gut metagenome | biome: human gut; feature: human-associated habitat; material: faeces | place: Austria | collected 2013 | reverse complement strand
CATGGCCCCGCCCCGGAGCTTGGCGTAAAATTCCCGGTCGGTCATCTCACCGCCGCCGGGGATGTTGTGATAGGTCCTGCCCCCCATCATGTAGCAAAGGGGGATTACCTGGACGTCCAGCTGCCGGATGAGCTCTGGGGTCAGGTCCGCGGTGGAATCGGTGACAATCTGATAGGTACCCATGGTCTACTCCTCCCTGCGCGGCAACCCGCGCCAACACAAATCCTATTTGGAATAAGTATACTGTATTTTCCGAAAGATGTAAACCTGTTTTGTAATTTTTCCCGTGTCAAATTTCCGGCTTGTGCAGCCTGCGGTAGTCCAAATAGTTTTGGAGGATGACGGTGGCGGCCACGGCGTCCACCACGGCCTTGCGGCGCTTGCCCCGAGTGTTGGTTTCGTTTAAGTAGCCGTGGGCTGTGACAGTGGTGCCCCGCTCGTCCACAAAGGCCACAGGCAAACCGGCGGCCTCCTCCAGAAGGGCGCCTATCTCCCGGGCGTTTTGGGCGCTCTCCCCTTCGGTGCCGTCCATGTTCCGGGGCAGGCCCACCGCCAAAAGCTCCACCCGGTTCTCCTGAGCCAGCGCGGTCAGGCGGTCCACCAGACGCTCCCGGTTATGCTCTTGCACGACGGTCAGCGGGGAAGCCAAAAGCTCCCCTTTGTCACAAATGGCCACCCCGGTGCGGGCCTTGCCCAGATCAATACCTAAAACAATCATAGCGCCTCCGTGTGGAAGGTGTACTGCATGGGGGCCTTTTGCAGCTCTTCCGGCAGATGGGACATGTCGTTGACGGACTTCCAGCGAAGGACGCCGTCCTCCGCTTCCAGGATGCTCACGCTGGTGTTGCCGAAAACAGCGCTTTTCCGCAACCCCTCAACAGAACCATAGACGATGCGGGCATTGAGATTCTTAATAAAGCCCCCATGGGTGACCACAGCTGCCACCTTTCCAGGGTTTTCCTCCACAATGCGCTGGATGGTCTCCCCCGCCCGTTCATAGACCTGGGCCATGGTCTCCCCGCCGGGGAACACACACAAGTCCGGGGCGTGGTCCCAGTTGTGGGCAAGCTCGGGGTATTCCTCCGCGATTTCGGAAAGGGTCTTATTTTGGATTTCCCCTACATCCATCTCCAGCAGGCCCTCATCCTTGCAGATGGGCAGGCCGTGGAATTTGTTCACCGCCTCCGCCGTGCGGTAGGCCCGGATAAGAGGGCTGGAGTAGATGGCGTCCAAATGCTCGTTGCGAAAGCGCAGGGACAGCAATTCCAGCTGCTTCTCCCCCTGCTCGTTGACGGGCCCGTCAAACCGGCCCTGGAACCGGCCGCCGGCGTTTCCAGCCGACTGGCAGTGGCGGATGATGTACAAGGTGGTCACCAAGGCTTTACACCCCCGGTCAGTTCAGACAGGCTCTGGATGCCGTTTTCGTCCATATAGCGGGAAAGTCCCTGGGCAATTTTGATGGGGGCGTAGGGGTCGGTGAACAGCACTGTGCCGATTTGCAGGGCAGTGGCCCCCGCCAGGAGCATTTCCACGGCGTCCTGCCAGGTGGAGATGCCGCCCAGGCCCACGATGGGGATTTTCACCTTTTGGCTGGCCTGCCACACCATCCGCAAGGCCACGGGCAGCACCGCCGGGCCGGACAGGCCGCCGGTGTTGTTGCGGATGATGGGCCGCCGGGTGCGGATGTCAATGCGCATGCCGGTGAGGGTGTTAATCATGGAGAGGGCGTCGGCACCGGCGCTTTCCGCGGCCACGGCCATTTCAGAAATATCCGTCACGTTAGGGGAGAGCTTCACCATCAAGGGCTTTTTGCAGTGCTTGCGCACTTCTGAAGTGATGCCGTACACGCCCTCTGTGGTGGTGCCGAATTGGACGCCGCCCTGCTTTACGTTGGGGCAGGAGATGTTCAGCTCGATCATATCCACACAGGTGTCGTTCAGCTTCTCCACCGTGGCGCAGTAGTCCTCGGGGGCGTTGCCCGCCACGTTGGCGATGATCTTTGTCCCCTGCTGGGAGAGCCAAGGCAGGTCGTGTTCAATGAAGTGGTCCACACCGGGGTTTTGCAAGCCCACGGCGTTAAGCATGCCGCCGGGGGTTTCCGTCACACGGGGCGGCGGATTGCCGGGCCGCTCCTTAATGGTGATGCCCTTGCAGGAGACGCCCCCCAAAGCGGACAGGGGATAGAATTCGTTGTACTCGCGGCCAAAGCCAAAGGTGCCCGAGGCGGCGATGAGGGGGTTCTGAAACTCCACGCCAGCTACGTTTACGCGCAAATCTGCCATTGTTCTGCCTCCTTTACCATGCCACCCGGTGGGACTCGAACACCGGGCCGTCTTTGCACACATGGCCAAAATACTGGGCGCCGTCCTCGTTCAAGAGGGCCACGGCGCAGCCCAGGCAGGCCCCGATGCCGCAGGCCATGCGCTCCTCCAAAGAGACGTAGCAGGGCACGCCCCGTTCTTGGGCTAAGGCCGTTACCGCCTTCAGCATGGGAGCCGGGCCACAGGCCATGACACAGTCGAACTCCTGGTCCTGGCACAGGTCCGTCACCAGGCCGTGGTGGCCGTAGGAGCCGTCGTCGGTGGCAATGAGGGTCTTTGCCCCAGCGGCCAGAAAGTCCTCCTCCAAAATCACGGCGTCCTTATTGCGGAAGCCCAGCACCGCGATGGCCTTCTCCCCCAGCTGGGCAGCCACGCCCAACAGGGGCGGCACACCGATGCCGCCGCCCACCAGCAGGGTGCGCTTCTCGGGATCGATGGGGAAGCCGTTTCCCAGGGGAGCCAGGATTTCAATGGTGCTGCCGGGCTGGAACTGGGCCAGCTCCGCGGTGCCCTGGCCCCGGATTTGGAACACGAAACGCAGGGTGCCGGCGGTTTTGTCAATGCCGCAGATGGAGATGGGCCGGCGCAGGGTGTGGCCGGGCACCAGAATCTGGGCGAACTGGCCCGGCTGGGCCGCAGCCGCCAGGGCAGGGGCCTCCAGCACAAAGTCAAACACGTCCCCGGTGAGCTGCCGGACAGAGAGCAGCTTGCAGGGCTTGGAATCGTATTTCATGGTCTTTCTCCTTCCTCAGGGCAGCTTGATCTGGCCGATACGGCCTACGATTTCGTCCCGCATGCGGATGGCTTCCCGGCGGGCGGAGGCGGCGTACTCCTGGCCGTCGATGCCCTCCTTCTGCCAGGCGCACATGATGCCCCGGGAGGAGTTGACGATAGCGCCCAGGCCGTTCTTGTCAAAGCCAGGAGCCACGTCGTCGGCAGCGCCGCCCTGGGCGCCGTAGCCGGGCACCAGGAAGAAGGTGTGGGGCATGGCGGCCCGCAGCTCTTCCAGCTGGGCGGGATAGGTGGCGCCCACCACAGCCCCCACGCCGGAGTAGCCGTACTGGCCGGGGAGCTTCTCCCCCCAGCCCTCGCACATAGCGCCCATGGCCCGGTAGACGGTGTTGCCATCGGCCAGGGGCTTGTCCTGGAGCTCGCCGGAGGAGGGGTTGGAGGTCTTTACCAGCACAAAGATGCCCTTGTCCCCCTTACCGCACACCTCCAGCAGGGGCTGGATGCCGTCGGTGCCCAGGTAGCCGTTGACGGTGAGGGCGTCCGCGCCGAAGGGCTCGAAGGTCTCCTCTTCCACGGTGGTGGAGCCCAGGTGGGCGGCGGCGTAGGCAGTCATGGTGGCGCCGATGTCGTTGCGCTTGCCATCAGTGATGACGAACATGCCCTTGCTCTTGGCGTAGGCGATGGTCTCTGTGAGGGCCTTCACGCCCTGCCAGCCGTACATCTCATAGTAGGCGGCTTGGGGCTTAACCGCGGGGACCACATCGCACAGGGCGTCGATCAGTCCCTTATTGAACTGGAGCAGGGCGTCCGCCGCACCCTCCAGGGTCTTGCCGTACTTCTCGTAGCTGGCACTGCGGATGTGCTCCGGGATGTAGCTGAGCTTGGGGTCCAAGCCCGCCACAGTGGGGTTCTGTTTCTCCACGATCTTCTCGATCAGTTTATCCATGGACATAAAATCATTCTCTCCCTTATGAATATTTCCCGGGGGTCTCCCCGTTTTTGCGATGTCAGCGGCCGTCGTAGACCATGCGGCCCCGGAAGATGGTCAAAGCCACCTTGCCCTTGAGCTCCATCCCTTTGAACGGCGTGTTCTTGCTCTTGCCGTGGAGCTTCTCCGGGTCTACCACCCACTTCTTCTCCGGGTCGAAGAGGACCACGTCGGCGTTGGCGCCCACCTGCAAGGTCCCCGCGGGGATGCCCAAAATGCGGGCGGGGTTGGTGCTCATCTTCTCAATCACCTGGGAAAGGGTCAGCACACCTTCCAAGGCGGTGAGGGTGGCGGCCAAAGACGTCTCCATGCCGATGGAGCCGTTGGGCGCCTTGAGGAAGTCCGCCTTCTCCTGGGGCGTGTGGGGGGCATGGTCCGTGGCGATGGCGTCCAAAGTGCCGTCTTGCAAACCTTCGATAAGAGCCAGACGGTCCTCCTCCGTGCGCAGGGGCGGGTTCATGCGGTAGTCAGCGTCTTTGGACTCCAGGGCCTTGTCCGTGAGCAGCAGGTAGTGAGGACAGGTTTCCGCGGTGACCTTTACCCCCCGGGCCTTGGCGTCCCGGATGAGGGCCACCGAGCCCTTGGTGCTCACGTGGCAGATGTGGATGGGCGCGCCGATGGAGGCCGCCGCGGCGATTTCCCGGGCAGTGCCGCAGTCCTCGGCGGCGGCGGGGATGCCGGGCACCCCCAGCTTGCGGGAGACCTCTCCTTCGTGCATCAGGCCGCCGGCAGCCAGGTACAAATCCTCGCAGTGGGCGGTGACGGTCAGCCCCAGAGAGGGGGCCTGTTCCAATGCCTCCAGCAGGCGGCGGGTGTTCACCACCGGCCGGCCGTCATCGCTGAGGGCGATGGCCCCCGCCTCCTTCAAAGCGGCCAGGTCCGCCAGCTCCTCCCCCTGCAGGTCCTTGGTGACGCAGGCGGCGGTGTACACGGCGGCGTCCGCGGTCTTGGCCCGGTCCAGCAGCGCCCGGACGGTTTCAGGGGAATCCATGGCAGGCTTGGTGTTGGGCATGGCCAGCAGGCTGGTGACACCCCCCGCGGCCGCCGCCCGGCAGCCGGAGTACACGTCCTCCTTGTGGGTGAGGCCCGGGTCCCGGAGATGGACGTGCATATCCACCAGGCCGGGCGCCGCCACCAGGCCAGTGCCGTCGATCACCTGGGCGTTTTGGGCAGGCAGGCTTTTGCCCAGCTGGGCAATCTTGCCATCCTCCAGCAGCAGGTCCATCACCTGGTCCAGCCCCTGGGAGGGGTCGATGACCCGAGCGTTTTGAATCAGCGTGCGCATAGCGGTACTCCTTTCTTTAATCCAGCAGCAGGCGCTCTACCTGCCATTTGGTCAGGGAGAGCAATTCTCTTCCGTAATATTCCGGGAACAGCATGGGGTCCGTCTCTGCCACTAGGCTGTAGGGGGTAAACCCAGCAGACTTGGCTAGCTGGGTGGCCCGGTACATGTGGAAACCCTGGGTGACGATGGCCACCTCTTCCCCCATTTCCTGCTCCTGCGCAATTTCCATTGCAAATTTCAGGTTCTCACGGGTGTTGTGGGACTGGTCCTCCAGAAAGATGCGGCTTTCGTCGATGCCCATGCTCTCTAGGACATTTTTCTGGGTGAGGGCCTCTGGACAGGGCTCATCCCCTCCCTGTCCCCCCGTGACGATGCACAGGGTCTCTGGGTTTTCCTCTAAATAGGCACAGGCCCGGTTTACCCGGTTGGTCAGGCTGATGCCCATGCTCTCTGGGCCGTAGACCTGGGCCCCCAGCACAATCACATTGGTGCCCTCTGGCGGGGGATTCAGCGTGGCGGAAAACATCAGGCAGGTGAGATACCCTGCCCAGGCCAGGCCCAGGCAGTAAAAGGCTGCCACCAGCCGGACAGCCGCTTGCTTCCAGCCGCCCTTTTTCGACAGCCTTCCGAAAAACAGCAAGAGCAGCAGCCCCAGCAGGCAGACGCACTCCCCAAAAACAGACCCTAAAGCGAAGCCGTGCCGCAGCAAGGGCAGCAGAAAGAACACCATGCCCGCCCCACAGAGAACACACCCCAGGACGCGCAGGGCGAAAACCATTCGTTGCTTCATATTCATTCCCTTTCGTTCTTCTTTTTCTCTTCCCTTTTTCAAACTCCTTTGTGCTGACTATTATACACCAGACACCGGGGACGGCGCAACACAAAAAGGCGCACCGGGAAATTTCCCAGTGCGCCTTTCCAGAAGGGCGTATCAGTATTTCATCAATAACCGCGCTTGACGTAGGAGGTGTGGAGGATCTCGTGGGCCTTGTGGCTTCCGGGCTCGCCCAGGAACTCCTCGTAGCATTTCTGCAGCACGGGGTTCAAGTGGCTCTTGCGCAGAGGCATGTTCTTATCCTGATCGTACAGGGCCTGGGCGCGGAGCTTCTTGATATCGTAGAAGCTGTGGTTGTTGGAGCTCTGAATGGGCTGGCCGCCGCCGTTGACGCAGCCGCCGGGGCAGCACATGACCTCGATAAACTGGTAATCCGCCTCGCCAGAGCGCACCTTCTTGAGCAGTGCGTCCGCGTTGGACAGTCCGCTGACCACGGCCACCTTCACATCCATGCCGGCCACATTGTAAACGGCCTCTTTAAACCCTTCGGTACCGCGGATTTCCGTGTACTCGATGGAATCCTGGCTTTCGCCGGTGAGCAGGTCCGCGGCGGTGCGCAGGGCAGCCTCCATCACGCCGCCGGTGGCGCCGAAGATGACAGCCGCGCCGGTGGAAACACCCATGGCGTCGTCAAATTTCTCCTCGGGCAGGCGTTCGAAGTTCAGCTGGGCCTTCTTGATCAGGCGGGCCAGCTCGCGGGTGGTGATAGAGATATCCACATCGGGCAGGCCAGCGGCATTCTCGTCATCCCGCCGGATCTCAAATTTCTTGGCGGTGCAGGGCATGACAGACACGGAGACAATGTCCCGGGGATCAATGCCCTCCTTCTGAGCATACCAGGTCTTGATGAGGGCGCCGGTCATGTTCTGGGGGGACTTGCAGGTGGAAAGGTTGTCCACCAGGTCGGGATAGTAGTGCTCGCAGAACTTGACCCAGCCGGGGGAGCAGGAGGTGATCATGGGGAGAACGCCGCCGTTCTTCACACGGTGGATGAACTCGCTGGCCTCTTCCATAATGGTCATATCGGCGCCGAAGTCGGTGTCAAAGACCTTGTCAAAGCCCAGGCGGCGCAGAGCGGCCACCATCTTGCCCTCCACGTTGGTGCCGATGGGCAGTCCGAACTCCTCGCCCAAGGCAGCCCGCACAGCAGGGGCAGTCTGAACGATGACAATTTTGCTGGGATCGTTGATGGCGTCGATGACCTCCTGGGTGTTGTCCTTCTCGGTCAAAGCGCCGGTGGGGCAGCTGACAATGCACTGGCCGCAGGCCACACAGGCCACATCGCCCAGGGGCTTTTCAAAGGCGCAACCAATCTCGGTATCAAAGCCGCGGTTGTTGGCGCCAATGACGGACACATGCTGGTTCTGGCAGGCGGCAACACAGCGGCGGCAGAGCACGCACTTGGCGTTGTTGCGCTCCAGATACTGGGTGGAGAAATCCTTCTTGCCGGCGGGCACAGCGCCCTCAAAGCGGTTCTCCTCCTCGATGCCCATGTCGTTGCACAGCTTCTGGAACTCGCAGTTACCGCTGCGCTCACAGGACAGACATTTCTTATCGTGGACGGACAGCAGCAGCTCCAGGGTCATCCGGCGGGATTCCTGGACCTTGGGGGAATTGGTGAAGACCTCCATCCCTTCGTTGACAGGATAGACACAGGCCGCCACCAGAGAGCGGGCCCCCTTCACCTCCACCATGCACATGCGGCAGGCGCCAATCTGGTTGATATCCTTCAGATAGCACAGGGTGGGAATATCAATACCGGCGTAGCGGGCGGCTTCCAGAATGGTGGCATCCGCCGGCACTTCATAGGAAACGCCGTTGATCTTAATATTGACCTGATCCATGTTCGCACACTCCTTCCTTATTTTCTCACCACAGCGCCGAATTTGCACTTCTCCATGCAGACGCCGCACTTGATGCACTTGGTGGTGTCAATGACATGGGGCTGCTTGACGGAGCCGCTGATGGCGCCCACGGGGCAGTTGCGGGCGCACAGAGTACAGCCCTTACACTTGTCGGCCACAATGGAGTAATTGGTCAGGGCTTTGCAGGCGCCGGCAGGGCAGCGGTGCTCCACCACATGGGCCTCATACTCGTCGCGGTAATACTTGAGTGTGGAAAGCACGGGGTTAGGCGCGGTCTGGCCCAAGCCGCACAGGGAGTTTTCCTTGATGTAGTAACACAGCTCCTCCATCTTGTCGATGTCCTCCAGGGTGCCGTTGCCAGAGGTGATCTTGTTCAGGATCTCCAGCAGGCGCTTGGTGCCCACGCGGCAGGGCGTACATTTGCCGCAGGACTCGTCCACGGTGAACTCCAGGAAGAACTTGGCGATATCCACCATACAGGTGGTCTCGTCCATGACAATCAGTCCGCCGGAACCCATCATGGAGCCAATGGCGATCAGGTTGTCATAGTCGATGGGGGTGTCAATGAGCTTGGCAGGGATGCAGCCGCCGGAGGGGCCGCCGGTCTGGGCAGCCTTAAAGGTATGGCCGCCGGGCACACCGCCGCCGATTTCCTCCACAACCTCCCGCAGGGTGGTGCCCATGGGGACTTCCACCAGGCCGGTGTTGGTGATCTTGCCGCCCAGGGCAAAGACCTTGGTGCCGGGGGAACGCTCGGTGCCGATGGAGCGGAACCACTCCGCGCCCTTCAGAATGATCTGGGGAATATTGGCGTAGGTCTCCACGTTGTTGAGCACCGTGGGTACGCCGAACAGGCCCTTCACCGCCGGGAAGGGAGGCCGGACACGGGGCTCGCCGCGCTTGCCCTCGATAGAGGTCATCAGAGCGGTCTCCTCGCCGCAGACGAACGCGCCGGCGCCCAGGCGGATGTCGATGTCAAAGTCAAAGCCGGAGTCGAAGATGTTCTTGCCCAGCAGGCCGTACTCACGGGCCTGCTCAATGGCGATCTGCAGGCGCTTGACGGCAATGGGATACTCGGCACGGATGTAGATGTAGCCCTGGTTGGCGCCAATGGCGTAGCCGGCAATGGCCATGGCCTCCAGCACGCTGTGGGGATCTCCCTCCAGCACGGAGCGGTCCATGAATGCGCCGGGGTCGCCCTCGTCGGCATTGCAGCAGGCATACTTCTGGGGGGCGTCGTTATTGCGGGCAAACTGCCACTTGCGCCCGGTGGGGAAACCGGCGCCGCCGCGGCCCCGCAGGCCGGAAGCCAGCACCAGGTCAATGACCTCCTGGGGGGTCATCTCTGTGAGGACCTTGCCGAGAGCGGCGTAGCCGTCCTGGGCGATGTACTCGTCGATATTCTCAGGATTGATGACGCCGCAGTTGCGCAGGGCAATGCGCATCTGCTTGGCATAGAACGTGGTCTCATTCAGGGACTTGGTGGTGTTGTCATCCACCACAGTCTCCTGGTACAGCAGGCGCTTGACAATACGGCCCTTGAGCAGATGCTCGGAGACGATCTCCGGCACATCCTCTACGGTGACACGGCTGTAAAAAGCGCCTTCCGGATAGACCACCATGATGGGGCCCAAGGCACACAGGCCAAAGCAGCCGGTGCGGATGACATTCACTTCCTTCTCAAGGCCCTGGGCCTTGAGCTCTTCCTGCAGCTTTTCAATGATCTGCTCGCTGTTGGAGGAAGTACAGCCCGTACCTCCGCAGACCAGTACGTTTGAACGAAACATTCCTTTCCCTCCTTATTATTTGGCTCCGATGGCATTGGCTCCAATGGTGTATTCCGATACCACATTGCCGTTCACAAGGTGGTCGTTCACAACTCGGACGGCCTTTTCGGGGGTCATCTTCACATAGGTCACCTTTTCCTGGCCGGGGGTGACTACCTCTACAACAGGCTCATACTGGCAGATGCCAATGCAGCCGGTCTGGGTGACCATCACGTCCTGCAGGCCGCGCTTGGCCACCTCCTCCACAAAGGCGTTAAGCACGGGACGGGCGCCTGCAGCAATGCCGCAGGTAGCCATGCCCACCATCACGCGGGTGCCAGCCTCCGCGTTTTCGCGCAGAGTGACGGAAGCCCGGGTCTTATCGCGAATTGCCTTGAGTTCCGCTAACGATTTCATGCTACTGACCATTCCTTTCCAGTAAAATAAAGGAGTTGATTTTCAATCTCAGGTCTCTTCTGCCTGGGTGGAGCCGGGCTCTAAAAGCTCTGCGGTCTGCTCGCTCAGGTAGTCCTTGATCCACAGGACCACGTCGGGGGTATCCAGGGGAACATCCTCCCCCAGAACCTGGCGAAGCTCGGTGGTTTCCAAGGTGAACTCCCGCCGCTCTCCCTTTTCATCCCGAAGGGTGCGGTGGAAGATAAAGTCCAAGCCGGGGTTGCAGGAAATCAACAGCTGCACGGTGCCGTTGATATCCCCCAGCGGGATCATGTCCACACTGGAAGGCTTAAACACCGCCGTAAGGACAGTGCCCTTCCCCAGCGTTGAATCAATATGGAAGCTGCCTCCGGTCATCTCCGCCTCCATTTTAAAGAGGGGAACCCCCAATCCCACGCTGCGGGTAGTGCGGGTGGTGTAAAAGGGGTCGATGACCTTTTGAACCGTCTCAGGGGACATGCCCTTCCCGTTGTCCTCCACCGAGATGGAGAGCGTATCTGCCAGGCGGTCCTCCTCCACCGTAAGGGTGATGAGAGAGGCCCCCGCAGAGATGGAATTCTGGGCAATGTCCATCACATTGAGAGAAAGCTCACGCATGGCTGTTTACGCCATATACTGGGCCAGAATGCCATCCACGTCCTCTGGGACCAGGCGGCCGTACACCTCATCGTTCACTGTCATAACAGGGGCCAGGCCGCAGGCGCCGATGCACCGGCAGGCTGTAAGGGAAAAGGCCCCGTCCTCTGTACATTCTTCCGGCTGAATTCCCAGCTTTTCTGTAATGCGCTCCAGCACCTTGTCGGCGCCTTTAACATAGCAGGCTGTGCCCAAGCACACCGAAATATGGTTGCGGCCCTTGGGGGTGAGGGCAAATTGGGAATAGAAGGTGGAAACGCCGTAGACCTCTTCCAGAGAGACGCCCAAGCCCTTGGCGATCTTTTCTTGGACCTCAATGGGCAGATAGCCATAGATGTCCTGGGCCTGATGCAGCGCGGGCATTACAGCGCCGGGCTGGTCCTTCAGGCTTTCGATGACCGCATCGAGCTTTTGCGCCTGCTCGGGAGTATCATGAAACGGCAAATTACTGATACGCTTTTGCATGGTTTTTCCTCCCAATATATTGTAGGATTTTAATGGTTGCCCTGTGGCGGGACACAAAGGCCCGCCGGAAAAGCATCGAATAAACTATAGCAAAACCGGTGGGCATTATAATTCTATTTTAGAATTAAGGCTGTTGCATTGACAAATAATTGTCGAAAACATCTCCCCATTCCATAAATAATTACCAGAATATCAATATCCTGGGTTTCAATAAAAGCCGCGTACCGCGTTCAGCACCGCTGAAGCGGAACGCTCTGGCAGAGAAATGCTCCACGGGTCGCCTGCCAGGCTTTCCAGATAATGGGCGTCTGAGCTGCGGAAAATTGAAAGGCCCGCAAGCTCCGGATGGAGGACCTGAAACGCTTCCAGGCCGCAGTCCCGGGTCACTTCCGCAGCGGTAAACCCGGCCTCCGGGGGGATCGCTCCCAAGGAGGCGATGACGCTGTAGGAGTCCCGGTTCACATGGGCCGGGAAGGCCACCCCGCCATATTCCCCCGTCAGGGAAACCACCTGGTCCACCCCGATGAAGGAAGAGACAAGCAGCAGGTTCTCCTCCTCTCCCACCTGTTCATCCTCCCCATTGAGAATGGGCTGCTGCCCAAAAATCTCCGGCCGGTTTTTCACATGGGGCATGTTTTCATACACATAGCGGTCGAAGGCCAGGGCGCCTTCCAGCGTCTCGAAAAGGCACACCACATGGGCCTCCTCGGACGTGCACAGCTCCATGCCGGGAATGACCAGCAGCCCGGCGCTCTCCCCCGCCTCCATGGCGGCGGGGGCGTTGCGGCAGGTATTGTGGTCCGTCAAGGCTATGATATCACAGCCGGAAAGCAGTGCCATCTGCACCAAATTGTTGGGGGTCATATCATTGTCGCCGCAGGGAGAAAGGCACGAGTGGATGTGAAAATCGTAATGATACTCTTTCATTGCAGCAACTGGTGGACCTGGATGGCCGTCTCATAACTGTTGGCGGCACAGCCGTATACGGGGATGCCCTGCATCTCCGCTTTTTTGGCCGCGTCAGCGTCCAGGGCCGCATTTTCCGTCAGGACAATGCAGCTCACATCCGTCAGGGTTGCCACCGCGATGGCATTCACATTTCCCATGACGGTAATCCATACATTGCCCGACTGGGCTCTTGCCATCACCCAGCTGAGCAGGTCCCCTACATAACAGCCATCGGCTTGGTTGTCCTCGCCCTCCCCGCCGGCCAGCAGGTTCCAGCCGCAGGCGGCGGCGATTTCCTTCGCGGTCATTTCGATTCCTCCTCTGTGGGGCCAGGCTCCTCCCGGGGAAAGCGTCCCATGCTCTCCTCCAGTTCCGAAAGGGTGCTGGCAAGATTCTTCATCCTCTTGCGGTAGACAAAGATGCACTCGGTCTCCTTGCACATGCCCCGCACAACATCCTCAGCAAACGCCCGGCAGGTGGGCGCGCCGCAGGCGCCGCAATCCAGGCCGGGAAATTCCTGCTCGATCTGGTCGATCTTCACCATCATCTGCATGGCTTCTTTCAGGTCGTTGGAGAGGGTGAGCACATCGGAGAACTCCAAGGCCTCTTGCCATTCCATCAGATCCGGCACAGGCCCGCCCTTTAGGTGGTTCTGCGAGACCGGAAGATATTTCCGCAGCCGCTGAATGCGGGCTTTGGCCACATAGGGGTTCTCCACGCAAAGCACCCCGCCCACGCAGCCGCCAGAACAGGCATTGAGCTCGATAAAGTCCAGATCGCCAATGCGCTCGTCCTCAATCTCCTCTAAGACCCGGATGACGTTCTCAATGCCGTCAGCAGCCAAATATTTTTCGTTGAGAAGCGCGGCGGCCTCTCCCCCGCTGGTGGACCAGCCCACCCCGATGATGCCGGAGTTGGCCAGTGGTTCCACTTTCTCCAAATGGTCCATCTTGTGGGAGAGGACCGGGAACACCTCGCTGATGGCGATGGCGCCATCCACCTGGGACTTCTCTATGCCCAGGGGCATCTCGATGTCCGTCACCTTGGCGGGGCAGGGGGTAAGAAAGAAGCAGCCGATCTGCTCTTCCGGCAGGCCGGTCTTCTTCACGGCCTCCCGTTTGGCCAGGGCCGCCGCCGTCTCCATGGGGGATTTCAAGGGCAGCACATGGTCGCACAAGTCAGGAAACCGCACCCGGATCAACCGCACCACAGCGGGACAGGCAGAGCTGATGACCGGCCGCTTCAAGGCGCCGGCATCCATCAGCTTCCGAGTGGCCTCACTGACCAGCTCGGCAGCCCGGGAGACCTCGAACACGTCATCGAAGCCCAATTCCTTCAAGCCGGTGAGCACATAGTCGATATCGTCTAAATTGTTGAACTGCCCGTACAGGGACGGCGCGGGCAGGGCGATGGTATAAGTAAAGTCACTGAGCTGGGAAAGGTGGCCGTGCCGGGCCCGCTTGGCGTGATGGGGACAAATGCGGATGCACTCGCCGCAGTCGATACAGCGCTCGCTCGCGATGACCGCTTTGCCCCCCCGGACCCGGATGGCCTCGGTGGGACAGCGCTTGATGCAGTTGGTGCAGCCAACACACTTTTCCTCGTTCAGTGTGACGGAATGGTAGAATTCAGCCACGGTTGCGTACCTCCCTAAGAAGAAAACGCGGAGAGGGCGCCCGTTATCTTCCTTCCTCTTTTCTTCCCGGGAACACCGTCATGGTCACCGTAGTGCCCTCTCCCACAACGGAGTCTATTTTCATCTCATCGGAATACTTTTTCATATTGGGCAGGCCCATACCGGCGCCAAACCCCAGGGCCCGCACGTTGTCCGGGGCGGTGGACCAGCCGGCCTGCATGGCCTGCTCCACATCCGCAATGCCGGGGCCCGTATCCTTCAGGACAATGTCCACCCGGTCTGGGTCGATGTCCACAGTGGCCTCTCCCCCGTTGGCGTGGATGACCATGTTAATTTCCCCTTCATACATGGCAATGGACACACGGCGCACCGCGTCCGGCTCGTAGCCAAGCTTCTTCAGCTTGTGCTTCACGTCTCCAGAGGCCTCTCCCGCCCGGGTGAAATCGTCCCCAGGCACCTGATAGGTCAAATGCAGCATGCTCATTGAATTTCACAACCTCCCCGCAGCCCATTGGAATACAACAGCCCGCAGGCCGTAAACATCCTGTAAGGGGATGCCAGCACGGTGATCTCTTTCTGCCGGGCCAGGGCCACCACATTGGGGTCGATTTTCTTTCCCCGGACGAACACGATGCAGTGCATGTCCATCATTTCGGCCGTGCGCACCACCTGGGGGTTCATCAGGCCGGTAAGCAGCACGGACTGGTCTTTTACAAAAGCCAGCACATCGCTCATCATGTCGCTGCCGCAGGCGGTTTTGACCTCCTCCTCCATGTTGGCCTCGTTGAGCACCTGGCACTTCAGGATCTCCACAATGTCCTTTACCTTCATAAAATTTCCTCCTGTGCGTCATCCTTTTCCCAAAAGGCGGGCTGGGGGACACCCCTGCCTCATACATATGAGGGGGGAAGGCTTCCACCCCACCCTCGCTGCGCGGATTGCGTTGTAAATCATTATACCATAATTCCCTCTCAAACACAAACATTTTCGTTGAAATCTCCTCGATTTCTTTAAATGAGCCTGCGAATCCCCGCAGCTATCCAGCAGATCAACCAAGAAACCACCTGCGGGAGGATACAACAGCGTTTCTCAAGGGTACCGTCCACAGGGACAATGTCTCTGATACAGAGACATTGTCAAAAATATTTTTTCACTGACGGACAAAACAAAAGATTTTGTAAAAAAATCACTTTTTTCCTTGCATTTGCCGAAAAGAGCCGTTATAATAGGGAAAATATTTTATCAATTTACATGGGTAAACCGCCCAGGACATTCAGAGGAGGTAAAGCGTATGTCTCGCGTATACAATTTCTCCGCAGGCCCTTCCATGCTGCCGGAGGCCGTGCTGCAGAAGGCTGCCGCAGAAATGATGGATTATCAGGGCAGCGGGCAGTCTGTGATGGAGATGTCCCACCGCTCCAAGGTGTTTATGGATATCTACCAGGAAGCCCAGGCCCTTTGGCGGGAAGTGATGGGCATTCCCGAGAACTACAAGGTGCTGTTTCTGCAGGGCGGGGCCTCCTCCCAGTTTGCGGCAGTACCCATGAACCTGATGGTGAAATCTGGCAAAGCGGATTATGTGCTTTCCGGCCAGTTCTCTACCAAGGCCTATAAAGAAGCGGCCCGCTATGGGGACGTGAAAGCGGTAGCCTCTTCCAAAGAGGACAATTTCTCCCACATCCCGGCGCTGGACCCCAAGGAGTTCCGGCCTGACGCAGATTACTTCCACATCTGCATGAACAACACCATCTACGGCACGGTGTGGCACCAGCTGCCTGACACCGGCAGCGTGCCCCTGGTGGCGGATATTTCCTCCTGCATTCTCTCCAAGCCCATTGATGTGAGCAAATTTGGCCTGCTGTATGCCGGTGCCCAGAAAAACGTGGCTCCTGCCGGCCTGACCATTGTGATTGTGCGGGAAGACCTGCTGGGTGAGCCCATGGAGTGCACCCCCACCATGTTCAACTACAAGACTATGGCGGAGAACGACTCCATGTACAACACGCCCCCCTGCTGGCCCATTTACATCTGCAAGCTGGTGTTGGAATGGATCAAAAACGACATCGGCGGGCTGGAAAAAATGGAGGAGCGCAATGTGCGCAAAGCCCAGCTTCTCTATGATTTTCTGGATAGCTCTTCCCTGTTTAAGGGCTGCGCCGACAAGGCGGACCGCTCCATTATGAACGTGACCTTTGTCACCGGCGACAAGGACCTGGACGCCAAGTTCGTTAAAGAGAGCACGGACGCGGGCTTTGTCAACTTGAAGGGCCACCGCAGCGTAGGCGGCATGCGGGCCTCCATCTACAACGCCATGCCGGAAGAGGGCGTTGCAAAGCTGGTAGAGTTTATGAAGAAATTTGAACTGGAGAACAAGTGAGGAAGGAGCTAACCCCCATGTATAAGATATTATGCCTGAACAAGATCAGCCCGGTGGGCACCAAACGCCTGGGAGAGGCCTACACCTTTTCCCCGGAGGTTGAGAACCCCGACGGCATCTTAGTGCGTTCCGCCGCCATGCACGACATGGAGCTGGGCGAGAACCTGCTGGCCATCGCCCGGGCGGGGGCCGGTGTGAACAACATCCCTGTGGACAAATGCCTGGAAAAGGGCATTGTGGTGTTCAACACCCCGGGCGCCAACGCCAACGCGGTGAAGGAGCTGGTGCTCTGCGCCCTGCTGCTCACCTCCCGGAGGATTGCCCCGGCCATGGACTGGGTAAAAACCCTGAAAGGCCAAGGGGACCAGGTGGAAAAGCTGATTGAGAAGGGCAAGAGCCAATTCGCCGGGCCGGAAATCCAGGGCAAGGCCCTGGGTGTGGTGGGCCTGGGAGCCATTGGCATCCTGGTAGCCAACGCCGCCAGCCAGCTGGGCATGGAAGTCTATGGCTATGACCCCTATCTCTCGGTGGAGCACGCCTGGCATCTGTCCAGCGCGGTGCACCGCTCCCTCTCTTTGGATGAAATTTATGCCAAGTGTGATTACATCACCCTGCACCTGCCCCAAACCAAGGACACCAAGGGCATGGTGAATGGGGACTCCATCCAGAAGATGAAGGACGGGGTGCGCATCCTGAACTTTGCCCGGGGGGCGCTGGTGGACGCTCCTGCCCTGCTGGAAGCCCTGGAGAAAGGAAAGGTGGCGGCCTACGCCACGGACTTCCCCACAGACAGCATGCTGGGGACAGAGGGCATTGTGGCCCTTCCCCACTTGGGCGCCTCCACTCCGGAAAGCGAGGACAACTGCGCCGTGATGGCCGTGGACCAGATCAAGGACTATTTGGAGAACGGCAACATCCTCAACTCGGTAAACCTGCCCTCTATCTCTATGGCGCGGGAAGCCGGCACAAAGCGCATCTGCATCATCCACAAAAACGTGCCCAATACCATTGCTCTGTTCGCCTCTACCTGCGGGGAAGCGGGCATCAACATTGAAAACATGCAAAGCAAGTCCAAAGGGGAATACGCCTACACCATTTTGGATGTATCTGGAGACCTTTCCCCTGCCGCCGTGGACGCCCTGCGCGCTTTGGAGCCCATTGTGAAAGTGCGGGTCATTCAATAAAATTGTTTACAAGGATACGAAAGCAGCAAGGGCTCTCCCTATAAACGGGAGGGCCCTTGCTTTTTCTTTTTCAGCAACCGCAAAACCTCTGGGGAAGGGTGGCTTAGGAAACTTTTCAAATTCCCCCTTACCGTGGCTTTGGGCCGCTGGGATATTGAGGCGGAACCGGTGGGCGGGGCAGCACTGGCCCCACAGGGTAGACCGGGAAAGCCGGCGGGTAGCACAGGAAGGTCATCTTCCGGCGGTACTCGCTGAGAAGCCGGGACAAAAGGATCATGGCAACGGCGGAGCACAGCATCTGCAGGCCCAGCACAGGGAACATCATGCAGAACATCATGCCATACAGTATCCCGAATACCGCAATCACCATCATAAACCCCGTAAGCAGCCCTGGCACACGGTTGTCAGGAACACCGGTGGCCGCGGTTGCTTTGATGCGGTTGAGCGTCTTAACGGCACAGACCGCAAAAGCGATCCAAAGGGCGCAAAAGCCGCCCATCATAAGGATCAAAAGCACAAACATGCCGACCACCATTTCCAGTGGGGCAGCGCCGTAATTTTCCCCGTTCACATAATAGGGGATCTCTGGCATGGAAGCCGCTGAAACCACGGAAAATATCCCCAACACCAGGAGGAGGAAGGCAAGCAAGCAATAAACCGCCAACTGGATATAGGCCATCACCTGAAAAATGGTGAGGCCCGCTGTGGAGACATTTCCTGTCTTTCTGTTGCGGCAGGCCGCGTAAAACAGCCACAGCGCCGCCGCGGACAAAGCTGCTGGGGCGGCGAACAGAATTCCCGAAAGACCTGTGGCCTGGTCCATAGCCCGCACCAGCTCCTCAAAGTCCTCGGGAGTGATGGCGCCGCTTGCGCCAATGTAATACAGGGGGCTGGTCACCGCTCCCACCCCTAAAAGCGAAAGCAGGCCCAAGAACACCACTGCGGAATACAGGACAGCCGCTGCCAAAAGCTTTGCGGAAACGCCCAAGGTTTTAATCAGGTTGACCGCCGGATTGGTGGAACGCAAAGGCGCGCCGCAGGGGCAGGGCACTCCATCCGGCAGCATCCTGCCACATTTGGGGCAAAGCATTGCAACCCCTCCTTCCGCATGAGGAACTTTTCGCTCCAGCCTTACTGCTGGGGCGGATAAGGCGGCATGGGGGGCTGGGGATAAACCGGCTGCACCGGAGGATACAGCAGCATGGTCATCTGACGGCGGTAGTCGCCCAGAAGCAGTGACATAAGGACCATGCACGCGGCAGCTGCCAACGAGGCCAGGCCGCCCAGAGGCGCTGTAAACAAGGCCACCAAGCCGCTCAAGCCGTTGAGCACGCCCATTATCATCATAAAGACAGTCAAAAACCTGGGCACGCGGTTATCCGGCACACCGTGCAGAGCGGAAGCCTTAATGCGGTTGATCGTTTTGATAACGCAGATTTCATAGACCAACAATAGGGCAAGCACTGCCAAAGCCACCAGCAGGACAAAGATAAGCAAAGCCATCACCGCGGCCACGACGCCGTCGCCATAGCCATAAGAATAATAGCTGGAGTAGAGATCGCCGCTGCCCCCCACCGCAAAAAGCACGAGAAAGAAGCAGACCACCAGCAGCAGGATCAACAGGCACACGCCTACCAGGCCGATATAGGAAATCACCTTGCAGATGGTCAGCCCTGCTGTGGAAACATTGCCTGTCTGCACGTTGCGGCAGCTGACATAAAACAGCCAAATAGACACCCCAATCAAAATAGCGGGGATCAGCCCAATCACTGCGCCTGCAATGCCGCCCCCTTCCGCCGCTTCCATCACCGTGTAGAAAGCATCCGAGTTCAATCCGTAATTGGCTGCGTAATAATAGAGCGGGCTTTCAAGTGCATCTGTGTTGAAGACAGACACAGCAGAAAAGAGAGCCGCCACAGAGTACAAGATGGCCACCGCCAGGAACTTAGGCGAGGAGCCCAGTGTCTTGATGACGTTTACTGCCGGGTTGGACGAAAGCAGTGGCGCGCCGCAGGGACACTGCGTACCATCGGGGATTACCCTTCCGCATTTGGGACAGATCATAACAATTCCCTCCAAGCTACGTTTTTTCGCTGTTCCGCGCACAGGGGCAGGGCCCCTTTCAAAGGTACACGGATGGCTGCTTTTATATTACAGGAAAGCAGGGAAAATTGCAATTAAATTCGCAGAAGGCAGGAGATCTTTTCTAATTTTCCAAAAAAGGTGGACTTTTTGACGGAAAGATGGTATATTATGTAAAGTGATTTTCCATGCAGCGAGGAGGAGAATGATGAAATGAAAAAGAAAATGAAAAAAACGCTTTCCCTGTGGCTGTGCGTGCTGCTCTTTGCGGCGGGCCTGCCTTTGGGGGCGCAGGCCGCCTCATTTTATGATGTGCCCTCGAACGCTTGGTACAGCCAGGCCGTGAATTCCCTGGCAGACCAGGGCATCGTGTCCGGCACGGGGGACGGGAATTACTCCCCCAAGGCCACGCTCACCCGCGCCGCCTTTGTCACCATGCTGGCAAAGGCAACCCTTTCCGCCACAGATTTGTCGCAATACACCTTTTCCAGCTCTTTCAGCGACGTGAGGAGCTCCTATTGGGGCAACCGTTACATCAACTGGGCAGTGGAAACCGGCGTGGCCAACGGCTATGAGGACAACACCTTCCGGCCAGAGCGGGCGGTTACCCGCCAGGAGATGGCAGTGATGGTGAAAAACCTGGCGGAGAGCACGGGCAAGCAGTTCCCCAACATCAACAGCGCAATGACTTTCCGGGATCAGGGCCAAATTGCCTCTTGGGCAACAGAGGCTGTGCGCCTGTGCCAGCAAGCCAGTGTGATTAGCGGCGACGCAGACACCCGCATGTTCCGCCCCACTGGGCGCGCCACCCGGGCAGAGGCGGCCTCGATCGTTTACAAATTCCTGCAAAACTGCAAGCATGGCGACTACATCATCGTGCAAAAGCGCGTCAACGGTGTACCGGCAAAGGCGCTGGTCTTTTTCCCGGACGATTTCAACGCCGGGCTGGCGATGGCGCAAAACATGGTGGATGGGCGGGAAAGCGCCTCGTCCATCATCCAGCGCACGGGGGCCACGATTGCTGTAAACGGCGCGTTCTTCAACATGGATGACTATACCCCCCTGGGCACATTGATCAGTGATGGGCGGGTGCTCACAGTGGATAACACCTATGCCCCGGAAAAGGCCGCCTTGGTCATGTCGCCCTCCGGTGACTTTTCCGTGGAGAGCTTCTCCACCTTCTTCACCGCCACCCTGGTGGATGAATCCGGCGCAGAAGTGGCCTCCTTTGAAAAGGTGGGCGTGAACAAATGGCCCAGCAGCAGCTCAGACGCCACACGCCTGATTATGACCCGGGACTGGGGCACCACGCTGAATTTCTACACCCGGGACGCTGTAGTGGTGGACGCAAACGGCGTGATCACCGCAGTGTACACTTACGCCGAAAACGTGACAATCCCGGAAGGCGGCTATGTGCTGTGCCAGCGGGCCCGCCGGCAGTACGAAGGCAGCTTCTTTGATTCCTGCAAAGTTGGCATGACCATCGAGACCAGCCGGCAGTATGTGGACGCTTCTGGCAGCGAGCTCTCTTTTGACCCGGAGATTTCCATTGGCGCCGGCCCCCGCATTGTCAAGGGGGGAAAAGTCTATGGCGGCTATTCCACCTATGAGGAGGAGGGCTTCAGCTATGGCGTCACCTCTGGAAACACGCAGCGCGTGTGCGCGGGCGTCCGTTCTAACGGGGCCATGGTGCTGGTGGAGGCCAACACCAACCTTCCCACCCTGGCGCAGATCATGTTGGCCTTCGGCTGCCAAGACGCCGTAAACTTTGACGGCGGCGGCTCCGTGAACCTGTATGTGGACGGCTACTGGCTTTACGGGCCCCAAAGCCGCCTACTGAACAACATGCTTTACTTCACCCGGTAAGCCCCGCCACAAAGAACCTGCAACACAAATGTCCCCCCTCCCAAGCGGGAGGGGGGACATTTGTGTTGTGATAAGAGAGAAGGCCAGTGGGAGATTCCCTTCCCAGCTATGGGAGGACTTCCTCCAGGGAAGGGCAGGTGTAATAGCCGTTTTTCCTCCCCCTTCCCTTATAGTCGATAGCGTGGACCGGGCACTTGTGGATACATCCCAGGCAAAACATACAGCGGGTCCCAAAGGTGATGGCTCCCTGCTCCAGCGCAATGTTGTTGGCAGGGCACTCCCTGACACACTTCCCGCACTGGACGCAGGCCTCTGACACCCGAAAGGAGCGGCTGTTGGCCATAAAACGGTTGAAGCTCCAGTTTACCGGTCCGGATAACAAACGACCCACGGGGCTGTGCTGCCTGTCAGGAAGGGGCTCCCCCCTCTGAATGGCTGCTGCGGCCTGCGCCAGAACAGGAAGGGCGGATTTGATGATAGAGGCCGCCTCTTCCCTGCTTGGCATGGGGTAGGACACCATATAGTTGTCTGGCATGACAATGCCTTGGAACCCCATAAAGGCCATGCCGTTTCCCTCAACGGCGGCCTTGCAGTATTCCCACGCGGCCCCGGAGGACTGGCCCATGGTGGCGAGCACATAGATCTGCCGGTTCCCCAGGAGACGGGCGCGCTTGAGAAAGGCCTCCACTTGCTTTGGCAGCCGCCAGGCATAGATGGGAGCTACCAGCACATACGGCGCTTCCGACCGGAACGCCCATTCTTTCCGCGCTTTAAAGACCTCGTTCAGCGAGACCAGCTCATCCCCCAGCTTTCCCGCCAAAACCTGCGCCGCAAGGCGGCTGTTTCCTGTGGCGGAAAAACACAGCACCATACGGCCTCACCCCCTTTCCCTTAGGATTTGCGCCAATGCCTCAATGATACACGGCGGCAATGTTCAAATGCTCATCCAGCACGACCAGGTCAGCCCGTTTTCCGGGGACAATGCTGCCAATTTCCTCTTCCATACCAATGGCCCTGGCGGGGATCAGCGTGGCAGCCTTCACCGCTTGGGCAAAGGGGATGCCGAAGGAAACCAGGTTTTTTACTTCCTGATGCAGGTTGGAAACAGACCCGGCCAGGGTGCCGTCGGCCAGGGTAGCTTTTCCCTCATGGACGGTAACCATCTGGCCTCCCAGGTCAAAGGGCTCCCCTTCCGGCATGCCGTTGGCCCGCATAGAGTCACTGACCACCAGGGCCCGGTCTCCCAGCACCTGGAAGGCGGTGCGCAGCACAGCGGGATGGATATGGAAGCCGTCGCAAATCAGCTCTCCTCTCACCCGGCTGTCCTCAAACACCGCGCCCACCACACCGGGGGCCCGGTGGCTTAAGCCATTCATCGCGTTGAACAGGTGGGTGGCGTGGGTGACACCGCTGTCAAAGGCTCGCTTGGCTTGCTCATAACCGGCGGTGGTGTGGGCGATGGACACGGTGCACAACTGGCTGGCCTTCTCCGCAAACGCATAGCCGCCAGGCTGCTCGGGGGCGATATCCACCAGCCGGACGATACCGCCGCTCAAGTCATAGAAGTGCCGGAACAGCTCAAAGTCCGGGGAAAGGATGTCCTCCTCCTTTTGGGCGCCCTTTTTCTCCTTGGCGATAAAGGGGCCTTCCATGTTCACACCCACCACCCGGGCGCCGTCCTCCATAGGGTGGTCCATCATATCCTTGGCGGCCAGCAGGGCCCTCTCGATGGTCTCCCTCCCCGTGGTCATGGTAGTGGGGCAGAAGGAGGTGACGCCCCTCTGCAGCAGGAAGCGGGCCATGGCCTCCAGGGCTTCCCGGGTGCCATCGCAGGTGTCCGCACCGCCGCAGCCGTGGATGTGCACATCCACAAAGCCGGGCACGATGGTGTAGCTCCCCTCGCAGTCCACCGCCAGGTCCTCTTCTCCCCTGGGCAGGTCCTTGCCCACCCGCAGGATTCTCCCCTCCTGAATCTCAATATCCCCTTGAACGAGCTGGAAATCTTCATCCAGATAGTTGGCATGAATGAGCAGCATTTGAAACATCCTCTCTCTTTTCATCGGCCAAACCCGCCCTTCACAGCAGGGCGTTCAACAGCACCAGCAGCGTGACCCCAGGAACACCCAGCAGCCCTGCCGCTCCTATGCTCAAACGGTTGAGGGGCACCAGAACCCCTGTATAGTCCCCGCACAGGTTGACAAGCGCCAGGGCCGCAAACCCCAGCACCGCCGAAAGCAAAAAGTCCTTCATAGAAAATACGCCCCCTGTTTGTCCGGTATAGTGATACCTATGAGGGGGCATTTTTCTTTATGACAGATTCCGCTCAGGGCTCTTGGGGCATAAAGTCCACACGGCCTGTTGCCACATCGGCGGCGGCTACAATAATACCGATCTCCTCACCCATCATCAGAACCCGGCCAGAGCGCAGATCCCGATGGGAGACTTCTCCATCGTATTCAAATTCACAGTTTTCAAAATCGTTGAGGCTGACAAAGCCCTCGGCGTTGTTCTCCAGCTTGACAAAGATGCCCTTGGGCGTCACGCCGCTGATGATGCCCATGTGGCGCTCTCCCAGATGGGCCTTCATATACTCGGCGATATAGCAGTCCTCGGCAGAACGCTCGCCAGTGACGGCCCGCACCTCTGTCTTGGAGGATTCGGCGGCGGACAGCGTGGCAAACTCCCCATAGCGTTTCTTCAGAGTGGTCTGGTCCGTCCCTGCCACCAGGTCGCTCAAGATCCGGTGGATGGAGGTGTCGGGATAGCGGCGGATGGGCGAGGTGAAGTGGCTGTACTCTCCCAGCGCCAGGCCAAAGTGGCCGATCTCCCGGTCAGCATAGTGGGCTTTCTCCATGGTGCGCAGCACCCGCTGATTCACCAGAGAGGCCCGCGGCGTGTCCTTCACCCGGTCCAGAATAGCGGCAAAGTCCTTGGTGGAGGGCTTTCCCTTGCGCAGCTCCCGGCAGGGGATGCCCAGGCGTTCCAGCAGCTCGGCCAGCTCATCCACGCGGTCAGGCTGGGGCCGTTCATGGACCCGGTACAGGAAGGGGATCTCCGCTTTCAGGGCAGCCTTTGCAGCGGCAATGTTGGCGGCAATCATCATCTGCTCGATGAGCTGCTCGGCCTCGCCGGTGGTGCGGGGCAGCAGCTGGACGCACACGCCGTTCTCATCCAGGACAAATTTGGTCTCGTCACTGGAAAGGTCCATGTTGCCACGGCGGCGGGCGGCCTCCTGGAAGACGTGGTACAGCTCGTTGGCAGCCATCAGGCTGTCCATGACCGGGGCGTACTTGTCCAGGATCTCCTGGGTGGCGGTGCAGTCCAAAATGGTGTTCACCTCGGCGTACACGCCACGCACTTTGGAATTGATGACCGCCTTTTCAAAGCGGTAATCCAGCATGTTTCCCTCGTTGTCAAAGTCCATCAGGGCGGAGAAGGTCAGCTTCTCCGTGCCTGCGTTCAGGGAGCACACCCCATTGGAAAGGGCCTCTGGCAGCATGGGGATGACCCGGTCCGCGAAATAGACCGAGGTGCCCCGGCGGAAGGCCTCTTGGTCGATGGGGGTGCCAGCCTTGACATAGTGGGATACATCAGCGATGTGCACCCCCAGGGTGTAGCCGTCCACCGTTTTGTGGACGGAGATGGCGTCGTCCAGGTCCTTGGCATCGGCACTGTCGATGGTGAAGATGGGCTCGTCCCGCAGGTCCAGCCGCTGGTTGATGTCCTCCTGAGTGACAGTCATTTTGGAGATCTCCTCCGCCTGGGCCATCACCTCCGGGGGGAACTCCGTGGGGATGCCGCAGCGGACGATGATGGCGTCGGCGCAGACCCGGGCCCTCTCCCCTGTGCCGAACACGGAGAGGATCTCCGCCTGGGTCCAATCCCCCCGGCTGTCCTGCAGGGGCTTGATGAGGACTTTATCCTTGTCTTTGGCGCCGTTAAGGCTTCCTGCAATGCTCAGGTCATACCGGAGAGAGCCGTCGGGGGTGACTCGCTTGCCCTCCTCGTCCATGTGGACAGTGCCGGTCATAGGCTCTTCGGACCGGGCCACAATGCGCTTAACCCGGCCGCTTGGCCCCTTGTCCCGCTTCTGCAGGTCGGTGAGGATGACGGTGTCCCCCACAAAGGCGCCCTTCAAAGCGCTGCCGGGGACAAAGATATCCTCCCCGCCCAGCTTGGGCCGGGCGAAGCCGAAGCGCTCTGACAGGGAGACGATCTGGGCCTCAATGTCCCCGCCCCGGGGGATCAGCTTGACCCAGTGGTCCTTGTCCACGGTGATTTCGCCCTTGTCCTTCAGGGAATGAAGGGCGTCGTAAAAGGCGTTCTTGTCGCTGAGGCCCGCCTCCCTCTGGAGGGAGCGGGAGGGCACCCCGTCTCCGCCGCAGCGCTTCAGGGCCGCGACGATCAGCTTTTCCTCCCAGCTGCTGGCGGCGCTGGGCAGCTCGTATTTCTCCGGGGGCGCAAAAGTGCGCTTGCCAAAGCCATTGCCGCGGCCCCGGCCGTTTCCGTTCCTACCTCTGCTGTTGTTAAAATTTCCTCTTCTCTCCATACACACACTCATTCTTTCCCGGGGCCGTGCCCCGCATTTCACTGCAAACCATTTACCAATTCCTTGTAATGTCTCCCGCGCACCTCAAAGTTAGGGTACAAGTCAAAGGCAGCGGAAGCCGGGGACAGGGAGACGATATCCCCCGGCTGGGCGTGAGCAGCAGCGGCGGCCACAGCCTGCTCCATATTTTCCACCCGCAGAATCTCCGGGGCGCCCTCTTTGTAATTTTCCGCCGCTTTCACGGCGTCCTCGATCTTCTGGGCTGTGGCGCCCATAAGGATCAGGGTCTTCACCTTGCCGCACACCACCGGGCCCAGGGGCTCGAAGGGGATGTGCTTGTCATATCCCCCGGCGATCATCAGGATCTTCTGGGGGAACAGGGACAGGGTGCCCGACATGACCCGGGTGGGGCTGGTGGCGATGGAGTCGTTGTAATACTTCACGCCGTGAAGCTCCCGGACAAACTCCGCCCGGTGCTCCACCCCGTTGAAGGCGGCAGCCACCTGCCGGATGGTCTCCGGCTCTACATCCCCCCACACGGCGGCGATGGCCGCCATGTAGTTTTCCACGTTGTGCCAGCCCGGAATCTTGATCTGGGAAATGGGCATCAGCCTTTCCCCGTGGACATAGATGTTCTCTCCATCGCACCAGACGCCCCGGTCCACCGGCCCGCCCCGGCGGAACATCCAGCAGTCCCCCCGCACCTCTGGTGCAAAGGAGGCGGTGACCGCATTGCCGGCGTTCAACACTGTGCGGGAAAAGGCATTCTGATGCAGCAGGATGTTCTTCTTGGCGTCGATATACTCCTGCATGTCCTTATGGTGGTCCAGATGATTGGGCGTCACGTTTGTGACCACCGCAATCTCCGGCGATTGACGCATACTGATCAGCTGGAAACTGGACAGTTCCACAACGGCAAAATCTTCCGGCTGAATTTTGTCCACCACCGGCAGCAGCGCGGCCACGGTTTCCCGAACGCCGTCCTGATAGGCGTCGGCGCGGGTCTGGCTGTTCCTGCGGCGGAAGTTGTCAAAATCAGCCTGCACCCGCTGGGCGAGCTGCAGATATTCGTCGCGCTGCTTGACCGCGGCCTCCAGCGCCGCGCGCTGTTCCTCGCCGCCCTTTTCCTGACCCGCCTGGCCTTGTTCAGCCTCTTTGGCTTCGCCGCCCTGCTGCTCTTTGGGCTGCGCTTCGGCTTCGGTTTCCGGCGCCTTCTCTTTTTGGAGCTTCTCCCAGGCTTCCTCCGCCTTTTTCCTGTCCTTTGCCATGTTCATCGCCTTTCCGCCATCCGCTCTATTGGCCATTGCCCGAGAGCAGATCACTGATTGCCTTTCCCATATAATCCAATACTGAAATTACCCTGCTGTAATTCATTCGCGTGGGGCCGATGATGCCCAAGGTGCCGCTGGTGTGGTTGCCCACCCGATAGCTGGCGGTAATGACCGAGCAATCCTTGAGCTCGGGCACCTTGTTCTCCGGCCCGATGCGTATGGTAAATTCCATGCCGCCCGCTTGCTGAAGCAGCGGATAGAGCTTTTCCTTGGATTCCAGCACGGTAAGAAAGTTGCGCGCCTTTTCAATATCGCTGTATTCAGGATAATTGAGCAGGTTGGCGCTCCCCCCAACCACCATATCCGAGGCGTGATCCTCCCTCAGTTCGTTTTCCAACACGTCCAGCACATTGGCAAACAACCGGCGGTGGGACTGCATATCCCGGAACATAGCCGCAAACTCGGCGCGCACCTCGTGCATTGGCCGATCCTTTAACATCTCGGTCAACATCTTGGAAATGCTGTACAGGTGATCGGCGTGCATCTCCTCGGGAATCCGAATCACGGTATCCTTTACGATGCCCGCATTGGTGACCACGATCCTCAGCGCGGTATTGTCGTTGACCTGAACCAGCTGCACCCGGTTGATGCGCAAAGTATTGCTCTGCGGGGGCATAACCAGCGAGGTATACTGAGTCATATCGCTGAGCACCTGGGCCGCGTTTCGGATGACCTCCTCAATCTGGCCTGTGCGCCGGTCGATATGCCCCTGAATGCGCCGGGCATCCTCATCGGAAAGCTTCCCCACCTTCAGCAGCCGGTCCACATACAACCGATAGGCCTTATAAGACGGTATCCGCCCCGCCGAGGTGTGGGGCTGGTCCAAATAGCCCAGCTCCTCCAGGTCGCTCATTTCGTTCCGAATGGTGGCCGGGCTGAAGCCCACGCCCGCCTTGCGCGATATCGTTCGGGAACCCACCGGCACGGCTGTTGTGATGTAGTCGTCGATGATGGCCTGCAAAATCAGGAATTTTCGCTCATCCAACTTCATTCACTCGCCTCCTCCGGGGTTGTTAGCACTCTCACTCATCGAGTGCTAATCCCTTGATTCATACATTATCACCACTGTCTCTTTTTGTCAATACCCTGGAAAAATTTTTTTGTTAAATGGAGATTGAAGGCCTTTGGGGCCGCCATGCCATGCTATAATACCTTTAGATTGCCCAAATCTTTCGAAAATAAAGCGAGGTCTTTTCTTTGGACGGCTGCAGAATCCGATTGGCCCAGCCTGGGGACGCCGAAGCCCTGCTCAATATTTACGCGCCCTATGTGCTGAATACCGCCATTACCTTTGAATACACCGTGCCCAGCGTTCAGGAATTTTCCGGCCGCATACAAAACACCCTGGCGCGCTATCCCTACCTGGTGGCCCTGGGGGCGGGAGAAATCCTGGGCTATGCCTATGCCTCGTCCTTCCATACCCGCGCGGCCTATGCCTGGGCGGCGGAAACCTCTATTTATATACGCCAGGACGCCCGGGGCGGCGGATTGGGCAAAGCCCTGTATCAGCATCTGGAAACCATCCTGGCCCGCCAGGGCGTTCTAAACCTCAACGCCTGCATCGCCTACCCCAACCCGGACAGCGTGGCCTTCCATGAGCGCATGGGCTTTAACACCGTGGGCCATTTTCATCAGTGCGGCTTCAAGCTGGGCCGCTGGTACGATATGATCTGGATGGAAAAGACGCTGGGGGATCATGGGG
>OLRD01000570.1_pt1 | contig 29254 bp, 27 predicted proteins | sample 1672051 | NCBI WGS metagenome assembly OLRD01 (sample SAMEA3136640, study PRJEB25190) | human gut metagenome | biome: human gut; feature: human-associated habitat; material: faeces | place: Austria | collected 2013 | reverse complement strand
CATCCGTTCTCGCATGCGCCGGAGCTTTTTTATTCTGTTCACAGCGTTTTTGTACCCTGTCAAAAATCTCCGGTGTAATGATAGCCGGAATCGCATCTGGAATCACTGTGTCCTTATACCGATATTCTCCCAGATATCGTCGGTTTTTCAAAAGCGTTTGAAAGCTGTTTTTTGTGAACAACCTGCCTTGTGCGGTACGAACACCTCGCATATTAAAAGATGCAATGATTGCCCGTACACTTTCTCCATCTGCATAGCGCCGAAATGCCTCCTGCACCAGTGCCGCAGAACTGGCCTCAATTTGATAATGCTGTTCCGCATCAATTTGGTATCCCAGCGGCACAGGGCCTCCGTTAAATTTTGCTTTCAATGCATTCTCTTTGTGCCCACGGGAAACCTTTTCGGATAGCTCCGCGGAGTAATATTCTGCCATGCCCTCCAACAGACTTTCCAGCATGATCCCCTCCGGTGTATTTGAAATCGGCTCTGTTGCGGAAACAACACGGACATGGTTCTGCGCCAGTTTTCTTTTGTAGTTTGCCGAATCGTAGCGGTTGCGGGAGAAACGGTCCAGCTTCCACACCAGTACGACCTCGAATTTATGTGTGTTGCTGTCCCGTATCATTTGCTGAAACTGGGGACGGTCATCTGTTTTGGCTGACAATGCACGGTCGATATATGCAGCGGCTACATTCATTCCGTTGCGCTCGGCGTATTCCCTGCATTCACGCAGCTGTCCCTCAATCGATTCTTCCCGCTGGTTATCACTGCTGTATCTGGCGTAGATTACTGCGTTCATTGTCTACCCCTCCTTGACTCCATGCGAATGTTCTTCCGCCATGTTCAGCACCATCTGCTTGAGTTTGCGGTTCAGTTCACTTCCCGACTCGAAACAAGCTTCCACGAACTCGCTCCAATCCGGTTTGCGCCGTACATATTCTTCCGCGCCTTCTGGTGAAACGGTTACGATCCTCCCGCGTTTGTCATCACAAAGGCCAAAAATGTAGTCCATGGATACATCGAAATACTGCGCATACCATATCAACATGCGATAGGGCACTGCAGCCCGGTCTGTTTCATAACGATTGATTGCGGATTGATTGCTTCCCGCCAGCTTTCCTAATTCCACTTGTGATAGGCCTGCATCCTTACGGATAATACGCAGCCTTGTTCCTACTGTGACCATAGTACACCTCCTGCTTTGCTTTTAATTATACTTACTTTTGATGTATAATCAAGAGGTGTCATTCAACTTTTCTCATACCTACATTTTGCGCAAAAAACTTGCCTTTTGAAATGTTGTCGAAGACAGATGACGATACTTCTCAAAGGTAAAACGAGCATGCTTTTATTTATCTTTTACTCAGATCAATCCATAAAGCGGGACGAACCGCACTGTCGTCGCCGTGGGCGCCGCTGCCGCGCACGTTGACGCCGCCGTTGTTGTTGACATAGGCTGCGTTATTCTGATTATCGCCGGGCGACCGCAGCCACCACCAGCAGTTGCCACTGTCGCTTTGATAAGCGCCATTTGCAACTGCATGCTCTGTTGGCCGGCATTGCCTCGTTTCATCCGAACTGAAATACCTGTTTGCCTCGTCGACTCTCAACAAAAACACCTTATCCTCCGTCGGGTTTCCCGGGTTCGTATCATATTCTGGATTTCTATCCGCAGGCACTGTTGCAGTGTGAATCATCTGTTTTTCATCCTTGTTAAAAGCTGCGTTTATAAACTCCCCGTTCAGCCATTTGCGAAGCGTACAAGTCTCCCATGTGATATCTTCCCAATCGGTGTTATACGGTCGACAATCCAAACCATATTTGCTGATGATAAGAATTTTGCCATTCTGCACTTCCAGCACAAGCCATTCAATTGCTTCTTTTCCATTTGATGCATCGTTGTCCTGTTCATATGTACCGAATTCGACACAGTCCCCAACCTGGCAGATTTTGAACACAATACTCGGATTTTCAAGTCTCATATTTTGTGCTTTAATAGTGGCATCCTTGTAATTTCCCGCTTCGACAGGTGGAAAAAAGCCCGGACTTACCGCCAGCGTGCCCGGAAAGATTATTTGAAATACACAAGATATCATAAGCCAACCATAAAGATGATCCGCAAAGCAATTGGGAAACAGTTGACCTGCCTCCGGCGTGGCCTTGACGCCGTTGATAGTAAACTATCCCTCGGAAAACCTCTGACCACGCGACAGATGGAACATCTGAATACGATTCGCACATCTGTGAACAGCAGAAGTACATATACGATAACCACCACCCACAGCGTGCCTGATCAGGTCGTCAGTGTGAACCGGCCTTTCGTTCAATTGATTGACGTACAGTACAACGACGAGAAAATATCAAGTATTTAGATTATTCAGACCTTTTTTCCAAGCTCCGGTTAAAATATAGATGCCATACATGCAGACAGACGATACAGGGCCAATCAAAATACCATAAGCTACGCCGTAAAAGCCCAGAAAGTGTGCGGCGAGCAAGGTTGTGGGAATGCGAAAGCCGAACTGTGCGATTAAACCGATTATAACACTGGCTTTTTGATTCCCAGTGCCGCGGATAAATCCAATCAGCGGCCCAACAAGAGAAAAAAATACATACGAAAATGCGGAATGGCGCAAATAGGATATGGCGCTCGCCATTACGGCGGGATTGGAATCGAAGTAACCGACAAAGTAGGGACATAACCCCCACACGATAGGGAACATGACCAGCCCGATGGTGCCGGAAAACAACAAGGCGGCACAGAGGCCCTTTTTGGCGCGGTCGGTTTTATTTGCCCCAACATTCCGCGAGGCGAAGGACGCCATGGCACTGTTCATCGCACCGTCAGCCACGATGGCGATTCCGTCGATGGTTCTTCCAACCCCGTAGGCCGCCGCTTCCACCAGCCCGAAGCTGTTTGCTGTGGAGTTTACAGTAAACATTGCCGCGGCGACCATCACTTCATTGAGCGCAGTTGGGAGTCCGATCCGAAGGATCTGTTTCAACGGCTTTTTATAAAACCGAATGCCGGAAAGAAGAGGCATTCCGCCTTCTCCAGCGGCAGACAGCTGACGGATGCCCAGGCCAAAAGCACAGGCCTGGGCGATCACTGTTCCCAGCGCTGCGCCAAAAGCTCCCCAGCGCAGGATGGCCACGAACACAGTATCCAGAAGGATATTCATCAAACTGGAGATGAGAACATAATCCATCGAAGAGCGGGAGTTTCCCAGCCCGCGCTGTATGGCGCCTACCAGATTATAACCGAACAGAAACGGCGTGCCGCACAGAACGACGAAAAGATAAATGTACGCTTCCCGCCAGGCTTCTGCCGGGGTCTGGGCCACCTGAAGAATCAGAGGAAGCGTCAGGAGTCCAACAAAGGTAACTGCTACGGCGAGAAGAAGATAGAGGGCAACGGCGGTGGTAACGCTTTGTGCCAGCGCCTTCTGCTGCCGGGCACCCTTATAGTGGGCGATCACCACCGAGACGCCGGAGGACAGCCCTCCCAGGACCATAACTGTCAGCTGAATGACAGGCCCGCCTACTGACACGCCGGCCAGATGGTTCGTCCCCATAAAGTGCCCGACAAAAAAAGTGTCAACACTGTGGTAGAGAATCTGCAAAATGCTGGAGATGATCAGAGGCAGGGAAAACAAAATGACCGACGCCGTTATATTCCCCTGTGTGAGGTCTGGAGTCTCATGCTTTTTTGAAATCTTTATCAAATCTCTCGTTCCATTCTGATCTGTTAATAACGTCCGTATTTTTGAATAGCATGCATGACGGCACGGATGGTGGTAAGCTTTGTCCCCTGATTTGTAGAGCCGGCAGCATCAATGCGAAGCCCGCGTCCCAGCGCCTTGGCCATCTCGCAGTCTCGCCTGACCTCCTCAATAACCGCCTCTGTGTCATTGCGCCACAGTGTCATGGGGTTCAGGCAACCATCCACACGGGTATGAGGCATGTGAGGCCGGATCTGATCCAGCAGGACGGTGGGGCCGAAGTTGACACCGTTAAAATCCAATGTGCCGAGAAGGGGAAGAAGATGTCCCATAGCGGAATCAGAGTGTTGATAACGGGGGTCCACTTTGGGGTCGGGGCAGCAGTGCTCAAACACCCGCTTGAGTACGGGATAGGCAAATTCCTCATACAGATCCGCCGAAAGCATGCAGCAGTTATCATCGAAGAAACGGTATCCATAGTGGCTTTCGTTGTTCCTTTCGCCTGCTTCTGCGTCCAGTATATCCGCATACCCAATCAACACGCTGCCGATGGTGTCAAAGAAGCGGTGTGCGAGATCGGGCTCATCGCACATAAGGTAAATGGTATTTTCCACGCCGTAAATGGACATGGCCAGCGTCACCGGCCCTCTTACACGGCGACCGCCGTTCAGGCGGGGATCTGGCCTTATGCCCGTCTGCTCATAAATGCGTTTTACCTCGTCATCCCAGTTGGAAGGAAGGATGAAGGAGCGCAGATCCATGGCATCTACATGGTCGAGCATTTTCTCCAGATCCTGCGGGGTCTTGATATCGCTTTCCAGCCAGACGACACCATCAACAAGCTTATATTCCCCGCCGAACACCTCACCATGGAGGCGCACCTTGGGGAACCGCTGATGGTTCAGCGGATAGTCCTCATTCATGATACGACGGCCAAGGATCTTTTCCGCTTTATCGTTGTATCTTCTGACATAATCCCGCATCACCATGGGATCTGTATATCCCCAGGGATCACCCTCTACCCCCAATTCGGCAAATACGAGCTCTGTGCCCATATTCAGACCAAATGGGACCTGAGGCGCATCTGGATTAAAGCAGTTGTCTTTGAGTCCAAGCTCATTATCCTTCCAGAATTGCTCCAAATCAACATCATACAGCTTTTCTTCCATGGGTATCCCTCCAGTTACTTACAAAGGTGGCAGGCAACGAAATGCCCGCTCTCAATTTCCCTCAGTTGGGGACGGCTGCATTGACATTCTTTTGTGGCGTATGGACAGCGCTCATGAAAAAAGCACCCGCTGGGCAGATTGATGGGGCTGGGGATCTCGCCCACGGACTCCATAGGTTCCACCAGCGGTTCCTCTCCGACGGTTGGCACAGCAGAGAAAAGCAGGCGGGTATAAGGGTGAACAGGATTGTTGAACAGTGTGTTTTTGTCCCCCATCTCCATAATGGCGCCCAGATACATAACAGCCAGCCGGTCGCAGATATATTTTACAACAGAGAGGTCATGCGCGATGAACAGATAGGAAAAGCCGAATTCGTCCTTCAGATCCATCATCAGGTTCAATATCTGTGCTTGGATAGAGACGTCCAACGCCGAAACAGGCTCGTCGGCAATAATAAATTCCGGCTCCACAGCAAGTGCCCGGGCGATACCGATGCGCTGCCGCTGCCCGCCGCTGAATTGATGGGGGTAACGGTTGGCCTGCTCCGGGCGAAGGCCCACGCGCTCCAGCAGGGCGAGGCATCTTTCCTCGGCTTCCTTTCGGCTGGCAGCTATTTTGTGGAACAGCATCGGCTCCATGATGATATCCTTGACCTGCTGGCGGGGGTCAAGTGAGGACTGCGGGTCCTGAAAGATCATCTGGACACTCTTCCGATATGGCTCCAGCTGCCTGTTTTTTAGTCTGCTGATATCCTGGTCCTTGTAGATGATCTGGCCGGAAACACAGTCCAGAAGGCGGATGATGCTTTTAGCAGTGGTCGATTTTCCACAGCCGCTTTCACCAACCAGTCCGAAAGTCTCGCCCTTGCGAATGGTGAAGCTCACATCATTGACAGCGTGTACGGCTTTTTTCTCCCGGATTAGCCTTCCGTCCTTCAATTTAATGGAATCCAGGAAGCCTGAGTGGCTCTTGAATTCCTGCACGAGATTTTTGACTACGAGCAAATCTTCCACTTACGCATCCCTCCCCGGCATTGATGATTCATCGTCGCGCAAAGCGTGGATGCAGGCGACATAGTGCCCGCCTCCCAGATCGTGTTTTTCGGGAAAAGTCCGATGGCATTCGGGGGTGCAATATTTGCACCGCGGAGCGAAGAGGCAGCCGCTGGGCAGATCGAACATACTGGGGACCATGCCCGGAATATAATCCAGTCTCGCCTGCTGAACGCGAAGCTTGGGCACAGAATCCTGCAGCCCCTTGGTGTAAGGGTGGGCGGGATGATGAATCACCTGATCTACAGTGCCTTCCTCCACGATCTTTCCGCAGTACATGACGATGATCCTGTCCACAGTTTCCGATACCACGGCCAGGTCATGTGTGATCAGGATCAGAGAACTGCCCTGTTCACGCACCAGCTGTTTCATCAGACGCAGGATCTGGGCCTGAATCGTCACATCCAGAGCGGTGGTGGGTTCATCGGCAATCACGAGCTTCGGGTTCGCCGCCAGTGCAATGGCGATAATGACACGCTGGCGCATACCGCCGCTGAACTGGTGCGGATACGCCTTCAAACGCTCCTCGGCGTTGGGTACGCCGACCATTTTCAGAAGCTCCACACAGCGGGCGTGCCGCGCCTCCTTGCTCATCTGTTTATCGTGCAGCAGCAATACCTCTTCGAGCTGCTTTCCGATGGTATACAGGGGATTTAAGGACGTCATGGGATCCTGGAAAATCATGGATATATCCTTGCCCCGTATCTTCATCATGTCCTGCTCGGACAGAGCTGTCAGATCTTTCCCATCAAAGATGATCTTGTCTGCTTTGACCTCTCCTGGTTCATCCACCAAGCCGATAATGGAAAACGAGGTCACAGATTTTCCGCTTCCCGATTCCCCCACAACGCCCAGAATCTCCCCCTGGTTCAGAGAAAAAGAAACGCCGTCTACAGCCTTTACAGTTCCCTTGAACATATGAAAGTGTGTGGACAGATTCTCTATCTGAAGCAGAGGCTCTCGCATTTCATTCATTTACATCGCCCCTCCTTATTTCAGCCTGGGATTGAGCTCATCCCGCAAAAAGTCACCCAGCAGATTGATCCCAAACACCAACAGCATGATGTACAGGCCGGGCAGCACGGAGGCCCACCAAAGGCCGCTGAACAACACATCAAAGCCGTTTTTCACCAGCAGGCCGAGAGAGGGCTGCGTAACAGGGACGCCTACGCCGAGAAAGCTGAGAGTTGCCTCCGTCAAAATAAAGTTGCCCGTTTGAATCGTTGCCAGAACGACCACCGATGTGATCACATTGGGCATGACATGCCGCAGAACGATTAGAAATTTGGGCAGTCCAATCGTCTTGCAGGCAGATATGTAATCCATTTTCTTTACAGACAGTGTGACGCCGCGCACGGTTCTGGCATAGGTGACCCAGCCACACAGCACCAGAGCGATGAGCAGCTTGTCTACGCCCTGCCCCATAATGGCCAAAACGACCAATGCGATAAACATTGAGGGAAAGGACAGCTGCACGTCTGCGATGCGCATGATCAGATTCCCAAGGAATCCGTCCGAATAACCGGAGATCAGCCCCAGCGTGGTTCCCAGAATACAGGAAAGGAGCATGCCCACTACACCGATGACAAGTGAGCTGGCGCTGCCGTAAATGATGGAAGACAAAATGCAACGGCCCTGTACATCTGTCCCCAGGGGAAACTGAGCACTGCCCCCCTCCATCCACATAGGCGGAAGATATCCATTGGCGATATCCAGCTGTGTCAGGTCATAGGGGTTCTGCGGCGCAAGCCCTCTACCGAATACAGCGATCAGGATAGCCAGCAAAATGATGATGGAGCCAATGATTGCAGATGCATTCCTGCGGTAATGATAAAAGAACTCCGATTCCATGAGCTTGTGAAAACGGCTCTTTTTTTCTGTATTGTTGACCTTTTCCATTGTATCACCTCAATTCGATCCTGGGATCAACCAGCATATAAATGATATCAACGACGAAATTGATGACCACGAACATGGCCGAAACCAGAATCAAATAAGCCACAATGATTGGTCGGTCGTTTCTCAGAATAGAGTCGATCAATAGCTTGCCCACACCCGGCCAGGCAAAAATCGTTTCCGTTACAGTGGTAAATGCAAACATATGGCCGATGTTGAGGCCAAACACTGTGACAACGGGGACCAGCGCGTTCTTCAAGGCGTGATGGAACAAAACGTTTCGACGGCTCACGCCTTTGGCGCGGGCGAATTTCACATAGTCCTGCTTCATATTTTCCTGGATGCCGGCACGCGTTACACGCAGGATTGTTGCGCTATAGCCCAAGGCAAGCGTAAGAACAGGCATTATCAGATTTTTCCATCCTCCGGGTGTGAGAAAGCTGAATCCTCCCGGCCCGGCCGCGGCACGACCGGAGGCGGGCAATATCTGAAGGGAGACGGAGAACACATAAATAAGCATCATGCCCATCCAGAATGAGGGCAGAGAAATGCCAAAGATGGAACCGGCCATGATCCCCTTGCTCAGTTTGGTCTGCGGGTTGGCGCCGGCAATCACGCCGAGCGGGATGGCAATCACCAAAGTGAGGATGGCTGTGAACAGGACGATCTCCGCGGTGGCGGGTACCCGCTGAAAAATCAAGTCGAGAACAGGGGTTTTGTACACATAAGATGTGCCGAAGTCCCCTTTCAAGATTCCGCTCACGAATCTTCCGAACTGGACCAAGATGGGGTCATTGAGCCCAAGCTGTTCCCGGACAGCCTGGATATCCGCCTCCGTTGCCGTTTGTATATCTACGATTGCCTCGATGGGGTCGCTCAGGAAGTTGGTCATAAAAAACACCAGAACCGTCACGACAGCCAGCACCACAAGCATCTGGAACAGGCGTTTGATGGCATATTTGAGCAATGCTTTTCACCTCTTTGTTGCGCTTCTAGAAAATATGGGCGGGAACCTTTCCCGCCCATACTTGAATATTATAGCAAACTGCTGGACTTTATTTGAAGCTGATTTCCCAGGCAAGGAGATATCTGTCATATCGGGGTGTATACTCAATGGAATCGCGCACGCCGAAGATGTTCTCGTTGAAGAACAAGGGGATATTGGCAACATCATCCAGAACCATCCGGTCGATCTCCTTTACCATTTCTCCACGCTTGGCTGTATCCATTTCCTGCATGGCTTCCATGATCTTCGCGCTGACATCGGGGTTGTCATACATACCGTAGTTGCCGCCGCCGGTGCCCGCCTCTTTGTCCCATTTCATATACTGGCGCTCCTGCATCGAGATGCCGTCGCCGGTGTACATGGCCCATCCTACCAGGCTCAGGCCGCTGTTGCCGGCACCTTGGGCGATATATGAGCCGAAGCCGGTGGACATCACGTTCAGATTCACCTTAATACCGATCTTCTCCCAGTATGAAGCCAGCGCCTGGGCCAGAGCATCGGAATTGGCGAAGCCCACGCTGCTTGCGTCGAGGGTGACCTCAAAGCCATCGGGATAACCCGCCTCGGCCAGCAAAGCCTTGGCAGCCTCCGGGTCATAGGGATGTCTCTCAAGAGCTGCGTCATAACCATTGAAGCCCTCGGCTGTCATGCTGGTCGTCGGATAAACATGGCCGTTATAAATATTTTTAACGATCGAGTCCAAATCGATCGCCATGTAGAACGCCTTGCGCACACGCACGTCCAGGAAGGGGTTCACATCCAGATTGACAGCAGGGTTCTTCTCCGTCTGAACCATCTCTACAGCAACGCATTCCATGCTGCGGGCAGCCTCAACGCGAACGCCGTCTGTGTTGTTGATACGGTCCACGTCCTGCACTGCAAGCATAGCGGCGACATCCAGCTCTCCGCTGAGCAAAGCAGCAGTACGGGTGGCCACATTGGTGATGGGACGGAAACGAACGTTCTTCACCTCAGGCTGCTCACCCCAGTAGTTTTCGTTTACAGTAAAGTCGATGTGATCCTCGGGAACCCATTCCACAAATTTATAGCGCCCGGTGCCGTTGATATTAGCTGCGATTTCCTGGGGCGTCTTTCCCTCAACGTCTTCCTTGTTGGTGATAACCACAAACATCAGATCGTCCAGAAGAAGGGGATAAGGAATCTTCGTCTTTACAACAAACGTGTAATCGTCGACAGCCTCGTAGGAATCAACGTAAGCGAGCTTTTCCACAAACAGGCTCTCACCTGCGATGCTGGCCTTATCATAAGACGCAACAACGTCCTCGGCGGTGAAATCGCTTCCATCGTGGAATTTCACGCCCTCGCGGAGATGGAATGTCCAGGTCAGATTGTCATCTGCCATTTCCCAGCTCTCGGCCAGGAGGGGAATAAACTCCATTTCGGCATTTTTGCTGATCAGAGCCTCATAGGGGTGCCACAGAACCTGGTTGTTCGTATAAGAGCCTTTTTCATAGGCATAAAGGCTGGATACGTCCTGTGCCATGGCCACTACTACATCACGGCTGCCCTCCTCAGCGGGAGCGGATTCGCTGTTTGCTTCGGAAGCGCTGCCTGAAGCAGTGCTCTGGCTGGCGCCCCCGCTGCCGGCGCCGGTTCCGCAGCCGGTACCAAAGATCATTGCGAGAACCAACACAAGAGCCAAAATGCGTGATCTTGCTGATTTCATTGATTTTCCTCCTTAAGAATATTGCTCAGTTTTCACTATCCCGTCCCTACGGGACGTTGGATTCCTTCAAAGCGTTTACTGCTCGCTCTGCTCGGTGTATACACGGCGCTCATACCAGATATAATAGGTGAGCTTGCCCGCGTCTGAAACCAGCGAGTGGTCGTCGCCGGGCGTCACATAACTGAAATCACCGTCCGCCTGCTCCACCGTCTCGTCGTTGACCGTCAGATGGAAATCCGCCCCCGGCAGCGCATAGTTCCACTGCGCCACAGACGGATGTCCCTTTTCTATGGTCCCCTCGCCTTCCGCGCGGACGATCCCCATCAACACGCCGCCCAGATACTTCGGGTCTAAAACAGACCAACTGCGTGTGTTCGGGCCTTTGCAGTCCTGCACATACTCCTTGCACTCCGACATCCGCGTGAACCACGGCAAACGCAGGTGCCATTTCGGCCAGTTCTCCCGCTCGCACTCCTCCATCTCCGAAACAAGGCACAGAAATTCCATGTCCTCCACGGCGGTGATGGAAAAGTCGCTGTTGTCAAAATCCGGCGCGAAAAACGAGAGCTCCGTGATATCGCGCGACCACTCCGGTGTGGTCACATATCCGTTGCCGCGTGTGAAGCAGTACATTACAACCTTATCTGCATACTTCTTCGGGCTCACCGTGTGCCCCTTCTTCAAAAAGCATTTGTAGTTCGTCATCCCGGGGTATGTATCCGGCAGTATCTCGCTCTGCGCAAACCCGTTCTCATATTCCTGCGGGATATCCTTGCTTTTTATGATTCGAATCGACATTTTTTTATCCTCCTCCATATTTGATTTCTATTAAAATATATCATGTGGCCAAGCACAAAAAAAGTGAATATTTTTGCTATAAATTATCTTTAATTTGAATATTTTTGTTCTGCCTAAAGTATAATGCTTAAATGTTATCCATTTTTGAAGAAAAAAAAGTAGGAATATCTGTTTTTCGCATGTAAAAACGCCTAAGAAACATTGAATATGTAAATATTTATTTTCGAAATTCAGCATAATATGTACGGTATCAATATTCCCTGCAAAAGACGTTGCCTGTAAATCCGCTCTCTCCATTTCGGATATCCGGTAAATTCGGTTGAATAAAATGCTGCAGGGCACGCCATTAGGCGTGCCCTGCTTTTTCACCAAAGGCGCATTCCGGCCAATCCAATTCAGACAGGTATTGCTTCAGTTCTTTTTCGATAAGATCGATATATTTTATTCGTTCCGGACGCAGAAAGCGGGATTTAAGAATATAGCAGATACGCTTGGGTGGCGGCAGAAGCAATTCATGTGTCTCCAGACCATGGCGATTCTGCAAAAAGACCCCAATTGAAATTGGAACAATGGCCCAGGTTCCCCCCTTAAAGAAATAATGGACAAGCGAGGGATCGTTGATGGAGAGGTAGCTTTCCGCATTCGGTGTGAACCACTGTTCGTGCCAGAACTGGATATCGCGTGCGTCCCAGTGTATAGAAATCTCATTTGCGGGATCCAGTTCGTTGGGATGGATCACTCTGGAGGGATATTGCCCCGGGCAACATACGAAAACCATCCTCTCACTGAAAAGCTCCTTTGTATCTATCGTTTTGTTTCGGATGTGTTCCACTGTAAGAGCGAGATCGATGAATCCGTTTGCTACATTTGTATAAAGGATCTCGTTTCCATAACTTTTGATGTCCAGCCTGAAAGGGAAATCCCCATTCAAAAGCCTGTTATAAAATCCATACAGAACACAGCGGTTCAGACTTGTGACAGCTCCGATTGTTACCACAGGGGCAAAATTCATCTTAGAAAAATTTTTGGTATCCTTGCTGAGCTCGATCCACCGGCGTGCGAACGGCAAAAGAGCCTCGCCCTTCGCAGTAAGAACACATTCCCGCTGGCCCTGTGCCCGTTCAAACAGAAGACAGCCAATTTCATTCTCCAGCATTTTTAACCGATGGCTAACGGTGGATTGAGAAAGAAACAGTTTCTCAGCTGCACGGGATACACTTTTGCACTCGACCACAGCCAAAAAGACTTCAAAATAGCTTTGATTCATCTCAAAATCCTCCTGTAGAATTGAACATAAAACAGGAAAAGGCAGTATATATTACATGATATTTTGTTTATTCATATGATTGCCCAGTTTACATGCCTTATTTCTATATAGTATAGCAAGTATTTCATATTTGTTCAATTATTTCTGAATTTTTCGACTTTTTTATGGGACTTGCTACTTTTTATATCGTATTAATAAAAGCACTATAAAAAATGGCGAGCTATTTTGCCAATCATTCCATTGAGTAATCAAACAGAAGGCTCAAATTCAACCGCTATTTTTTGTAGGTTTTGGCATTTTTATGTTAGTACGCGCCCTACATAAGACTGTAAAGAGGCTGTGAAGATGTGTCTTATTTCCAACGAGCAAAATTCCACAACCAACAGAATTACAGAAGTGATCATTCCTTCGTCCGCGTCATAGAAATACGAGTCCTGCCCATGCCCTTGTCGCACTATTGGATGTAATGACCGTTTTCGCTTCGTCCGTTTCAATATATAAACTACGGCAGGGCACCGCAAAGATGCCCTGCCGCAATTTTTATCTGCTTTTGTTTTCTTTCCATTCCTGAAATGCCCGTTGTCCTTCTTCCGTTTCGTAAAACGCCTGGATTTTCGGAAGTAGGAACCTTGCAAACTGCTCCAGATCCTCCACCGGCACGCCCTGACGTGCTGTATTTTCTTTCCGCCTGTTACTCTCCCGTTCCGCCATGTATCTGCTTTTCTTTAACCCATCCGGTCTCCTTTCCGCCGGGCCGTCCCCAGCGCCTGCTCATTCCATCTGCTCACAACTGTATTTCCCAATCCCGGCTCCGCTGCTGCGCCCGGCTCTGTCGTGTCACCGATTGCTCCCGGCGGTGCTCCCGCAGAACCCCCGAAAGAAATTCGTTGACACGCCGCGGCGCGATTTTTACCGCCTCCCGGTAAGAGCGCGTATCCATCCAAAGCTGATGCAGACGATCCTCCGTATCTTCCGCCTCACGGCGCAGCCGCCACAGCATCGTGCCGCTATTCTGCAGCTCCTGCGCCAGATGGCGGTTTTCCACCTGCAATCCTGCCGCCGATTCCGCCAGCTTCAGCAGCCTCGCATAATCATCCTCGGGCAGCTCGATCCGTTTTGTCAAAGCCTTCCGCCTGCTGCGCCCGTGCATCTGCCGCACATCGCCTACGTCGGCCTGTACAGCCCGTAAGTCGCCTGCTGCGGCTGTAACCTCGCCGCGCAATTCATCCCGCTGTTTTCGGGCCTCTTCCGCCTGTGTACCCAGGTCTCCGATTTCCTGCCGAAGTTCCTGCACAGCCTGCCTGTCCTGTTTGACCTTGTATTCCAGCACATCCAGATGCTCCGCCGTACTTCCCTCGATACCGCGTTCAAAATCCGTGAAACCCGCCGCTTTCATGTGTTCGTAAAAAGCGGTTTGCAGCAGGCTGTAAGAACTGATAAGCCTCGGCCTGCCGTCTTTTTTCAGCACTGGCCTGCCAGTTTCATCTGTCGCCGGGACCATCGGCCACTTTTTACTATGGCTTACCTGCATGACCGTTTCCCGAACGGTCCCACGCAGTGTGGGGTCCCTGCAGCGCTTTGACCACCGGATCTCCTTTTCCACCACCGGAAGATAAATAACATGCATATGGTAATGGAACACATCTTTTCCCAGCCTGTCACTGGCTTCCCGGTTCCTCTCGTCCGCGTGCATCACCGCCGATATCACATATTGTTCTCCGCCTGCGATCTGTTTGGCCAGTTCATACGCTTCGGCATAGAACTTTTTTGCATACTCATATCCGCCGTGCCGCTCGAAATATTCGGTATTTACATCAAATACCATTTCATCGAATACATAGGCGTCCGGCTTTAAGCCACGGGTGCTTACGGCTCCCTCCGCAACCATCCTGTCGAATTGCTGTGCATATGTTGGTGCACCGCATGTTTTGAAAACAACATTTTGGCCGCTGTACTCCAGTAAAACATCCGGATTCGAGTACGCTTCATTTTTTCGCTCGTTATGCCTTTCCCGTACCCCGATTGCGTTTTTGCGGTAACGCTCATTGCGCACCACCGTCCTGCTCGTTTTCCTTATCGGCTCCTCCTTTCTCCTTGTACCGGCCTGTGCATCCGCCGTCCTGCGGGGCGCGCAGACGCTTTTGAAAGCGTCTGACCCACTAGGACACTTTCCGGCCAGGGCCGGCAAAGTGTCCGTGGGCCCGCTGCGGCGGGAGGGAAGTGGCGGCGGCTGTGCTGCTCTGTTTGGCCTTTGTTCTGCCGCCGCCCATCTCCACGCTGTCCTGCCGTTGACGCCCGTGGCGGAACGGTTTCGCTCTGAAACATTCCGCCGCTTTCCGTGTCTGTGATATATGTAAGCATACATCCCGACACATTAAGCGTATCACTGCTTGTTTTCAATGACAAGATGTGTTACTATGATTTCGTGTAGGATAAAAGAACACGCTTTGTGAGCTGCTGTGAAACACAGGCAAATTCACACAGGATAGGATGGGGAACAGGATGCGCGGTAAAACCTATGTCTATTTTAACGGCAAGACCGAATACATCGGTACAGGCGGAGAAGAACAAACCGCCTATCCGCTGGGTGCGCTCGTTTTCGGGACACTCGACGTTGATTGGGAACCGTATCTGGAACAGGCGCGCGCGCTGCGCCGCGCCTATACAGGCGTGGATTTCGGCGAAACCTGCACGATGCCGCAGCGGCTTTCCGAGCCGGAGACCTGTGTGTATTATCAGGTCGCGGAGTTCTATCACAATATGTCCCTGAGTGTCAAGACCGTTTCTCCGGCATTCTTTGACCTGCTGGAGGGATACTGCCTGGCAGTATGGCGTGCCTACGACCAGGAAAGTGAGCCGTATCTTGAGGCCCTGGCCTCCGGCGTGAACGATACAGGCTTGTCCCGATCCGAGGTACACCAGAGGCTCATCCACCTGGGAAATCAGGCGATCACCGGAAACATTATGGAAGGTTACTGCCGGAGCTTTCCGGCATATACCGAGCAGATGAAGTATTACATCGAATGGGAGACCGAGGACCGTTCTCTGTGTGAAACGGCACTGCTGGTGCTGGATTATTTTATCAACTTTCTGAAGAAGATCAGCGCCTTCCAAAAGGATCTGCGGGCCCTTATCGGTGTAACACTTTGCGGTAAGGACGGCCAGCCGCTTTCTGCTCCGTCCGCACGGCTGTTAAAGCTGGCGGAGAATGATGGAGAGCTCTATGGCAGATGCAGCAGAATGCTGGATGATGTACACATCAAGCTGCAGCAGTACATACCGGAGGGCATAAAGAAGGGCGGCATTGCTGCCGCCACATTTTACGCAAGTGATAACCTGCCTGCGCTTGTATTTCTGGAATTTCAGCAGATGTGCGCGCTTGATCTGCGTGTCGCACGCTGTGAAAACTGCGGCAGGCTGTTCCTGCCATTTTCGAGCCGCACCAAATACTGCGACCGCGTGTGCGATGAAGACATTGGAGCATCCTGCAAGGAGGTCGCGGCACGGGAGAAATACGCCGCACAGGTGAAAGCGGACAAGGCGCGGCAGCTCTATCAGCAGCTGCGGAACAAATACCAGATGCGCTGCGCCCGCGCACAGGGGAACGCCAAAATGCGCGAGGACTACAACAAATGGCGTGATACCGCGCAGAAGGCAATGGTCAAATACCAGGTAGGGGAGATGTCTTTCGAACAGTTTGCGGAATGCATTCAAATTCCATAGAAAGCAAACAGGCCGCGCAGAAGATATCTCTCCTGTGTGGCCTGCTTGCTCTACTTTAAAATCGTGTCCAGACAAAAAACAAACCCGAACCCGCTCTCATACAAGAGCAAGTTCGAGTTTGCTGGTAATGGTGCACCAACAGGGACTCGAACCCGGGACCCGCTGATTAAGAGTCAGCTGCTCTAACTACAGTAACATATTATATTTACAATATCTTTTGATATGTAATCAAAGCATTACTTCTTTCAAATTTCATTAAGTAGAATTTTAAACCTTGAGAATGTTTATTAATCCACTGCACCGTGAATTTCGTATCTTCATTTACTTTAGGAGCTAACCAAATAATCACATTAGCATCATTTTGTGCAATGTCATCAAAAATTTCGCTTAAACGTTCACTTTTCGCTTCTCCTAACTGAGTGTAAATCATTACTTTTTTTTCCTCTTCGCTGCTGACAACTATATATTGATCGCCTTTGCCTACAATTGCTTTTAAATTAATATCTACTTCTTTTCCTATTTTTTTCAACTCACACATATTCTCTGTTTCAAAGCAAACCTTATTAAACTCTGATGCGCCCAAGGGGAAATCTCTCCTTAAATCGCCAAAATACGAAATTTCTCCAAATTCATTCTCCATATTGGGAAAAAAGAACGATTTAATCGTTTTCATGTTTTCTGTATTGCTTAAATTTCTTATTTGTCTATCTTCAATTTTCTTCAAAAGCTTCTCCATAATTTTCTTTTTTGCATCTGCCGGAATTTGAATTCTATATATGTCTCCCGGATACTCTTGTCCTCTGCCATATTTATCACTAAGGTTTGTTGTTTGCTTGTCACAAGGTAATTTCTCAATTTTTTGTCCAAATATAGCAAAGACACCTTTTTGTCGACGTAAGCGCTCATTTGAAATGGTCGGAATTACAAAATAGTGCTGCTCGATAATACTGCGCAATTTATCATCCGAATAATTCACGCCAAGATACTCTCGCAATTTTTGGTAAAAATCAACTTCAAGTCGATACGGTTGCTGAGCAAGAAAGGATAGAGCTTTTACTCCTATATTTTCTTGAGATGTATATGTAGTATAGTAAAAAATGACCTCACCATTGTGAGTACTTCCCCTAAAACAATCACAACAAGCAAAATACAATGCTACTTCTGGAGATATCGTAAAATCTAAAATTCGTGTCGCCGCACCGTAATGTTGCAACTTTGCAAGCATATCAAAATCTGATTTTAGATGAGAAAACTCACACGAAAATCCCCTTCTACAGAGTTTAACAATTTCATCCTCTCTCTTAAGCATATTATCCTCTCGCCCCAATATATTACGAAATACAGTGGGTTGACATACATACTCTTCGTTAGAATGGCCTCGATAAAATGCCATCATATCAAAGCTATGATTACACCTGTTACTGTTTTGCTCAAACTCTTTTATACAGCTAGAAAACTCATCAAAAGTCTTTACCGTTCTCTTTTTTATTTCCACTCTCATTACCTCCTAAAGACTCACTGAACTCACACTTCGAAGTATTTTCAACACTATAATGATAGTTTTAGATTTTCTCATAAAACAAACAAAATTATTGCCAACTTTATGTGAACAGTCTCTCCACCGAGGCTTTCACTACACTCTCAACAGCAACTTTAAAAAGTTCATGTATAGCCTTTTCAATCTGCCTATTGCTGTTTCCTTGCCAGGAAGCACTCTTTGGTGTATCGTCAAAGTAAGTTATTCCATCTTCTATCCGACGTCTTATTACCCCCAACGTCTCAAGCTCATCAAGCATTGCTTCAAATTCTCCTGGTGACATAAAATATGTTTTTGCAGAAATATGCTGTCTCTTGAGACAGGCCTTGACAATACTTGCGCGAATGGTGTTTGCCTTTGCCCCGGGTTTAATTCTGGCAATGTACGGCCTTCTCGCTGATGGCGGAATATACCATTCGCCTTTCTCTTTATCTAAGTACGCACCTGGAATCAGCTGTTGGTCAAGCCAACGATCGACATATTTGATTTTTGTAATTCCTGTTTTTCTCATAAACTCTCTTTTTGTCATACATAGGCACCTTTCTCTAAGACAATCTTCCATCCGTATAAATTTAAATTCGCCAAGACACAAGTTAGTGATACTTAAGATTATTATATACCGACCACATTTTTTAGTAAACTAACCCCTCTACATAAAGACGAAGTTCTAACTAGGATTTCTACATGCATGGTACGTCTTAATATTTTTTCGAGAAGATGCCCTAAATATTTTGCTTGCGCACATTTAGAAAGTTTCCAACATTGCCAAGGCTCTATGTGTGCAGAACAAGCAAAAGCACATGTATATCATGCGTTTCCGCCCGCCTTATGTATCGTTTACCTCTTTGCAGCTTCGTATCAAAATTATTTTTAGCAGCTCTAAAATTGAAAAAGTAAGGACTTCTCGTCCTACTCCAATTCAATTAAATTGCATAAATACGATTGCAAGTTTTATACATTATTCCAAATGCGAATATTCATTTAATGATGCTATCTGTCTTGTTTGTATCCTTGTTTGGTTACTTTGGTGGTTTTAAAACAGACTCTAGTCCAGGTGCCGAAAAAAACGGCTCATTTTTTCATTCCGTTCTTTGCAAGCTTATTTGCATCTTTAATCGTATCCATATATGCCTGTTCCACTGGCGATAGTGTGAGTTCTTGATATTTTTTATACTCTTCTTTGGCCTTTTTCATTGCTTTATCATGACTGATTGTGCCAAAACCAGTTAATAATTTTCTACTATTAGATGAGAGAATTGCGTCTAACTGCTCTACATAATCGTTCATATACATTGGCTTATGCTCAATTGCATTAATCTCTGCCAAATCAAAATAACCAGACACAAGATTATTCAACACTTTAAGTTCACTCTCATTTAAATAATTCTTCGCAATTCCAATGTCTTTAAGTGCAGGCAGCTCACCTCTAAACGATGTCAATCCCATAAAAGGTTTTTCTGCATCCGCGCGTTCATATATTATCTCAGCTGCAGTGTGCCCATGAGCTGCATAATGCAATTTATTTTGTACAATTTTGAAAAACAAAATAGACTGTTCACTGCGTGGATCATAATCCACACTTGTTGCATACAAATCTAAAACTTGACGATATAGCACTTTTTCCGATGAACGAATATCTCTAATCCGATCAAGTAACTCTTTCCAGTAGTTACCGCCGCCATTTCCCTTTAATCGTTCATCGTCTATAGTAAACCCTTTTATCATATATTCCTTTAAACGCTCAGTAGCCCAACGTCTAAATTTTGTGGCAATAGAAGATTTTATTCTATACCCTAGTGAAATTATCATGTCCAAATTGTAATAGGTAGTATTATATTTTTTTCCATCCGAAGCAGTTGTTCGGAATTTCCGAACAACTGCTTCTTCATCAAGTTCTCCCTCTTCAAAAATATGCTTAATATGTTCACTGACATTTGATTTACTGGATTGATACAGTTCCACAAGCTGCTGTTGCGTAAGCCAGACGGTCTCATCTTGCATTTTAACCTCTATATCTGTCAACCCATTTTCCGTCTGATATATTAGAATTTCTCCAAGTTTCTCTTCCATTGTAATCTCCTTATGCACAACATATAAACAAATTTTTTAATCCACCAAACATAGTTACTACCAATCACATTATACGGCAGCCATATTTTTTTGACAACCCAAATGTCACATTGCCTCAAATCCAAATCATTATGCGAACAGAACAAGCAAAAGCACATGCAAGCCATGCGCTTTCGCCTGCCTGTGTATCGTTTACCACTTAATATCGTCTTTCTATGCTACTGTTCTGTTGCCAGTCTGCGTATTCTCCGAGAGGTTCAAAAATTGTTTGTAGCTCATGGCAATCTCCACCTTGACCTCATACCCTCTGCCAATCTCAATGCGGCTGAACAACTGGCTCAGTATGACTCTCCGGCGTTCCAGCGCAACTGATTCATACTCATCTGCCCAGCCCTTGAATTCCTTGTAAAAATCCTCGATCTGCGCCGCGGTATCTTTTTGATTCTGCTTGTCCATACGTGCTTTTTCGATTTCTTTTTCGTATACTGCAACGGCCTCCTCTGCCCGGCTGATCATGCGTGCGAGTGTGACCTCTGACAGTTTGCTCTTGCCCTCAATGCACTTTATGATCTGCGCTTCATACAATTCCAGCTCCTTTTTGGCTGACTGCAGTTTTGCGTCCAGTTCACGCAGCAGATTTTCTTTGTTCTGGATATTTTTCTTCAGCTGTGCCTCTATCGTAGGGTCTTTCGGCATGCGGGATATCATGGCAAAAATGTCTTTGGCGATTCCCTCCACGATTTCATCTACGATTTCAGCCTTGTAGAGCTGCTGGCCGTCACAGGGGCGTACTTTCAAGCCCTTTGCATAGCAATTGTATTTGGGCGCCATCACTTCTTTTACCGTTCCATCCGCCAGCCTGTACCTGTCTTTGTGCCAGAAGCCGGACAGCCGTGTACCGCAATGTGCGCAGTATAGATTTCCCGCCAAAAGCGTCTTATTGTATGAGCTTTGTGCGACACTTCGGCGCTGCTCATTTTCTTTTTTGCGCTGCTCCACGATTGCCATCGCGTCTTCGTATATGGACTCCTCTACGATTTGCAGCTCGGGGATAAATCCTGATGTGTTTTCCTTTGCAATCATATAGCCTGTATATCCCCGGTGGCGCAGCATCCGCAGGACATGATTGGTCTGAAACCGTGCGCCGCCGTGCGTTACGATATTGCGTTCATTCAGCATCTTGGCGATCCCATGTGCGCTGTATCCTTCCCGTGCTACCTTAAAAAATATTTCCCGGACAATTTCGCCCTCGCGCGGGTCTATCTCCAGATCCTTTACCGGGCGGCCTTTTTTGTTCATTCTGCCCTTATAGACCGCACGGTAGCCGAACGGGACCGTACCGCCCATGTAGTGTCCATCCTCTACAATTTGTTTCATCCTAGTTTTGATGCGGACGGAAGTTTTCTGCGATTCACTGGACGCCTGCCAGAATCGGATGTAGTTGAGCAGATCGTCCACATTACTGTCAAACCGCTGCTCACCCTCCACCGTGCTCCACACAGATATCCCCTGTTCTACAAACCATTTCAGTACAAACGGCGTTTCGTTATCCTTTCGGCCCAAACGGTCGAACATGAAGACCAGCAGGATATCAAACTCCTGTTTTTCCGCTTCCCGCTTGATTTCCTGCAGTTCGTCTCGATCTGCCGCGGCGACCTTAAAGCCTGAGACACCCAATTCCGCATGTTCCTTTATGATTGTCCAGCCTTTTGACTCAGCGAACTCATGACATGCTTTTTTCTGCATTGGGATATCATTCTCAGCCTTATCCACCTGCCCTTTTGTGGAAACCCGGTACAGGCAGCAGACGCGCGTTTTCGTTTCTTTTGCTTTTGTCAAATTCATTTTCTTCTAACTCCTCGCATATCGTTTGTACGATACACATTGGCCAATCTTTAATTGTCAAGGTCCGGCCTCTGGCGGTTGGTCACCAGTGTCCGAAGCGTTCGGCCGCTTTGGCACCCTTATATTACTATATATATAGGGAAAACCCTATCACCAAAACGGAGAAAGATCGTCCAGTTTTTCTATCAAACCAGTGCAACAGCATCAGTTCACTGATGCGCATCGGCGTTCCGCATAAGCTCCCATAATCAGCGACAGAACTTTTTCCTCGGTTTCCGGCCGGTCCACCGCTGAAAACTGGATGACCGCTTTGTACTTGCCATACTGCTTCGTAAGCATACATTGGCTCATTGCAAATGTATTTTCCTGTTGTTCCATATCGGTTCCCCTCTGTTATAAGCTAAAACCGCTGCACAGAAAATCAATCCGTACAACGGTTTTGTTGATAGATGTATCATTCAGCCATATAAATTTGTTACTCCATTATCATCCCGCAAGTCTTTTTATTCGCGGCGGTGTTCATAGATATAAAAACGGACATTAAACCATACAAAAATTCAACAAGTAGAATTTTGTTGCAACCGCTGCGCGATGTCATGGTATAATGGATGATGCCATAGTCCTTACATTATTATATATAGGAGTATTCTGTCCCGTGAAAGAGAATATTGAAATCCTGGCCACCAGCTTTGAGCGGATTCGGCCATACCGTATGAACGAAGCAAGCGAAAATGGCGAGGTTTCCGCCGCCATCGAATCTATGGGTAAGCACGGCTCGATCAACAGCTATTTTTATGTAAAGCTGTCCGCGCAGCTTCTTGCACAACTCCCGGCATTTAACACTATGAAGTTTTTGCTTTCGGATGGCGGCTCCTGGAATCTCATTTTTTACACTGGCACTGACAAATACACGTATCCTTTCCCAGCAGAAGAAATGGAAAAGCTATGCACAGCTCATGGCATCATCATCCATCATTGACATTTAACTGGGCGGGCGAATTAATTGCCGCCCGCCCGGTTATCTTCACTGCGTGCGCCCACAACGATGCATGCGTATGCCAGCAGTGCAAAAACAATTCCAACAACAATTACTGCTCTCCACATATTCACCCCTCCCTCTTCAATAAGTCCATCTCCAGAAGCAGAACAGATTTGCTTCTGAAGATGGCTTTTATTTTACAGCCACATTTGACACTACTCCCCTGACTGTCCGGGCATCCTATACTGTAGGTACTGGCTGGTACCATCATGGGAATCTCACCCCCGGCAGGATCTCTGCCGGCCGCCCCCTTTGCTTGCGGCTAAGGCTGGACGGAAGTATCATTATCCTCTTTCCATGTCATTGCGCTGCACCCCGCCACAGGGTGCTTTCAGCGGACTTTATTCGCTCGATACCATATTCTGCGGTTTCAGTGGTTATCACCGGCCACCGTGGTTGTCTTCGCGCGTCCCATTCGCGCTTGCCGGCCTGGGTTTACCCCTGGTTACGGCTGGAAGAGAATGTTCAGTATAGGATGGATATTCTGTTTTCAAAGTGCCGAGAGTTTCCCTCTCACTCCCTAGCCCTTGAGAAGGCCGTTTTTAACCACATTGTTTTTAAAATTATTCAAATTCAGCAAAATGCACAAAACAAGCTGAGATTTTTTATCTCAGCTGTTTTGTATGTATACTTTTTATCCTTTTGATACTTTGGGGATAATCGACTTATATTTTTGCACCGCTCGATTTTTATGATTCAAAACTGTTTGCTTATCTAAAGACAGTATTTGCGCAATATCGCCTGTTGCATATCCCTCGGTATATAGCTCCACAACCCGATACTGCTGCTCGGTCAGACTCCTTAACCAGGAAAGGAGGTCGGAGCGTTCAACCTGATCGATAAGCCCGCCAATATCATCTTCCAAATCAGGTGAATGCATCGAATGACTTTCTTGAAAAAGCGTATCCACCCCTTTGGGTGGCCTGTCCTCTCTTTCACAGGCTGGCACTACATCGGTCCTTCTGTAAAAACGTCGCTCACCATTGAATTCCAGCCGATATGCTCTCGCTGCTTCCCTGATTTGCTTTCTCTGCATCCCTGCCTTCCTCATTTCGAGTTTGGCTGCTTTCCATTCTCTTTTATATTCCCTCTCTGCCATAGCATGATTATACTTCATTTTTACTCCTCCATCTGGTGTGAACTTGTTTTTGGACAAGGTCACACGGAGGAGCCCGAACCCAGATACTATATCCGCAGGTTACCACATCTTAGCACCTGCAAGTCAAATGGTATAAACGAAGAAAAACAGGCAAACATCCCTCTAAAAGAATGTTTGCCTGTTTTTGCCATCACAATGTCAGCCTAACTTTTCCCCACTATAGATCGTAGACGAACAGTTCAATTCTATATATAAAGACCTCCGATTAGCCCACTCATGTCGATAAGGTGTATTTTCATGTCGCTCTGGTAAATAATGTATAATAAAAATATCCATTTTGTATATTTCAGTATATTCAATATACACTTCAGTTGCTTTACCTCAAAATAAAAACAATTACACTTAATATATGGTGTAATGTACAATTGTCTGTTAAAATATATAGTGAGGTATATCGTGGAGCAATATAATGAACTTCTTTCCAATATCGGACAAGTCATTTTTAAGGAGCGAAAATCGCAAAAATTAACCCGAGCTGCGCTTGCCGAAAAGGCGGGATTATCCATTCAAACCATAAACAAAGTTGAGCATGGCCAAAATACTAATTTCAAAATCGAGACGTTTGTCGCAATTCTTAAGGCCTTAAATCTCAGTGCCGATTATGTACTCGGAAACATAATCGAAGATAACTCAATAGAGTGGGAAATCAACAGTCTCTCAGCGCGCCAAAAAGCTTTTCTTTTATCTGTTCTCAGAAGCTTAAAGGAATATGACAAAATGCTGTGAGGAGGAAACGGCATGCATGTAGCAATTTGCGATGATGACCTAATTTTCATTAAAGATTTAAAAGAAAAAATTATAGCATACTCTATTCGACATAATAAGGAAATTTTTATTAGCGAGTTCACAACCCTAGATGATGCAGCATTTCCACATGACAATTTTGATGTCATCTTTCTTGACATTCGTTTTCAGGGACAGAATCTTGGAATTGAGTGGGCAAAGCAATTGCGTATGGCTGGTGACAACACTCTCATTGTGATCTGTTCCTCTCTTCATAATCAAATCATTCATGGATATGAAGCTGAACCTATTCGTTTTTTATTGAAACCAGTTTCAGCATCTGATCTCTCTTCCGTTTTGGATGCCTGCTATCTGAAGTTGAACTTTCAGGGTAAAAAAATCATAATAAAATCCAATTTTAATGATGTCTTTATACAAATTTCCAAAATTTTTTATATTGAAAGTATCTCACGCCAACGTAATATCGTTCTAAGCACCGGACAAGCTGTTCCTACTTATGAGCCGCTTCAGAAACTATATGCTAAGTTAAATTCTGATAGATTCCAATTCACTCATAAATGTTACGTTGTCCAGCTTTCAAAAGTTGATAGAATTGAACAAAACTTTGTTTTTCTTACTAACGGAAAACAGATTCCTTTAGCGCGAAATCTTTCAGCTGGATTTAAAAAAAGTATGATTCGATTTATGGAGGGTCGAGCTTGATTGATGTTTTATTAGCATTTATTCAATGTTTTACCAACTTTTTAATCACATATCTTTTTTTGACCGGGATATTTGCTCATAGATTTCAGAATACATATGTGAGTATTACTATTGTTGCGATTCATTCTTTATTGCTCGCACTCATAAACAGCTTAAAACACCCCCTCTTAAATACTGTTATCTCTCTCGTTCTTGCTGCGCTAATGGTTGTATGTTTGTTTTCTGGAAAAATTAGTCGTTTAATATTCGCTGGTCTAGTTGCTGACGCAATTATTATTGGATGTGAATTCATTCCTTTAGCAATTCTTTCCGCTCTGGACCAAACAGACGTTTTTACAATTGTTAACACAACTATACAAAATGTTTCTTTTTCTTTCATAAGCACAGGTGTCTATTTCATTTTCTCCTCAATAGCCAAGTTTTTGTTCTATCGAAAAATTGAAAAGCTTTCGCCAAGCGAAAACCGTATAAATATAGCTTTGCTGCCTTTACCTATGCTCAGTATTGCCATCGTATATTACGTTATTTTCACTAGCAAAACTGCAGACTTATCTAATACAATGATTGTAAGCAGTATAATAATTGTATTTTTGCTTTTAGTCGTTAATTATATTGTATTCCTTAGCGATCAAGACTCACGAAAAAAATATGAATATCGATCTCAAATTGCTGAAATGCAGTTACAAAGTGAAATGAAAGAACTATTAATCTTGCAGCAAGAAAATCACATTCGCACTACAAATGCTCTAATTCACGATTTTAAAAACCAATTGCGTATTCTGCAAGAACTTGCTCGTAACGCCCCAAATCTCAGTTCAAATGGCACTCTTTCCTCATATATCAATGATACTTTGTGCGGTCTATCAACGACTGAAGACTTTACAGAAATTAATTGTGATGCGCTCCGTTGTATCTTACTGGACACTTCCCAACAATGTCGCGAACAGAATATAAAATTAAAATCCGAAATTTATTACTCTGATTTTAATTTTATCGCTTATCAAGACATTTGTACTATTTTTTCCAATGCGCTTGATAACGCCATTCGCGAATGCAAATATGTCCAAAAGGCTAATAAATCTGCTGAAATCTATCTTTCCATCCAAAAAATGAACCAGATTGTATTCATCCAGATTTCAAATACAAAAGTTTCTGCTATAAGAGAAATAAATGGACAAATACAAACGACAAAAGATGATAGTAGCCCTCACGGACTTGGCCTGTCCAACATTGAACGCTCTATAAAAAAATATAATGGTACACTCGAAATAAACTATACAGATAATAAATTTGTTTTAAATATTCTTTTTACTATACCACAGAACATTAGGCATAGCCGAGACCTTACTTAGGTCTCGGCTATTTTGATAAAATTCAAGCGACAAACTATAATTTTCTCTTTTTATGTCTCTTTTTGTCAGTATATGCCATATCTACATAAAAATTGACTTTATCTACATAAATATATCCACTTGATATAATTTGCTATATACTATAAATACATCTTAAACAAGGAGGAATTAACTATGAAGCGAATCACAGCATTGCTACAAAAATTATTTCTTTCTGCCCTCATGAGTGCCGGTTTCTTTTATGCTCTCACCAATATTAACGTAACTTGCAGCGGACCGAGTTACCAAGCCGAGCCTCCAAAAGCTCTTGATGCTTTTAAACAGCACTAAGTAACAAATAAGGCTTAGCAGACCAATTGTCTGCTAAGTCTTAATTTATTATTTTCATTTTTAGTTTATATCTTTAACTAAGCACTGCAGGAGAAACTTTTCAATGTTCAAACAACTTATCGATAAAGCTATATACTTAAAAATTGTATCTTCCGAAAATCGTGAAATATATGAATATGGTATAACAAATTTATCCTATAGTTTACTCGTGTGGAGTATTTTTTTGCTTTCAGCCTTTCTTTTTGGTTTTTTTCCATCGGCATTATTTTTCTTGCTCACCCATATCCCTCTGAGAATATATGCGGGCGGGCTGCACTTCTCTACACGAATTAGATGCTTTATCGCCTCTCTCTTTATCTTTGTCGTTGTTTTATTCTTTCCTTTAGCATTCTCTTCTTTCAAACTATGTAAAGCTATAAATCCATTCATAATTCTTGGTCTGATAATTATACTATTTTTTGCGCCTGTAGAAGATCCTCGAAAACCACTCGAGATATCTGAATCTCTTCACCACCGCAAAATTTCACGGATATTGGGAATAAATTATGTTATTCTATACTTCATCTTCTATCTTTTTTCTTTTTTTCATGGCGCATACTTTATTGGAACGGGAATTTTGCTGGTTGCTCTGCAGTTACTTACTGGGAAAATTCTCTCTCTAATAAAACTGTAAGGTAAGCGCCCAAAGGGACCACGCCCTTGACAGAAAAAAACGGTCGCTGGCAATGCCAGCGACCGGATCTTAGTCTGCTACTCATTCTGTTCAAAGCAGCCGCACCGCGTAATCCCCGGCATCTGATTGTACCCGGCGTATCCGTCCGTGTGCAAGTATCCAAGGAATCCCTCTAAAAATCGCTTCGGATACTCGCCGCTGCGCCCCGGCTGGTACTCGTACAGGATGATCGGCAACTATCTGTCCTGCCCGGTCCGGTACACCCACATGTACGATTTGCTCTGGTCCGTCCTGCCGTTCTCCTTGAGCACCTGCACCACTGTTTCGTCCGCGTGCACAACCTCGCGTCGCAGAAGCTCTTCGTGCATTGCCTCCCACATCGGCTCCAGGTTGTCCTCCGCGCACCGGATGATCCAGTTCTCCATGCGCTTGTACAGCAGCACAAAGCCGTCACCTTCCCACAGCAGCGCTTTGATCCGGTCGCGCCTCCTTCCGCAGAACAGAAACAGGCTGTTTGAAAACGGGTCCAAAGAAAACTGCTGCACGATCTGCGCCAGACCATCGATCCCGCGGCGCAGATCCGTGTATCCGCACGCCAGATAGATGTGCTCCACCTGGCTGACGTCACCCAGCATGGCGGACCCCGCGAATGACTTCGCTGATTTGAGCGGCCGGCGTGCTTGCCGGCAGTTCGATGACGACGTCCTGTATGCGGAGGACGATCCGGTCGGAGGCGGAAATGAAATACTCCGGTGCTGGACGCTCGAACTCTGCAAACACAGGCTGCGGCAGTTCCCGTGCCTACACCAGGGAATCCCGCAGTTTTCTCTGCCACTTGTAGAAGGTGGACAGCGCCACGCCGTTTTCCGCGCACCACGCTTTGATGGGCCGGCCGCTGCGCTTCGCGCAGGCGATGGTGTTGCGCCACATTACTCCGCGCGGACTGCCAGCGCTCTCTTTTCCATGGAAGACATCCCTCCCGATGCGTATATTTTTTAGAGCGCTCTAAAGAATATACCTTCGTTTTCTATGCTTCTATTCTCCCATGTGGATTTTCGTTCCGCAAGTACGTGGTTTCTTTGGGCGCTTACACTGTAAGCGTTAAAGGTATACTTTCATTAAAGTCAATTGACTTTTTTCTAAATCCCCTGTAATTAGAGTCGAGATTTCTTCAGAATCTGGAATTATCATTGTGGAATCCCCCACATCTACAATAAAAACATCCTTTTCTACATACTTGTTCGTTTGCTGCTTTTTTAACTGTATAATGTATGTAAAAGATGACGTATCTTTATACAATATGTGGAGCTTGCACAAATTTCAGCATCGTTTCACCTTTTCTATCCTTTAATACAGACAAGAAGCGAAAGAAGTGAGTCCGATGGTGTGAAAACAGTAAACCTAAAACCCAAAAGGAGGTTCTCCGCATGTCAAAAAATAAGACAGCCAAAGAGAAAAGACCTTGGCATATATTGATTTGGCT
>OLRD01000566.1_pt1 | contig 29492 bp, 29 predicted proteins | sample 1672051 | NCBI WGS metagenome assembly OLRD01 (sample SAMEA3136640, study PRJEB25190) | human gut metagenome | biome: human gut; feature: human-associated habitat; material: faeces | place: Austria | collected 2013 | reverse complement strand
TGCTCCAGTGCCATTCCTCCTATGTGGTCACGGACCCCAAGGGCACCATCCTGAATGAGGTGGGGACCCTGCTGGACCGCAAGGGATACCGCATTAAAAGCCTGAACCTCATCAACTTCAAGAAATCCATGAGATATAATCCCCTGGCGTACATCCGCTCAGAGAAGGATATTTTGAAGCTGGTGAACGCCCTGATCCTCAACACCAAGGGAGAAGGCGAAAAGTCCAGTGAAGATTTCTGGGTCAAGGCCGAGCGGCTGTACTATTCCGCCCTCATCGGGTACATCTGGTACGAGGCGGAGCCAGAGGAGCGCAACTTCATCACCCTGCTGGACCTCATCAACGCATCGGAGGCCAGGGAGGACGACGAGGAGTTCCAAAGCCCGGTAGACATCCTGTTCGCCAAGCTGGAAAAGGAACACCCGGACCACTTCGCTGTGAAGCAGTACCGCAAATTCAAGATGGCCGCGGGTGTTATATGCTCTAAGTGACTTCCTAATCACAGCCTTTTGTCATGATTAGGGAGACGATCACTTGGAGCATTTTCATACAAAGGAGGCTGCGCAATGAGTAAAATCAAGATCACACCGCTGTACGAGCGCCTGTCTCGCGACGATGAGTTGCAAGGTGAATCCAACTCCATTGGCAATCAAAAGCTGATGCTGGAGGACTATGCCAGACGCAATGGATTCCCCCGTCCGACCCATTTCACCGATGACGGCATATCCGGCACCCGTTTTGATCGTCCCGGCTTCATGGCCATGATGGCGGAGGTCGAGGCCGGGAATGTGGAGGCGATCATCGTCAAGGACATGAGCCGCTTGGGGCGTGATTACCTCAAGGTAGGGCAAGTGATGGAAACCCTGCGGCAGAAAAATGTGCGCCTGATTGCGCTCAACGACGGCGTGGACAGTTTTCGCGGTGACGATGATTTCACGCCGTTCCGAAATATCATGAAGAACACGCCCCACTTGGGAAAGGCTTCCCCACTCAATCCTCAAACCCCATGGATAACCCGACTAAAATCGCATACCGGTTTCGTTTCCGCAAGGGAATGTGCTGTTAAGCACTTTCATCATAGCGCACGCGGCTATTCTTGTAAAGGGTAATGATACGGCAATACGCACTATTTATGCTTTCGCCAATCAATCGACCACCCCCACAAAACGATAGTGGATTTTCACATCTTGCTGCCGCTGACCGTTCACAACGCAACGCTCACCGATTTCAATGTGGTCGATCAGTTCCTCAACAATCGCCCGATCAAGCTCCTGAAGGTGCAGATATTTGTGAATAAGCGCCGCCCACTTTTGTATATTGGCGCTGTTCTGCTCGTGGCGGTCAATCTCGGCTTGCAGTTCGTTCAGACGTTCCGTCCGCTGCTGGCGTTCCTGCTCGCTTTTCTGTATCAGCACCGAAAAAGCATCCGCACTGATTACTCCTGTAACCTTATCTTCATAGAGCTTGGAGGTCATCTGCTCCAACTCGTGAACTCTGCGGCGCAATCCGCTGATCTCCCCGCGAATATCCTCCAAATGCTCCGCGCCTTGGCCAGCCAACCGTTTTTTCAGCTTATCCAACGCCGACGCTTCATCCAGCATAAGAGTTTCGGCATGAGCCTTGATTTCATTCATTACAAGCTGCTTTAGCGTCAGTTCATAGATGTGATGAAACGAGCAAACGCTTCGCCCCGAGTTGGAATACCTTGCGCAGAAATAGGAAGCATAACGCTTGACCGTTCCGTTTTTACGACGCTTCGTTTCCCGGCTTGCACCGAGCGGCGAACCGCAATCGGCGCAGACGAGCTTGCCGGAAAACAGGCACGGCATTGGCGCAGCGTGGCCAGCAACTTTTTCCGCCGCCGCCTGATTGATCTCCTGCACCGCTTCCCATACCTCCCGTGTGATGATGGCCTCGTGCGCGTCCTCGTGGACAATCCAGTCTGCTTTTGGCTTGTAGATCATCGTTCCATCCTTGTAGGAGCGTGAACCCGTCGTATTTTGCGTCAAACAGCCAAGATAAACGGGGTTGGACAGAATGTTTTTGATCGTGGCATAAGCCCAAAGCTTCGCATATTTGCAGGAACCCGTGCCGTAATGAATACCCCAATGCCAGCGGGGAGAAAGTATGCCCTCCCGGTTGAGAGCCGCAGCAATTTTTCCGTAGGCTGTTCCTGCCTTTCGCATGGCGAAGATTCGACGTACCACAGCGGCGGCTTCCTCGTCAACGATCAGTTGATGCTTGTTGTCGCTGCTCTTGCAATAGCCATAGGGCGCGTAAGCGGCAATGTATTGACCGTTTTGCATCTTGGCATGAAGCACGGACTTAATCTTGCCGCTCAAATCCTTGAGATGGTAGTCGTTCATCAAACTGCGGAAATGCAGCATATCGGTATTGTCGCCCTCGCTGTCCAGCGAATCGAGTACGGACACAAAACGGCAGCCCAGCGCGGGAAACACCACATCCGTGTAGCGGCCAACCTCCACAAAATCGCGCCCCAATCGGGATAAGTCTTTGACAAGAATCAGGTTGATCTCTCCGTGCCTCGCATCCTCCAGCATTTCCAGAAAGCCGGGGCGACGAAAGTTCCCGCCGCTGTACCCATCGTCGCGGTAGCACTTGATTTCCGTCCAACCATTGAGCCTTGTAAACCTGGAAAGCAATTCGTATTGGTTTTCGATGCTGACGGATTCATCGGCGGTGATGTAATGCTTCGCTTTGGCTGAATTGGCCGAATCCTCCACGCTCAGGCGGCAGTAGATGCCAACTTTATATTGCCTGGTCATATCTTGCCTTCCTTCCTGCCGTCATCGCGGTGTCTACGTTGCCGACATAGCGATAAACTACGCGAATGTCGCAAACACGCTTCCCTTCGACGATTTGCGTATTTCCCACCTCGATGCGATCCACCAGCTCAAACAGGATGGCCTCGTCCAAAACCGTAATCTCCGTGTACCTGCGAATGATCTCCGCCCAATGTTTCACATCCTGCGTGCTTTCCCGCTGCGCCCTGGCTTTGTTCTCCAACTCCGGCAAGGCGGCCGCTTTCTCGGCGCGTTCGGCCTCATACTTTTTCATCAGGGTTTGAAAGACGGTTTGTGGAACGGTTCCGTTACACTTGTCCTCATACAGGCTTTGCATCAGGCGTTCCAGCTCGGACAAACGGAGCGTAGCGCTTTTCAGCGCTTGCTCAAATGAAGCAAGCCTGTTGTGCGCGTCCTTCGCCTTCATACGGATGATTTGCTCCATCAGGCGTTCCTTGTCGCAATCCGCGTATCGCGCCTTTTCTCTGACGTCGGCCAGGACGAGCTGTTCCAGCGCCGGTTCATAAACGGTATGAATCGAGCAGGCGCTCTTCCCGCTTCGGGCGTAATTCCCGCAGATGAAGGAGCTGTATCTTCCCGGACTGCCGTCTTTGTAAGTGAAGCGCTCAACGTGGTTGCGCATTTTGAAACCGCAATCCGCGCAGTAAACCAAACCTGAGAAAATGCTTTTGATACCATCGGAGGTTGGGGATTTGCGCACCTTGTTTTGCGCTAAGCTTACGCAAGTATCCCACACATCGCGGGAAATGATCGGCTCATGGGTGTTCTCTACCCGAATCCACTCGTTCTCAGGCTTATTTACGAGCTTTCTGGATTTGTAGGACAGCGTTCCGCATTTTCCCTGTACCATGTGGCCAATGTAGACCTCATTGCGAAGGAGCGACTTCACCGTTTCCTCCGCCCATTGGTGGTTGACGTTGCGGGGATCGGCTTGCCCCTTGCGTTGATAGTACAGCGCGCCGGGCGGCAATACCCCTTCCTCGTTCAGCGCAACGGCAATGGCGCGGTATCCCGTACCGGAGGCACGCATGGCGAAGATACGGCGCACCGTGGGAGCCGTTTCCTCATCTATGACGAGATGATGCTTGTCCAACGGGTCGCGGCGATAGCCATAGGCGGGATAGGTTCCCATGAATTTTCCGTTTTCCGCGCAAGCCTTTTTGACCGCCTTGACCTTCTTGCTGGTATCACGGCTATAGAACTCGTTAAATAAGTTCAAAAAGCACATGACGTCCGTGCTGCCATTGCTGCTTTCCGTATCAATGCCGTTGTTCAGGGCAATGAAGCGGCAGCCCAGAGAAGGAAACAGATAATCCGTGTACTGCCCAAACTCAATGTAGTTTCTGCCGAAGCGGGACAGGTCTTTGACAAGAATCAGGTTGATCCGCTTGGCTTTTGCGTCCTCGATGAGCCGTTTGACCGCGGGACGGTCAAAGTTGGTGCCTGAATAACCGTCGTCACAATAGGTTTGATACTCGTTCCAGCCCATTTGACGCACATAGTTTTGCAACAACAGCTTTTGATTTTCAATGCTGACAGATTCCCCGTCGCGCTCATCATCGTTGCTCAGGCGACAGTAGATGCCCACGTTGTATGTCTTTTCGACCATCTTTCTTTAGCCTCCCGATTTTCTCAGTTTCATACCCCGTGCGGCGTGATGGCTCTCGCAAGATGTATCTTGCAAGCCCATGATACCGTCGATACCACCACCGCGCAAGGATGCGGCCTGTTCGGAGGCAACTATGCGTCAGTTTGCACTGACCGTGGGGGACATCGCCGCGCTTTCCGTTAAGGCCCGACGAACCGCAAGCTGTTCAAGCGTCTTTGCCAAATCCTTCTCACCTGAGAAAACGCTGGTCACACGAAAAACCGTATGGCCGATTTTGATTTCTTTATACAAAGTGGTCGGTTCTTTAGGCATGGTCTGTTTATCCATAGACACACCTCCGTTTGCCATTATGTAGTAAAAACAATTAATTCCATTTGGAAAAAAGCATCCCGGATGGGCTGTGCAGGCCCACATTGGCATATGCCGCCCCGCGGCACACCCACTCCCCCAACGGACGAGCCACCCTCATTGTCTGCGACGGCTCACGGCCTAGGCCGCTTCAACGCTCGGACTGTGACTGGACGGAAGTATCATTGTTGGCGCACGGACATAGGCGGGCGGGACTGCCTTATCTCGCCCTGCGGCATGGGTAGGGATCGCTCGCCCTTCCTTGCGCCCACTCATCTTGCAATCAGCGGGCGCGGAGGATGGGGTCGTGGCGTACCTGTCGCTCTGCCTGTGCGCCGGAACGTTCCGGGTTGCTTTGTTATTCAGTTATCAAGCTGCGGGAGAGGAGGTGCGAAAAAAGTTCCTCTCATATATCAGGAGATTTGTGACCCAAAAGTAAGGGTGTTCAGCGAAATTTTCTGATCATTTTTTCGATCCGCCGCAAACCTTGGGCGATACTGTCCCCAACCGTGGTCTTGCTGACCCCTTCTGCCCTTGCGATTTCCGCTTTGCTCAGTCCAAGGAAATAGTGGGCATAGATGCGCTTTGCCTGCTTGTCCGGCAGCCTGGAAAGCGCCGCGTGCAGCTGCTTGTACTGGAGCCGCTTTTCGTACAGCTCATCGCGGGAGAGCATCCGAAAGACGATTTCGTGTTCCAGTCCATCCTCACGGTCAAGCGAGTAGTGGACATGGTAGCGGCACTTACGCTGGTAGCTGTGTTCCTCCCTCTCCCATTCCTGAAGCTGCGCTGCAAGGTCATCCGGGATTTCAATCCATACGTCGTCTTGGTAAAAGGGGTAATAGTTACGCAGATTAATGGTAGACATAAAAAATCCTCCCATTTGTTTTTGGTGAAAAGCGAATGGGAGGTTGGAGGGGAGCGGCAGTGAACGGGAATTGGGGTGCGCCGTGGAAGGACAGCCTGAACAGGCGCAGGCGAACATCCCGGGCGGGAACAGCAGAGTGTCCGGCCATCCGTTCTCAACGGATGTGGATCCTGTTCATCATGGCGAGATGATGGATTCAAGCAACGTTTGTTTCGCTGCTTTTTCCCCCTTTGGGCGGTATCAAAGAGACATATTGCGAAAAATGGGTATAAGAAAAGAACGCAAGGACGCTCGTTTTCATACGTTTCCTTTTTTGTGCTTTGCCAGGCAACTGCCAAAGCAATTTATTCGGTTGTTTACGCTTATTCAGAACGGAACAAGCGAGATAAACCAGCGCAGAAAGAGGCCATGAGAATATGAAGTGTATCTGATTCGAAACTCAACACCGGTACTGCGAGAAAGACGTGCGTTTCTTTCGAAACGCGCGTCTTTCGAGTAATAGAATGGTTATGTTATTTGTATGTGACGCTCCTTGAGGTTCTATCAACAGTATACTCTGTACCGTTGTAAATTGCAGAAAACACAACTACAACCCGGTAGGTATTCCCTTCATCGCAACTGCTGGCATAGTTCTTTTGTGCAGCAAAATCACTGGTATTGTAAGCCACATCTGAAGGAGGGGTAAGGGATGTCTCATGCGACCATGTTCCATTGGAATTTCTCTTTTCCAATGTACAAGAGGAAACATATATGGAAGAACAGTTGCGCCGCGTCCCTGCCAGAAATACAACATCCATGTTGCTTGAAAGGGTAAGCCCCGCACTTTCAAATATTGGATTCTCATATGGTACGATCTCGCCCGCCGTTGCACAACCAAGCAAGAAAACACAGATGAGACATAAAACGAGAGAGGCACACGCTATCCTGTTTTTCATGAATCAACGCTCCTTTGTATTGATTGTATTATTTGCAATAGTTCATCTTTTGAGATTGGCCCTGTAATGCTATAGCAAGCGGTATCCTCACGCCACACAGCCATAGGCGCATCGGTATTCTCAGATACATAGACAGTCCAGCCATTGCATTGAGTTTCTATGCCTGTTTTGCCCTGCTCAAATTCATATATCGCACTCTCGGCATCTGAGTAGGTAGTGATACTGAAACGTAGGAGATCTTCATCAGGAGCACGCTGATATCGAATGCCAAAACTTGTTATATTGCCTATGTGGTTTGCATAGTAGTTCTCTACTGCCCATCCATCCGGTACCCACGTCGGCATAAGCGGTATATGGCCCAACACAGTTAGAGCTTCGTTAAGGTTGGTAGTAGTAATCGTATGGGTTTGCAATGCATTGTCCGCCTGGCTCTCGCCGATAAGCCCGGGGTCGATCTCCTGTCCGCTGATTACGTACTGCTGTTCGTCAGGAGATTGAGCGCCTTCCAGCCACCCGCGGTTGACGAACGCTTCAATACCAATTCCCATGAGAAAGATGGCAACTGTGGCAGCAGCAACTCGAATCACGACGCGACGCTGTCTCGTTTTTTTCTCTCTGACAGCCATTCTTTTCTTGAACCTTACAAGCGCTTCCTGCGTGTCGTCCACAAACGGCTCTTTCCCATGCGTGCGCAGTTGCCAGAGCATGCTTGTGCAAACGCGGATCATTTCAGCGTTGAGGGTGGAATCATCTTTTGCAATTTCCGCAGCTATCGCTGCTTCCAGCCTCCTTTCCATTTCATCTCTAGTAAGAATACCATTTTCAATAGCAGTCTTGATTTCTGCTATCATGCGGCTTGCATCGCCATCCATCTCAATTTACCTCCTTCACCTTATATAATGCTGAAAAAGCGAAAAATGGCCTCTAGGAAAAAAAAACATAAAATCTTTCTTGATAAGTCGCTTTGCTTTTTTGCGAATGCGTTTCGCGGCGCTATGAACCGCGTTTTCCGTCGTCTTGTGCTTGAACGCGGTTTCCTTCATCGACTTCTCATCCACGTAATAATCGTTAAACACATTCTTTTCAATCGGAGTAAGCGCTTGATAAAGCATTTCGATTGATTCAATGGCATCATTTTGACGTATCCACCGATCCAAATCGTCAGAGTCAGAGGCAGCTGATTCCACATCGATTTGAGCCATGCCAGCAAAGTGTTTACGATATCGAGCATATTTTCGCGGATACGAGCACAGCTCATTATAGCAAACGTGAAGCAGCCACGCTGTTGGGGACTCATGAGTGAGAAGCTTTTCATAATTGGCCGTCGCTTTCATAAATGTTTCTTGTATGCAATCTTCAATATAGGGCGCGAACCTGGAATCGTTTTTGAAATGCTGGATGGCGAAACCTTTTAATATCACATAGTTCTTGCAATACAAATCATCAATAAAAGCATTCCTGTAGGACATATCCTCGTTCATGGTTGGCGACTCCTTTCGTAAATATATTGGAAAAACAACAAACCGCATGCTTTGCGGCGAAAGCATACGGGTTTTGACTATTTCCCTTCGTTTGCGTTATGCATGAGCGCATCGCAAACGACGCACATGGTTTTCAGCATCGAAGGAGAGGCCCGGTCAATCAGTTCGCGCAAATGCGCCTTTTCTGGTGAATCCTCCGGTGTGGTGCTATCCGGTTTAATATCGGGGCAACAGCCTACCAGAAGATCGGACGGTTCTACCTGAAGCAGCGTCGCCATGGTGAAAAACCGGTACATCGACATTCTTGCCTTACCGGTTTCAATTCTCGAAATATAGCTGTCAGACACGCCGATTTCTTCTCCCACCTTCGCCTGCGTCAGCTTACGCCTGTGTCGAGCCTCTTTAATGCGGCGGCCCAAGAGCTTCAAATCAACTGTGACCTTCATAGCAACCTCTCACATTTGCCTTTTGAAGATGCACCTCGCAGAACCATTTATACGCAAACTGAGCGGACGGTTCGAATTATGCAGGGTGATGATATGTCTGTGCATCCCTTTGTATTGTAAGAGCGTTTAATGGTTTAATACCATAGTCTATATGTTCGAACTTGACTTATAAGGTAGATTTATGACGATAATTCAATGAAATACAAAAAAGAGACAGGATGAATCAACTTATCAGATAGACAAAACCCGCTCCGTGTCTAACAGCAGAGCGGGCTTTTCCGGGATTCTTCGGGGATTCTTCGGGGATTCTTCGCGGAGTTTTCACCCCGCCAAAAAATCCAAAGCGAACAAACGAGCGAAAGGTTTGTCCAGCCTTAGTTTGCGATGCATCGCCATAATTGTCAACGATGCCGCAGAGCATCAATCATGCGTGTGAATTTTCCGGGATTCTTCCAGGAATCTTCGTTTTCAAAAAAGACGTGTTCCTTTATGATATAGACAAGCCAGAGGGAACAAGCAAGCTGGCGAACTCAAAGGAGCTTTGAAAGGAGTGATTCCCAATGGGCAGCTTCATGGCGTGAATGGTTCCTGTGGATGAGCCTGGCCGCTACCATCCTTTCGGATGGGTGTTCTACACGGACGCATGGCACGTAACGAGGCGCTGAAATGCGCGTCATAATCGCAAGTCACAAATCAACAGGGAATCCCCAAATATCAGCTTGCACTTAGCTGTATTAAGTGCGCCTAAATTGAAAGGAGAATTTCAAAATGAAAAACATGAAAAAATTCGTAAGTCTGGCTCTGGTCATCGTCACCCTTTTGGCTGTTGCTGCGCCTGCTCTTGCATTGACAGGGAGTTATACCCCTTACCTGGGAGGGCCGGGGAGCAGTTACAACATCCGGCGTGGCCATACTGGTGATCAAGTCAAGAACCTTCAAATGCTCCTAAACGCCACCCTTGATACAAGTCTGGCACTTGACGGTATCTTTGGTTCCGCCACTGAGGACGCAGTGGAAAGGTTCCAGAGAAACTACATGGGTTCTTCTGCGGTTGACGGCATCGTGGGTGCGAATACAAAACAAGCGCTTTGGAATGCCTGCTCTGTCTGGCCCAATCTGATTGTTGCTTACTAAAACAAATGTAAACCAAAATGGGAGGGAAGGGTTGCTCAATAGCCCTTCCCTCTTCTTTTGTATCGTTGGATTCAAATTGGTAAATATAAGCTACTATTCACTTAATTTAGTATAGTTTTAACTTATATTCCAAGTCGCCACCCAAAGCCTGAAATGCAAACGCTTCTGCTTTCGTCACCTCTCCAGTTCGCGAGTTGATCTCGATTTTATACCGAAGATTCCCTTGACCACTGGCGAACCCATCTGGGAATTTTTCTGCGGAAGTATAACTTGGCCAAAATACGATTTTCCATAAGGGGGCGTTTGAGTTAGTAATGTCAAAGTAGACGTAACACGAATCATATAGTGCAACTGTTTCACTATCAATTTGATAGTTTTCCATAACAGTTTGCTGTGCAATGTCGAATGCGTCGTCGAGTGTTATGTCGTTCGCTTGAGGAATGCCATACGTATAAGACGAGAAAGCAATCACATCAAGATCCGTCACACCGCCATTGTTGAGCGAAGACAAGTCACCACTCTGGACGATAGCGCGCACCTGAGGAGCAACATCTTGGGAGTATTCTGCTTTTAACTCTAGCGGCCAAAATTGAAAACTTACATTTCCCGCTTGTTTGACATACTGCATATATGTATCAATGACAGAAGAACCCGCCGTGCCTTGTAAAGCCTTGCGATTTGCTGCCATTTCAGCTACAGATGGCATGCTGATATCGGGATCGGCGATCACCTCTCCATTTTCGTCTACTATAGCAGTATATACTTGCTCAAGGTAGTTATCACTGCCTTCTCTGAATATTTTGAACTGAACATTCCACCTACGATACTCGGGGCGCTGTTCCGTCACGTACAGATCTGCAACAGGCATTATCTCATCAAGCGCGTCCGGCGGTAGTTCATACGCCGAGAGGATCGCCTCCTTCGCGATCGCTATGGCCTCTGCCTCGGTGGGCTCCGTGCCGTTTGGCGTTACGAACGTGTCCGACGAACCCTGAGTTCCGTAGAACTGACGAGTGACCTCCTGCCACCAAACGCGTTGCTCTGGCGTCCAGGTGTCCTCAGACCCCATGATCGCATAGGTAATGATGTCCACGGTGATTTCTTTTGTGTCCGTTTGCCCCGTCAACGTCAGCACGAGTTGATCAGCAATGGTATGTTTTTCTTCCTCGGCTGTGGCGTCGTCAAACAGCCGTGCCGTATCGCTGTTCTCAGCAATGTTGTCCGAATCGATTAGAGCCTGAATCAATACCTCTTTCCGGCCAATAGGCCAGTCCATATAGTCACCCTCAATCTGTTCGATTTCCTTCATCGGAATCACTTGCTGTTCCCACAGCAATGCTGCCGCCAGCGCCGTCACCGTTGCAAGCACCAGCACAATCACCAAAACAAAACCAACAGATAACTTTTTTTTCACCTGAATCTCTCCTCTCACCTGTTTGAGTACCATCCGCTCAAAATCAGCCTCATTTTCCAGCCTCGGAAGGCAGGCATCCATCGCCCGGCGGATGGCGTTGTTCTCAGGCGCGCGGTCACACATGCTCATGCCCTCCTTCCAAATCATAGCGAAGCCTTTCGCGCGATTTTTTCAGCCTCGTGGATATTGTTGAAGCGGCAACACCCAAGGCTTCCGACATTTCTCGAACGGTCAGTCCTTGATAGTAATAGAGCAGCACAGCCTCCCTGTATTTGTAGGGAAGGCTCATGATCGCGTCCATCAGGGCGCGATCCTCGCCGCCCGCCGTGCTCAGGGGAAGGGTATCCAGCGCCACGCTGCGATCCACAAGGCGGAACCAACGATCCCGGCGCATGGTTCTGCATGTGTTGATGGCAATGCGCGTCAGCCACGTTTTTTCGCTGCTGTCGCCCCGAAACGTGTCCATGGCCTTGTAGGCTTTGACGAACGTTTCCTGAACGGCATCCTCGGCCAATGCCTGATCCTTCAAAAACACGCAGCACATTCGCATAAGGTCGTTCTTATGCTGGTTCATCAGTCGGCGCAGTTCTTCCTCACGGATGTTGTCAGGGCCCATAACAACCTCCATCAACCGTTCACCTCCTTCACCCAATTAGACACACATTTCATGCTGTTTTTTCAATGCTCCCAAAAATTTTTCTAGGATTCTTCCGGGATTCTTCGTCGAATCTTCACCTCGCCCAAAAATCCAAAACGAACAAACGAGCGAAAGGCTTGCCCAGCCTTATTTTACGGTGCATCGCTATGGTTGTCAACAATGCCGCAATTGGTTCGGTATTCGATTATGACAAGCAAAAGCAAACAGAATTTTTTTGACAGACCAATTTCATGTTTTTGAGCATTATTATAAGTAGAAGCGGCAACACAGTCCTTGAGCGGAATTGTATCCATTCCGCTTATTGGCATATTTTGAAAGAAGGAGATGTGAACACCGTGAAGGAACAGGATATCGCAACCATCATCAGAAGCAAGCGGCGTTATGAAGCTGAACTCTTGATTCTGCAAGACTGTATCGACACCCTTCATGACACCGACGACACATCGACCATCTTGCACTACGCGCTCACCAAGCGCCGGTTGGCACTGATTGATCATTGGCTTCACCTATTGCCCACGGAAGAAAAGCAAATGCTTCAGGATCATCTTGTGGAAGGAAAGTCATGGAAAGCGCTTGCGGAACAATCCTCAAACGATCCAACAAGGGAAATGCCCTGCGATGCTCGTTCACTCCAGCGTATGCAGGCAAAATCTTTGAAACGCTTGGAAACATTTGTCCAAAAAGCGTTCGGAAATGCGTTGGACTATCTGATCGATGAAGAAGAAAGGGGCGAGGCGCTGATCTGACGTGGAATTGCCGCAGAAAACGGTTGAAAGTGTCGCTGTTTTGTCGTATGCACCATTTGGCGGTTTTGTTATGATGAAGCCGTAACCGATGCGTTCAACCCCGCTGCGGAAAGGAGATGATCAACAGCAGCAGACGAGCGCAACCCCGCGAGGGAGGTATTGCCCAGGCATACAAAAAGTCCTTGTAAAACGAGCCTGGCCGCTACCATCCTAAATAAGGATGGGTGTTCTACAAGGACAACTCCATTCTATCATGCCAATGCCCGTATGTAAAGCCGCATGATGGAGCCTGTGGTAAATTTCCTTCGCTTCCATAGAACGGAGGAGAAACATGGAGCGATTTGTCAGGGCGGTAATCGACAAATACAACGGATATGTATCGGAGGCCCGCATCTATGAAAAGTGGCTATCGCAGGTGGACAACCCTGATGCCAAAACTCATCTGACGCTGCTTGAGCTTCGGGTCGCTACAATCGAGGCGTGGTTTAATCTACTCAACGCGGACGAACGGTTTGTTATCGAAAAGCACTTACTTGAGGAACTGGAATGGCCCCGCGTATCGTTTGCCTATTCTGAACGCTGGAACCATGAGTTTATTCGAACGGAAAGATCGCTACTTGCCTATCAGACCAATGCGCTGGCAAAAATTGCGGCTTTTGCGGAACGCCATAAGGAAATCATGCTGATGCTTTTCAATGACATTGGCGAGAATGGCGAGGCAGCAAAGCCTTAGATCTAAACGAACTTTCCCCCTATTTACGGTGGAGCGAGTTTTAATCCCACGAGCGTATGAAGGAGTGATACCCATGGGCAGTTTCATGGCGTAAATGATTCCTGTGGACGAGCCTGGCCGCTACCATCCTTTCGGATGGGTGTTCTACATGGACGCATTGCACGTAACGAGGCGCTGAAATGCGCCTCCGAATCGACAAATTCATAATCTGCTTGTCACACCCCAAAAAGTCAGCTTACACTTAGCTGTATTAAGTGCGCTTAAATTGAAAGGGAAATGAAACATGTAAAAGAGATACTGGCGCTGTCTCTTGTCGTCATGGCTTTGTTGACGGTTTTCGCTCCCACTATGGCTCTTAGTGGTGGCTACGATGCTGCTTCTGTCTATCTGAGCACCAGTACGATGAAGCAAGAATGGGTCAACAATACAACCGCCGTGAAAAACCTTCAGCGCATGCTCCATGCCCTGAATTTCTACACTGGTGCGATTGATGGCGATTATGGACCTTTGACCTATGACGCGGTGTGGGCTTTCCAATATACATATGGTTTAAGTACGGACGGTCAATGTGGCAGATTCACAAAAACCAAAATATGGGAAGCCCTTACCGTCCTGCCAGCTGGCTGCACCCCCTGCTGAAACAATATCCATAACCCGAAAGACCCACAATTACCTCATGACCAGATTCGCATGAATCAGGGTTCACAAAGTTCATGACATCAATCTGCTTGGAAAAAGAAATGAGAAAAACTCCACAAGGGTCGCCCCATTTCTTTTCGTAATCAAAATAACTTTCATTCATTAAGCAAGGAGGCGTCCACAATGGAATATATTGTTCTGAATATTATAGACAAATACCCATCCCTCTTGGCAAAGGAAATGGTGCTTGAGCGGCATCTGACAGCGAGGGAAAACATGGATTTGAGAGATGCACTTACGGTTGTCAAAATGCAACTAAACGCTATCGAAAGCTGGTTTGTTCTTTTGAGTGTCGAAGAAAGGGTGGTGTTCAGACAAGTACTATTGGGAAACCATGATGCGGGTGACGCTAACCGAATCGCCGCGACGCGATGGCTTGAGCGTATTGTGCGCGCAGGACAATCACCGTGGAAACTAAAAGAATCCGCCATACGGAAGATTTCTGACTTTTCCGGTGCACACCGTAAACTGATGGATGCGATATTTGAGGATATATGATGGATGAGGAGTCTGGATTTAGGCGCAAGGGAATTGCTCCGCCGGTCTGTTTATGTTGGAAAATATCGTGCATCAAACGTTACGTTGTTGATTTAACCGGGGAATCTGTTATAATGTAAGCACGGATCATCGAACTGAAATGACCCAACCGCGACAGAAGGGAGCCAAGCCATGAAATTCGACCGCTATTTAAGGAAGGACGAGGCACAGGCGAAGAAGATGATGGAAGCCAGTCTTGACTACACTCCCGACCTAATGCCCGGCAATGCCGGCAAATCCATGACGGACTTCTTTGAGGAATCGTTCATCCTCGAACCATACAAAGGCATCTTCTTTGCGCTGAAAAGCGATAATGGCGAAGTCAAGGGACTGATGGCTGTTTCCAAGCGCCCCAACAAAAACGGCGTCGATGATTGGCACATTGACGCACTCTTTGCGCACCGGGAGGAACAGGCCGACGAGCACGCGGGGTTCATGGTCGAGCAATTCTGCGCTCTTGTTCACGAGGCGCGCGAAATCAGCGCGGATATCCATCCAGAAGCGGAGAAAGCGAGAGCCTTTTGGGAAAGCATTGGCTTCAGAGCTGATTTGAACAAACCGCTCAGCAGCAATGCCGATGATGAAGTGCTGGTGTCTTACTGGAAAACCATTAACGAACAGGTTTGATTCAGCAGCCAAACCTCGCCGCCCCGGAGAAGGCTATTGGGAAGGAGCGACCCATGGAAGAAGGAACAAATCGAAAAATCGCGGTGCTGATCGACGCGGAAAACATCTCCTGCAAATACGCAAAACTGGCGTTGGACGAAGCCGCGCGCTTTGGCACCGTTATATGCAAGCGCATCTATGCGGATTGGTCGAGCGGCGCAACCGCGTCATGGCGTAAGGTGGTACAAGATTACTCCATCCATCCGATCCAGCAGTTTTCAAATGTGGCGGGCAAAAACGCTTCTGATTCCGCGATGATTATCGACGCAATGGACTTGCTCCATGAGGGCAGGTTGCAAGGGTTCTGCCTGGTTTCCTCGGACAGCGATTTCACGCGGCTCGCCTCGCGGCTGCGCGAATCCGAAATGCTGGTGGTGGGCATGGGCGAGCAAAAAACACCGTCCTCTTTCATAAACGCCTGCGATAAATTTCTGTACATGGACATTCTGCTGAAGGAGCAAGAGAAGGAAGCCGTCCTGACGGAAAAGGCCAGGCCAAAGCAGCCTGACAAGGCCAAGTTAGCCACGGCGACCACGGATGGAAAAGCAACCGAACCTGACGATACGCTTTTAAAATCCGGCATGAACAAAGAGACGATCATCAAAAGCATCGCGGAACTCATCGACGAAAATTCCGATGAGGATGGATGGTACTTCATGGGCGCGCTGGGAAACCGGCTGCTCAGCCAATACCCCGATTTTGACGCCCGGAATTTCGGCTTTTCCAAGCTGACGGCCTTTGTAAAGTCCATCGGCATTTATGATTTCAGAAGCGATCCGCTGCCCAACAATCCCAACATAAAGCTGGTATACGTCCGCAAGAAGCAGGGATAGCGCAGCTTCTCCAAGTCGAGTTTGCAAGCAGGGCAGTCCTTATAAGGAACTGCAAAAATCAGCCGGTTCTGCCTGACGCAAAACCGGCTGATTACTTATTAAGCAATTCCCAAAATTATTCTTCACAATCTGTAATGGATCTTACGACTCCTGCTTTTTACATGTAAGAAAATCATGTAGGCACTCAAGTCTCCTTCTTTTTTCTGCCAGAAATCCTTCTTTTTTCTGCCAGAAATATTAATTGCTCTATAATTTCTATAGATGATATAATATTTTTAATTTGTTACTTGATAATCTTCATGGTAAAATAAACTTATTCATATCTATGAGTAGGAGGCTGCAAGTCTTGATCAAAAAGATACACACTGTCAAATACAGAAAACTCCAAGACATGGACTTTGATCTGTCGAAGGGTATCAATGTCATATCAGGCACTAATGGTACTTGCAAAACCTCCCTGTTGCATATAGTCAGCAATGCTTATCAAGCAGTCACCAAAAATTGTGATTGGTTACAAGATGCCGCCTGCCTTGACGTTATCAAACAAATCAATAGTATGATCAATCCTAAAATCGAATCCCTCACAAAAGGTGATAAGGTTTATAATGATCCCGCAAATGGCACCAAAGGAACTCTTTTTACAGTTGATTACTATGGGCACGCTCCTCTTGAATTTAGAAAGCATAATTCTAAATTGAGTAGTCGATATGCTGTTAAACCTTGGTATCGCCCTGGAACAACGGAAAAATTACCTTTTTGCCCTGTTATTTATTTAGGATTAACAAGGCTATACCCATTTGGCGAGTATCTAAATGAAGCAGCTGTTGAAAAACTCAAAAAAAACCTTCCCGTCGAATATCAAAACGAAATCGCTGATATATATAAAAGGCTGACTGGTATTAGTATTTCAGCCGTAAGTCCTCAAAAAATGGGGGACATAAAAACAAGGGCTGATTTTGAAAGCGATAAAGCTGGAATAGACTCGAATACTATTTCAGCGGGAGAGGACAACTTATTTATAATTATTAGTGCATTGGTCTCCTTAAAGTATTACTTTGAGAATATCACCAGTGCCAATGAAATTGAGAGTGTCCTACTAATAGATGAATTTGATGCCACATTACATCCCTCCCTACAATTCAAGCTTCTTGATATTTTTAGAACATATTCTTCTGACTACAAGATTCAGATTGCTTTTACAACACATAGTTTGTCTACTGTAGAATATGCATTGAGTAAAAAGGATAATGTAATTTATTTAATTGATAATATAACCTCCGCAATCAAAATGGAATCTCCCGATATATACAAAATAAAAATGTATCTTCAAGATTTAACACGGGATGACATTTATTTGAGCAAAGCAGTTCCTATTTTTACAGAAGATAGCGAAGCACGAGTTTTTGCAAGGATACTGTTTGACTATTTTGAAGTAACCCAACCTGATTTTTCACAAGTAAGAAGATTTTTTCATTTTGTTGATGCCAATATTGGGGCCCCGAATTTACTAACCATTTTTAATGACTCCTATTTACTCAAAACTACTATGAAATGCGTATGTCTATTAGATGGCGATCAAAAAGAAAATCTTGACCAATACACAATTACTCTGCCTGGCGGCAATTCACCAGAAAAAGTAATTATGGATTACGCATTATGCTTGTATGATAATGATTCGCCATTTTGGACGGCTCCTGTCATTTTGGATCTCAATTACGGGAAAGTACACTTTAGAGATAATATTAAGCCTGACATAGATGCAATATCCTCTACTCTTCGAGAACATCGTGAAGCGGGTAAGAGTATCCACGGTATTGAGCGTGAGTTGCGAAAGAAAGCATTTATTAAACATCAACGCTTTTTTGAACTTCTATTTAAGCATTGGGTTAATGATCCTGAGAACGCTGATACCATTCATTTGTTTTATAAGCGGCTTAATATTATGTTCAAAAAAGTGGCAGAATTTTACGGAATTAACCCAAAAGTTTGGACAGCAAATTAGTTGCTAAGAGGAGATGACTTTTAATGCCATCAACGTATTCGCCGCTTCGCTATCCCGGCGGAAAGAGCAAGTTCTATGTATACGTTAAGGAGCTTTTGGTAAATAACGGTTTAATTGGTGAGACCTATATCGAACCGTTTGCAGGCGGTGCAGGTTTGGCGTTAAAGTTACTTCTTAAAAACGACGTTTCCCGCATCGTGATAAATGATTTAGATCCTGCAATATATTCTTTTTGGTATAGCGTTTTGAATGAAGCACCAGAATTTTGCGACCGTATTGCAAATATCGAACTTACGTTGGAAGAATGGAAAAGGCAACGTGCAATATATTTACTTCAGGATACTACAAGGCCCTTAGAATTGGGGTTTGCCACGTTTTTCTTAAATCGCACAAACGTTTCTGGAGTCGTTAACGGTGGAATAATCGGCGGGCAAGAACAAACTGGGAAATACAAGTTAGACGCTCGCTTTAATCGTGATACTTTATCTAAAAAGATTTTGAAGATTTCAGAACAGAAAAGTAGGATTGTGTTGTTCAATAAAGATGCAAAGGAACTATTAAGCCCCCAACAATTACGAAAATTCTACAAGGTTTTTATTAACCTTGATCCTCCCTACGTAAAAAAAGGCGCTCAATTATATAAAAATGCTTTTAGCGAAGAAGATCACCGAGAGTTAAGCGAGTTAGTTTCCGGTTGCAGACGAAAATGGATCGTCACATATGATATTTGCCCATTAGTAGCAGATCTGTATCGTTCTTATCGAAGTAGTTATCTTGATATTACTTACAGCATTCAATCAAGCAAAAAAGCCCAAGAATATATATTTTTTAGTAATAACTTAATTTTGCCGCCGACCATTAAATTGAGAAAAATCAACGAATATAATTGTCATCAGTAACTTGCAGAACTCTGGTAAATGAAGGAGATAAGGTAAGATAAGGGACCTGTTGACAAAAAAGGAATCGGAGCAGAAAGTGGAGGCTTTCAGCTCCGATTTTCAACATATGCGAGGTCAAAAGGATAGCCCTGACCATCCTTTTTAGGTTTAACGCCATGGCAGATAAGAGGCATTCCTCTGTCACGGCTGGAATGCCCCTTTTTCTGATTTTAGAAAGGCAATGTTCTCGTTTGAGTACAGAGAACGATCCTTCTGCCCATATTTTGCGCAGACGCATCATATGCCAATAAGTGTCGCTGCCAATGCGTTCATGGCCTCTATAAAAGGCAGGATAGCAACTGCTTCCAAGAATTCTGCGTCGAACACCCGTTTGTTTGAAACAAGTGGCGTTTTGCTTACAATGTCTGCAAGTATCGCCTTGCATCTGATAACACCGCAAGTATTTCCCGGTTGTTTGGCTGCAGTTCAGCCGTTGGTAAACGAGTTTTGCGCCCTCCGGACAACAAAATGCATCTTCTTGGGGTAGATAGTAAAAACCATACTTTTCCGGAGAATTGGAAAACTGAATAGCAGGAATATATCCTGTAATGCCCAGCAGTTCCAGGCCGCGATGAACGGCACCGGTATCGTAGCCACGATCCAATGCAATGTTTTGCATCGGGACCCCGTTTTGAATCTGCCGCTCCAGATGCCGTAAAACCAGCAAACTTTCTTTTTCATTTGCCGGATACACGTCCACGCCGGTTATAATCCCATATTTACAGTCTACTGTAGTTTCCATCAGGTATCCGATACCACTCTTTTTTCCGTGATTGATACAACCGCTGTCTGGGTCGGTTTTACTGGTAGTGCGATGCTTTCTGATCGTTTTGGCCGGAGGTTTTTTAAAGCCTGGCTGTTTAGAAAGTTCTTCATCCAAGCGATCCAGGTAGCTCTGCATACTTAGCTCGGCTTCCACTTCTGTATCGATCCAACTGTCTTTTGAAACATTGGCTGGGAGGTAAGTTCCATCAGCAGCCAGTTCTTTTCCGTCTACCACGCCGCTCTTTACGCAGCGTCGGATGATCTCCCAAAATACCTCTTGAAACAGGCGACTCTCATTCCATTTGCGCCGGCGTGTTTTGCTGAATGTAGAGTGGTCTGGAATCTTATCTGTCAGCTCAAAGCCGCAGAACCATCTATATGCAATATTCAATTGAACTTCCTGCACCAAACGGCGTTCTGACTTGACGCCGTAAAGGTATCCCACCAGCAGCATTTTAAACATACTAACAGGGTCAACGGATGGGCGACCGTTTGCGGGATAGTATGGCGCTACAAGATCGTAAATAAAGTCAAACGAAATCATCTGATTGATTTTTCGAAGCAGATGATTTTCTGGAATCAATTCTGATAAATCAAGAATGATCATACTCATTTGACCACTTTGCCGTCCCATCATACGTCACCCCTCCTTTGCCCCCATTATACCATAGAAACCAAGCCTCTGGAGATTTTGTCAACAAGTCCAACTCTTGACAGTACCTCTAAGCCAGATAGTCATATAGAAGTTTTGAAAAACAAGGCTAAGACTGATTACAGCGGATATGACAACACCACCGTATCGAAAGAGATACGGTGGTGTTTGTTTTTTTGAGGCGGTATCGCCGAATTCCCTCAGAGAGCGCAAAGACTTATGATAGCTTCTGCTGTCGTAAGTATCTTTGCGTTACTTTCGCAGAAAGTAACAAAGGCAAGGTTAGTTCGAGTTATGAAGAATATTATTTATTCAGGTTTTCTCCGAATACGGAAGTAAATATAAAATGTCTTATAAGAATAAATTGTCATTTATCTTATTTAATCTTAATCGCCTCTGTTTCTACCCAAGCTGGTTTAAACCCGCTGTTGATAGCGATATTTTGAGATCGAACATTTGCGGTTGCAGTGCCATAGAATGGGATGTCACCCATTTCGATAATTTTGTTCTTTAAAAGTGTTACGAGATAAGAGCCTATTCCTTTTGAACGATATTCTGGTAGAACATCAATTCCAATTTGTTGCCAATGTGGCGCATCTTCTGAACAACCTGCCATCCCCATAATGTTCTCTCCATCAACTGCAATGGAAACAATTCTGTCAGGTCGCACAGGACAAGGTGTTGGAAAAGCGATTGCATTTGGAAACAGAGGATTGCCGTAAAATGAGTTTATCTCATTATCATAAAGCCACTTTACTTGAAAGCGTTTTTCTACCTCTACATTACGGCAAGGCAGAAACATATGATGTGTTGGTGCCATCTGATAACCGTATTGCTTCAGTTCTTGGTTAAGAACGGAAAGACTGCCTAATTCAAAAAGGCTGTGCCCCTCAACATCCTTGATAAAGCTGTGCAGAAAATCATGCAGACATTCGTCCGCCATAATGACAGTGTTTTTTCCAAGTGTCACCATTTCCAAAAAGGGCTTATCAGGATTATAGCTTCTCCTGCCCTCATTAAGTTTCGAGACTGTAATAACATTTTCTTTTGCTTGAAGTTCAGTTGGAGTGCAGTTGAAATCAATGGATAACTGTTGTAGGAGTTTTTCGTAGTATTCTTTGAACATACTTCTCGCCCTCGCTTTTTCAAAATATATAAATTCTTCATACGATCCGATTTCCTGTATTATACCACATTTCCTCCGAAAAAACAACTCTCCGAGGTGCGTAACAAAACGGTTCCTTCTTTTAAGAATTATTCCTCATAATTCTCATACCCATCACGAATACGGTCGATTATACCTTTGAGCAGAGTATTATCCCAGTCAACTCTGTAATTCCTGTAATCCCATTCAGGAGCATTATCAGAACAACTGCTCGAATAATAAATTTCGGAATGTCCGTTCTCATCGGTTTTCCTGATAGCTTCAAGCAGTTCAAAAGCAGGCATATCATCAACAATACCACGACCTGCACCGTCAAGGATTTTTGGGTAAGCTGTTCCGTGTCCTCTCAACATATCGTTTATTTCAAGAAGCTCAATATTGAATACCTGACAACAACCTAAATCGTATGTCATTTGAATAGTATCGCCCACATTCAGACTAAGCGTTCCGATTTTATGAACTCCGGACAAATCATATCTCTCGTTATCATAATTTGGCAAATCCTCAAAATCTTCCTCGGTAAGAAAATATGTCGTTCCCTTGAATTTCATTTCAAACAGATGATACGCCATTGTATCAAAGGACGCAAGAATCATATATCCAAGCTTGGCGAGAGTATAGTTGGAAGAAACTGCGGCTATTCGCCATATTTTGTTGTCGCAGTCTGCGTATGTGATTTTGAATGTGTAAATTTGTACTGCCATATTTTTTACCTCATTTATATATGATAAATCACTTCTTTATTGTGCTTTTTCGCATATTCAATTTCTTTCCGAACGGAATTTCCAATATGACCGTCAATGTTTACAACATAAATTCCATCACTCAAATCAATTTTACGATAATGAGCCACTTCCAAAACCTTAATATCTTCATCTGTCGGAACAACATTATCTGGAAGATATACACATTGAAGAACATTGAATTTTTGCTGCGTTTCAAGATAATATGCAATACTTTTCATTTCATCTGTAAATCGCATACTTCCGCAAATAGTAACTGTTTTCATTGTAATACCTCCAAAATATTCTGCAACCTATCCACAACATAATCTGCCTGCTGAAAATCATTCATAGGTATTTGATATACAGAAAAGCCCTGCTTAACCCATATTGTTTTCATTCCGAGTTTATTAGCAGGTTCAATATCATTGTCTATTCTGTCGCCAATCATAACAGTATTTTCGGGAGGACAGTCTGCACGGCTTATACAGCGGAGATTTTTATTTTGGATATGTCAGGTTGTGCGTCGCGCCTCGCCTTCTGCGAGGCGTGACCCCTGTATTGCGAGGCGCATCTGTCACGCGCCGTGCCCCGGACAAGCAGCACCACAGCACCACGCGGGCGCATCTGCGACCGGAGAGGCTCAAGAAAGATCGCGCGAATGGGATTCTTAAGGGATGAAATCCCTTAAGCAGAGTGCAGCGACAGCGTCTCTGCCAGATTGTCAAGGCAGAGCCTTGACCGAGAAACCAGAGAGCAGCGCTCTCTGCTCACCTCTCCAGCACAGCGTCCAGCTGACGGCTGAAGACCGTGGCGGCGGCGCCGATGATGCCCGCGTCTTGGCTGAAGGCGGTTTCCACACACACGGGAGCCTCCTCGGGCAAGGCGGCGCACAGGGCGTCGGAGATCTGCTGGTGCAGCTGCGGCCCCAGCAGTGTGGGGATAATGCCTGCCAGCACGCACAGATCCAGATCCAGGGTCATGACCAGGTTATATATAGCGCCGGAGAGCAGGGGCACCAGGTAGTCCCGCAGGGCAGCGGCGGTTTCGTCGCTCAGGCGGGCCCCGTCGTGCAGGCGGACGCCGAAGCGCTCCTCCAGCGTCTGCAGGCAGACGGCGCGCTCCAGGGTGTCCTGGAGCTGTCCGCGCCGGGGCGCCCCCAGCGCAGGATGCAGCAGCATGTAGCCGACCTCGCCCAGGCGGCAGCGTGCGCCCCGCTGGAGCTTGCCGTTCATGCGAAGGGCGCCGCCGCAGCCGGTACCCAGGGACATGTACAGCATATCCTTGCCCTGGCCGCTCTGCTGGCGCAGGAAGGCTTCGCCCTCGCAGGCGGTGTTCACGTCGTTTTCCACCAGCAGGGGCATATGCAGTCCCTGACAGAAGTCGGGGAATATCTCGCAAAAGGGCGTAGGCTGCGTCAGGCCCATGGCGCTGTAGCTGACGATGGCGCCGGCCTGGGGATCCATATTGGCGGGGAAGCCGATGCACCCGCCCAGCACGTCGGCGCTGCCGGTCTGGCGCACCATGCCCGCAATGGCCTCGCTCAGGGGCGTCAGGTCACGGGTGCGGGCAAAGTCACCCAGTTCGATGGTTTCCCGCACCAGCACGCTGCCGGTCATGTCCGTCATGCCCACATGGGCATAGCGGCCCTCGCATTCCACGCCGATGGCCCGGTAAGCGCCGGGCTCGAACTTCAGCATGTGTCCGCGGCGGCCTGCGCCGTCCATGGGCTCGATTTCCTCCAGTTCCCGCAGCAGCCCTTTGGCGATGAACTCATCCACTACCTTCATGACGGTAGGGAAGCTCATGTTTGTTTCTCGGGCCAGCTGAGCCCGGCTGAGCTTTTGGCGCTCGCGGATCAGGTCAAATACCATCCGGCGGGAATTTCTGCGGCGCGCGGCGGGATCGATCATGACGGATAACCTCCAGCAGTGAGGATTGTTGCGCTGTTCTTTATCATACCATCATGACTGCAAATCGTCAAATGCCCTGCGAAAAGATTATTCAGTTTTTTTCGGAAAAAGATTGACTTCCCGGGCGGGAAGTGATAAGATAAAAACAAATACTAAAGCACATTTAATAATTTGGGAGGAGATCATAATGCACGAGGAAAAGGTGCGTCTGGTGGACAGCCAGATTCAGCAGCTGATGGAGATGGTGAAGGAAAGGGAGATCGAGCAGGTGTATTTTGTAGCTTGCGGCGGCTCTCTGGCCACGCTGCAACCCGGCAAGTATACCCTGCAGCGGGAGACGGACAAGGTGTTCGCTGAAAGTTATAACGCTGCGGAGTTTGTGGCTGATCCCCCTGTACGGCTGAACGAAAAGACCCTGGTGGTGCTCAACTCCCAAAGCGGCGGTACCGCTGAGACGGTTGCAGCTGCCAGGCTGGCTGCCGAACGCGGCGCGCTGACCACGGCTTTCACCACGGCCCCCGGCTCCGCCATCGAAAAGACCGTGGAGCAGATCATCTACTATTATGACAATCCTGCCGATCCCTTCCCCGCCGTGCTGACCATCTTCCCCGAAGTGGTGAAGCTGACCTGGGCGCTGCTGGATACCCTGAACGGCACCTCCTGCCTGGGCGAGGTCAACGAGGCCATGCTGCGCCTGCAGGGCACCATGGACAAGGCCTGCGAGCAGTACCTGGACGCTGCCCGCAAGTTTGCAGCGGAGTACCGGCATGAGGATCTGATCTATACCATCACCGCTGGTCTGAACAGCTGCGTAGGCTATGTGATGACCAACTGCCTGGTGATGGAGTCCCTGTGGAAGCACTCTTCTCCCATCCATGCGGGCGAATTCTTCCACGGCGCCTGCGAGGCGGTGGACAATACCACCACGGTGCTGGTGCTCATGGGCATGGGCAAGACCCGCAGCCTGGAAGAGCGCGTGGTGAAGTTCCTGCTGCGCAAGACAAAGAAGCTGATTGTGCTGGACGCCAATGCGCTGGACATGAGCGAGTATCCTGCTTACCTGTGGGAGATTGCCTCCACGCTGGTGCTGAACCGTCTGTGTGCGCTGTATATTGACGAGATGTCCTATGTGATGGGCCATCCAGTTTCCTCTCGACGCTATATGGGAGTGGAGAAATACTGATGAAACTGCTGGGTATTGGCGACAACGTATTTGATCATTACCGCTGGCGCAAGGAACTGTATCCCGGCGGCAACAGCGTGAACGTGCCCGTGCTCGCTCGCCGCTACGATGGCAGCGAAGCCGGCTATATCGGCCTGATTGCCGATGACCGGGAGGGCAGGCACTTTCTGAAGGCACTGGACGAGGAAGGGCTGGACGTGAGTCGTGTGCGCATGATGCACGGCGTCACCGCCCGCAACTACATTGAGATCGACGAGCAGGGCGACAGACACTTTGTGGGCAACAATGGCCGCGAAACCGCCCAGTATCAGTCCATGCTGATGCTTACCCCGGTGGACTACGCCATGATGGAGCAGTACGACCTGGTGCATACCTCCATCCACAGCTGGCTGGACATGTACCATGTGGCCATGAGCCGCTGGGCGCCTCTCTCCATGGATTTCTCCGGCGAGTATACCCGCATCAACATGGGTCAGCTGTGCCCGCTGCTGCGGTTTGCGTTCTTCTCCGGAGGCGACAAGAGCGAGGAGGAAGTCCGTACCCTGGCCAAGGCTGCGGTGGACAATGGCGCCAAGACTGCCGTGGTCACCATGGGTATGCGTGGCTCCTACCTGCTGGAGAAGGGCCGGGAGCATCGACAGGAAGCCCACGCCGCGCAGGTGGTGGACGCCCTGGGTGCAGGCGACTCCTTCATCGCGGCGTTCCTGGCCAGGTATCATGCCAACGGCGGCGATCTGGCTGACGCTGCAAACGAGGGCAGCGCCTATGCGGCCCGCTGCTGCGGCTACTACGGCGCTTTCGGCCACGCCATTGCGGAGGAATAAGGCATAAAACAAGGGGGAGCGAATCTGTCCCCCTTGTTTTGATATTTGTTTTGCGATACAATCAATACAGGGGCCGCGACCCGTGAAGGGGAGAAAGTAAATGAATCAGCACATGACCATGATGGACTATATCCTCCTGCAGCCGGAAACCATGCAGGAGATTTTCGACAACCGTCAGGAAAGCCTGAAGGACTTCCTGGCCTTCTACCAGCAGGTGCAGCCTGACCATGTGTACATCATCGCCAGCGGCAGCTCCTACAATGCCAGCTGCGCGGCCAGCGTGTACATGAGCCGCGCTATGGACGTGGACGTCACCGTGCACTGCCCCTCCCAGGTGCCTGCTATCCGCGCTGCACGGCCGATGATCATGGCCGTGTCCCAGGGAGGCGAATCCACCAATACCATTGCCGCCATCAACGCGCTGAAGCAGTATCCGCTCATCGCTGTGACCGGTAAGGAGCAGTGCACCATCAATACCATGTGTGACCGCCGCCTGCCCATCGGCTGCCGGGTGGAAACCGTGGGCCCAAAGACCATGGGTTACACGGCCACCATCTACACCTTCAGCCTGCTGGCGCTGGAGGCGGGCTTCCTGTCCGGGAAAATGGATGCGGATACCTACGCCGCCCATGTGGAGATGTTCTCCCGGGTGCCGGAAGACTGCCGGGAGAATATCGCTCGCACCGACGCCTTCACCATGAAGCACCTGGACGCCTTCAGCAAAATGCAGAAGATGGCCTTTGTGGGCAAGGGCGTAGGCGGCGAAATGGCCAAGGAAGGTGCTCTGAAGGTACTGGAAACCCTGCTGGTGCCCGCCATCCACTACGAATACGAAGAATACCTCCACGGCCCCCTGTGCGCTATTGACGACAGCATGGCCGGCTTCTACATGATCGCCGAGGACGGGGACAAGGAGCGCATGCTTAAGGTAGCGCAGGCCCATCAGGAGATGAACGGCTGTGCCTATATCATCACCGGCGATGAAGCCATTCGGGGCGAGCATGTGCTGAACCTGGTGACCTCCGGCGACGACGCCACCGTGCCCTTTGAGGTGATCCTGCTGCCCCAGTTCATTTCTTCCGAAGTGCCGGTGAATCTGGGCACGGTGAACAAGGGCATGGCGCAGTTCCGCAAGTTTGACGATCTGGTCAAGATGAAAGCAAAGCGATAAGGATGTGAGCGTATGAATAAGTACATCCTGGGTGTGGACAGCGGCGGCACGGCCTTCAAGCTGCGGGCCATGAGCCTGGAGGGCCAGGTGCTGGCGGAGTATGAGGGCATCCCCTGCCGGCATTATCAGCTGGGCGAGGAGGAGACCATCCGCCGGATCAACCTGAACATGGACGCCATTCTGGCCCTGTTCGACGGCAGGAGAGAGGACTGCCTGGCCATCGCGGCGGCGGTGAGCGGCATTGACTCCCCGGAGGATGAGGAGATCGTGCTGCGCATCTACAAGGCGCTGCCCGGCTTTTCCTGCCCCATCACCTGCCTGAACGACGGCGAAATGACCCACTATGCGGTGACCGGCGGCGTGGGCGCGCTGGTGATTGCCGGCACGGGCAGCATTGCCTTTGGCCGCAACTCCAAGGGCGAAAGCGCCCGTGTGGGCGGATGGCTCTTCACCATCCTCAGTGATGAGGGCTCCGGCTCTTACATTACTCGCAAGGCGCTGTTCCATTATTCCCGCTTCCTGGACGGGTGCGTGGAGGAAACGCCGCTGATCGGCCTGATCCGGGGCAAGCTGGGCAACCTGGGCCGCAAGGATCTGATGCTCTTCGCCACGGAAATCGCCACGCCACCGTGGACCACGCCCTCTCTGTCGGTGGAGGTGAACCAGGCGGCGCTGGGCGGCGATCCCTACGCGCTGGACATCCTGAAGGACGCGGCAAAGTGCACGTCCACCCTGGCGGACGAGGTGATCCGCCTTTTGCACCTGGACGAGGAAGAGGAGCTGCGCGTAGGCGTATGGGGCAGCGCGCTGGTGAAGAGCAAGCTGCACCTTCAGTACTTCACGGAAAACGTGAAGGCCAAGTATCCTGCCGCCAAGATCATTCTCCCCGAAAAGGATGCCTGCGACGGCGCATGCATGATGGCCCTGGCTAACGCCAGGTCATAAGAATTTTGCAAGCAAAATTCTTATGAGATCTGCGCTGCGGCGCTGGTCGGCTGACGGGTCAGCCTCCCGGCCGCGCCTTCGCGTAAGGAAGCGTTCTCTGACGAGAACGCACGAAAGCTGCCGCACATGTCGCCAGCTTTCGATTACCGTCTGCCGACGGCGAATTAGTCGCACAAAAAACCTCCGCTGTATATTCTGCCAAATGCCTATATGCAGGGGCATACTGCCGGTGTAAACCTGGCAGGCGGTAATGAAGTTTTTGGCAAAGCCATTCCGATGAACTCCATCGGGTTCTTTGGTCTGCATATTATGACCGCCGGAACCTATGAGGGCGAAATGTATGAAGAAAAGAGCGACAGTACATTAAAAAGACTGTTTACAAAGGATGGATTGTTAAAAGGATTTAATCAGATAAATAATACCGCGGGCACAATAAAACTGTGTGCTGGCGGTATTTCGTTATGAATGTCTGAGTCTATCAACCATCTTTTGTGTTGCGATCAGTTGCCGGTAAGAAATGTGTAAACACCCTTGACAAAACAACGCGGATGGAGGAGGCGCTGATTTTATCCGTAGCCCAATCTTTATAGCAAACCTTAAGTCATGTATTTTTTCATACTCTCCGTTGATCTCATCGGCTGTTAAAGATCGTGCACATGGAATTCACATGTGCTGATGAAGAATGTGATTACCAGAAAAATAAGGCCGCTCTGTGGAGCGTATGTCACCAGAACAGCTACGACCAACAGAACATTCACTATGCTAATTAGTCCCAAAACCGAGCCAGATACACAGACTAAGTCTACCGTTGAACAGACATACGATCACTTTCTCAAAACAAATACCATGAATCAAAGCACAATCCTACCTCTGTTGAGGCAGACGTAAGATCGTGCTTTATTTTAGATGTATATTGGCTTTGGGTAATTTAAGGCTTTTTCTGTTTTAGACGAGGCATCATTCCTCCCGCCGAATGATAAATACCGCCTTCCGACCTTCCATTTCCCGCTCCAGTAACCCTTCCTTGCAAAGCAATAGAAGATCCTGCCGCGCTGTTTCCGTGGCCGTTCTGAACTTCTTCTTCCAGGCGTCCACTGTAACCTGCGCTGTCTTGCCTTCCAGCAGCCACCGTGCCCCTTTCAGTTGACGTTCGTTGAGGCGTCCGGTTGCTTGAAGGGCATTCATGCGTTTCTCCGTCAGTACGTGACCGAGCAAATGCTCCTTCATCCTGTCCACGCTTCGCGATAGCATGGCAGAATAATAATCAATGAAGTAGGTCATAT
>OLRD01000565.1_pt1 | contig 29538 bp, 22 predicted proteins | sample 1672051 | NCBI WGS metagenome assembly OLRD01 (sample SAMEA3136640, study PRJEB25190) | human gut metagenome | biome: human gut; feature: human-associated habitat; material: faeces | place: Austria | collected 2013 | reverse complement strand
CAACCAGAGCTATCTGGAAAAGTATTTCGGCCTGGACGGCGAGGGCGTAGCCCGGCGCGTCAGGCAGGAGCTGGGAAGGGCGTAAGAGGCCCTCAGAGCAAAAAGACAGGTCTTGCGGAAACTCCGCGAGACCTGTCTTTTTGCGGTTTTATCCCTGCTTTCCCAGCAGTTCCAGCAGCTTTCGGCGCAAGGCCTCCGGGTCGGCCTTGCCACGCGTGAGGGCCATGGCCTTGCCCATGAGGGCCTTTTCCACGGTGGTTTTGCCGGACAGATAGGTTTTCACCATGTCCGGGTTCTTCTCCAGCGTCTCCCGCGCGGCTGCTTCCAGCACCGCGGGATCGGTCAGGGTGAACAGGTCGTGGGCCTGCGCATAGGCGACGGGGTCCTGATCGCGGTCGAAAAGCGCAGCCAGGATTTTTTTGCCGGTGGAGCTGTTGACCTTGCCCGTGCCGATCATGTCGCTGAGCGCCGCCAGGTGCTCCGGGGCGATGGGCAGCGCCTCCGGGCCGCGCTCCCCGGTATGCGCGGTATCCCGCAGCGTGATCTGCGCAAAGACCTCGCCCAGAATGAGGTTGCACAGTGCCACGGGGCTTTCCGCCAGGCCGGCGGCCCGCTCGAAGTACTCGGCCAGCCAGCGCTCGGCGGTCAGCTGCTCGGCCGCATAGGCGGTCAGGCCGTACTGCTGCATATAGCGCATGCGGCGCTCATCCGGCAGCGCGGGGATGGATGCGCGAATTTCGGCCATTTCGGCATCGCTGAGGTAGATTTCCGGCAGGTCGGGATCGGGAAAGTAGCGGTAATCAGCGCTGTTTTCCTTGCGGCGCATGGAGGTGGTCTTGCCGGTCTTCTGATCGTAGCGGCGGGTTTCCTGCACCACGCCCTCCCCCGTTTCCAGCGCCTCCACCTGCCGTCGGTACTCGGCTTCAATGGCACGCTCCACGCTCTGGAAGGAGTTGAGGTTCTTCATCTCGGTGCGCACGCCGAAGGGTTCGCCGGGCCTGCGCACGCTCAGGTTCACATCGCAGCGCATGCTGCCCTCATTCATGCGGCAGTCGCTCACGCCCGTATAGGTGAGAATGGCCCGCAGCTTGCGCAGATAGGCCACCGCTTCCTCGGCGGAGCGGATATCCGGCTCGGATACGATCTCGATCAGCGGAACGCCGCAGCGGTTCATGTCCAGTGCCGTGCCGTTTGCCTCGTCATGCAGAAGCTTGCCTGCGTCCTCCTCGATATGGATGCGGGTGATGCCCACGCGTTTTTCCCCCTGGCTGGTCTGGATGGTCAGCGCTCCCCCCTCGCACAGCGGGCGGTAGAACTGGCTGATCTGATACGCCTTGGGCAGGTCGGGATAGAAGTAATTCTTGCGGTCGAAGCGGCTGCGGTGGTGCACATGGCAGCCCAGCGCCATGCCGGCCATGGCCGCATAGCGCAGCACCTGCGCGTTGAACACCGGCAGCGCCCCCGGCAGGCCCATGCACACGGGGCATACATGCGTGTTGGGCTCCGCGCCGAATACGTTCGGGCAGGCGCAGAACACCTTGCTCCTCGTGCGCAGCTCCACATGCGTTTCCAGGCCGATGACCATTTCATATGCCTTGCTCATGCCTGCGCCTCCTCTTCCACAGCGTCATAGGGATGCAGCCCTTCGTTCACCCTGGCCGCTCGCTCATAGGCCACGGCGACTTCCATCAGAAGCGGCAGGCTGTCCCGCGCGCCCATCAGGCTCATGCCGATCGGCAGCCCTTCTGACGACCGTCCGCATGGCAGGGACACCGCGGGCAGGCCCGTGATGTTGGCCGGCACGGTATAGATATCGCCCAGATACATTTTCATCGGATCGCCCGTCTTTTCGCCCAGACGATAGGCCGGAGTGGGCGCCACGGGGGAGAGCAGGGCGGCGCAGCCTTTCAGCGCCTCGGCCGCCTCATAGCGCAGCAGCTCCCGCGCCTTGAGCGCCTTGAGATAGTACTGGTCCTGATAGCCGCTGCTGAGCGCGAAGGTGCCCAGCATGATGCGCCGCTTGACCTCCATGCCAAAGCCCTCCTGACGACTCTTGCGGTACAGCTCATCCAGATCCGCATAGGCGCGGGCGCGGTAACCATAGCGCACGCCGTCAAAGCGGGCCAGGTTGCTGGATGCCTCCGCGCTGGAGATGACGTAATATGCGGGAAGCGCATAGGGCAGCGAGGGGATGCTCACTTCCCGAACCTGCATGCCCAGTCTGTGCAGCGCCTCCGCCGCGGTCTCCACGGCAGCGCGCACCTGCTGATCCAGCCCCTCACCGAAGCATTCGCGCGGCAGGCCCACCGTCAGTCCGGAAAGATCCCGCGCCTCACGAACCGCGCAGGGCTGAGCCAGCGTGGGATCGCTGGTCATGTCGTGCGGGTCGCCCCCGCAGATCACATCCAGCACCAGCGCCGCATCCGCAGCGGTCTTGCACAGCGGACCGATCTGGTCCAGCGAGCTGGCAAAGGCGACCAGCCCATAGCGGCTGACCATGCCGTAGGCAGGCTTGACGCCCACCACCCCGCAGAAGCTGGCAGGCTGGCGAATGCTGCCACCCGTATCGCTGCCCAGCGCCGCGGGGGTCATGCCCGCCGCCACTGCCGCCGCCGAGCCGCCCGACGAGCCGCCCGGAACGCAGTCCAGCTTCCACGGGTTACGCGTAACGCCGAATGCGCTGTTTTCGGTGCTGCCGCCCATGGCGAACTCGTCCATGTTGAGGCGGCCCAGGATGGGCATGCCGGCAGCATGCAGCTTTTGAATCACCGTCGCGTCATAGGGCGAGCGGAAGGATTCCAGCATGCGGCTTGCACAGGAGCACACGCGCCCGCGCATGACCAGATTGTCCTTCACGGCGATGGGCACGCCATCCAGCGGCGACAGCCTCCGTCCCTGCGCGCGCCGCCGGTCGGACTCCGCGGCCTCGCGCAGGGCATCGTCGGGATAGGTTTCCAGATAGGCGTGCACCTCGCCGTCGCGCGCGTCAATGGCGCGAAGGTACGCCTGAACGATTTCCACGGAGGTGATCTGCCCGCCATCCAGCAGGGCGCACAGCTCCGTCACGGTCTTTTGGCAAAGCGCCGGTATGGGCTTCATAGGACAAAGCGCCTCCCTTTCAGTCAAAGGTCTTGGGCACGGTGATCAGGCGGCCCGCTACGGTGGATGCGTTCATGAGCACCTCATCAATGGGCAGGCTCTCGCCGGGCTCGTCGGGCCGCAGAGACTGCGTTTCGGGCACGGTGCGCGGCCGCGGGGGCGCCTCGCGCTGCAGCCCGGCCAGCTCGCCCGCAAAGTCCACGATGGCGGCGAATTCCCGGCTCATGCGTTCCTCCTCGCCGGGCGAGAGGGTGAGCATGGACAGAAGGGCCGCGTTCTCCACCGCCTCCCGCCGGAGCGTGCGGACGTGTTCCTCTCTGCCTGTCTCGGCCACGGACACGCCCAGCTTGAGCGCCTCCAGCTGCGAGGCGTCCACGTAGTCCGGCGCGCCGGTGAGCGGGCAGCGTGCATCCTTGGTCTTGGGGAAGGCGATGACCTCACGCAGCGAAGGCGCACCCAGCAGCAGCATGCACAGCCGGTCCACGCCGAAGGCAAACCCCGCGTGCGGCGGCGTGCCAAAGCGGAAAGCGTCCAGCAAAAATCCGAAGCGTTCGCGCGCTTCCTCCTTGTCAAAGCCCAGGGCGCGGAACACCTTTTGCTGGATATCCGCGCGGTGGATGCGCACGCTGCCGCTGCCCAGCTCCACGCCGTTGAGAACCACATCATAGGCCTGCGACCGCACCTGTGGTTTGGTCTCGTCGTCCTGCATCAGCTCCACATCCTCCAAAAACGGCATGGTGAAGGGGTGGTGCATGGCGGCATAGCGCTTTTCGTCCTTTTTGTATTCAAACATGGGGAAATCCGTCACCAGCGCGAACTGGAAATCGCCAGGGTCGGTCAGTCCCAGCAGGTCCGCGCATTTCAGGCGCAGGCCGCCCAGCACGCGCCGCACCACCTCCAGCCCGTCGGCGCAGAAGAGGATGAAGTCGCCGGGCTGCGCGTCCATGCGCATTTCCAGATCCCGCCACACCTCTGGTTCAAAATACTTGGGCAGAATGGAGTTGATCTCCCCATTTTCGCGGTAGAGAATCCAGGCCATGCCCTTGGCGCCGAGGCGAACGGCCTGGCGGGTGAGCAGATCGATGGTGGAGCGGGTAAAGACCGCGCCCGCGCCCTTGACATTGATGGCACGCACTACGCCGCCGCCTTTCAGCGCTTCCGTAAAGACGGAAAACGACGCGCGGCCCGCGATGTCGCTCACATCCACGATGGGCAGGTCGAAGCGCAGGTCCGGCTTGTCGCTGCCATAGCGGTCCATGGCCTCCAGCCAAGTGAGCCGCCGGAAGGGATGCGGCACGGGGCGGCCCATCACCCGCTCAAACAGCCGGGTGAACAGATCCCTGAGAAACGCGAGCATATCCTCCTGGTCCACGAAGCTTCGCTCCATGTCCACCTGGGTAAACTCGGGCTGGCGGTCGGCGCGCAGATCCTCGTCGCGGAAGCAGCGGGCCACCTGATAGTATTTGTCGATGCCCGACACCATCAAAAGCTGCTTGTAGATCTGCGGGCTCTGGGGCAGGGCATAGAATGTGCCGGGGTGCACACGGCTGGGTACCAGATAGTCGCGTGCGCCCTCCGGAGTGGATTTGCACAGGATGGGCGTTTCCACCTGCAAAAAGCCCTGATCGTTGAGAAGGCGTTGCACCTCGCTCAGCAGCGTGTGGCGAAAGAGCAGGTTTCGGTACATCTGCGGGCGGCGCAGGTCCAGATAGCGGTATTTGAGCCGCACCTCTTCGCGCACAGGCTCCTCGTCGGTCAGGGAAAAGGGCAGCGTATCCGCCGAGGAGAGCACCTCCATATGGCTGACCGCCAGTTCCACCTCACCGGTGGGCAGGGCGGGGTTATAGGTGCTTTCGTCGCGCAGGCGCACCTCGCCGGTGATCTGCACCACGCTCTGATTTTTGAGCCGTTCAGCCAGCGCAAAGCTGGCGGGATCCGCCACGGCCTGGTCAAAGACCGTCTGCACCACGCCCTCGCGGTCGCGCACATCCACGAAGATGACGCCGCCCATGTCGCGGCAGGTCAGCACCCAGCCGCACACCGTAGCCTGCAGGCCGATGTGCGTGCGGCGCAGGGTTCCGCAGTAATGCGTTCTTTCCATAAAGCTGCAACCTCCCTTGTCGCCGGGTATGAAAAAAGCCCCCCGCCCCGGCATCTCCGGGGCGAAAGGCCAAAGCCTTCCGCGGTACCACCCGCGTTGGACAGAACATGTCCCGCTCACAAAAGGGAACGCCATTGATCCCCCCGCGCTGTACCGGGCGCGCCCGTCCGTGCCTACTGAGGCTACCTGCCCTTTGGGACGGATGCTCGGGGATGTTCTTCACTTTCCCGGCCCTGCCGCCTTTCCAGCACCGGCGGCTCTCTGCGAAGGCCTTGCGGGCAAGCTACTCTTCCCGTCATCGCCATGTGCGGAATGATAACAGGCTTTGTCCGGGCTGTCAAGGGGAAGACAAAAAAAGTGCAGGAAGGACGTCGCCTGATGAACCAGCGGCCAGGCATGGCTGGTGCCCCTGAACAGGCCGACCTCCACGGCGCCGGTGGTGCCGCCAAAGCCCCTTATTTTGCCTGCTTGAAATACTCCGCGGGATAGTGGGCGCGCAACGCCGCTTCGTCCACCTTATAGCGGCTGAGATGGTGCGCCATCAAGTGGCGCACCGCGGCCTTGTCCCTCGCGGCCAGGGCATCCACGATCAGCGCGTGGTCATCCACGATCTTGCTGTTTTTCACCGTGACCAGCGACATATTTCTGACCCGGTCAAAGTGCGCGGTGAATCCGGTCATCATCTGATAGGTCTGCTCCTTACGCGCGATTTGAAACAGGAGGCTGTGAAACGCATTGTCCAACGACCAGAGCCGTTCCATGGCCCCGTCGGCCAGGTGGTGCCGCTGAAGCGCAATATTCTCTCTCAGCCTGGCAAGCGCGTCTTCAGTGAGCATATCGCAATCCAGCTCCACCACCGCGCCCTCCAGCACGTCGCGCATAAAGCGAGCCTCTTCCACCAGATCATAGTCGATCAGGGCGACGGCGCTGCCGCGCTGAGGATAGACATCCACCAGCCGCACTTTCGACAGCTCCATCAGCGCTTCCCTGACAGGGGTGCGTGACAGGCCCATCTGCGCGGCCAGCTCGTTTTCGCTGACCATGCTGCCGGGTTTCAGCTCCAGATGGATGATATTGTCCTTCAGATTGCGCAAAGCATATTCCCGACCTGTTTCACGCATGCGCCGCGCCAGCAGTCTCACGCCTGTCCCTCCTTATTGCAATTCGCTTTTCAGCGTCGCGCGCACTGCGCCCGGACCGGCCAGCATTTCGGAGAGCATTCTCTCCACCTTCTCCGCCAGGCCCGCTTCATACAGGTTGACGCCAAAGAGGACCTTGTTCTCCAGAATGGGCCGGATCGCGCCATGCACACTCTGAGGCTGACCCAGCTTCACACCGGTCAGCGCCTGCTGCAGCTGTTCAAGCATGGGGTCGGGGCTGACGGCCATGTCGCGACCCTCATCGTCCACGCCGAGCAGATATCGCAGCCATCCGGCCAGCGCCAGCGGTATGGCCGTGAGCGAGGCAGCATCCAGCGTGGACGAGGCCATGTAGCTCTTGAGCGTCTCGCCAAAGCGCACGGGAATCTTCTGGCTGGTATCCGTGGCGATGCGCTGCGGGGTATCCGGGATAAAGGGATTGGGCAGGCGCTGGGTCACGACCTCATCGATGAACGCACGGGGGCTGAGGATGCCCGGATCGGTCACAACGGGCAGGCCCTCGGTGTAGCCGATACGCTTGACCAGCTCCACCAGCTCTTTGTCTCCCATTTCGGCGGCAATGTTCTCATAGCCCAGCAGGCAGCCGTACACCGCCAGCGCCGTATGCAGGGGATTGAGACAGGTGGTCACCTTCATGCGCTCGGTCCTGTTGACAGTATCGCGGTCGGTCATGTATACGCCGGCCTGCTCCAGCGGAGGCCGACCGTTGGGGAAGCGGTCCTCCACCACCAGATACTGCGGTACCTCGGCGTTGACGAAAGGCGCGATGTAGGTGCGGCGGCCGGTGATGATGGGGGTCATGCCCTCCACGCCCAGCGCCTCCAGCTGCTTCTCAATCGCTTCGGAGGGCCGCGGGGTGATCTTGTCGATCATGCTCCAGGGAAAACTTACGTTCTCCTCATCGGATATCCAGTCCACGTAAGCAGAGGGCACCAGCCCGTTATCCCGCCAGCCGTGGGCAATTTCCAAAACGCTCTGGCGCAGCTTTTCGCCGTTATGGCTGCAGTTGTCCATGCTGACCAGGGCCAAGGGCCGCGCTCCTGCCCGGAATCGTGCCAGCATCATGGCGGCCACCACACTCATGGCGTGCCGCGCCTGCTCCGGATCGTTTTTCAAATCCTCGACTACCACGGGCAGCAGCTGGCCCTTCATGTCCCGGAGTCCGTAGCCTTTTTCGGTAATGGTGAAGCTGGCCATCTGAAGGGACGGATTTTCAAAAATGGCTTTCAAAGCCTTCCATTCCCTCGCGTTTGTGCAATCGGCCTTCAGCCCGTTGGCAATGGAGGCGATAACCTCCTTCACCGTTTCGCCGTCCGGCTTGAGGCTGACCATCAGCGTCATGGAATCGTGCGGCACATAGATCCGATCAATGATATCGTAGTCAAAGGTCTCCGCCGCCACGATGCCGCTCCGTTGCAGCCCCTTGTTCAAAAGCCGCTGCTGCAGCCCGGCGATGAAGCCGCGAAAGATATTCCCCGCGCCAAAGTGCACCCAAACGGGCTCATCGGTGGTATGCATGCACATGGCCGGCCAGTCGAAGCCGGGAAGCGCAATGCCGGCCTGATGCCATGCCTGCGCTTCACGGATGCCCTGATACGTAAGTTTCATGGTGAATCGGAACCTCCTTTGGCAGTATGGCACGGCCCGCCGCCCGCACGGGAACGGGCAGCGCGCCGCGGATTACTGCTTTTCGATGGCCTCCCACAGGCCGTTGAGATAGGTTGCGCCCAGCGCGCGGTCATACAGGCCATAGCCGGGGCGACCCTGCTCATCCCAGATCATGCGTCCATGGTCGGGGCGCACATAGGTATCCGGACAGGTGTCGTAAATGGCCTTCATGATGGCGTACATGTCCAGATCACCGGCCGAGGACAGGTGCGCCGCCTCACGGAAGTGATGATATCCAAGGTACTTCACGTTGCGCACGTGCATGGCGCCGATCCGGTTCATCTTTCCAAAATGACGGATGATTGCCGGCACGTCGTTTTCGGGGTTGGAGCCCAGCGAGCCGGTGCACAGGCACACGGCGTTGGCCGGGCTGTCATGCAGCTTGAGAATCTTGTCAAAGTCCTCCTGGCTGTGGGCGATACGCGGCAGGCCGAAGATGGGCCAGGCGGGATCGTCCGGGTGGCAGGCCATGCGCACGCCCACCTCCTCGCACACGGGAATCACCGCATCCAGGAAGTACTTGAAGTGCTTGCGCAGGGTGTCGGGCGTCATGCCCTCGTACTGCTTCAGCGTGGTCTCCAGCAGTGCCAGACGCTCCGGCTCCCAGCCGGGCAACGTAAATCCACGGCTGCCCGCGGCGGTTCTGCGCACAATTTCCAGAGGGCCCATTTCCCCCAGGTCCTTTTCATCAAAGTACAGGCTGTTGGAGCCATCCTCCGGTATTACCCTCGCCAGATCGGTACGCAGCCAATCGAAGACCGGCATGAAGTTGTACACAATCACCTTGATGCCATAGCGGGCCAGGTTGCGGATCGTATCGATATAGTGTTGGATGTACTCATCACGCGTGGGCAGACCGATCTTGATGTCCTCGTGAACGTTCACGCTTTCGATGACTTCCAGCTCAAGCCCAGCCGCATGGACCTCGTCCACCAGCGCCTTGATATCCTCCGTCTCCCACACCACGCCGGCAGGCCGGTCCAAAAGCCCCATCAAGCCCGTCATGCCGGGAATCTGCTTAATGTACTTCAGTGGAATGGGGTCAGCCTGACTGCCATACCAGCGAAAGGTCATTTTCATGGCAGTTTCTCCCTCCTTGAACATATTGGGCATACCCTTTCTTTTATCAGAATTCTAACATCAATTTTTTGATGTGTCCACTAGTATACCAGATAAAATATCATAATTTTAATTTGTATAATTAGTATAAATTTTCGATTTGTCTCACCATGGACCGCCGCGCCTTTTTTCTGCTTTGCCCTGCTTGATACGTTCCATCTCAAGAAGCGCCGACGCCGCCCACCCTGGTCTCATTGATGCTGCTGGTTCCCCCATGGCAGGGTGCCGATGACCCGGGCCAGCCTGTTATTGACCTCAGCACGCCCCCGCTGAAGGCCAGACAAAAGCCATGCGCCTTTCCCCGGCCTCGTCCGGTCTGTGCCCTGCGTCTGCAAAGGTGAGTCCTTTCATCCGAAGCAGCAGGAAAGCCGGAATGAACAAGCACCTTGCGGGGTCATTTTTCAAAAGCGCAACTGTGTTTGTTCAAAAAGAAAGTTCATCCTTTGCTGTCGAGAAGCCTGAAAAAGGAGTATCCTTTGCGTTGATTTGTTCCAATACCGCATTGACAAATAAACATTTGTTGTGTATACTAAAGATATGCTTAGTAATCGAGGTGCCACATGACCAGACGCGAACAGGAAATCCTGGCATGGATTCGTGATAATCCTCTGATCTCCCAGCAGGAGCTGGCGCAGCGGGCGGGCATTACGCGCTCCTCGGTGGCGGTGCATATCTCCAACCTGATGCGCAAGGGGCTGATCCGCGGGCGCGGTTACCTGCTGGGCGAGGGCGCCTATGTGGCAGTGGTAGGCGCGGTGAACGTGGATATCGGCGGCACGCCGGACAGCGCACTGGTACCGGCGGACAGCAATCCCGGCCGCGTGACCGTCACGCTGGGCGGCGTGGGCCGCAACATCGCGGAAAACCTGTCCCGCCTTGGCAAACGGGTGCTGATGGTGACCGCCATGGGCGAGGATGCCCATGCCCAGCAGATTCAGCACAGCTGCCGCGAGCTGGGCATCGATCTGAGCCACAGCCTGACCGTACCCAACGCGCGTACTTCCACCTATCTGTGCCTTAACGACGCCGATGGCGAGATCGTGGGCGCGGTGAGCGACATGGCCATCTACGACGCGCTGACCCCTGCCTATCTGTCCACGCAGCTGGAGGCGCTCAACCGGGCGGCGCTGGTGGTGCTGGATGCCAATCTGCCGCCCGAAAGCCTGTCCTTTCTGGCTGAAAACCTGAAACCGCCCCTGTTTGCCGACCCGGTTTCGGTGAAAAAGGCGGGCCGCCTGCGTCCCATTCTCGCACGCCTGACGGCCATGAAGCCCAACCGGCCCGAAGCCAGCCTGCTGACCGGCGTGGCCATCCATAGCAACGACGACCTTCCCCGCGCCGCAAAGGCTTTCTTTGACCTGGGGCTGGAGAATGTGTTCATCTCGCTGGGTGCCGGGGGCGTCTATTTCGACGATGGGCGCGAGCGCGGTATTCTGCCGTGCTTCCCCAGTCCGGTCATCAACACCACCGGCTGCGGTGACGCATTTCTTGCCGCCGCCGCCTGCGCGTGGCAGGAGGGCTGTTCACTGCGCGAAATGGCGCTGCATGGGCTGGCCGCCTCTGCGATCTGCGCCCGCTCGGACAGCGCCGTAAGTCCCCTCATCACCCCTGATGCCATTGCAGGCATTGTGCAGAACGCATAAGGAGGAACCAAGCATGAACCTTGAAAAGTATCTCAACGTATCGCCAGAAGTGAAGGCCGCCATCGACGCGGGCAAGCCGGTCGTCGCGCTGGAATCCACCATCATTTCACATGGCATGCCCTACCCGCAGAATGTGGAAACTGCCCTGAACGTGGAGAGGATCGTGCGTGAAAACGGCGCGGTACCCGCGACGATTGCCATCATTCAAGGCAAGATCACCGTGGGCTGCACCCATGAACAAATCGAGCATCTGGGCAAAAAGGGCCTGGCGGTGGCCAAGGCCAGCCGCCGTGACCTGCCGGTCCTGCTGTCCCGCGGCGAGGATGGCGCCACCACCGTGACCACCACCATGATTGGCGCCGCACTGGCAGGCATCCGCGTCTTTGCCACGGGCGGCGTAGGCGGCGTTCATCGCGGTGCGGAAACCACCATGGACATCTCCGCCGACCTGGAGGAGCTGGCGCAGACCCAGGTGCTGGTGGTATGCGCGGGGGCCAAGAGCATTCTGGACCTGGGCCTGACGCTGGAATACCTGGAAACCAAGGGCGTCCCCGTCATCGGCTACCGCACCAAGGAACTGCCCGCCTTCTATACCACGCATTCCGGATTCCAGGTGGACTACCGGCTGGACACCCCCAAGGAGATTGCGGACGCCTTTGCCGTCAAGCTGGACATGGGACTGGCGGGCGGCATGCTGGTGACCAACCCCATCCCTGACGAATATGCCATGGACCTGGATTATATCAATCGCAATATCGACGCCGCCATTGCCGAGGCCAAGTCGCTGGGCATTCACGGCAAGGATACCACGCCCTTCCTGCTTGACAAGATTCAGAAGCTCACCAGGGGCGACAGCCTGAAGGCCAATATCCAGCTGGTCTACAACAACGCGCGCCTGGGTGCGCAGATCGCGTCGGAGCTGGCAGGGAAGTGACCCGCCGCTCCCCCAGTACAGAAAACCCGGACGACCATTGCCGTCCGGGAAATTTTGTTACCTGGTTTATGCACTTTTCCTGCCTGCTCGATCCGAAAAACCAACCGTCTATATCTACGGCCTTACGACCGCTGGTAGGAAAATCCGATCCGGTGAAAAAATCACGTACAGGAAACCACCCATACGGTGGTATTACTCGTCGTCCAGTTCTTCGTCAGCTTCAAAATCCGCTTGAACCACTTCGATAAGTTTCTCGAGCAGGTCTTCGTCTTCCACGGGAAGGAATTCCTCGATTTCCTCGCCGTCCTCTTCCGATTCGACAACCTTCATGATATAGAGATTGACGGCTTCCTCTTCCTCGTGGTGGTCACAATGCTCGCATTCACAGTCGCATTCGCCATCATGGGCTTCGCCCAGTACAACGTATTCTTCACCGTTGTAGAAGAAATAGCGCACGACTTCCAGCAATACATTGTTTCCATCCTCATCGACACCCTCGATGAGATCCCTGGTTTCGTCTTCGGCGGCTACGCCGCCCAACGGCTGATCGTCGCAGTACAACGGTATCGCCCCACTTTCTCTGCCTGAATTTCATCGCCGCTCCGGGTCATTTCCAACGCCGTGTCATCACAGCCTGCGGCGGAACGCCGGATTGCCGCGATGGGAGTGGCATTTCCATTTCCTGATTCCTCTTGGTTCGGTTTTATTATAACCCAAAGGCTTCGGGGAAACAAGGCTTTTTGCGAAAATTTTATGGTTGATTTTTGTAAACTATTTTGATAAAATCAGAGTGTTGGGGCAGGCGGTCAATGCTTGTCCTCTTTCTTTTTCAGCGGCTCCAACGTGCCATCCGGCCTTTTCAGGCGCACGTTTTCCAGTACGGCCCGCGCGTTCTGCCGGAAACCATCGAGGTACTCGCGGCGCAGGGCCTCGCGCTCGACAAGCTCCTCGTGCGTCAGTTCCCGCTCGCGGCTCAGGCGCGTAAGCTCGTTAATGCGTTCGATTTTTTCATGTTCCATGCTATCATCCTTTCGGGAGGTACTCCGCATGATACAGGGTAAGTGGTTTCCCACGGGCAGTGATGTTTCCCAGCCCCTCGCCATCCGGCGTGCGGTATTTGGCCGCGGCCGCGACGCATTGGACGACTGGGCGCAGCAGGTAGCGGTTTATGCCGGGAAGGATCCCGTGGGCGCCGCCCGCCTGTGGTGGCGGGACGGGGCCTTTTGGCTGGGCGATGTCGGCGTGCTGTCCGATTTCCGCGGCATGGGCTACGGCGATCTGCTGGTGCGCCTGCTTTTGTTCAAGGCGCTCAGCCACGGCGCGCATTTTCTCCGTCTGGAGACGCCTGAAGAGGCCGTTGCGTTTTTCGCGCGCTACGGCTTTTGTGAGGAGTGCCGCCAGGGCGGTCGGGCCGTCATGGGCCTCGCTGCCGCCGACGTGCGCCTGGACCGCTGCGGGGGCGGCTGCGCCGGATGCGGCCTTTGTCCCCCGGACGCGGCGCGCTAGGGCTTATTTCCCTGCCCGATCAGCCCGCCTTCGCGGGCTTTTTTTGAAATACCCAGCGGCGTTGCAGGTGGTAGCTGACAAAAAACAGCACGATGTCCACCGGAATCTTGGCGGTGTTATCGCTCCAGCCCAGCCACAGATGCAGGCTGCTGGTCAGCAAAGCGGAGAGCAGCATCACCAGGAAAAACACGCCCAGATAGCGCAGGAACGCCTGGCTCACCTTGCCCTTATCGGTAAAAACGAAGTTGCGGTTCAAAAAGAAATTGGTAACTCCCGACAACAGGCGCGCGGCCACGGTGGCGATCAGGATATGGGGCACCACCCGAATGAACAGCACGCCGACTTCCTGGTCCAGGGAGGTGCCGAAGTATTTGATCAGGTTGTTAAACAACAGATAGAGGCCATAGTCGACCAAAAAGCTGACCATCGACGTGCCCACAAAGCGGAAGAAGCCGCTGAAGATCACGCGATAGATGCGCGCGCTGTCACGGAAGGCGCGGAAATGGCTTCCCTCATTGTTGTTTTCATACACGGTTTCGATGGGCAGGGGGCGCATGGGCACCTTCATGGCTGCGCACTCGATGAGCACGTTCATTTCATACTCATAGCGATCACCGGGCACGGCGATCATGGCGGGCAGCAGGTCGCGGTGGAAGCCGCGCAGGCCCGTCTGCGTATCGCCCACCCAGCATCCGTAGAGCAGCTTGAACACCACAGAGGTGATGCGGTTGCCCATCCGGCTCTTGGGGGGCACATGCTCCTGGGAAAAGTCCCGGCTGCCCAGGAGCAGCCCGGAGGGGTCGCGCGCCAGGTCCTGGGCCATGCGCAGCACATCCTCCACGGTGTGCTGTCCATCGCTGTCGGCCGTCACGATGATGTCCTGATCGGGGCTGTTGTCCATAAGCCAGGCCATACCGCGCTTGAGTGCCACCCCTTTGCCACAGTTGGGCTGGTAGCTGATGACATGGCTCACCCCGTCCCGGGGAATTTGATCAAAGAACCGTTGGTAGTCCTGACCGCTGCCATCGTCCACGACGACGATCCTGCCGATGCCAGCGTCCTTCAGCGCTTGTACATAGGGGGGCAGGCGGTCATCCGGCTTGTAGGCGGGGATGACCACGGCCGTGCGCCCTGCGCAGGTCTGTGCCATTGATTCGTTCATTCCTTTCGTGAATCGCCTGTGTCAATTCAGGATATAGGTATCCAGGTAATCGCGTATCAAAGGGGTCAGGTCCTCGCCGGTCGTTTCCGCCAGCAGGCTTTCAAAATCCTCGCGCGTGGCGCGCCCAAAGGCATAACGTTCGTAGTAGGCCCGAAGAAAATCATCCAGTCCGCTGTCGAGCATGCGGTCCAGGGCACAAAACATCGCGGCTCCACGATCATAGACCACCAAGGCATATTCGGACATGCTGGAAAACCGGTCCAGCGGCGCACCCGGCGTAACGCCCCGCGGCACCGTGACGCGCAGCGCGCTCTCCAGCTCCCGCTGCTCGTACTCTTCGCGCCGCGCAAGGCCATGGCGGTCCTCCAGGTATTCCAGCATGCTAAACTGGCTCAGCGCCTCATCCTGCCAGGCCTGGTTGACCGGGTCGCTTCCCACTACGGCGTACCACCACTGATGCGCCACCTCGTGTGCCACAACGGTTTCCAGCGACTCGCCCCCCGCGTCCAGCAGGTCGGCGGCGATCATCACCATGGCGGGGTATTCCATGCCGCCCATGGGGAAGTTGATCTCGCAAAGCGTATAGCTCTGGTAGGGATACGCGCCATATCGTGCTGAGAAGCACGCCAGCGCCTGCTTTCCATAGTCCAGCAGCTCTCGCGCGCGGGATGCGTCGGTGGCGTAGGCGCTGACGAGCACGCCGTCCTGCTCTGCCTGCGCGGTGTGAAAACGGTCGCTCACCACCAGCGCGAAATCCCGTATGGCAGGGGAAACAAAGTCATAGCGGGTGCGTCCGTCCGCCGTCTCCGCCGTGGGATACCCGCTCCCGGCGCACAAAAAGCCCTCCGGCACAGATACGCTTACGGTCCAGTTCATGCAGTCGCTCAGGAAGGGATCGCCGACGGGAGCGTATTCATCCGTGCGCCAGGCTCCCTCTTCCCACACGGCGGGAATGGCAAAGGCGTTTCCCAGCGCCCAGATGCCGCTGTCCTCACCGAAGCGGTACGCCATATGCGGGATCTGCACCGTATAGGTCAGGGTGATTTCGATCCACTCCTCCGCCTGCCAGCCATCGGTTATTGGGACGGAGAGCACAGTCTTTGCATCATCGGTATAGCGATAGGCTACCGCCTTGGATTCCCCGCCGACGCGGGCGACCCTCGCGCCGCTCATCACCAGCGCCCCGATGGAAAAGCCGTCCGGATAGCAGCCTTCATACAGCGCTTCCTCAGCCGCGGCGGGCGAGGTATCCGGGCTTTGGAACGCGTTGGGCCACGTGCGCAGCACCGCCGCCTCCTGCGCCTGGCCGGTGCGGTTTTTCAGCGTAAGCGTCTGCGAAACGGTCAGCTCCGACGCCTCCGTGTTCAAAGACGCCTCGATCAGCACCGCGTCCAGCCCATCCCGCGCTTCGATCAGCGCCTGGGAGGGCGATGGCAGCTCTACGGCGGGCGCAAAAACCCCGCACAGCCACAGCGTCGCCAGCACCACAGCCACCAGAGCGCCGGCCGCCAGCCCGATTCGCACGGAGCGCCGCTTCATCCATTCCTTCTTCAAATCAAGGACCCCACACTATTGAGCAGCACCATCACGCGCTGCGTAACGCCGCGCATCAAAAGGCCGCCCACAAGGCCGCCCACAATCAGCGTCAGCGCCAGGGCCAGGGCCACCAGCAGCATTTTGACCGACAGCAGCTGTGCGTCCGACCGTCCCGTGACGGCGCTTAACAGGCCGCACGCCTGCGTATAGCTCACCGCCATGCCGCACAGCGCCACCAGCAGCGCCAGCCAGGGGGACAGCAATGACAGCACCATCGCCAGCAGCGCCACCGCCGCCGTGGGCAGCGTGGTCACCGCCACAAAACCCAGCAGCAGCTCCCAGGAAAAATGCACCTTGGCGACCCCGCAAAGGTAAACCAGAAACACCAGAGCCGGCACCGCCATGCCGATGAGCTGGCACAGCACCGCCGCCCCGCCCACCGACGGAGCGATGCGCCCGGCGATATAGCTGATGCCCTGATTCATGGAGGCGGCATCGCTGGCCAGGCTGACCCCGGTCAGGGCCGAAATGGCCGAAAGCAGCACGCCCACAAAGCTGCGCATCACCACCATGCCGCACAGGAATGTGAGCAGCAGCGTCAGCCCCGCCACGATGGGGCCTGTGAGCAGATCCCGCTTTTCCAGCATGCCGCGCAGCACCTCCTGGGGCCGCGTAAAGCTGTCCAGAAAGGTACGCGGCAGCGCACTGAGGGCTGTGAGCAGCGGATTGGCCTCCCGCGCGGCGGGCTGGCCGTAGCTGTAGGGCTGCTGGAATCCCGGCGGATAGGTTCCCTGCTGGTACTGCGCATAGGACTGCCGGTAGAGGTTCTGCTGCTGCGGATAGGGCTGCTGCTGCGCGCCCATATACGGCTGCTGTGCCGCGGGCGGCGGCTGCATGCCCTGCGCCCCGCTCATGGGCGGTTGCACACCCACGCCGGGACCCGGCGGCGGATATCCCTGGGGCATGCCCTGAGCGTAACCCGGCATGTAACCCGGCTGGACATAGGCGGAAAGAGGCTCGTTGCAGACGGGGCAAAACGCCGCGCCCTGCGGGATCGGGGTTCCGCACTTGGGACAGTTCATATCGTCCCTCCTTCAAAAAGGTCCATGGGAATACGGTCCATCATAGCACGGGCCGGAGCGCGCGTCAATCCTTTGCCGCAAGGGCATAGGGGATGAGCGAGCGGTCCAGCAGATAGAGGCGCATATCCTCGGTTTCCACAATCTGGTCTGCCGGCAGCGCCTCCAGATAGTCTGCCAGCGTTGACAGCGGATAGTACCGTTCGTCCCAGAAATCGGGTTCGGTCGCCAGCATGGCTACGTTCATTTTCGCCAGCTCCTCCCCCACCTCCTCCAGCGGCAGGTTCATCAGCGGCACGATGGGATTGGTTGTAAGCACGTAGCCGCGCCCTCTGAGCGGGTACTGATAGCCGACCCTCGTGATCAGGATCTTCTGATCCTCTTTCACATGCTCCGCGACCGCCATGAGCATGCCGTAGCGCTCGCGGAAGCCGTTGTCCAGCAAAATGCGCTCGCTCTCCATCACGTCGCGGCTGTAGCGGTAAAAGGTATTGGTGTAGCCGGTCTGGTTGGTGCCCTTGACCACGCCCAGCAGGCACAGGAGCACGCACAGGCAGGCGGGCAGTTTGAGCAGGGCCGGGCGTATGGAGGCGGCGGCCTGCCGCAGCGACTTCATGCGGGTACTCAGCGCGCCCTGCATGCGGTCCACGAGCGGCGGCCAGAGCGTCTCCAGCGCCGAAAGCGCGCCGCAGATCATGCCGCAGGCCAGCAGAAACCATTGTATCGTATAGCGCGGCAGCTTGAGAAACGAACCGGAGAAGCTGTACAGTGGGCTGTCCAGCAGCCCTGTCATGGGCGCGAGGGTCAGCAGCGTGTACAGCGCCCACAGCCCGGCCGTGGAAGCGACCGCCGCGCCCTCCGAATGGTTGAGCACGGCGCTGGGACCGTCCGACTGTTCCAGCCGCGCCCTGCGGCGCATCCTGACCCGGCTGACCAAGGCATACGCGATCACGCACACCAGCGCGATCAGCGCCAGCCGAAGCCCCCATTCCCCCACCGGCGTGGCGTAGGACTGCAAAATGGAATCCTTGGCCTCAAAGAAATGGAGGTGGGTGGTGGTTTCCTCCAGCTTGTACTCGATGTCCATGTACATATCGTACCACGGGGCGTCGGTATAGGTGGTCATCAGCCGCCAGGGCGACATCTCTCCCCATTTGAAGTAGCACCACAGGTTGCCCGAAAACGCCAGCAGCGTGCCCGCCGCGCCCGACAGCGCCAGCCCCACCGAGCGCAGCAGCACGCCCGCCGCGCCCTTGAGCTCCGTCATGCGGGCTTTCAGCCACCGCCAGATCACCCAGGCTGCCACAATGAAGGGCAGGACCACGAAGCACACCACATGCGTGCTCATCACCGTAAAGCACACGGCAAAGCTCAGTACCAGCTTGCCCAGATAGGACCGGCGCGAACCCTGCGGCTCAAGCCCGGCAAAAAACAGCATCGCCCACAGAAGCGCCAGAATGCGCCAGATGTCCCTGGGCGCGCTTTCCACGGAGAAAAACAGGTCCGGCACCAGGTTAAACAGCACCACGCCCAGCAGCACCCAGCGCCTGCGCCCCCGGCACGCCACGATCAGCAGCGCCAGATAGGCCGCCGCCACGTAGAAGGTGTTCAGCCCCAGCCCGGTAAAGACAGCCTTGTCGTTGGGGTAGCCCACCTGACCGCCGGTATGGAACAGGCCGTAGCTCATGTACAGTTCCAGCGAGGGGAAATGGCTGTGGCCGCGAAAATGGCCGGTGGTGTCGTCCTTTTCCAGGAGGTTTCCCAGGTCGCGGTCCTCACAGTAGCGCTGGGCCAGGGCCAGGTATTCGCCCGCGTCGCCCCCGCGCACGCTCTCCATGCTGGACATGTAGCGCACGCACACCGGCGCAAGCAGAATGACCACGCAAGCCGCAAAGCACGCCGCGGCCACCGTGGCCCGATCCATGCGCAAAAAGGCCCGCAGCCGCTGTGCGGCGGCATGCGCGGGCGCGCCTCCGCGCAAAAAGGCCCGCAGCCGAGTAAGACGGCTGAGCCCCATCCATGCAAGGCCTGCCGCCGCCAGCACCGGCGGCACACCGATATAGACCCACCTTGGGGCCTGGGGCCACACCATCGCCAGCAGCAGCATCCACAGATACTGGCACAGGGGCGTGGCGGCCACACCCGTGAGAAAGCAGGCCACCCGATGCCGGGGGCTGAACCAGCCCCGCAGGCAGAACCACAGGCCCAGCGCCGCCGCCTGAAGCCCGCAGGAGAGCAGAAACAGGTTGCGCCAGCCATTGCCGATGTCAAGCCACGTCATCAGCCCTTCCTCCCTGCCTTGGCCAGCCTGTCCATCTCGGCCATGTAATAGCCGTTGATATCCACCTTTTCACTCAGGAGCTTCTTCTGCTTTTCCAGCCCGATTTCCTTGAGGCCCGGCGTGGCCAGCAGCTCCTCGGCCCGCGCGGCGGCCCGCTCGTAGCGGTCCTCTCCCTCGTTGAAGCAGTCCATCAGATGGAAGCGCTCGCTCTGCTCGCGCGTGCTGCCGGATACAATGGTATTGACATACAGGGCGTGCGTGCCCAGCACTGCCGCCTCGCTGGCCATGGTCGCGCCTTCGCTGAACACCAGCTGTGCAAACGCCAGCACATGATGAATCAGCTCATAGGGGGTTTTGAGCAGCCTGGGCCGGAGTTCCTCCGGCACGTCGCCCTCGGCGCTCACATATACGCGGCCATAGCGCTCCAGCCGCTTCACCAGCCGAATCTTGCCCTCGTCGTCCAGGCCGTGCTTGCCGATGTCGTGGCTTGCGTTCCAGGCCACGAAGCGCACCAGAATATACTTTTCGTCCGGGTTGAAGCCGCAGTCGCGGAGCACCTGCTTATCCGGCGTGAACACGGAGGGGTGCAGGTAAAACAGCTCCTTGTAGGTATCCAGCCGCTCCTGACGGGGCCCCAGGTCGGTCAAAAACGTCCGCGGCGTCAGGATCTTGGTGGACAGACGCTTGCAGATGCGCAGCGCGAACCTGCTCACCTCAGTATCCTCATAAATAAGGTGCGGCTTTCCGCTTACCCACGCAGCCACCGCCAGCATGGGCGCGGCCCGGCCGATCATGATATCCGGCTTCCACTTGAGCGCCGCCAGGGAAAACTGGGCGGACAGCTTCAAAAACAGCAGCGCCTTTTCCACGGGGTTTTTGCCGGTGGATTTGGCACAGCGCACATAGGGAATGCCGTAGCGCTCCAGAAGTGTGGAATTGCCGTCCTTTTCGGCCACAAAGCACAGCACCTCGTCGCCGCGCTCGCGCATGCGCCAGATGATATGATGGAACTGGTGCACCCAGGCCGGGTGGGTAAAGCAGATCATGGCCTTCATTGCTTGTTTTCCTCCCCCGCGCGGTCGATCTCCATCTTGCGCACGCGGTACTGCACGTCCTCCAGGAGCTTTCGGTTATCGCTGATCAGGTCGGCCTGCACGCCGGCGACGATCACCTGCACGCCGATCATCAAAAGCGCGGCGCACAGGATGAGGGACTGGATGTGCCCGCTGCCGGACCCTGTGCTGAAAAAGATGATGAGGAACCTGACGCCCAGCAGCACGCCCAGCCCGAAGAACACCCCGCCGATGATGCCGAAGAACCGAAGCGGCTTATACATGGCAAAAGCCCGCAGGATCACCGACGAGGAGCGCTTCATATAGCGCCACATGCTCTTGAACAGGCGCGAGGGACGCAGCTCCGGATTGGTGCGCACGGGCACGCTGGTCATGGGAATGCGGTTCCAGCCCGCCTGGATGATGGTCTCCAGCGTGTAGGAATAATCGTTGACCACGTTGAGGCGCAGCGCGCCCTCGCGGCTGTATGCGCGGAACCCGCTGGGCGCGTCGGGGATCTCGGTATTGGAGGCCACGCGCACCACCCAGCTGCCCAGGTGCTGAAACATCTTTTTCTTTTTGGAGAAGTGCTCCGTCTCGTCGATGGGGCGCTCGCCGATGACGATATCGGCCTTCTTTTCCAGAATAGGCCGCACCAGACGCTCGATATCCTCGCCCCGGTACTGGTCGTCGGCGTCGGTATTGACGATGATATCGGCTCCCAGGTGCAGGCAGGCGTCGATGCCGGCCATGAACCCGCGCGCAAGGCCCCGGTTCTGCTTAAAGGATACGATATGCTGAACGCCCCATTCGCGGGCGACCTCCACCGTGCGGTCGGTGGAACCGTCGTTGATAATCAGGATTTCGATCTCATCCACCCCGTCGATGTGACGGGGCAGGTGGTCCAGCGCCACGCGGAGCGTTTCCGCCTCGTTATAGCAGGGAATCTGAATAATCAGCTTCATTGGCAGGCCCTTCCTTACGTCTGGTGTGCATATCAAACCAACGATATCATACCGTTTTTCCTGCCTCCTGTCAACGACGCATACCGACGGCAAAAGCCCGAAGGTTTCGCACCTTCGGGCTTTTGCCGCAGCTGGTCAGTCGGCTCGGTACAGGTCGCGGGTATAGACCTTTTCCGCCACGTCGGAAAGTTCATCGGCATAGCGATTGGCCACGATCACGTCGCATTCGCGCTTGAAGCGCGCCAGGTCGCGCTCCACGCGGCTGTTGAAAAAGGTATCCTCCTTCAGCGCAGGCTCGTACACCGCCACCCGCACGCCATGGGCCTTGATGCGCTTCATCACGCCCTGAATGCTGGACTGGCGGAAGTTATCGCTGCCGCTTTTCATCGTCAGGCGGTAGATGCCCACCAGCGGGTCCGGGTTGGCCGGATAGCCCGCCAGTTCCAGCACCCGGTCGGCAATATAGTCCTTTCGGGTACGGTTGGCGTCCACGATGGCGCCGATGATGTTGTTGGGCACCTGATCGTAATTGGCCAATAGCTGCTTGGTATCCTTGGGCAGGCAGTAGCCGCCGTATCCGAAGGAAGGGTTGTTGTAATGACGGCCGATGCGGGGGTCCAGACATACGCCGTCGATGATGGAGCGGGAATCCAGCCCGCGTGCCTCGGCGTAGGTGTCCAGCTCGTTAAAAAAGCTCACGCGCAGGGCCAGGTAGGTATTGGCGAAGAGCTTGACGGCCTCCGCCTCGGTGGGACGCATGAGGAGCACAGGCGCGTCCGGGTCCAGTGACCCTTCCTTGAGCAGCGCCGCAAAGACTTCGCCCGCATGCCACAGCTCCGGCTCCTCCGGCGCGCCCACGATGATGCGGCTGGGGTGGAGGTTGTCGCTGAGGGCATGTCCCTCGCGCAAAAATTCCGGGCTGAACACCAGCCGCGCGCCGGGATGCTTTTCCAGCATGCGCTGGGTGAATCCCACCGGCACGGTGGATTTAACGGCCATGTACGCGCGGGGATTGACGGCCAGCACCTCCTCGATCACACTCTCGACGGAGGAAGTGTCGAAATAATTGAGATGCGGGTCATAGTTGGTCGGTGTGGAGATGACCACCCAGTCCGCCTGCCGGTAGGCCTCCGCCGCATCGAGCGTGGCGGTGAGGTCCAGCTCGTGCCCGGAGAGATACGCCTCGATATCCGCGTCCTGAATGGGCGCCTGGCGGCGGCCCAGCTTGTCCACCCTCGCGGCGTCTATATCCACGGCGGTCACATGGTGCCGCTGCGACAGCAGCACCGCCATGGCGAGTCCCACATATCCGATGCCGACGACTGCAATGTTCATCTTTCGTTCCTCCTTCCGCCATGGCTATCATACCCTGTTTCCTGCCCGCTGTCAACGCGCGGCGCTCCACAGGGCGTAGGCCAGAAATCCCGCGCAGGTGGCGAAAGCCGCGCCCGTTTCGCATTCGCCCGTGTCCTCGTTGACGCTTTCGCAGGCCAGGCCGTTGTCCATGCGGGTGCGGGCCAGGTGCGCCAGCGCCGTGTCCGCGTGGCCGCAAAGCAGGCTGTTGCAGATGGACAGCACCCAGGGATGCGGCGCGTGGCGGCAGCCGATTTCCGCGATGGGCCTATGCGCGAAGGACAGGGGATAGGCCTCGGAGCGGATGGCGCGTACGGTGCTTTGCCACACGGGATCGTCCATGGCGCAGAAGCCGTAATGCGGCAAAAGCTGCAGGCTGCCCGGCGGCTCATCGTAGATATCGTAGTGCCCTTCCAGATCCGTGGACCAGACAAACTGCCCCTCCCTGACACAATAGCGGTAGACGGCTGCCTTTACGCCGCCGGCGCGGCGGGCCAGGTCCGGGCGCTCCAGCCATTCTGAAAGCAGCAGAAGCACGCGCCATACCAGCGCGTTGTCATACGTCAGATAGGGATAGACGATCTCGTCATCGGTGGGCTGCAAAAAGGTCTCATACAGTTCGATTTCGGGATGCCGCTTGGTTTCCAGCACCGAGAGGATGCGAAAAAGGCCGCTTTTCACGCAGGGCTCCTGAAGCAGCGCCGGGTCGCCCGTGCGCGCGAGGTAGCCCTCCAGCGCGATCACCGGCGCACACAGCTCGTCCAGCTCAAACCCCGGCTCCAGAAGCGTGCCGTCGATATAGCGGCTGTGCTGGCCCACGTTGCGGATCTGCCGGGTGAACACGTGCAGAAGGATCTCCCGTGCGTAGGCCGCATCCGTGAGCACAATCGCCGGAAAGCTCCACAGCAGGCTGTCGCGGTCCCAGTAGGCCGCCGAGACATAGTAGCGCGGGCTGCGCGAAGTCATCAGGCACAGTTCCTCCGTGTCCAGCGTGCGCCCGCTGGCAAAGAAGAATGAAAAGAACAGATTTTCATTCATCATTCGCGCAACCGTAGCGTCCTGCGCCGGAAGCATGCGCTTCTTAAGCCATCCCAGCGTCTGGCGCAGGCAGCGCTCATAGCCTAGGCGCAAAAGATGCTTGGCCGACGTAGCCGCCGCCACCGTCTCCACGCCCACGCCGAAGATCAGCTCCACGCATGCGTGCCCGCCCGGCGCAAGGGAAACCCCGTCTCCCCCCTCAAAGGCCATATCTCCCCACGTCCATTTTACCCCCGCTTCCGCGATGGGCGCAAAGGCACATAGCGGCAGGCCCGCCACCTCCTGCATCACAAAGGCGTTGTTCCAGCCGCTGGCCTCCTGCGTGCGGCGGCCGTCCAGCGCAATGGTTTCGTTCACCTCGTGCAGCGTTCGCGTCCATTGTCCACGCACGCCCAGCCACACCTCCAGCGGCACATCCCGTCGGTTTTCCGCCTCCAGGCGCACAAAGAAGGCCCGCTCCCCCAGGGGGCACAGATAGGTCAGCGTCACGGTCAGCCCCTGCGCCTCGCCCTGGGCCACAGGCACCCAGGCATTTTCCCGCCGCCAGCGGAGCTTCGCGGGCATGGCCTCCTGCCCCGCCACTCGCACCACGGGCGCAATGAGCGGCGCGTCGCCGCCGCACAGCTCCAACAGCCCCTTGGCCCCCATGTGCAACACCGTCAGCCCCTGGACGGCCCCCGTATCCTCACGGATGGCCGGCAGGGACACGTATTCGTTTCCCGTCACCTGATAGGCGGGCATGTGCTCTCCTCCTGTCGTTTCAAAAGAAAGGGGAGGCGCATTGCGGGCGCGCCTCCCCATGCGTATGGAAAAGAAGATTCGCTTACAGCAGGTCCGCTTCCTCCAGCTGGGCCTGAATTTCGTCCAGCGCCTCCTGGGCGGTCATGTCGTTGGTTTCCAGGGTTCCAAGGACGTTGCCGATGATCTCGCTCACCGCGCCCTGTTCCAGCAGCGCGGGCGGCGCTACGGCATAGTCCATGCTGTCAAACACGGCCTCGCGGTTGTCGGGCGGGGTCACCTCCAGGTACTGGGTCAGCTTGGTCTGATCGGCGATGGTGGGCAGTTCCCAGCTGGCGTCCAGGCGCAGCTGTACGATATCGGGGTCGGAACCCATGGCGTCTACGAAGCGCGCGGCGGCTTCCTGCTTGTCGCTTTCGGTCGATACGCAGTTGACGTTGGCAAAGAAGAAGGTGCTCTTATCCTTGAAGCCGGGCTCCACGGTGATATCCCAGTCAAAGTCGCACTGATCGGTGAAGGTCTGGAATCCCCAGATGCCGCTGACCAGCATGCCCAGCTTGCCCTCGCTGAACAGGTCCCAGTCGCCGCGGCCCGCCATGTCCTCGGCGTTGGGCATCACGCGGTCCTCGCCGCGCACGCGGGCGAGCATGGCCTCCAGCACGGCCACGTTTTCGGGCGTATTGACGGTGAAGGCGGTGTAGTCCTCATTGAGCAGGCTCCCGCCATTGCCCTTGACGGACTTGTAGAACTCGTTGTAGGAGATGGGCTGATAATAGCCCCAGATGTCGTCGCCCAGCGCCTTGATCTTCTCGGCCGCCGCCTGCGCCTCGGTCCAGGTCCAGGTATCGTCCGGATAGTCGATGCCCGCCTGATCGAACAGCGCCTTGTTGTAGAACAGCACGCAGGTGGAGAAGCTCATGGGTACGGCATAGAGCTTGCCGTCCGAGCTCACGGCGGACAGCGTGCCCTCGCTGTAGCTGGCGGGGTCCACCAGGCCGGTGAGATCCGCGCACGCGCCGCGCAGCATGTAGGCCAGGAAGTTTTCCATGTTCATCTCGAACACGTCGGGTGCATTGCCGCCGCCCACGGTGGTGGCCAGCTTGGTGAAGTAGTCGTCGTAGCCGGTGAGCTGCACGTCCACCTTGATGTCCGGGTTCTTTTCCTCAAAGACCTCGACCATCTTTTTCAGCGTCTCTTCCTGCGCGCCGGAGGCGGAGAAGGTGGCGTAGGTGATGGTGACCGGCTCCTCGGCGAAGGCCGCGCCCGTCAGGGACAGCGCCACCGCGAGCGCAAGGATGAGGGATACGAGTTTTTTCATGTGAGATACCTCCGTTCGTTTTCTTTATTGCAAACGCGCCTTGGCGCGCCGGCGTACAGGGGGATCATTTCAGCCCGCCCAGGCTGATGCCCTGGTCCACATAGCGCTGCGTGGCCAGATATACCGCCAGGATGGGAAGGATCGTGAGCACCGCGCCCGCCATGAGCACGTGCTCGTTGTTTTTGTACATGCCCTTCATGTTGCCCATGACCACCTGCAGCGTCTGCTTGTCGGTGGAGGTGAGCACGATGAGGGGCCAGAGGTAGCTGTTCCAGCTGCCCATGAAGGAAATGAGCGTGAGCGTGGCCAGCGTGGGCGTGACCATGGGCAGCATGATCTTCCAGAACACGCGGTAGAGGGACGCGCCGTCCAGGAAGGCCGATTCGAGATAGGCGTCGTTCACGCCCAGCATGCTCTGGCGCATCAGAAACACGCTGAATGCCTTGCCCAGATACGGCAGGATGAGTCCCGTGTAGGTGTCCAGCAGCCCCAGTGATCGCAGGATGATGTAGTTGGGCACCATGGTGACGGTGTTGGGAATCATCATCGTAGCCAGGTAGATGCCAAACACCTTGCCTGAGCCCTTGAAGGGGAGCTTGGCAAACACGAACGCCGCCATGGCCGAGGACGCCACCTCCGCCACCGTGCAGCCCACGGCCAGCAGGAGGCTGTTGAGGCTGGCGCGCGTGAAGGAGAAGCCCTGCATGTTGAACACGCGTTCGTAGCCCTCCAGCGTGGGGCGCTCGGGAATCCAGCGGATGGGGATGGTGCGGATGGCCTCCTGCCCCTTGAAGGAGGAGGACAGCATCCACAGAAACGGCAGGATCGTTATCAGCAGAATGACCGCCAGCATCAGGTAAAACAGCGTACCCCGGACGAAGCGCATGCGGGAGGATCTACGCATCATAATTCACCCACCTTTTCTGCATCCAGAACTGCACGGCCGTAAACAGCAGCAGCACCACGAACAGGATGCAGGCGTAGGTACTGGCCATGCCCATTTTGTACTGCACGAAGGCGTATTTGTAGATGCGCTCCAGAAACACCGTCGTCGCGCCGCCGGGCCCGCCGTCGGTCATGATGAGCACGGAGTCGAACACCTGCAGGCCATAGATGATGTTGATGACGATCAAAAGGAACAGCGTCGGCGAGATGAGCGGCAGGGTGATGGAAAAGAACTTCTTGGCGCCGCTGGCGCCGTCCAGGTCAGCCGCCTCATAGTAGCCGGGATCAATGGACTTGAGGGCGGCCAGCACCATCAGGGCATAATAGCCGGTATCCTTCCATACGGAGGCCAGCACGATGCCGGGCATGGCCCACGTGGCGCTGGACAGCCAGGCCGGGCCCTGAATGCCCACCGCCGCGAGCATCTGGTTGAGCAGGCCGTACTTCCCGCTGAGCACCCACTGCCACACCACCGCAGCCGCCACCCAGGAGGTGATGACCGGCGTATAGCACACCGTGCGGAACAGCCCGTGTCCTCGAAAGGATTTGTTGAGAATCAGCGCCTCGCCCACGGAGGCGGCCATGATCAGCGGCAGGTACAGGCCCAGATAGGTGAAGGTGTGCGCCAGCACGCCGCGGAACTCCCGTCCCGTGAGAACGCGCACAAAGTTTTTCAGCCCTACAAAGGTCATGCTATCCATGGGCCTGAGCAGGTCATAGTCCATGAGGCTAAAGAACAGCGACCCGGCGATGGGCAGGAGGCAAAAGCCTATAATGCCCACCAGAGACGGCAGCAAAAAGACCGCTGTGGCACGCCTCCGTCCCGCTTTGTCGGGTAGGTACATCCCTCATTCCTCCTTCTCGATTCGTCCCTGTCCGTCCTTGATGGTCAGACGCAGGCGCCTGCCCCGGTGATACACGCACAGGGATGCGCCGCGAATCTCAGGCGGCAGCCTGGGGGACAGGCGGAGCTGCCCTCCGTCACTCCACAGACCCAGCGCGCCATAGACCAGCGCCTGCCAGCTCGCGCCCAGCGCCGCCATGTGAATGCCCTCGCGGCCGGTGTTGCCCAGTTCGTCGGACAGATCGAAGCACAGCGAGCGCTCAAAGTAGCGCCATCCCACCTTTTCAAGCCCCAGCCGGAAGGCCAGCAGCGCGTGGATGCCAAAGCTCAGCGAGCTGTCGTGCACGGTCAGGGGTTCGTAGCGGTCCCATACGGCACGCTTTTCCCCGTCGCTGAAATCATCCGGGAACATCGTCATCAGCTGCACCAGGTCGGCCTGCTTGAGCGCACGGTAGCGCTGCATGCGGTCAAAGCATACGCTCTTGTACAGCGGCTCGCCCTGCGCGTGCCCGTCCGGCATGGGCTCCAGCCGGTCAAACAGCTCATCCTGGAGGTACAGGTGCCTTTTCGGGTCATAGAGCAGCGCCACATGCTCCTCAAAGTGTTTGAGGCGCCCGCGCTCTCCGCCGTCCATGGCCGCGTGCCGCAGCGCCAACCGCACGTTGTGCCGCGCAAGATAGTTGGTAAAGGTGTTGTTGACCGCGGCGCCGCAGTATTCGTCCGGACCTTTTACAAAGAAGCTGGAATACTGGTTCCTGTCCGGCTCCCAGGTAAAGCGGCTGAGCCAGTAGCGCGCCGTTTCCAGATACAGCTGCGACAGCGCCCCGTCCAGCGTGCCGTCGCCGGTAATCTCGCGGTAGCGGTCCGCCGCGTAGGCCACATCGGCGGTGATGTGCGTTTCGCACAGGCCGATATCCCAGCTTTCGCACTGCTCGCTCCCGTCCTCGCCGCTCATCCACGGATAGCGCGCGCCGCACAGGTTCTGCCGTCGGGCCAGCGCGCGCGCCGCGTCCAGTCGGTCCAGCCGGTAGCGCACGAGATTACGCGCCGCTTCCGGCCTCTGCCAGCAGAAGAAGGGGAGCAAAAACACGTCGGTATCCCAAAAGACATTGCCCTTGTAGCGCCCGTGCGTCAGCCCCCGCGCTCCGATGGACACAGCGGGGTCATCCGGCGCGTTTGCGCACAGCATCTGAAACACGTTGTAGCGCAGCGCGCCCTGAATGCGCTCGTCCGCATCCAGCCGGATGTCGCAATCCCGCCACAGGGCCTCCCATGCCGCGGCATTTTCGCCCCATGGGTCCGGTGCGTCAGGATTGGCCGCTTCTGCGTCCAGCAGCACGCGCACGCGCTTTTCCACCGTGATCCGCTCGCCCGCACGCAGACCGGCGTTCATCTCCTCCGGTCCGTCGCAGAGGATGCGCAGCTCACGTCCCGTATGCACCGCGCGCATCACCAGCTCCCGACCGCTCTGGCGCACGGGTTCCAGCAGGCGCACCGTCTGCGTTTCCTCCACCATCTGATCGTCATGGACGGGCAGGTTGCACACCTGCGCATCCATGACGCTTTGCACCCGGACCTGCGTATCCTCAAGGGCCGTGAGCGTCAGGCGCACACAGAGCAGCTGCCGGTCCGCCATGCTGGCCATGCGTTGCGTCTCCACGGCCACGGTCCGCCCGCGCCAGCGTTGGGTGAATACCCCCGTGCGCAGGTCCAGTTCCTGCGAAACCTGTTCAGGTTCCTCTCCCACCACGCGCAGCCCCAGCGCGTCTGGCAGCTGCACCATGTCCGTCACGCCGGGACGAATGGGCTCGAAGAACCCCGCGCGGAACACGGCATGATCGTACGGGCGACGCTTGGGCGTCTGCAGGCTGAAGCCCCGCATGCCCAGACAACCGTTGCCCACCGCGAAAAGCGACTCCGAATACTCGCTCACCGGGCCGTCCAGCGAAATGTGCCACGGCTTGATGCGCACATCAGCCATCGGTCCTCACCCTTTC
>OLRD01000563.1_pt1 | contig 29706 bp, 34 predicted proteins | sample 1672051 | NCBI WGS metagenome assembly OLRD01 (sample SAMEA3136640, study PRJEB25190) | human gut metagenome | biome: human gut; feature: human-associated habitat; material: faeces | place: Austria | collected 2013 | reverse complement strand
GCGGTACTAAGGCCGTAAAATACACGGCCTAAGGACCGGCGAGTTTATACGCCCCTTACAGGAAATCCTGCACGGCCTGCGCAGGGGAACGGGAATACAAGCCGGGAGGCAGCCCCGAAAGCAGCGGCCGGTGGGGACAGGGGCATGTACGAAATTTGAGTGATACCATTTTATTCTGTTCAGATTATGGGAAGCATGACGGTAAAAACTGTTTGTCCTTCCTGGCTCCGGGCGGATATCGTTCCGCCGTGTGCTGTGATGATTTCAGAAGCTATCGCTAATCCAAGGCCTGCCCCATCCGTCCCCGAACGGGATTCATCTGCGCGGTAGAAAGGCTTGAAAATGTTCTCCAGCTTTTCGGACGGGATACCGATACCATTATCTGCAATTGTGATAACATACCGCTTATCCTCAGACTCTGTTGAAATATCAATTCTGCCGCCCTCAATATTATATTTCACCGCATTTTCCACGAGATTAGAAAAGGCACGGGTAAGCATAACACTGTTAGCGATAGTATGAAAACCACTGTGATGAAGGTTTATTTCCAGATTCTTTTCCCGAATTCTCGGTGTGAGTTCCGCAATAATATCACGGAACATCCTGTCAAAATCTACCGTATCATTGAAGTCATAGCTGTGCTGTGCCGTCATGGCAAACAGGTTATCCACCAGTGTCATCATACGTTTCAGCTGCCTTTCGATCACAGTGAGCGTCTTTTCATATTCCTCCGGTTCCGGAGTCTCGTCGAGACGCAGGACGTCGATATTCGTTTTGATAACCGCCAGCGGTGTTTTCAGCTCATGCGCAGCGTCTGAGGAAAAACGCTTTTGCTCGGAGAACGACTTATCAAGCCGTTCAAGCATCCTGTTAAAGGAATCCGCCAAACTGCCGATTTCATCCTGTGAAGAAATTCCGTCAATGTGCTGCGACAATTCATTTTCCGTTATCTGCCCGATCTCACCGCTCAACCGGCGCAGGGGTTTTAACGCACGCCCAAGCAGGAAATAGGACATAATACCTCCCCCGATAATGACCGCCGCCATAATCCCGATACTATAAATATTAAAATCCCTTCTGGCCTGGGTGATCACAATGGAACCTTCTTCCGCCTGTGAGGAAGTTTCCTCCGGCAGCATATAGAAATAGGATTCGCCGGAATCAACGGATGCCCGTTCCTCCCGCGAATCAGTCTCTGTCTCCTCAAAAAGGAAGGGAACTACAAATGACTGGTTTGCATTATAAATAGAGAGTGCTGTGAGTAATATACAGACGCATGTGAGCAGCAAAACAATATAGAACGTAAGGCGAATGCGGATGGACTTCTTTTTCACTTTTCATTCCTCCCGGTTTGACGGCGCTGTTTCTACTTTTTAATAGAATAGCCGGCCCCCCTTATATTTATGATGATTTCCTGCCCGCTGAATTCTCCCAGCTTTTTCCGCAGCGTGCTCATGTGTACTTTCACGGCATTGGAGAAAAAACAATCGTCGCTTTCCCATACATGTTCAATCAGTTCCTCAGGGCTGACTGCCCTTCCCTGGTTCAGAAGCAGATATTCAAGGATGGAAAATTCCTTCGGTGTGAGGCAGACCTCTTCGTCCTTTTCGGTAAAAACAAGACGTGCCTGCGTATCCATGCGGAAGCAGCCGAAAGGGATGACCGTATTGTGCTGTGTGAAATCCCTGCGCAGAAGGGAACGGACGCGGGCTTCAAGCTCTCCGAAATCAAACGGTTTAACCAGATAGTCATTTGCCCCCAGATCAAGTCCCTCAATCCGCTGTTCATAGGCGCTTCGAGCGGATAAAATCAGAATCTTCTGCCGGAGATCGTTTTCCCGTATTTTTTGAAGCAGGGTAAGGCCGTCCATGCCAGGAAGGTTCAAATCCAGCAGGATAAGGTCGTATTTATTGATAAATGCGAGTTCATAGCCCTCGTTTCCGTCGGCAGCGGTATCTGCCAGATATCCTTTTTTGGTAAATCCTTTGCAGAGGGCATTGCGCAGGTCAGCTTCGTCTTCAATAATCAGCAGTTTCATACATATTTCTCCCCGATTCATTATCGTACTGGCTCCGATATGTATTATATCATTTAATAATTAAGAATCGGTTAAGATAAAAAACGACTTAAAGGAAGCCCCCATTACAGGATCTTCCTTTTAAATAAAATTTATTTATTAAAATATAAATCAAATAAGTCAGTAATTTTGAAAAATACTCTCCAGTTCCACCAAAAGTTCCTTCGTTTTTTGTGCCTCATCCGATTCACATTTCATCTGTTCCGACATTTCCCGCATCAATTCTACGGCTGTCTCTTTGTCCACTGCTGCCGGCGCCCTATAATGAAAGAAACGATCAAAATTCTTCCGGTACAAGCACTCCAAGGTCTCAGAATCCAGTCCGATTCCTCTGACTCTAACACCATCAACCTCCATCTCCTCTTCTGTTTCGAAGAATCGGCGCATCCAGGAGATTTTCTCCATACTCTCCTGAAGATTTGCTTCGACAACTGCCGGTTCTCCGGCCTGTGCCGCGTTATCCGTGCCAAACAGAAACCGTTCCCGATAACGCCGGAAGAACTCCGCTGTCTCCTTCGGCCTGGCCGCAAAATCCAGATACATTTCGGTACCGGGCGTAACGTCATAGCAGATATTTGGATAAGTATCAAACAGCCCGGCAGCATAATCCAGCCGTTCCGAGGTAAAGAAAAAGTGAGCAAAAGTAATCCTCAGTTCCGGATAGCGTTTCAGCACAGCTTCTACCTCGCGGTACAGCTCTTCATAGGAAGGTATATTACGATCCTCTCCATAATACCAGTCGTTTTCCCGCGCCCATCCCGGTACCTTTTCACGATCCCAGAAGCTGGCTGGATCTCCCACATGGAACAGGATAGGCCACTGTTCTTTTTCTGCTTCCTCATAAAAAGGATCAAATATCTCATCATCGATGGACAGCTTAAACTTTCTTCTGACATTTGGCTTACAGATCATTTTAAATCCGTCAAAGCCTGCAGCCATAAGCTTTTTAGCCTGTTCCAGCATATTCCTGTTATCTTCCCTGTTCGGATATCGTCTCAATCCGGCCAGCGCATAGATGCGTTCCGGTAACAGTAATTTTGCATACAAACTCAGAGCGTTGCAGGCAAAATCCGGTTCTTCATACAATGTAATTGCGGGAATGGACAGCGCTTCCAGCCCACAGGTTTGAAGGATTCTTGTGATCTGATCCGCATTCTGTGCACACGGCTGTCGAAAATCCCTGATCGGACACAATGCATACGGTTCCATAATATGGCAATGCAGATCCTTGATTCCGCAGCCGGCTTTACTGTTTCTTCTCTCCAGAACAGCCTGTTCTTTTTCCATTTTCTCCCTGTTTTTGCTCTCATCATACCCCATCAGCCATATTCCTCCTAATTCAATCCGATATCTCAATAAACATCTTTTTATTCCTTAATTCCTGATGATGCAACTCCCTGTATGAACCATTTCTGAAAAATAATGTAGATTACCAGTACAGGCAGTGTCAGCAAAATCACGCCTGCCAGAGAAAGGTTAGGTCGGGCGAAGTATTTCGCCTTTACCGTATTAAGCCCTACCACAATGGGAAACAGTTTCTCATCGGTCAGAAACGTAGCCGGAACAAAATAGGAATTCCATGTCCCCGTAAAACACAGAATAATAATTGTTGTCAGACATGGCTTGGAAATCGGCAGCACGATCCGGAAAAATACACCAGCCCTTCCCAGTCCATCGATTCTGGCCGCTTCCTCCATTTCCTTCGGAATACTGTAAAAATACTGTTGTGCAAAAAACACATAAATACATTGGCACACATAAGGCACCGTAATACTTGCCATTGTATTATTCCATCCGATATTAACAATCGTCAGATACATCGGTGTCACAACCAGCTGAAACGGTACCATCATCGTCACAATCACAACAAAACGGAGGAAACTCCTGCCCGGAAAATCAAACTTCGCCAGCGCATATCCTGCCATTGTTGTAAACCAGACATTTCCAAGCACAATGATTAGTGTCATGACCACCGTATTCCAGATCCAGCGTGCCATATTGTATTTAGTGAATAAGGTAACATAATTATCCACAGTAAAATGGCTGAACGGTACCAGCTTATCCACATCGGCCAGCGGCAGGAAAGAATTATACAGTGCATATAAAAATGGCACGATAAACACAAGCAGAATGACGATTAAAAACAGATACAGAAAAAATTTCTTAATGACTTTCATGACAGTCCCCCTTCTTCCTTTCCTCACAACCGATCCGGCTCCGAAACCTTTAAAACTCGGCGCCGGATCGTTCTGTCAGGGTATGCTTATGTATTGTTTATACGCCTTCGCCATCATTCATCAGCTTCTTTTGTGCCACGGACACAAGCATGATCAGGATAAACAGTACGATTGCCGCCGCACAGCCATAGCCCATATCATAGTATTGGAATGCATTTGCATAAAAGTATGTCACCATGGTACTGGTAGCTCCCGCAGGAGAACCCAGCTTATTCTGGCTGACAGCCACAATCTGATCGAAAACCTGAAACGCACTGATAATACTGTAAGTCATGCCGAAAAACAAAGTTGGCTTCAAGAGCGGTATGGTAATTCTGAAAAATATCTGAATATGATCCGCCCCATCTATCTTTGCCGCTTCTGTCAGATCCGGAGAGATCGTCTGCAGTCCCGATAGATATATGACTATATAAAATCCCGAAACCTGCCAGATATAAATCATCATTACAAAAGGTAGCGCCAATTTCACATCGGTGAACCAAGTGACATCTGGAAAACCGAAAAAATGCAGCACACGAGTACAGATCCCTCCCTGAACAAACAGATACATAAATACCGTAGCCACCGCAATTGAGGAAATAACATTTGGCATATAGTAGGCTGTTCGAAACAATGTTCTCGCGCGTATTTTTGAGTTCAGCAGCCCCGCGATTGGCAGCGAGACCGCCAGCGTCACAGGGACCGTGATGACCACAAACTGTATCGTATGCCTTACGGCAATCCAGAAATCCCCATTTGCAAATAGTTTTTTATAATTTCCAATTCCAATAAACTTTGTCTGTTCCGGATGGATGAAGCTGAAATCATACAGGCTCATATTCAGAGACTGAATCAGCGGAAGCACGCTCCATACCACCCACGTAATGATAAACGGCAGCAAAAACAGATACGCGGTCGCAATCTCTTTTCTGCGCGATAAAGTCCATCTGCGTTTTTTCATCCTGCCCTTCTCCTTTCCGGAGCAATGTGTAAAATTAAGTGCTGATTACTACAGGGTACTTACTTTATTTCATGGCGTTTTCCACATTCTGAAGAATATCCTCTGCAGTCATGCCGCTTCCTTCCACATACAGCGCCTTCTCCATTTCATTTCTCAGTGCATCTGTGAATTTGTTCGTTTCCGCCGGATAATCAAAACTGGTTGCATATTCAGTCGCCGGAATCAATGCTGCTATCCTTGTATTTTCGTTAAAATAAGCTTCCTGCAGATCCTGGAAAGCAGGAGGATTTCCATATAATTCTGCCACTGCATTCTGTGCCTCGTCACGTCCCATATACGCGCATATTTTTGCTGCAATTTCCGGATATTCCGTAGAGCTTAAAACAACGTTTGTATCACTGTGGGAAGTACAGCCCCAGGTGGTTCCTTTGGGAACCCGGATAATCTCATAATTCATATCAGGTGCCAGTTCTTCCAGTGTTGCAGTATACCATACCCCTCCTGTGGACATGGCGCACAGTCCTTTTGCAAAAACTTCACCGTCCCAGCCAAGCCCCGCCTCCGACGGAGTGATCGCAACGCCTTCCTGATACAGATCAATCAGATACTGTAAACCCTGGGCATTTTCGGGTGTATTAATCGTCTCACCCATTCCCCAGCCTCCTCCAAAGGCTTTCACATACTGTGTCAGATGAAACTCATTGATATTGATACACAGCCCTTTAACGCTGTCTGTCGTCAGAGCTTCCGCCGCTGTCCTGACCTCATCCATAGTCTGCGGCAATTCACCAAGACCTGCCGCATTCCACATATCCATATTTACAATGAATGCGGCTGGTGCGCCATCCGTAGGAATCCCGTAAATCTTATCATCTATCAGCCAACATCTATGAACTTCTGTAACCCTGTCAAAATCATAATCCTCTTTGGTAATATAAGGCGACAGATCCAGAAACATATTGTTCTCAATGAATTCCATATAATTTTCATTCGTCACTGCAACAATATCAGGTGCAGTTCCTGCTACCATCTGCGCAGGCAGATTCTCCCACATTGTTGTTGTGTCAGGATACCGGATCCATTCGATGGTGCAATTAAACTTTTCCTCTGCTCCATCCAGCCCGGCCCGGAAAGCCTGCTCCTCGATCTCACCTCCGGTAAAGCCGAATTTAATCACAGGCTTTTCCCCTGCCACAGCTTCTGCCTGCTCTGTGACCGCCTCTGCTGCCTTAGTGCCTTCGTCACCTCCCTGATTTACAGCAGGTGAACACCCTATAAGACCTGCTGCCATCACAACCGCCATAAGAACCCCAATCACTTTGTTCTTCATACATAACCCTCCTTCTCTTTGTCTGCTTTGTGATAATCCCATACTAACAATCTGACATCTCAAAATATATACAAATAATTGATGAATCATTTCATATATTGACAACCATGTTCCCAATGCAGACACACAATCAACTATTTTGCACTTTCAATAAAAATATTGTTCTATCAGCCTGATTTCCCCACAAATTGACGATTAATATTTCGTATTATTCCTTCCCATTTGCTATTTTAACCCTTTTCGATACTCTGAGGGTGTCACTCCGACAATACTCTTAAATACATTATCAAAATAAACTCTGTTATTGAATCCAACCAGTTCCGAAACCTGATAAGGCTTCAGCGTATGATCCTGCAGCAGTTTCTTCGCCTTGCCGATCCGTATCTGATTCAGGTATTTAAAAATATTCGTCTGTGTCTCCGCCTTGAAAAGCCTGCTGATATAACCTTCCGATACATAGAGATATTCTGCCAGGGATTTCAGCGTAATCTGTTCCTGATAATGGTCCATCATATAACCTATGGCCTGTCTGACCAAATAATTATCACTCTCCGCCGGCACAAAGAATTGTCCCAGATTCTGTTCGTAGCCTTTGCGGAAGATTTCCATGGCGGCATGCACGGATCCTGCCTGCTGCACTTCTCCCGCTAACCACTGAATTTCTGCCAGTGAAAGGGTAAATATATCTCCCAGCATAAGCTGAATCATCCGTTTGAAATATTCCGTTCCCACCTCCTGGCAGGCAGACATTTCCTTCTCATAGTTTTCCAGAAGCCCATAAAAAGTCTGCGTTTCTCCGGCTGTCACCGCCTCCTTGCAGGCAGCACAAAATCGTTCAGCAAGTGCAATAAACTGTCGCTGCATGGCTGCTGCATCATAAGGTTTCCACAAAAAGAGTTCTTTCTTCTCCTCAAAGAAATGTCTGCTCAGCGCCTCCTCTGCCTGTCGAAGTCCATCCCGGAACCGGCCTTCTCCCTTCAGGGTGCCGCTCATACCCAGAATCACCGAAACATTGATGAACTTTTTCAGAGATAACTGAAGCTTTCTTCCTAACTCTAACAATTCGAATTCCCCATACTCTTTCTGACAGGAGAGCATAACATAAAAATGATTCTCCTGGATACAGGCGAACCGGCGATTTGGAAACCGCATCAAAATTCTTCCCGCCACCTCTTCCACGAGATCCTGAAAATAATTCTCTCTTTTATTCTCATATCGTTCCCGGATTCTGTCATAATCCGGAACGGCAAAGGCCAGGAACAAAACCCGATCAAATTTTCGTTCCTCATCTTCATTCAGCATTTTTTCATCCCGTGTCTTAATAAAACGCTCCAATCTTCTGCGATCCTTATGAAGGACTTCCGCCGTTTGTTCTGTATTCTCCTGTTTTGGCCTGTTCTCCTCAATGATAGAAAGAAGCGTTCCCTCTTCCAGGGAGTGCTTGAGCAGATAATCACTGGCACCGGATTTCAGCGCCTCCCGAACCAGAGCGAATTCCTCATGACAGCTGATCACTACGATTGCGGCTCTCTCTTTCTTTCCGCGAAGCCTTTGTATTACCTCTATTCCGCCGATTCCCGGCATAGTGAGATCCAAAAGCAGCAAATCCGGACGTTCGGCTTCGTATTTCTCCAGTGCCTCTGCACCGCTGCCTGCCTCCCAGATAATGCAGCAGTCATGCTTTTCCCATTCGATAATTGAACGGATGCCGACCCGGACCAAGATTTCGTCATCAACAATTGCAATTTTCATGGTGTCACCGCCCCTTCCATTACCAGTTTTGGGATTTTCGCTCTGGCGATAGTATAATATCCCGGCTCACTCTCAAAAGAAAGCCCGTATTCCTCTCCAAAACACCTGCGTATCCTCATATTGACGTTGTTCACTCCAATTTTATTCAGTCCTTTTCCATCCTCTTTTTTTAATGTCAGCACCCGAAGAATTGTTTCAGCGTCCATGCCGCAGCCGTTGTCAAAGACCTCAAATACCACGTCCCCCTCCTCTTCCCTGACCGAAATGCGGATCAGCGCATTCTTTTTCCAGTCCTGAAAGCCATGGTAAATCGCATTCTCCAGCAGCGGCTGCAGCAGAAATTTAATTGTCTTACAGGACAGCAAAGTCTCGTCCACTTCGTATTCCACCGTAAAGCAGTCCATATAACGAATCATGAGTATCTCGCAATACAGACGGATAATATGCAGATCCTCTTCAATCGTAATATACTCTCCCTGAATCTGTGTTGTAAGCCGGAAGAGCTGGATCAGGTCATCTATAGCACCAGTCACATTATCCGCCCCTTGTACATCGGCCATCCAACGAATGGAACGCAGCGTATTATACAGAAAATGAGGATTGATCTGCGCCTGCAGTGCCATCAGCTCTGCTCTGCGTTTTTCTTCCTCCGTCCGATAGATTGCATCCACTGATTCCTGAATGCGGCCAGCCATCTCATTAAAAGCCTCGGCCAAAACTCCGGTCTCATCATTTCCTCCTTTAGCCCGGATACTCCAGTTACCAATCTTCATTTCTTTCAGACATTCGCTCAAACCTAGCAGCGGCCTGGTAATAGAATCTGCAAGCAGATAAGAAATCACCACCAGCAAAAGCAGAATCGCTGCAAGTACCGTGAATAACGCCTGCCGAAAACGAATCAGTTCCTCATACATGACCTGATACGGTATAATTTTGATCAGTTTCCATCCATATCGTTCCGATGTCTGTACCACACCTTCATATTTTTCGCCCTGAAAGGAAAAAATCTTACGTTCTCCCCGTTCCAGTATCCGAACCAACTCACCAGCTTCTTCCTCCGTAACACCCACACCATCCGTATAGCAGATCATGGCGCCGTTCCTGTCTGTCAGCACTGTTACTCCTCTGTCCGCCAGACTGCTCAGTTCCAGTATATGCCTTATCGCACTCACCTTGATATTCAGCTTGATTACACCGGCAGAGCGATCCTCTCTGGCATCTGAGACCATACTCCTTCCCACGGAGATATATTGTCCCTTATCCGACAGAAATTCGTCATGATGCAGGTCAAGAACCACTGCAAGCCCTTCTGCCTGTTCTATCTGCCGATACCAATCCTGACCGATAAATGCCTCATAGGTATTAATACTTCCTACAGGACTCACACCCACCGCATGAATTGTCCCCGTATTCTCCGCAGACCACTCTACGGAACGTATATAAGCATTATTATAAAAAATACCCGCGTAAATCGCGCTGTATATCTCCTGCGTAGCGCGTATCTGTTCATATTTCTGCTGCTCCGGTTCGATCCTGTCGTAATCCTTGACCAAGAGCTCCGAAACCGTTTTATTAAGCATCGGATATTCTGTCAGACGAACGGCATTGTCCAGAATAATCTCAACATTTTCGATCGCCTGCTCATTATTCTGCTCCAACAGGCCATGTACCTTATCATGAACCAATTCAGAATAATACTTCAATCCCAGTACCCCCATTACCACAATCACAAGCGCCGCCACCATTATCTGAAGACCAAATATCTTACTCCGTATACTGATAAATTTCCCCTCCACATCCGTTCCCCCTTCCCCGTTACCTTTCAAAGCATCTGATCAGTTAATGTTACGATTCCATCCATCCTACGAATTCCGCTTTCCCGGCAGATGTGCCTGCTGGATCCAGATTCCCAGCATAATAAGAAGCAAACCGGCAAACTGTCCCATCAGTATCCGTTCTCCCAGCAGTACCGCGATCATAACGACCGTAACAAAGGGTGTCAGAAACGAAACAGCCGCCGCAGTCTCCAGAGAGCAATGTCCCAACATATACAGCCACAGATAATTGCTCAGCGCGAAAGAAACGCCTCCCAGCCAGACAGCCAAGGCTACAGCACATGCCATGTCTCCGTCTGTCAGGCAGGCTGTCACAAACCCAAATGATGAGAATCGCAGAACCGCCAAAGCCGACAGCAGCGTTCCTATCGCCATATAACACAGATTAGACTCTGCAATCGGAAGTCTGATCCGAGCTGAAAGGACAGAAAACAGCGCCCAGCAGCAGGCTGCAGCGAATGCCAGTGCATCTCCCGTCATATCGCTGAGTCTGACGCTGCCCGGACTGCCTCCTGTCAGCAAGACGATCACGCCGGCCAGCGCGGTCAGACTGCTCAGAAGAACCCGCCCGCGAAGCCCTGTCCGTTTCATCCAGGCATCAAACACAAGAATCAATACGGGAAAGCAATAATTAATAATAGAGGCTTCCATAGCCGGCAGCCGGTACAATGCCAGATTATAAAAGAAAAAATACCCCCATGCCAGACAACCGCACAGAAGCAGTTTCCCTCTCTCCCGCCTCCACAGCACCTTATGGGAAAATTCTGCCTTCATCTTTCCGGCCATCTCACCGTTATCTGTCTTGATCCGCATTTTCTTCCGCGCCTTTACCTTTTTTCCAAGACATATACCGACATAGACCAGTAACGCAGATAAAAATACAAACTGATTCAGCTGAAACACATCCAGTTCCTGCAGAGCTTTCTTACTCCCCGCGGAATAGCTCCCCCACGCAAGCAGCAGTACTGCGGCGAGAATTCCCTGCCGATATTTCTTATTCATAGTATTTTATTTCCTTCCACATAAGTATAGTAAAAATTACGATTTAATACAATTTGTTCATTGTGATTACCATTTTTTTCAATACATATTGCTTTCTATACTTACCGTTTTTAATGAACAGCAGTAAATAATGAAAGCCCGGAGGGCATTCTCCGCCTCCGGGCTTTTTGGTTTCTGTTTACTGGAATTGCGGCAGATAATCGGCAAAGGCTGTCAGACTATCCTCCAGCAGATGCTTAGCCACCTCAATATCATCAATCATCGGATCCAGACAAAGCGCTTGAAGGGCAAGCTTTCTGTCTCCCTCTACCATGGCTTTCACCGCTACGTCTACAATCTCCTTCTGCCTGTTGCAGAACACGGCCGGTATCTTCGGCAGTTCCCCTACCGCCACACCCTGAATGCCATGAATTCCCATAACGGCCGGCACTTCTACGACAGCATCTCTGTCCATGTTAGTGATTAGCCCTTGCGTATTTGGCAGATTCACGGCGTAATCATAATGATGACTGTCGGTCCAGACAGAAGCCATGATAATCTCGGCCCTTTCGGTTTTTACATGCTTTAATCCGTCAATTCCCTTTTTGCCGTCGGCCATATCCGCAATATCCTGCCACATCTGATCCCGCATCAAATCCTGCCCCTTCAGCGGATACATCTGAATATCATACCTCTCCCAACCGCCTCTTGCCCGGTTAGAGGTAAACGGCATATATTCCAGAAAATGTGCGTCACCAGAGGTAGGACACTGATCAAATGTTTCTATGATGCTGCGGGTATAAGGCTCAAATTCTTTCTGTTCCAGGAACAGCTTCTTAAACAGCGGTAACAGTTCTTCGCCAGTCTGTTTGTCCTTGATCGAAAGAAACCAAGTGAAATGATTCGTCCCGGCCGCCAAAATATCTAACCTCTCGTGCGCCGCATCTGCAATCCTGTGTTCTTCCGGATCATGATTCCAGCGGAAACAATAATCGTGATTGATAGAAAGCCCCAGTGTTCTGCCAAGGATCCTTCCTGCCATCATATAGCCAAAATCAATCTGATGACAGATTCCGACCATCTTAAGTTTGGTATACCGTGCCGCTGCAGTACAGATCCGCGTCATAGGGTTAGTAAAATTCAGCACCAGTGCATTCGGGCACAATTCCTCTATAGAGCGGAATACCGGCATCAGGAGTGCAATGTTCCGTGCTGCATGGAAGAAACCTCCCGGCCCACCGTTCTCCGCATAGTGAATGATTCCATATTTCAGGGCAATCTCGTGATCTTTTTCCCAGCATGCTTCTCTGTCAATCGCCACCGAAATGATTACAAAATCGGCTCCGGGCAGCAGTTTCCGGCAGTCTGTATCCTGACCTATCTTCATCCCCGCATCCCATTCTCTGTTCAGTCGTTCCGCCAGCCTTGTAATCTGCCCGAGTCCTTCCTGATTCAAATCACACAGATACAGCTGCGCACCATGCAGTTCCTCCGTCCTCATAATCGCACCCAAATTTGTCAAACCAAAGCTGGCGCTTCCTGCCCCAATTACTACGATCTTAGGTCCTTTTCTCATAAGATTTCCTCCTTTGCTAATAGCTCTATGGTTACCCAAAGTTTCACTGATTTCCAAACACCAAAACGGAAGCCCCTATCAATGCCGAACTGCCTTCCTGTCCGGCAGGCAGGATCTCAAAGTCCTCCAGAAAATCCTCCCTTCCTGCCGCCAGCCTGCGCAGCAAATCGGCTGCCAGAAAATAATAGTTTTCCATCACGCCTCCCCCCAATATGACTACATCGGGCTTAAAGGCAAGTAACAGATTCCACATACCCCGCTGAAAATATCGGCAAAGTACATCCATCGGCTCCTTTGCTTCCGCCTCCCCTGCAACCCATGACCGATACAGGCCGTCAAAATCTTCATATCCTGCCCGGACTGCCCTTTCATTCAATGCCGTTTGGGACCAGAGACTTTCAAAACAGCCTCTTTGTCCGCAATAACATGATGTATCCGCTGCGCCTACCGTGTTGTCAATCACCATATGCCCAAGTTCAGGATGGTATTTATGTCCTGCACGGTAGAGACGGTTATCATAATCATATACGGCCACTCCGATTCCGGTACCGAAACAAGCCATCAGAACCCTCTGATTCTCCAGCCCATGAGTCTCTATTTCTCCCAGTAGCGCGCCGTTTACATCATGTTCCAGAAAGACATCCTTGCCAGTCTCCTCCTTCAGCCGTTCACAGATCCTCAATCCCTCCCAGCCAGGAAGCGTATAAGGATTCTCTATCACACCGTCAATACAGTTAACCGGTCCCGTACATACGATTCCTATTCCCTCCAGTTCCTCATACCTGGTACCGGCTGTCTGACATAATTCCAGGAAACCATCCCTCAGTTCCTGCAAATTGCACAAAGCACCATCTCTTCCCATTCTGGTGGATAGTTTCTTCTCCGCCAGTATCCTTCCTCCTGTCTCTACGATACCAAGCCGTATTTTTGTCCCACCGATATCTACAGCTCCACACACCGCCATAAACTGACTCCTATCCTTAACTATCCATATTATCTTGCCCCTTGTTCTTCCATGCCCAGATTCTAACACCCCTCGATTGCCTCCACAATAATCTACCGGGAGTTGGTATATATTTTATTCACATGTGCAATTTTGTTTGCATTTGGAGAAATATGTTTTTTGGGGATCCTTTGAAAGTATGACTTTCCTATTAAAAAAAGGCTGCGCACTTTTTTGTGCCGCAGCCTTTTGGGAAAAATTATTCTCCATCTTCGTATTTCTCTATCCGGAGTACCTGTGCCGAACCGTCCTCCAGATTTCCTGTATAATATACAAAAATCTTATCATTCAGTTTCAATCCTGAATCTTTTACTTCAAAGGTATAAGTATTTCCTTCCATATCGGATACATTCAGGGAATCTGCCGTCGCCTCATTAACAATACAGTATAATTGTTCTTCTCCTGCCGCAGCAGCATTATCCGAAGTTTCCTCCGCTGCTGTCCCCGTCTCCCCGACGGTTGTCTGCACTTCGGATACGGTCTGGCTCTCCGAGAGCTTTTCTTTCTGTGTATCCTGGCTGCCTCCGCAGGCGGATATGCTTATAGCACTGAGAATTCCAATTACAATCATCCATTTTCTTTTCATTTTATTGTCTCCTTTATGTTTTTCTGTTATATAGATGAAATCTCTGCCGATAAAGTTTATTTTTTAAATTTTTTTATTTTACAGACATCTATCTCTAAAATTATAGCAAGACAGTTTTTGTTATGTCATTCAGCAGTCATTCCTTATCTTTCTGTTTTTACCTTATTTTATCTCCTCTTTTGCAAATGCGAGATAAAATCGCTGCATTCTGGTTCCCCCAATTTTATCTGAACCTGCAAAAAAAAGATGCAGCTGCCGAAATCCCTTTCGGCAGCCACATCCTTTTTTCCTCTTATTTCCAACCTTCTACAATATCAGTCCCCGGAAATATTTAATTGTAAAGTCAACGCCCTTATCTCCAAGCTCACCCTTCCAGGTTTCCGAATGCGGCTCTATGCTCAGCCTGCCATTGTATCCTTTGGCATACAGGGCGGAAAGGAAAGCCCCCCAGTTCGTCTGATCCATCCCCGCAGGCGGATCGTCAAACCGTTTTCCGCCAATCACAAGGGATCCCTTCAGATGCACATGTATAAAACGATCTCCCCAGTCCTTTGTCTCCTGAAGATAGTCCCCTCCGTCATAGATACAATGGGAAGTATCATACTTGATATACAGATCCTTCAGATAGCCGTGAATCACGGTATATGCCATGGGATTATTTACAAAATTGTTCCAACGGCAGTTATAAACCGCGATTTTTACTCCCTTTTCCTTGCCGCGGGCGATCAGCTTTTCAAAATACGCGATGGCGAAGCTGCAGTTCTCATAATAGGAAAGCTCTTCCACATAATTACAGCCCGTAATATACACACCGCATTCCAGGCGGGATGCCGCGTCTATCAACCTGTATTCCAGCTCCAGCTCTTCCTGCCGGATACCGTCCTTGCTGATCCGGTCGCTTCCCCAGCGGCCCATGGCTCCCACAGGCATTTCATACGCCTTGCTGAAGCTGATGACCTGATCCAGATGCGATAAAAACTCCTCAGCCCTGTCGTTCACATCCAGCTCCACAAAGGAAAGGCCAAGCTCCTTCGCTTTCCGGAAGTTTTCCTCTTCTATCCATGATATAATTCCTAATTCCATTATTCTGCCTCCCGTCCGCAGTCCCTTTATCCTGGTTATTTACTCAAAATATACTGTTTTTCCGCTCTTAGCCGCTTCATATATCGCTTCCAGAATCTGTGTTACGACAAGCGCCTGCTCGGGCTTAACCGTAAGGGGTTCTCCGTTCACAACAGCGTTGTAAAAGATCCTCTGTTCCACATCATCAGCCTTCTCCGCAGCCCCGTCAAAAAAGGCTACGCCGCCTGCGCTGAAATCAGGTGTTTCCACACACTGCCTGCCATACTCCACCTTGTTGATACGCAGGCCGTCCGCCATATCGGCACCGGCTTTGGTACCGCAGAGGCTGGTCTGTGCCTCTCCAACATCCAGGCTGTTGATGGCCCATGAGGATTCCAGCACGATAGTGGCTCCGTTTTTCATCTTGATGAATCCAAAAGCGGAATCTTCCACCGTAAACTTCTCCGGATCCCAGTCTCCCCAGGCATTTCCTGTCTCCGTCTGATCCGCCAGCTTGCGGAACACGGATCCTGATACGGACTCAGGCTCATAATTGTCCATCATCCACAGTGTCAGATCCAGCGCATGGGTTCCGATATCGATCAGCGGCCCGCCGCCCTGTTTTTCCTCATCGATAAACACACCCCAGGTGGGAACGGCCCTTCTGCGGATAGCATGGGCTTTCGCATAATAAATATCACCCAGATCGCCGTTTGCGCAGGCACGTTTCAGGTACTGGGAATCCGGCCTGTAACGGTTTTGGTAGCCAATAGTGAGGATTTTTCCTGTCTCTTTGGCTGTTTCCACCATTTCTTTGGCTTCCGCATAAGTTTTTGCCATGGGCTTTTCACACATTACATGCTTGCCGGCCTTCAGCGCGGCAATCGTGACAGGCGCATGGGCATTATTGGGAGTGAGGACATAAACCGCATCCAGATCCTCTTTTATCAGCTCCTGATAATCCGTATAAACTCTTGCATCAGGCGTGCCATACTCTTCCTTTGCCTTGACCGCACGTTCCTCTATCAGATCGCAGAACGCCACAGCCTCAAAATTTCCGTTTCTTTTTATTGCAGGAAGGTGCTTTCCGTTCGCAATTCCCCCACATCCCACAATTCCGATTTTCATTGTTTTCATGCTCTGTAAATCCTTTCTTCCTTTTTCCGGCCTGCTGCTTTCTTATTCCATCATACTTCTGAGACAGCAGATACTTTTTTTCATATTTTCCATCGGGCTGCCGAAAATATGGCTGTCCTGCTCCACCACAAGCCACTGAGCGCCGCACTCCTGCGCCTTTTCCGCAATCGCCTTAATATCCTGCACACCGTCTCCCACGGCAACCAGCTTCACTTCTCCATCCTGGATGAAGTCCTTAATATGTACGAGAGGACACCGCATCCGGTATTTCTCCAGATACGCCAAAGGATCTTCTCCCGCCACTTTTATCCAGCAGGTATCCAGCTCGGTTTCCAGTTCCTCCGGGCTCTGGGATGCGTAAAGCTCATCCAGAGGAGTTTTCCCGTCTGCTGTTTTCTCAAATTCGAACCCATGATTGTGATACAGAAGCTTCATTCCGTATTTTCTGCATTCCGCCGCAATCACCGGAATCGCTGCCAGAAATTCTTCATATCTGCTGCCGCCGTACCTGCGATCCTCTGAAATGCTGGGAATGGCCACGTAACTGCAGCCGATGCTGTGATACGCCCTGACTGTATTCTCCAGATCCTTATCAAATTCATCAAAAGGCACATGGGCCCCGATAGGAGTCAGACCCGCCTCCTCAAGCCATCCTTTGATCTCATCAGACGTTCTTCCGTAGAGTCCGGCAAGCTCCACCCCGTCATACCCCAGGGCTTTCAGCTGCTTCATTGTTCCGGCAAAATCAGCGCCGGCTTCTTCCCGCACGGAATATACCTGTGCGGCAATTGGCATTTTTTCCATAAGATTTCCCTCTTCTTCTATAGATTATTATTCTTCAAAGCTTATTACCTGGTTCTTATCTGCCGACTCGAAAATGGCTTCCATGAGACGCATTACCCGCATGACCTCGTCCAGCTTGATCCGGCTTTCCTGTTTCCCCTCCAGCACGGCCATCACGTTCTGATAGAATTCCCGGATATCGCCGGATACTTTGGGCAATTCTTCCGTGTAGATGCTGTCCTCTCTTCTGGGCGCCATGGTTTTGGTCAGGCCCGCAGCGGTAATAACGGGCACCACATCCTTCTCATCCGTACCGTTTGCACGGACAATACGTCCGTTCATGCTCCAGTCCTCGATCAGCGCACTGCCGTCCGCGCCAAGCACGTACCATCTGGGAAGCTGGATAAAATTGCTGGTTCCCACTTCCACAAAGATGTGAACGCCGTTGGCAAATCCCAGATCCGCACTAAACCCGTCATCCACAAGCTGATTGGTCACATGTGTGACTGTGGCATATACGGTGTTCAGTTTTACGCCGGGATATATAAGCATCGCCTGATCCAGCAGATGAACGCCCCAGTCCAGAACCATTCCTCCGCCATGCTCCTTTTCCTGCCGCCAGTCCCCGGGAATTCCCCTGGAACCGTGTACCCTGGATTCAATCCGAAAAACCTCCCCCAGTTTTCCTTCCTCCAGAATTTTCTTTACAGTCAAAAAGTCCTCGTCCCACCGGCGGTTCTGATGAACGGTCAGGAAATTTCCCGTTCTTTCCGCTGCATCCATCATTTCCTGCAGATCCTTGGAGCTGAGTGTCACCGGCTTTTCCGAAACCACGTTTTTTCCTGCTTCCAAAGCTGCTATGGCCACACTTTTATGTACATCATTAGGAGCGGCGATCAGTACCAGATCCACCTGCGGATCTGCAAGCAGCTCCTCCAGTCCTGAATAAACTTTAATGGAAAGGGTTCCGGCATACTCACGCCTTTCCTCTTTAATGTCCCAAATACCGGCCACTTCCAGATCTTCCAGATCCTTAATCAGATTGTAATGCCAGCCGGCCATACCGCCGAATCCGACCATTGCTATTTTATGCTTCATAATATTTCCCCTCCGGCCTGTTCTATTATTTAGGCCCAGAACATATTTCCCTTATCTTCGTAAATCAGCACATTCTTCAGGAACTGAATGGCCTTCAGCAGCCCTTCCCTGCCGGACATCAGGCTGTCTTCATGCTCGATGCTGATAGCGTAGTCGTATCCTGCCAGACGCAGCTCTGAAATAATTGCTCTCCAGTACTCTTCCCCATGTCCATATCCCACAGCGCGGAAAATCCAGGAACGGTTCAGCTCATTCCCATAATGTTCCGTATCCAGTACCCCGTTCAGCGCGGTATTGATGGAATCCACCTTCGTATCCTTAGCGTGGAAATGGTACAAAGCCCCGGCCTTACCAAGCTCACGGATACATGCACAAGGGTCCATTCCCTGCCAAATCAGATGACTGGGATCAAAATTGGCCCCGATTTCCGGTCCGACAGCTTCCCTGAGACGCAGCAAAGTTTTCGTGTTATAAACACAGAAGCCCGGATGCAGCTCCAATGCGATTCTGTGAACCCCATGCTCTCTGGCAAATGCTGCTTTTTCCTTCCAGTACGGGATCAGAACCTCATTCCACTGATATTCCAGAATCTGTGAAAAGTCATCCGGCCATGGGCAGGTCACCCAGTTGGGCACTGCATCCTGAGGGCTTCCTCCGGGACATCCTGAAAAAGTATTTACCACCGGTACCCCCAGCTTTTCAGCCAGCAGAATGGCATTTGTCAGATCGTCGTCAAAAGATTTGGCAATGGCCTTGTCAGGATGCACCATATTGCCGTGGCTGCTGAGTGCGCTGATTTCCAGGCCGTATTTGTTCAGGGTATCCATAAACGCTTTCCGCTTTTCCTCATCTGCCAGCAGCTCTGCCGCATCACAATGAGCCTTACCCGGGAAGCCCCCGCATCCGATTTCCACCATCTGTACCCCGTTTTCGGAGAGAAATTTACATGCGTCATCAAATGACAGGTCTCCCAATGCTACTGTTAAAGTCCCCAATTTCATTTTTTTATTCTCCTTGTATTCCACTTTTATTTATAGGAAAGACTGTCTTTCCTGTCTGTCAGTCTCACGGGAACCGCGCTCTGACAAAGACATTATAAAAAAAACAGCAGGGGAATGATAGGATTCCTCTGCTGAAAGCACATATGATTCTGCTGATTTTAATTTTTAGTTACTTCTAAAGGCGTGCATCCATAGAACCTCCGGAACATCCTTCCGAAGTTGTTATAGTCTGAAAATCCCACCGCGTCGGCTACCTCCGCTGCGGTATAAAAATCCCCCTTTTTTAACAGATGCATGGCCTTTTTCAGACGTATTTCATTAATATACTGAAGCGGGGGCATCCCCATGCTTTCCTTAAATAAATGGTTGAATCTGTCTTCACTCAGATGGAGCAGATCCGCCAGTTCCCTGTTGCTGATGGCTTCCGTATAATGCTGCTCAATATATTGATTTACCGTATTAAGCCGCTCCAGCTTCTTTCTGCGCTTTAAGCTGTCGCTGTTCGAAAGCATTTCCTGTACATAATTGCGCGACAGATAAGTGATTATCTGCAGCAGGCCACCTTTACAGGCCAGCTTATAGCCGATGTCCTTTTTCTCATTTTCTTCATAGATCCGGTGCATGATCCGCCCAATTTCCGCATCTTTCTTGATCCAGGGCTGAAAAAGGATATTCTTGTCCGCCAGTTCCTCCGACAATGCTTCCATTTCAAAGATCATTACAAGAACCTCCACCGGACTCCCGTAACAGTAGCCGGCATGGATCACATTGCTGTTGGCTATGACCAGATCTCCTTTTTCCCCCGGAATTTCCTGCTGATCCAAAAGGAATTTTGTCCTGCCTGAGACCACATAATGCAGCTCGATATGCTCATGCCAGTGAGGTGAAAAATACCATCTCTTTTCATGAACCCGGTTGATATGCAGCTGAATGGGAAACTCCTTGTCATTCAGGATCTTTTTCTCATAAAACTTTAATTCCTTTTCCATCTCTGTGCCCCCTGGTACCATCCTCCCATAGTATAAGAAGCTGTCCCCTGATAAAAGTATGTTTTTGCCATTATAGCATATAATTCTGCTGTTTTTAAGAGGGGATGTTAATTTCCGGATATGCAGATGTTCAGCCGCTGCTGACCGTAATACAGTCCGTCCGAAGCGGAAATATTTATTTTATTTCCCTATTTTTTTCAAGATTACAATACCATATATCCCCAGCATAAGATATACGATAAGACTGGCAATAAATGCGAGCGGCGGATATTCGCTTTCCAAGGTAAAGCAAAAGGGAATGCCGCAGAAATCTATAAAGGTGTGAAGAATAATTGGTACCCACAGGTTTCTGGTTTTACAATATACCGCCCCGAAATAAACACCTAATGCTGCCGCCCACAATATTTTACACATAATTATGCTGACAGGCAGATGCATTGCACCAAAAGCATGGCCTGCGCCAAATAATACAGATGTACACAGAACAGCATACAGTGCCGCATTTCTATTTGATTTTAATAACTTTTCAATGATATTCTGTAACAGCCCCCTTAAATAGAGCTCTTCTATTATGCCAACCCCTATGTAATAAACAATCCCTTCTATAATTACACGCAGAGCAGAAGGAGTATTATTCAACGGCCAGAGTCCTGTCATGAGCGTTATCGTTACTGCTGCTGTTGTTGCGGCAGCTGGCAGTCCATACTTCTTTAATCCGCCACAAATCCCGTTAAGTTCAAGCCCAAAGTGCCAGGATGAATTAACAAAATTTCTCCAAAGCCAGCAGAGAAAAAATGCAAACAGGAAATTTGTCATTAATGTAAAGTATATGGGATTTATATCCGCTATGTTTATATCGGGCAATAATGCTGCCGGTAACCCTGTCAGCTCCATAAAAGCCATTATAACTGTCAGGACGAGTGCTGTAGTCAGGGATTTTTTCAAAGTATCGTCTCCTTTAAATGAATGCGGTAAAATACAAAGCTGCCTTACTCCTGATACCCGAAGTGCCATCCTTCTATTATATTAAAATCAGTCCAGCAAAAACTCAAACTCCCGAAATATCAAATTATCCTTAAAATCAAAGATGTCCAGGGAACGATCTCCTTTATCATTAATAAGATAGGCTATTACTCTTGTATTATCGGCTGATATCTCCATAAAATTACAGGTAAAACGGACATCTGTGTTTTCATAAGATTTGGTGATATATGCAAGGTACTCTTCTGTGCCATGGATTGTCTTTGCTTCAGCAGAGTATAACTTCCAGGTGATTTCGGGATGAAGAAATGTTTTATATGTTTCCCAATCACGGGTATTTTCGGCTGTAAAAAATGCGGTTAACGTCTCTTGAATTTGCACGATCTTCCTTTCTCTTTTACTGATTGGCAGTTGAAGAGCTATTAATTATTGCCTTAAGCGTATCATCAGAGCATAAACATATTTCCTGCCTAATCTCGATAGGTTTCTTCTGGTTGATTTCATATAACTCCTGAATCATATCCGGAATTCCATCACGGAACTGTATCAGACAGTCTGCATGATATCCATGCCATGCATAAGCGATTGGCTGGGTTCTGAATTCTGAGAAGAAACATAATACTGCTGTCTTACACCTCATTATAGAATCTTCTTCGATTTTCCCTTTGTTGATACGCATCATCAGATCGTATTCCTGTCCGGCAGGAATATCTGCATAAGCGTATCCATGGAGAATATACAGACAATTTTCAGCATTCCGGCATTTGCGGAAATTATCCACCAATTGAGGATCCACATGATATTGCATACTGTTTTCTTCTATTTCAGGAATCAATACGTTACGAGAAAATTCCGGGTGGAATCGTGCCCAAAGAATCAGTTTGCGGTCCTGGATTCTTGAATCTTCATGAGCTAACATTTGTTCACCTCTTACAGTCAATGTGACTTTTCATCAAATGCACATCCGTTCTGATTTTCACTTCATTCCGTTTCCTGATAAGCTGGAATTAATTACTTTTATCTTCTCCCCGAATTTTCATGTTTTTCCGTTCTTCCAGTTCTTCAATCTGCTTCATTAAACAATCTGAAAATGTTCCCTCAACAGGTACTGCTTCACCTGTAGTATAATAATCAAGAAGGACAATGTTATTATCTTTGTCAAAACAAAATATCTCATCGCCATTTCCGACTATGGATAAAAATGGTATATAGTCTGTAAAGCCGTCATCATGCAACTCTTTCGTTTTTTTACGTATGTCCAGAAAATCCGGTATTTCATCAGCGATTCCATAAACAATGATTCCACGGCAGAAGGACCAGAAGGGTCCTATGTCATACTGTTTAGCCCGCGGCCATATTTCTTCCCGAACCTCCATGTAAAGACCGCCTAATGGAGACATGGTAAATTCCCTGAATTCTGCGGGAAGCTTTATTTTATATTGGCTTTCAAAATCTTTCACATCTTTTTCAGACGGCTCATTTCCCATGCAGGCTACGACTTGATATGTCTGTTTGTCGTAGCTGTGAAAATAATCATAAACTTCTTTTAATGCCATGGCTGTTCCTCCCTTTATAAATTGCAATTTTAATTAGACTATATATTGGGGATAGGATGTCTTCTTATTTGTTTGTTTTGATATTCTATTTTAAGAAAATATATACTTAAATTTATTCATTTAATTTATTTGTATTATATTCCACTTTTAATTCCTCCGCCAAATATTCATCACTCATACAATGCATATCGGAAACACCCTCACTGATAAGCCGATAGACCTCTGAGTGATAAAAGAAAGCTAAAGCATCATCTAAGGAAATACTCATATTCGAGGCAAAACATTCTATCACACGGGCATATTTTTTCTGAAGCAAAATAGGATTCGCAGTCATATCTGTTCACTCCCTTCAAAATGCAGGTAATTCTCTATGGCATTTTCTGTACGAAGGCAAATCTGCATATTAGGTTTTTCATAACGGAGGCGGTTAATAGCTTCCGATTTATCAATCAGTCCATCAAAATATAGTTCAACCGTATTAAACACCTTATCATTCGCCACGCCGCCCATCACAATATCATAATCAGATGTATCTTTCCCGCTGCGGCAGGTCAGGATAAAATCCAACCATTCTTCGGAATAAGAATTAAATTTTAATACTTTTAGATATCATATGCTGTCTCATTAAATTCATAACGTGACACAATGCCATTTTTACCGCGGCGCATGAACTTTCCACACCATTTTACAGCCTGATCATAAATCGGAGTTGTATAAAAACCAAGTCCAAAGTCCACATTGGGCCTGGAGTGTTTTAAATCCGGGCGGACAATCTCCATATAAGAGCCATGATAAATAATCAAACTTCCACCCCCTTTTCTTTCATCAATTCTATAATATCATTTACGATATATTCTTTGCTTTGCGTATGCAGTATTTCATATTCAGGCACCATATACCCCTTAAGAATATCACACTTTTCTGTCAAAGCCTTATAGACTTGTTCAGCGTCTGCACCAAGTTCAGAAGCGATACTTTCGATGCAAAATATAACGAATTCTAACTCTTTAGCATCTTTTATAATTCCTTTTAAGTACATTTACTGCACCTCCATAACTCATATGCTTTCACAATCTCCATCACTTAGTCCCTTGTAAGCAGCCTGATTACTAATTCTGTCCTTTTGATATTACGAATTAGCATATGTTTCAACCACTACAAAAAAGGGCAAAACACAGACAATCTCCCATTTCATAATATTTAACCTGTGTTTCAAATCCTTTCTATCATTCAGTTAGCTTACTTTTATGATATTTTATTGTTTTATCTGCATTAAACAAATATAAATACATTCATTTGTTTCAATATATCAGAAAATCAATAATTCTTCTATTATTGATTTTCTGATAGTTTTGTTAATTTTGAACTTTCACTCTTTTACATTCTTAAAATATTCTTTTAAATTATAGCTCATTATCCTTTGATAAGCATTCTTTCACAAAACAATGACTTTTTCACAATATTTTGAATTTTGTTTTCTACTCACAATACCGCAGGGCTTATACAAAAAAATCCCTGGATTTCTCCAGGGGCGAACTTATTTCAATCCACGAAGCCGCAAGGGCTTCGACCGTGCCAGATTATGCATCCAAAGCGGCAGTAAAGATTTCAATCCACGAAGCCGCAAGGGCTTCGACAGCAAATATAACTAAAAATAATCTCATTACACAAACTTAATTTATGTAATTATTTTATTTTCTATCTCATATAATCTTTATTTAAATCATTTTCAATCTCTTCACCAATATAACAACTCTTTTTCTGGTGCGAATCTCCCGGGACTTTCATGTGCGCTTCCTATTCGCACCAACATAAATCGCTCCCTTTTTCCCAATTGAATCAGTGCTCTTAACCCTTGAAAACTCTATTCATACCAACATCAAATTAACATATTACTTTGAATTTTGTTATACTTATACAATAACAATCTTTTCTATAAATTAAAGTATAGCATAAAAAATTCAAAGTGATAAGCAACTTTCTTCATTAATTCGTAAATTGTACATAGTTTCCTATACTTCAACTAAGACTTTTATAATATCCCCTGCAGTATCTATATCTAAGAAAAATTTCATATTGATTCAAATCTTTTGCAATATTCTTTCTTCAAATCATTGTCTTACTTATGAATGAAATTCCCCCACATCTCGCATAAATGGTGTAATTGGAATGAATTTCATGTCTCCCCCCGCCTATCTCCGTCACATCCACTTTTTCAAACCAGCCCAGGCAATTCACGCATTTCCCACAGCATTTGAAATCATATTGCCCCAAAAACAGGAACTCCTCAACAAATTGATATTTATTTCTTACAACAAACTAAAGATTCATACTATAATACAAATAAGCTCCTGTATATGCACTTTCTGTATTATTCTCTTTTCTGTTATATAATTTAAATCCAACGCTTTCATAGTTCTTAGGAGCAACTAAATTGCTATTCGTACACACTATTATTCTTTGAAGACCATCATATTCTTTAATTCTCCGAACAGCCTCTGCTAACTGCATGTGTCCATAGCCTTTTCCTTTAAACTTTTCTCTAATCCCATTATGGCCTATCTCAACATATTCTGGCCCGTGTCGAGGATCCCATGTAACAAAACCAATGGGAAAATCTTCTATACAAGTTACTAATCCGTATTTATCTGCTATATCTGGATTGTCATAGAAAAAATTATCTGATTCCTGCCAGTTCTCATCCCATATTATCTTATTTCTCGGATCATAAGAATACGCATCGTTTAAAATATCATACATAGTTCCTCTTGGAAATTCGGTGAATTTCCTAAAACAAACCATATTACTCACTTTATTTACCTCTTGAAATTCCTATTTCAGTCCGACAGTCTGTGCTTTGAAACCGTAATTTCTTGGTTTTCAGAGAACCAGTTATATGCGGCTTCGCAAAATTCATCACAGCGTAAATAATAGCTATTGTGTACATCGTTTATTTCTATCAACTTTTTTTTACAGTTTAAAGATGAAAAGTAACTGTCAAAATATTCTTTGGAAAAATACCGATCATGCAGCGTCTTAAATACCAGTGTTGGAATAGTGATGCTATTTTGAATGGGACTATCAGGAGAAATAAGGCATTCAAAGACAGCATTCATTACTTTCGTACTGCTCTTAAATATGTACGGATTTCGTTTTATCAGCATCTCATAAAATCCATTGTCCTGCTCACAGTTATATCCACTATATTTGGGCGGCTTTATGGTTAGATGAAAATTAGGCAGTCGGCTAAAGAGCCAACTCATCATTTTCACAGCAAAATATGGGTATCCCATACCAGCAGTATTTTTATAATCCACGCAGGCAAATTGGGCGAAACTTTTTATTCTGTCAGTGGAACAGATGTAACATTGTGCGAACATACCGCCGATACCCGTATCCCCAAATAAATGGATGTTCGAAGAATAATGTTCTTCTATATAATCAACGAGCTTATCTAAATCACTCACAATTGAATGAACGGAAAACTTCTTTTCGTCTCCGCCGCTTTTTCCCGTTCCTGAAAAGTCAAACGCGAATATATTGACCTCATACTTCGTGAGCGGAGCATACGCGGACTGTACATCCAATGTCGTACAGATAGGAGTATGTGTTACAATAATATTCATCGCCGATTTTCCGGTAACATAGCAATTACAAAACAGGTTGGTATCACCGTTAGGAATTTGAATATGATTCCACTCCATGTATTTCCTCCATTTCCATAATTCTTAAAGTATCAATAACTTCCCATTTCCCGTTCAGCTATATTCTTGACAAACCATGATTTGTCTACTTCTTTTTGTTCTTTTTACTTTAAGCGATAACCCCTAAGACAGCCCTAACGGCATTAGGAATTGCCTCCCCACTGCATCCTAAAAGCCATTCTTCATCTCCAAATACATCCGATATAATATAAATCGCTGATGCGGCACATTCACGATACTTTGCTATTGTAAATAGCCCTACACCTTCCATTTCTACACATAACGCTGCTTTATTTCTATATGATAGCACCTGTCCTACGGTTTCATGATATCCAGCATCAGTAGTCCACGTTTTTCCACAAGACACCATTATCTGATGCACTTTCATTGTTTTTACTAACTCAGCCGAAAGTTCAGAAGAAGATTCGATAAAATTATAATCAAATCCATATAATCGAGCCACAGCAGTATCATTATATGCCCCTTCTGTTATTACAATATCTCCGGGATTCATATTTTTTTGTAATCCGCCCGCATACCCTACATGAATCAACTCTTTTACTCCACAAGCAATCAAGTCCTCTGCTTGAGTCGCAATAGCAGGTGAACACATCATTGATTTTATAAATCCAACCATTGGATTATCCTTTAACACCCATAGCATTCCTCCAATTGGAAACCTATACTCTCCACAATCAAGGCTAACCATATAATCAAATATATCATCAGCCAAAAGGTATACTCTGTTAGGTACGCATATTTCATCAATATTAATGCCTTTATTTTTCAAATCAATTGCTAAAAGCTTACGTGGATCTGTTAAAACTTTATCCATCATATCTCATTTCTCCTATAAAGGCCGATTTCCAGCACAATCCAACTTCAAATTTTGTGATTCAACAGATGTCCCAAAGACAACTCAATCTGCCTTGTAAACCTTAATTCTGTATTCTCCGATAAAATCCTTACACTCTGCTGCTAAAGTATATGTCCCCGAACTATCCAGGGTATAAAAAGTTTCCAGTGCCTTTGCCTCATCCAGCGTATATACTACATTTCCAGCCGAATCATACAAGACCATATTTAATTCTCCATTCACAATATTGGATCTAAATGAAAACTTTATTCTTTCACCTGCTTCTCCTGAAAATGAAATATCAGAAGCTGTAGTTGTTTGTTCTGTATAACTGTTCTTCATATTACCTAAAACAGTTGGACGGGTTAGCAGGTAAATACCCATTACTGTAGCTGCTATAATGATAATCCATATTATTATAGTTTTCTTTTTCATCACAATACCCTTTCAGCTTCTAATTTTTCTTTCCGATAAACTGTAAGCTAATTATCTGCCTTTTCTGTAACTTCCGTCACGGTTAACTGCAGCTGATACTCATTTTCTTCGCCATTCAAATCAGTAGTTTTTAACTCAAAGAAAAGATTATTCTGCAATTCATCGGTTCCTATCTTTGTCATAATATCCCCGGATATCTTTCCTGTATCACCGGAAATATTTACAGTTCCACCTGTCATATCCTCTACAACAAAAGACATCAAAATCTTTTTTTCATTGCCGGACATGACATAGAAGGTTTTGGTATACGCAGCAATATCTGATAATTTATCCTGCTTTTCTTTCAAATCGCCGCCATAAAATGTTTCCTCCGTGGAATTCAAAACAATGACTCCATTCGAGATTGCGAACTGTTCATCTTCTCCGCTGAAAGAATAGACAGATAAGTGATGCTCCTGATTAGCTGATGAGTTACTGCAGCCTATAAACATAGTGCAGCAGGCCAGAGCTGACAAAAGGATAACTACTATTTTTTTCAAATTAACACCTTTCCGTATGACTTCTTTTCAATTCTTAATATCATTGAAATCTTGTACAATTTCCATTATTACTATCTCGTTTCCATCCAAATCGTTTAATCGAACTTCATAAGTTCCCCAATCATATCTAACGGCTTCAGACAGAGCCACCCCTTTTTTCTTCAGAGATTCCATCGTTAATTCGAGATTATCTGTTTGAAAAACAAAGGATTGATATCCCGTCGGCTGCGCATCAAATACTTTACAATCCCATATACAAAGAGTGGGGGCATTTTCTATAAAGCCAAAATAAACCCCGTTTGAATCGTCTGCATCTGTCTTAATAACGGGTATTTCTAATACCTCTCTATAAAAATCTATAAGCTCTTTCGCGTGTTCCGAAAAAACATTTGTACAATAAAATCCTGTTATCATCCTCTCCCCCATCCAATTAAGTGTTGTCATTGTCTTTCACTATATCTGAGTCTCATTTGTCCGCTCTGCAGAATACAGGAAAAAATCCATATCTATATACCTGAAATTCTTAGTATCCTTATCAATAATCTTCATACCGTTTCGAACAGCAACCTTTTGAGAAGCTGTATTTGTATCCCTGACAATAGAATAAACGGTATTAGCATTAAGAACTTTGAAAGCGTATTCTTTACAGGCAATTGCCGCTTCTGCTGCATAGCCTTTGTGCCAATACGCTTTTTGAAACAAATATCCTATTTCCAATATTTCTTTATCTCTCCAGCCTTGTAATGTCAGCCCACATTGACCAATCATTTCATGTGTTTCTTTTAAGACAACTGCCCAAAGTCCAAAACCGTACTCTGCATATCTTTTAAAATGTCTGTTAAGCCAATTCTGTGCTTCTTCTAAGTTGAATGCACTTCCATAAGCGGTGCGCATGACTTCCTCATCACATAATATTTTGCACAAAGCATCAAAATCGGACTGCACCATTTCTCTAATGATAAGGCGTTCCGTTTCTATAAGCTTATTCCTGTTTTCTGAAAATTTCACTGTCATTGTATTTTCTTTCCTCAAATTATTCATATATCCAGCTGATCTCCCGGCAAAACTCCACCGCTCTGACAGGTCGAAACATCCCGCCTTTATTGCTTAAACATCACCGGATATTAAAGTTATCAAACACCAATTTCCATCATCTATGTATTACTTTATTAACTTTTAAAAGACAAAAAGAAAACAGCATCATTATAATATATACTGCAATCCCTATAAGAACTGCATAAGGAAATG
>OLRD01000561.1_pt1 | contig 29815 bp, 20 predicted proteins | sample 1672051 | NCBI WGS metagenome assembly OLRD01 (sample SAMEA3136640, study PRJEB25190) | human gut metagenome | biome: human gut; feature: human-associated habitat; material: faeces | place: Austria | collected 2013 | reverse complement strand
CCTCCGTATATCAGACAACCCCTGCTTCATACCCTTGAATGGGCCGCCGCGCGCGAGTAGGTGCCCGCCCGCGCTCCCGCCAAAATCGGCAGTTATTTGATTCTGGGATACTTCTCAACCAATCCTGCTACGTATTTGTGGTACTCATCAAGCGCTGATTTCAGCCCCTCAAGATCCAATCCTGCAATCATCTCATGCAGCAGTTTTTCTCCCTCTGCACATGCCTGTGTACGCTCTTCCACGGATGCAAATGGCTTGCCGCCGCCGTGTTGTTCCGGAGATTCAAAATATATACTGGGGCGTCCGCCGAGCGGCGCGAGCATTTTGCCAAGATTGGACAGCGCGGGATTTTCACGTTTTTCCGGCACAGGGATCGGCTTTGCATTCGGGTCTACCGCCAGATAAACTTCTTGATTCATCTTCTTATAGGAGCCATAAATCATCCTGTCAAACAGCCAAAACGGATGCTCCTTGCTGCCACGTTTTTCACCGAAGCGCTGCATCACGGCGGCCAGATTGACGTGGCAGACATGGATTTTGGTTTCCTGGAAGAAATCGCGGCAGACAGCGTCTACATACAGTGCTGCCGGGCCGTGGCCGGAAACGAAGATGATTTTGTCAAAACCCTGGCTGACCAGCGAACGTGTGAGCATCATCAGATAATCAATACTGTCGCGCACACTCACCTGCACGGTGGAGTTGCTAATAATCGTACCGCCCGGGAAAAAATACGGCAGGTTGATGAGCGCCAACCCGTCCGACTGCTCTGCCATCTCCAGCGCGCATGCCTCGGGCATGATTGTTTCACAGTCCACCGGCATCGCGCCATGCACTTCTGTGACACCGACAGCCACATAAATAGTGCTGCCGCCGCGCGCGAGATACTCTTCTATCTCGTGAGCCATCATTTTGTTGAAAATTCTCGTGTGCATTTTTATCTCTCCTTTTATTTTGATAACATCAATTAAGCACTGCCCAAACGTATTGCTTTTTCGTACCTGCGCAAACCACGCTGTTTGTTTTCAGTACAAATACATCTCTTTATCGCAGTACAACTGCGCCTTTATTGATTTTCTCAAGTGATGGTGCTATTGGCATAAACGCTTTATACAACTCATCGTCAAAATTGCAACCGATCCTGCATTCCGTGTCCCAAATCATTGTCCACATATCATTTGCTGTACACTCCGGCCACTGTGGTAAAGCATCATGGTTGGGGTTACCGCTTTTGGCAAATGATACAAAGGACGAGGCTATTTGCGCTTCCAATCGCTCCGTTGTTTCCGGAACATTGCACACCGGCACTTTTCCCGTGTTGCAGAAAGCAAACGGAATATCCGAACAATGCCACGCAGGTTTTCCATCATCTATGGGGAATTCAAAAGCAAACAAATAATTGTACACGGGCGCACCGCCTGCCGCCGCTCTTTTTTTGCAGTAGTCCCGCGTGTTTTCGCGGCACAAACTGTCCAAAAAGAAAATATCAGTTAAGTTTTTTCCGGGATAGGACGTTTGAAACAGCGTGGCCAGCCTATCCGCTTCTTCCCCAAAAAACTGTTTCAGAAAAGTCATCTGCTGCTCCCGGGTCATATTTTTTCGTCCACGAATTCCCGGCCCAAAACCAAATTCCGCAATAACACTCCCCACAAGAAGCGGAATCGTTTTTGCATGTTCCCGGAAACCGACCACGCGAGGGTCACCGGCGTACTGTGCGTTGGCAACGGGACGCCCCCCCACGTAACCGCCTGACCTTTGAATGGCTGGGCTTACCTTTCCATACGCCGCGGCGAGCTGCTCATATGGGAGCGTTTCCAGCTGTTCCACTTCATCATCTGTCAAGCCGAGCTCCCGGAGCAAAGCCGCAACAATCGGTTTTGAATCCGTCGATTTTGCTTCATAAGACATCGGAAGCACGCCACTCATGATAATCCCTTTGTGGAAAAGGCCATCCGCCGCAGGCGTCTGCAACAGCGCGGTAATCTTTCCGCCGCCGCCTGATTGGCCAAACAATGTCACGTTGTTTGGATCGCCCCCGAATGCTGCGATATTATCATGAATCCATTGAAGCGCTGCTACAATGTCCATCGTGCCAGCATTGCCTGAATCACGGTACCTGTCGCCGTATGATGACAAATCAAAATACCCAAGAATATTGAGACGATGGTTCAGCGTTACAACAACAACATCCCCGAATCGGCTGAGATTTTCTCCATCATATGCCTGTTGCTCTATGGACGACCCCGCTGCAAAACCGCCGCCATGCAGCCACACCATGACAGGCCTGTGCGCGTCAGCATCCATGGACGGCGTCCAAATGTTCAGCGACTGGCAGTCCTCACTTTTAGGCCAATAACGGTGCGGCACCAACAACTCACCCCGGACAGTCTCCGGCGCAAGCATGGGACATACATAGCCGTAGTCCAACGCATCACGAACACCTTGCCAAGGTTCCACCGGCTCGGGAGAATGGAAACGCCTGGCACGCGCATATGGAACACCTCGGAACTGATAAATGCCATCCCAGAAAAAACCGCGAAGCTTTCCCGCCTTTGTCTGGGCAATAGGCTCGTTATACGAACACACGAATCGGTTTACCATCTTTATTCTTCCTTTTTAAAATATCGTATTGGATTCGGAATCAGCGGCTTTTGCCCGCCCCTAAAGTGAAAATGCAGATTATCCTTTGATAGCGCCCACTCGGATTCCGGATTTAAAATATTTCATAATGAATGGATAGAGAATGAGCATCGGCGCGCTTGAAACGATAATCGTACAATACTTCACAAGCTGCTTGTACAGGTTCGCATCGCTGCCATCCAGCGCAGCCATTGCCTCTGCCGAGATAGAGGCATCCTGGTTGACGATGAGAATCTCACGCAGAATAAGCTGCATCGGATACAGCGCGCGGTCGCGCAGATACATGGCTGCCGGGAACCATGAGTTCCACATACCGATGACAAGATAGAGTGAAACCGTAGCTATGGTGGCTTTGATGAGCGGCATGCTGATTGACCACAGGATGCGTAGTTCGCTTGCCCCATCAAGACGGGCAGATTCCAGCAGGCTTTCCGGTACAGTTGCAAATGCAGTGCGCATCAGAATCAAATTCATCACGGAAAGCGATCCCGGCAGTACGACAGCCCAGATGGTATCCATCATTCCAAGATTCTGCAGATTGATATAAGTAGGCACCGTACCACCGTGAAAGAGCATGGTGAAGGAAATCATAAACATAATGGCATCTCGGAACAACAAATCGCGCTTTGCCAGCACATAGCCGCTTGTGAGCGACAGCACGAGGCCAAATCCAAGATACAGCAAAACATAGATCACTGTATTGAAAAATCCACGTATCAGCTGTGTGTTCTGAAACACCAGTCCATAACCCACGAGGTTAAACCCCTTGGGCCACCAGACAATGCCGCGGTGGCTGTTCAGCCAATTGGGGTCGCTGACAGAGGAAAATAAAACATGCAGCATCGGCATCAGGCACAAAAACGCCATACCGGCAAGCAGCAGATAGTTGAACATCTCAAACGTCAAGCGCCCTGCGCTTTTTTTCATGCCAGTCTCATCATGGAGGATATGAAGCTTCTTTTTCATATGTTGTTATGCCTCCTTTTCGCCTCAAAACAGGCTGTATTCGGAATATTTCTTCGAGATCTTGTTTGTGAATACAATCAAAATCAAGTTCACGACCGAGTTGAACAGCCCCACTGCCGTGGAGAAGCTGTAATCCGCATTGATAAGGCCACGGCGGTACACATAGCTGGCAATGGTATCCGCAGTCTCGTAGATTTGGGAGTTGTACAAAAGAATCGTTTTATCTGCGCCCATAGCCATGATCATGCCCACGCGCATAATGAGCATGATAATAATGGTATTCATAATACCCGGCAGTGTCACATGCCAAACACGCTTGAAGTATCCCGCCCCGTCCAGTGCGGCCGCTTCGTACAGCTCCTTATCTACGCCGGATATTGCCGCGACATAAAGGATGCTGCTGAAGCCGAGGCTTGCCCACAGGCCGGAGCCTATATAAATCGTTCGCCAATACTCCTTTACCGCCAACAGGTTCTGACTCTTGCCGGTGATAGCCGCCATGATCGTACCGAACACGCCATCTGTGCGGCAAAAATCCACAATGATGCCCGCCATAATGACCATTGAGATGAAGTGCGGCATATACATGACCGTAGAAACGGTTTTAGAAAACAGTTTGTTCTTCACCTCGTTAAGCAGCAGCGCCAAAATGATGGCCGCCGGGAAGCTGATGAGCAGCTCCAGAAAACTGATGATCAGTGTATTACCCAGCGTGCGTCCAAAATAGATGCTGCTGAAAAAATCCTGAAAATGCTCAAACCCCACAAAATTTTCAGTAAAGCTTCTCCAAATGCCCTTGCGCGGCTTATAGTCGCAGAAAGCCATTAAAAGGCCGTACATCGGGAAATACGAAAACACGATAAAAAACAGAACCGCAGGCGTCACCATCAGATAATCATACCAATGGCGGCGCCAATCCTTTTTGATGGCCGCAACAGTATACTTTCTCGTTTTTTTCTTGACGGACACCAAACTTTTGGAACCAGCAGCTGCTTGCATCGAATCATCCTTTCAACATAATTTCCGCTGAATGCCGGCACGATGTGCAATCTGTTATGTACCGGCCGTCTCTACTTGGATAGTAGCACATGTAACCGCCCGGGAAAATGCGCAAAAACCGTTTATGGTTATCAAAATCCCGCCCTATTGTTCTCAAAACCGCAGTACATCCGCCTTTTTTCGCCTGGAACGATTGGCACGCTGCAAAAAACGCCGCCGGCAGGGAAACTTCCCATGCCGGCGGCGTTGCCTTCGTCTTTACTTCTTCAATTTCTTTCCGCTCTGTAAGGCAAAGCGCATTCAACGCGCGTTGTAACGGTCCAGCGCCGCTTGATAGAGTTCAACGCAGCGCGCAGCGCCCATGCTCTCGTAGGTTGCAAGGAAGCTGTCCCATTCATCCTCAATGCTCTTTGCTCCCGTGATAAACTGCAGCTCGTTCTCCTCAAGGAAGGTGTTAAGATCAGCACTGATATCGGCGTATTCGCCAGCCTCTTCCGCCGTCAGCGTGACGCTGGGCATCATATAGCTGTTGTCAGAAGTCCACGTTTCCTGCATGGCCAGCGCGACCTCGGGCATTGCAACGTTCTGCCGGTCCGCGTCTACCCAGCTGGGCGCCCAGGACGGGGGCAGCGTGTGCTTGCGGAGGCCCTCGGCAATGTTTTTCAGCATCTCTTCAGACCAAATGTAATTTCCGTTTTCATCCAGCGTGTACTGCTCGCCTTCGATACCATAGTTGTGCAGCATATCGCCAGGCTTCGTGTACAGATAGTTGAAGGCAGCAAGGAGAATCTCGACATTTTCACAATCCGCAGAAATCGTGACGCCGCGATTAACATGGGACGGCACGGCGCCGGGGTTGTAATGCACTTCATCGCCCTTGTTCTTCACTAGTGCCGGCACGCCCGCAAGCTCGCCGCCCGCCTCCTGCAGAGGCATCAGCGCCGTGCCGACCGTGCTGTACATTTGAACCATACAGCCTGCCGTCTCGGTGTTCAAAACGCTCGCTTCCGGGAATATATTGGTATTTGACATAAAGTTTTGGTCGATAAGACCTTCCTCATACCATCTGTTCAGCAAGGAAAGATATTCCTTTGCGCCATCCGGGTTCTCCAGATAGGTATCGTATACCGTACCATCCACCTGATACATCGCGTTTTGAGCGCCAGCGTAATAGCCCATTCCCGGCCCGAGGTTACGGTACATAAGCTTGGTGAATACCATCGGCGATTCGCAGCCGTATTCATCCCGGAACACACGCAGCGCCGCCTCCATCTCGTCATATGTCTCTGGCACGGGCAGCCCCTGCTCGTCCAGCCAGTCCTTGCGGATCATAAAGCCCGCAATGGGTGCCTGTGGCTTTTTGAACACCATACCGAGTGCCGCCGTGACACCGCTGTCCGTGACGAGCTCCTTGCCCTGCCCGCTCGCCTCCACCGCCGCAACATAGTCCGGCATATAGACCGGGATCAGGTCGGTGAGATCCATAAAGTACTCGTCCTCCACAGCCGCATCAAGTCCATCTTGGAAATAGGAGGGGTCAGACATGACATCTGGCAGCTCGCCCGATGTGATCACAAGATTATACTGCTCGCGCTCTGTGCCAACAGCGGGCGTGATGAATTCAAAATGTACATTGGTACGACGTGTAAATTCCGCCCAGAAGGTGTTATTGTACATATCGCCGCCCGTCAAGTCCATCGTGCTGGCGTCGGGCGTTGTCCAGAATGTATAGGTGACTGGCTCCTCCAGTGGGAATTTGATGCCGCCGGAGATGAACGAACCATCCTCGTTCTGTACAAAGGTATTGTCTACGGGTTCCGTCTGCGCTTCGGAGCTGCTGCCGCCTGTAGACGCCGGCTCACTCGCTTCGGAGGAGGCCGGGCTTCCGCAGGCCGTCATTGCCAGCGCCAGCATGGTACACGCAAGAAGCGCAGCAAGTGTTCTCTGCCATTTTTTCATCATTTTTGTCCCCTTTCACTTTATATTGCGCATGACACCGCATTCTGTCATACGCTTCGGACACCCTCATTATGGGGGCATCCAGCGCCTGTTTGCAATGTTCACAATCTGATATTGCCTTTTAAAATACGACATCCGATTCATCCGCACCGGGTTTCAAAGGCTCGGCACACACGATCTCCTTATATTTTCCCGGCGTAATGCCTTCGTATTTCTTGAATACGCGGATGAGTGCCTGCGTATCCCAAAAGCCCACAGCCTGCGAGACCTCTTTCACAGTCTGTGTATGCAGAAGCTCTTTTGCCTTTTCGACCCGAATCCTTTGGATATATTCCAGCGCGTTGCAGTTCAGATACTGCCGGAACTGCCTTGTAAGGTACGATTCACTGATGCCAAATGCCGCCGCCACCACGGAAACACTGATATCTGTATCTGCATAACGTGCTTCTATATATGCCTGTATCTCCTGCACCATGCGTGGAATCTCACGCTTGCTCAGCTCCTGCCTGCGCTGGATCAACTCTGTAAACAGCTTTTCTGTCTCCTCACGGAAGCTTCGGATATCGCGGATCCCGTACAAACGCTCCTCATAATTCAGGCTGTGCGCGAACTCGTTATCTTTTTCGTCGATAACCGCAACAATAGCAACGATCATGCCGTACACCCGGTATATGGCCTTTTGAAGATCCTCCTCGCCATATGGAAGATTACCCGAATCCAGCATGGCTTTTACAACTGCGTATGCCTCTTGATAATTTCCGCTTTCAAGGCAACTCATCAAGTTGCGGATGCTCTTATAATAACTGTTTTTTTCCGTACCGACGGCGGGAGCAGATACTGCACCACCTCCCCAAAAGCGGCTGTGCAGCAGCTCGCGATAAACCCTTTGGAACACGTCCCGCAGCATGGCTGCATTTTCGCCGCATACAGAATCTGTTATCAGCAGTTCCACTCCGAGCCGCTCTTTGCAGAATGCAACGCAGTGCTGTGCCGCCTGCTGTACTGCTCCAAGCGCCTCCGCCTGCGCTTGAACAAGCACCACATAGCAGTCCTCCACGCGCACCACACTGCCTGGATATTTTTCGAACAACATATCCTTCAACAGATTCTCCAGCACAAAGTATCGAAGATCAAGGCGGCTGTCCCGCATCACATTGTTTTGCTCATCCTGCAGTAAGCCCGTCTCATCTTTCAAATAGCATACGCCGAACATTATATATGCGCTGTTCCTTGGAAGCCCCGCCATTTCCAGCGCGTATTCCGAAACACCGCGCAAACGTCTGCCGTCTATTTCCAAAAGGCGTGTCAGCACACGGCCAACAGCAAAAGGCGCCACTTGCGCAATCTCTTCGCGCATCGTTTCATTCTCTGATTTCAGAGAGAGCAAATGGCGGCTCGCACGCTGTACCACCTTGCGGAACGAGGCATCGCTCTGTTCTTCCGCATACGTCTTTGCAAGCGTCTCCAGCGGTGAATACTGCCAACGGCTAAACAGTAGCGAAAGAAACAGCAAAAGCCCCATCGCCACGAAAAAATTGACGATAAGCCAGCCACCGAAAGTTTTTAGCTCGCGGTTCAATTCATTTGCGGGTATACCGATAACAAGAGTCTGCCGGGAATAAGGCAACGCACTCTGCGTGGCGACGTACGTCTCACCGCTGTATTCGAATCGCCCGGTCTCCCCCGCTTCACGCAAAATTGTACAGGGTTCCACAACGGAAGCATCGCTCTTTCCCATTATATTGAGCAGCCCGTTTTCATTTCCCACCAATACAATCTCGCTACCGCCCGCCATTCTGCGCACAAGTTCAGCCATATCATAATCCACAATGATAAGCGCGTCCGCATTTTCCGCTGTCAGCGTGATCCAGCTGCTATGCACACCGAACGTATGCAACCCATAGCTTCTGTGTGCCAACAGCTCGGTCAGCAGCGCATCTGTGTACCCCTCGTACTTTCCAAAAAACTCCTCCTTCTGCTGTCCGTCATATTTGCGTGTCAAACTCACGACCGAATCGCTTTGGGAAAAATATATCGCAATGTCGTTCACCCCGGCGATCCACTCCTGCGGGATCTGCTTTTGCAAGTAATATGCAGCCATTCCCCGCTCTGCGACGCTCTGCTCCGTTCCAAGCAGGGCGTATTCCTTAAGAGGCTGCAAAGACGCCAAGGTATCACAGAGGCGCATATAATCGATCAATCCGTTTGTGATTTGCATCGACATCACGTCCGCCATATATTTGCCGCGTTCCCGTGCATTATCCTCAATGATGCTGTACGCACGGGAAACAGAGAGCAGCGAAGGGATCAAGACACTCACACTTAAAAGAATATAAGTAATAAAAATGGAAAGGTAGACTCGAAGACCGGGCTTGTGTGAAAAAAATGGCCGTTTGCTGAGGCGGGCGGACATAATAATCCCTCCATGTTCATTTTTAGCATTCTGTGTAGATAATATTTTATCATTGCGGCCCTCAAAAAGCACGGCTTACGCAAATTTGAACATAGTTGTTCAGAAAACAATAGCGGCTTTGCTCCACAAAAGAGCAAAGCCGCCTGTTTTCCGCATGCAAATGTGCCCGCTTCAGCCGCGCGCGGTACAGACCATCCCTTTGTCAGTAATACAGATGCCTTGGCTGCAATAAACAAGCATATGGAGTGCCTCAGCGAAACAAGGAACCGGCTTTTCCGCCGTATTTTCTGAAATGAACCGTTCCCGCCTCACGGTTCATTCCACAATCATCATCAAGTCCGAAAAATCTCCCCGCAGGCAGCTCATGCTTTCAAATAACTCTTGTCGTCCCTGAACTCGATAAACACAAACAAGTTAATCATTTTTTTCGTCAATCACCACACCTGCAATCGTATTTTGCACTTCAAATGATTTGTAATATCATCACTTTTAAAGCAATCGGTCTGCCGCTTGCTCCGGATTGCCGCCGTACTGTGGTGGCGGACGGCGTTACAAACTATATCGGCGATTTGAAAAGCGGAGACGGTGTCGCCCGTGTGCGCATCATGTGTGAGATGAATATGCCGCACTGGCCGACTCCCGAAATGGCACGCCAGATTTTTGAGTTTTTCTCGCATTTCAGCCGTGACCCGGAAACAAAAGAAAGCATTTATACCGAGTAAAAAAATACCGCTGCATCCTCAGAGGATGCAGCGGTATTTTTACTGCGATACGGCGGGAGTGGCAGAAACGACTCAAAGCTCCAGCGCCCACCGGATTCCCGGTTCTATCCACTGGTTCCAAAATTCAAAATTATGCACGCCGGGAGCCTCATGATAGCTTACAGGAACGCCGGTTTCCATGAGAAAATCATGAAACGCCCGGTTGTTCTCAATCAGAAAATCTTCCGTGCCGCAGGCCATGAACAGGCGCGGAACGGCTTTTCCGGCGGCCAGTAGACGTTTTACAAGCGTTTCCGGGTTGTTGGCGCTGTCTTCCACACCTGCGGGGTCCCCGAAAGTGGACGTGTAGTAATCGTAATCGGCCATGGCGGGAACAGGCCCGGAGCCGGGCTTCATGGAGGCTACCTGGTGGATGATGAGAGCAGAGGAAAGCGCGATGGCGCATCCAAAGGTCTCCGGCCGTGACAGCGCTGTATGCAGCGCGCCGAAGCCTCCCATGGATTCGCCGCCCACGAACGTGTTTTCAGGGCCGTCCGCCAGGGCGAAGTTTTGCCGCAGATAAGTGGGTAATTCTTCGCTTACATAGCGGCCCCAGGCGGCCCCGGCGCCTTTGCCGTCAAGATAAAAGCTGATGCCTCCGTCCGGGCAGACGACTGCGAGATTGTATTTCATTGCCAGCTCCCAGATGGGGCTGCAGGAAGGCCACTCTTTGTAGCCCGCCGTATACCCGTGAAGCAGGAAAAGTGTTTTGCAGGGACGCCCGTAATGCGGGTTCTGTGCTTTCATGTCGGGCGGAACGTCGTTGGGCCAGATCAGATGAAACGTGGTGGGGCGGGTAAGGCTTTGTGAGCGGAAGGTGATATCCAGGTTTGCCATTGACAAACGTCCTTTCTCAGTCCAGCAGATGCTGGCCTGTATAGAGTTCATAATATTTCCCCTTTTGAGCCATCAGTTCCTGATGATTTCCGAATTCAAGTATCTGTCCGTTTTCGATTACCGCGATTTTGTCTGCATTGCGGACAGTGGAGAGCCGGTGTGCGATGATAAGTACGGTTTTGCCCTCCATCAAACGATTCAGCCCCTGCTCGATCAGCTGTTCTGTGCGGGTATCGATGGAAGAGGTCGCTTCATCGAGAATCAGTACGGGACGTTCGGCGAGCATTGCGCGTGCAATGTTCAGGAGCTGGCGCTGCCCCTGGCTGAGGCCGTTGCCATCCGCAGTAAGCACTGTTTTAAAACCGTCCGGAAGAGCTTGAATAAAATCATAGGCATTGGCGGTCCGCGCCGCTTCGACACATTCTTCATCGGTGGCGTTCAGACGCCCGTACCGGATGTTTTCCAGAATCGTACCTGTGAACAGATGCGTATCCTGAAGAACTACGGCCATACTATGGCGCAGATCACTTTTGCGGATATTTCGAATGTCGATGCCGTCATAGGTGATGGCGCCGTGCTGAATGTCGTAAAAGCGGCTCATAAGATTGGTGAGCGTAGTTTTGCCTGCGCCCGTAGAACCTACCAGCGCGATTTTTTGGCCCGGATAGGCCTCTAAAGTAATGCCGCGGATAACGGGTTTGTCGGCAGTATAACGGAATTGCACTTCATGCAGGGTGATATGTCCGCGCAGTGGGATGGTCTCCTCTTCTTGGAGGGCCCATTGATAGTCTCCGTCCTCAAAGGTGAGGCGCACGCCGCCGTCATCGGGTTCAGGCTCGTTGTCCATTACATTGAAAATGCGCTCGGCGCCCGCCAGTGCGGACATCAGGCTCACCAGCTGATTGGTGATGTTGTTGATCGGAGCGCGAAGCTGCCGTGTGTATGTGAGATAAAGCCCCAAACTGCCAATCGTGAAATAGGAAGCGCCGGTTCCGGCGTCCCGTATAATGAAGAAGGCGCCGACAACAGTGGTGGCGGCATAACAAATACCCATCATTTGCCCGATGACCGGCATCAGCGACATGCCGAGAGAATTGGCCGAAATGGCCGCATCACGAAATTTTTCACTTCGCCTGTTGAATTCTTCCACAGCCCGGTCTTCATAATGAAATGCTTTTACAACACGGATTCCCTGAATGATCTCTTCCGCGTATTCGTTGACGAGCCCCAGCTCACGCTGCTGCAGACGAAACCGGGCCTTACTTTTCAGGCTGAGTGTGCGGCTTGTAAATACGGCCAGTACCACGAACAGAAACGTGAGGCAGAATAAGTAAGCGTTCAGCCGTATCATCAAATACATGGTGCCGAAAAACGTAATGAGAGCAGAAAGAAAAGATGTGATTCCCTGTTCGATGGCAGCCTGCACATTGTCTGCATCATTTGTGAAACGGGACATCACTTCGCCATGACCATGAGCGTCGAAGAACGATATGGGAAGGTCCTGCAGGCGTTCAAACAGGTTTGCACGAAGACGGTTGGTGCACCGCTCGGAAAGGATCATCGAAAGAACGGATTGTCCATAGGAGGCAGCCAGTGTCAACAGATAGAGCACGGCCAGCCGGACCAGCGTATGAAGGAGCGGCGACCAGTCCGGCGCGGCGTTCCCGATGTTGGGAACGATGCAATCGTCGATGATCGGTTTGAGCAGATAAGAGGAAGCCAGACCTAAAATGGACTGAGAGACCGTCGCGGCCAGCACAAGAAAAAGAAGGGACGGGTAATTCCATAGGTATCTCCCAAGCCGCCGCAGGGTCCTCTGAACATCCTTGGGCTTTCGGTAATCCCTGCCGCGGCCGGCGTTATTGCCTCCTGCCGCCATCGGCTTCACTCCCTTCCTGTTGGGAATCGTAGATCGCTTGGTAAATACCGCAGTTTTGCAGCAGTTCCGCATGCGTTCCCACTGCACAGATGCGGTGCCCATCCAGAACGATGATGCGGTCGGCATTTTGCACGGATGAAATCCGCTGCGCTACCAGCAGTACGGTGGTGTTCCGGTATTTTTGATAAAATGTATCGAAAATACGGTGTTCCGTGATAGAATCGAGAGCAGACGTGGAATCGTCCAGTATCAGAATGCATGGTTTTTTGAGCAGCGCTCGGGCGATGCACAGGCGTTGCCGCTGCCCGCCGGAGACATTGGTCCCGCCCTGCTCGATCACTGTGTCCAATCCGTCGGGCAGATGAAGGATAAATTCGTGTGCCTGTGCGTCCCGGGCGGCCTCCAGAAGCTCTTCGTCTGTGGCGGTGGGGGCGCCCCAGCGCAGATTGTCACGGACCGTTCCGGAGAAAAGGATGTTGTTTTGCAGCACGACGCCGATGTGCTGTCTCAGTGAGCCCAGGTCCCATGTCCGCAGTTCTTTGCCGTCAATGAAGATTCTGCCTTCGACGGGGTCGTAGAACCGGGGAATCAGATTAACAAATGTGGTTTTTCCAACGCCTGTCGGCCCCACAACGGCAATAAACTCGCCGGGCTTGACAGAAATGCAGATATCCTCCAGAACAGAGCCGGAACGCTGCGCACCCGGGTAGGAAAAAGAAACATGCTCAAAGCGGATCGCGCCCTGCATGGACGACGGTTCGCCGCCGTTTTCGCTGCGGATGCTGCTCTCGTAGTTCAATACCTCCATACAGCGTGTCAAACAGGGCTTTGTGCGGGAAAGACGCGTCAAAACCATATTGAACATCATGACGGAGAACAAAATATTATTCAAATAGGCAACATAAGACAGCAGCGCTCCGGAAAGAAGCGCACCGCTGCCCACGAGATGGCCGCCGAACCAGTACAAAGCAATGGTGGCAAGATTGAAAATGACTGTGCTGCAGGGATGCATCAGAGCGATGCGGATACTGGCGCCGATGGAGGTGTCGGTAAGGGCGTCGTTCGCACGCCTGAATTTTTCTTTTTCGTAGCTGGAACGCACAAAGGTTTTTACCACACGGATGGCGATCATATTCTCCTGAACACAGGCATTCAATGCGTCGGACCGGGTGCGCATTGCGCTGAAAAACGGCTTTGTAATACGCATGATAACAAAAAGTGTGGCAAGAAGCGCAGGGATCGCCAGCCAATACACGATGGAGAGACCGGCGTGCAGCCGAATGCAGATCACCATGGATACGATCAACAGCGTCGGTGCGCGCACCAGCATGCGGATGATTTGCATCACCGCATCCTGTATTTGGCGAACGTCCATTGTACAGCGGTTCACGAGAGAGGCGGTGGAAAAAGTGTCTATATCCGCAAAAGAAAATGTCTGGATCTGGCGGAACATCGCCTGACGCAGATTGAATCCGTATCCCTGTGAAGCTTTGGCCGACGTTCTGGCGCTGAAAATGCCCAGTAAAAGCCCCAAAAGGGATATGCCTATCATCCACAGCCCAACGTACAGCACGTTGCGGGAATTTTCCGCGTTCAGCCCGTCGTCTACAATCCGGCCCATAAGAAAAGGCAGCAGCAGCTCTGTGCTGCTTTCGGCGACGGTCAGCAGCGGAGCGATGATAAAATATTTAATATTATTGCCGATGAATTCGGTTGGTTTCCGGCGCATGGTGTTTGCGATCCTCCCTGCCGGGACAGCGCGCCCGGGAATGACGGCGCCTCCACGGATGATGATTGATGTTTTGGTTTCCAGTCTAGCAAAGAAAAAGTTTTTTACGCAAATTGCAAGAACAAGTTGGACGCCCGGGAAGGGTAGAGAGGAGCGGAGCCGTGCCCGCGTCGCGTTTGCGAGCGGGTAGACCTTAAGCCGCGAAAGCGGCATCAAGAAATGCGTCAAACAACTCCTTAGAGGTGTGATAGCCCAGCTTCTTACGAGGGCGTCCATTCAGTTCATCAGCAGCGGAAAGGATGTCCTCACCGCTGTATTTTTCGAGGGAAACGCCCTTGGGGAAGTAAGCCCGAAACAGACCGTTGTGCCGTTCGTTCTGCGCTCGCTCCCATGATGTGTAAGGATGTGCGAAGAACATCTTTGTACCCCATTGTTCCACTTTGGCAAAGCCAACAAACTCGCTGCCGTTGTCCACGGTAATGGTCTTGAAGACTTTTGAGAAGCGGTCTCCAAGTTCAGTCTGAATAGCTTGCATCGCTTGGAGAGCGGCAGCGCTGGTCTTACTGGGAATGCGAAATGCGAGGCAGGTTTCAGTCTTCTTTTCCAGCAGCGAGAGATTGACAGCGTCCCTACCATCGCGTTTACCAATCACAGTATTGCCCTCCCAGTGACCTTCCCCGATGCGCATCAATGCTATCTCCGGACGGCTGGAAATACTTGTGCCATAGCACTTTTTTGCTCTTTCATGCGCCGTTTCCTGCTCTTTCGCTTCAGTGCTTCGGGCAGTTCTGTCGACTTGATGGCTAAGCTTCCTCGCCATACCATATTGTAGAGCGTATGCGTACACACCATCTCGGACGGCTCAAACAGCTGGTTCCGTTTTGCGCACCCATAGCACGCATCCAGCGACCATTTGTGCGCTCTGTGCTGTACGCTTACCCACGATAGATCGCCTTCACATTATTCTACTACCTGGACATTCGCTATGGATTTTTACGGAGTGTCAAATCAGAAAAAATCTTAATTAGAGTCTACTGAACGGGACAAAAACAGAAAAAATCCAGTAATATCAATGGTTTGAGACTTATAACGGGTAAATCCACTGCAAGCCTGTTTTCGAGTAAAGAACAAACAGGCTTGCAGATACCAAAGTCGGAACAATAGGCTATGTTTTTATCGATGGGCAAAACTCCTGTATATCTTCGCAATTTTGATGATTTTAGCTTGTTTTGCGGTTTTTCCTGACAGATATTTGCGACTTTCTCAAAATGGTCAATCATTCAGTAGGCCCTAATTACTCTCGTGTTCCATTATCGGCCTCATTGTGATACGCTTGCAAGCTCCACTGTGTCATATGCAAACCAAGCGCCCGTGCTCATGCAATGAGCACGGGCCTCGATTTAAAACATCGCAATCTCCTGCACAACGCTTTCTGAAAGGCACAGCCTTTTTCTTTTGCAGTCCGATTGCTTTCGCTCAGAGCCGCTTGCTCAAGCGGGGAATGCGTGCAGCGAGTTTGCGGGCATAATCCTGATATACTGCCAGCGCATCGTTCAGCTCAACGATGTTCGTCTTGTCCACAATGGTGCGAATCTGCTTTTCGCCCTCCTCACAAATCGCTGTGCGTTCCTCAGCCGTGCGGAACAGCAATCCGCCGCCATGCTCATCCGGGTCTGAGTAAATTTGGCTCACACGGCCGCCGTAAGGTCTAAACAACCGCGCGAAGTTTGCCATCTCCGGCTCTGTATCCTTGTGGAACGCGCGTTCTTCAACAGCCTCCGGCGTTAAGGGCAGATCATCCATCTGATTCATCACCTTATAGGCGCCGTAAGTGACATAGGGAAACGCTTCACGAACAGCAGGAGAGAAAAAGTCCTTTTCGCCCAATGCCATGGCGCTAAGACAGCCGGACAAGATATGACAGGGATGGACGAGTGTTTTTTCAAAGAAATCGCGGCAGAATGCATCAATTGTCAAGCTTGAAGGACCATGTCCGCTCACAAGGTAAATGCGCCTAAAGCCCTGGTCGACAAGTGAGGTGCAGATCTTTTCAAGATAATCAATGCCGTCTCGAATAGAGATATGCACAGTAGCGTTGCTGCATAGTGTTCCGCCCGGGTAGAAATAGGGCAGATTGATCAGCGAAAGTCCATCAGCTTTTTCCGCCAGCAATGTCGCGTATGCTTCAGGGATAATGGTTTCGACGTCATTGGGCATCGCTCCGTGGCATTCCACCACACCGATACCAAGAAAAATCGTATCCCCCCCGCGAGCGAGATATGCTTCTACTTCTTTTGCTGTCATCTTGTTGAAAATTCGTGTTCTCATCCTGTTTTCCTTCTTTCCTTTCGTGTTTGCGCCTCGTCGCTTATGCGTCGCGGCAGTTTTTGTTGACATTTTTATTATCACACGCTGCTCAACTCGTCGACAAGCATCATTCTCGCGTTTGCGCTATCATTTTGAGGACACATTCTGAAAACAATAAACAGAGAACGGATTATAAGTATGAATGCTGCGATGTTTCCGCTTGTTCCACAATACTTCCTATATAATAGAGCGGCAACGGAAAATATCAGCAAAAGCCACGATTATATACGGAATCGGTGGCCACAACGATGCGGGCAGCGGTCTGTCACCTGCCCGCCGCCTCCTCTACCCGCCAAGGCGCTATCACGGTCTGCAGCTGGTATCCCAGCGTTTTTCAGATAATTCAGCCTGCAATGCGTAATCTTCATATGCCTCACCTCAGTGTTTTCAGTACGGGCAGCAGGGCATCCAGCACCGCCGCGTAGCCGTCTGCGTACATGTGCATTCCCTCCACGGTGTATTCCGCCTTTAGGTTCCCGGCTTCATCGGTGATGGCCGCGTTGAGGTCAAGGTAGCGGCAGCCTATTATTTTTTGCGCGAGCCGCCGCACGCCCTCGTTCGCCTGGCGGATGGCCTCGTTGGTGCGGTATTGGAAAGCCTTCTTGAGATATGGCGCCGCCGCGGCCTCCGGGTTGACGGGATAGTAGGCGAGCAGGAAGATTTCCACCTTGGGCAGCCGCGCGCGCACGCGGCTGAGCAACGTTTCGTATTTTTCCAGGAGAGTCTCAAGCCGATAAGCCGGGCCCGTTCATGTCGTTCGTCCCGATGTTGAGGAACAAATAACGCGGCGCAAGTGCAAGGACGCAAGGCTCAAGCGCCTCCAGCATCTGATCGATCACAAAACCGCCCACACCACGGTTATAGATATGGCAGGGCAGACCCATCCCCTGTGCCAGCTCGTTGACCGGGAACTGCTCCATCAGGCTGGATCCGGCAAAGACAATCTGGCCTTTTTCGGCAAAGCGGTTTAGGCGCGTATAGCGCGCCAGCTTGCCGGCCTGCTCCTGCGCCATGTGCGCAAGGAAAAACGCATGCATTTCTTGCGCCTTCATTGAAGCCTCTCCTTCACAATATCAAATTTCCCAACAACGCAACGATTGGGATCGTCCCAAGCGACAGCAGCGTCGACAGCACAACGGTATTGCAGGCATAGGCGTAATCCCCCCCTGTAGTTGGGCATAAATGGCCACATTGGCGCCCACGGGGGCGGCCGCGGCCAGCAGCAGCGCCAGGCGCATTTCTCCGGAAACGGGCAGCGCCCAAAGCAACAGCAAACTGAGCGCGGGGATTGCCAGCAGCCGCACAAAGGAGACCAGGTACAACGACGGGGTTGTAAAGAGCGCAAACAGCTTGGCCTTTGCAAAATAGCATCCCAGCACCATCATCGCGAGCGGCGTATTCAGCGTACAAATGCCGGAAAGCGTTGTCTTGATCACAGGCGGCAGGGCCGCGCCCCAGCCGCTCCAAAAAAGGCACAGGCCGATGGCGAACGCCCAAACGATCGGTATCCCCGCCAGCGTGCGCAGCCGCAGGGGCGCTTGCTTCGGGTTGATGCGCCGGACTCCATAGGTCACTTGCAAAAGATTGAGCAGCGCCACAAAGCCCGCGATATAAAACACCGCGTGGGTTCCCACGGCCCCCTGTACCAGGGGGATCCCCAAAAATCCGGCATTGGAAAATTCCGCGGCAAATTCATGGACGCCGTTGCGCGGGAACAGTAGGCGCGACGGCAGGATTGCCGCCGCGAGTAGCAGCGCCGACAGGGCCAGCCCCGCCCCAAGCCCGGCCAGCCGTTCCGGCGTGAACGCCACGCAAAAGCTGTTGACGATCACCGCCGGAATCACAAGCTTTACCAGTAGATTGGCCAGCGTTTTGGCGCCGTCCTCTGTCAAGACACGCGCGTGGAATAAAAGGCCCCCTACCGCCATATATGCAAACATAGCGAGCATCTGCCGGGTCACCAAAATAATCGTTTGCAAAAGAACCACCTTTCCGCCGGCAACGGCATCACACATCTTTCAACACTGTTTCGCCGGCCATAACCGTATCCGCCAAATCGGAGAAGGCTTTCAGCGCATAGGTGACGCGCGGATGTCTGGCCGCCTCGCCGAGGCCGGCGCTGTCGAACCCTCCCGCCGCCGCCGCGTCCACGCCTGCCGCCGCGTCCTCCACCACCAGGCACGCCCGCGGGGGCAGGCCCAACAGCTCCGCCGCCTTCAAAAATACCTCGGGATCCGGCTTCGAGCGAGTGATGTGGTTGCCGTCCGCCACGGCGTCAAAGTAATCCCCAAGGCCCAGCTGCCGCAGGATCAGCGGCGCATTTTTGCTGGAAGAACCAATGGCAAGGCGCAGCCCCGCGGCGCGCAGCGCGTTGAGCGTGGCCTTGGTATGCCCGTCCAGATCCGCGGGCGTCATGTTTTGCAGCAGGGCCTGGTAGCGCGCGTTTTTGCGCGCGGCCAAGACCAGTTTTTCATCCTCTGAAAAACTGCGCCCCGCCCGCTCCAGAATGATATCAAGGCTCGCCATGCGGGAGACGCCCCGAAGGCGGTTGTTGATGGCCTCGTCAAAATAGACGCTGATCTCGTCTGCTGTCTGCTTCCACGCCTGGTAGTGGAACCGGTCCGTAAAGCAGATAACACCATCGAGGTCGAAAATTACCGCCTGGTACTTCATCGGCTCCCCTCCTTCACCATTTAAGATACTCCTTGCCGCAGAATGCGTCCACCGGGCTTTTGCCCTTGAACGCACTGCGGCCCATGAGCTTTTCCACAACGGCTCGGATCACTTCATCGTGATTGGAATAGGCGTTGACATACGTCTTCATCATGGGCACGTCCACGAGGTGGTACGGGTTTGCAAAGCTGACGAACAGTGTAGGGCGCTCCGCCACAAACCAGGGCACATTGTTTCCCTGGCCGAAAAACGTGCGCCATTCCAGGCGATTCGTCACATGGTTCGAACCGTTTTCCACGTTCCCGGCGTAGAGGACGAGGTCATATTTTTCCCGAAAGCCGCGGACGTCGTTTCGCGTGCCCGGCTCCTCTGGCTCGTACACCTCCACGCAAAAGCCCTCGGTCTCCAGCAGCGTCTTCAGCGTTTTCGTCACGCGCTCACAGCCCGCGCCGCGGCCCACCATCTCCAGCAGCACCCTTTTGTACCTGTCCACGCGCAGCGGCAGCAGCGCCTGCGTGTCCTTGACGAGAGTGACGGCCTCATCGGCACATTCTTTTGCCCACACCCGATGCTGCGGGCAGTTCAAAATGGAGAGCGCTTCTTCGCCGGGGACGATTTTTTCCTTCGGTATTTTGTGCAACCCCAGCATGGCCTTGGCCGCCAGGATGCGCGTGAGGGCCTCCGTGAGGCGCCGCTCGCTCAAGCTACCGTTTTGGTAGCCCGCCATCATATAATCGTAATCCTCGGCGAGGTCTTTGTTGAACAGGAACATGTCGCACCCCGCCTCGATGGCGAACGGCACAGCCTTTTCCCGCGCCATGGCGCTGGTGAAGCCCACCATGGGCGTCGCGTCAGTGACGATGAGGCCGTTGAAGCCCAACTTGCCGCGCAAAAGGCCCTGCAAAAGTGCGGGTGAAAGGGTGGCCGGCACCAGCTTGTCGGGGGCATTTTCATCAAAGTGCTTTTCATAGGCCGGATGGGCAATATGCCCTACCATCACCGTGGGCGCGCCGTCCTCGATGAGGCCCGCGTAGATTTTCCCGTAAGTGGCGTCCCATTCCCCACAGCTCAAATCATTCACGCTGGTGAGCAGGTGCTGGTCCACCTCGTCGCAGCCGTCGCCGGGGAAGTGTTTGATGGAGACGAGGACGTTTTCCTCCTTGGCCGCCTTCATGTAGGCGCGGCCGCATTCCAGCACAAAATCGGGATCCGCTCCGTAGGTGCGCACGTTGGTGATGGGGTTGCGCCAGTTGCGGTCGATGTCCACCACGGGCGCGAACGCCCAGTTGCAGCCCACAGCAGCACCTTCGGCGCAACTGACTTTTCCAAGACGGTATGCGCTCTCAGCTTTGCCCGTGGCCGCCGCCTGCAGCTGCTTTCCGTAGGGCGTTCCATCCGCGGCGATGCCATCGCCCCCCGCCTCCAAATTCGCCGCAATCAGCAGCGGGATCCTGCTGTGCTGCTGAAGCCATGCGTGTGTCTGCTGCATTTCAGCTGCAGGGCCGCTGCGGTACATGATACCGCCGATGTACCTGTCAAGCAATTCATGCTGCAAATAACTTCGGTCGTTGCTGAATCCGATGGGTACAAACAGCTGGCCTATTTTTTCCTCAATTGTCATACCTGCAAGCGTATTCTTCACCCACTCGATCTGCATGTCGTCAAGATAAAACGGAATTGCTTTTAAATCAATCATAATTACCTCTTTTCCCATTATCGCTTTGTCTCACTGTGGCGTGTCTCCTGCAAATTCCACTGCGTTATGTGTACAATAAGCGCCCGTACTCATGGCATGAGTACGGGCCTTGTTACAATTCCAACACAACGTCTGCTGGAAGGCGCAGCCTTCCTCTAAGCAGGGAAGTTTATCTGTTCTTTTAGCCTGTCCCAGCTCTTTCAATCATAGCCGCTTGCTCAAGCGGGGAATGCGTGCAGCGAGTTTGCGGGCATAATCCTGATATACTGCCAGCGCATCGTTCAGCTCAACGATGTTCGTCTTGTCCACAATGGTGCGAATCTGCTTTTCGCCCTCCTCACAAATCGCTGTGCGTTCCTCAGCCGTGCGGAACAGCAATCCGCCGCCATGCTCATCCGGGTCTGAGTAAATTTGGCTCACACGGCCGCCGTAAGGTCTAAACAACCGCGCGAAGTTTGCCATCTCCGGCTCTGTATCCTTGTGGAACGCGCGTTCTTCAACAGCCTCCGGCGTTAAGGGCAGATCATCCATCTGATTCATCACCTTATAGGCGCCGTAAGTGACATAGGGAAACGCTTCACGAACAGCAGGAGAGAAAAAGTCCTTTTCGCCCAATGCCATGGCGCTAAGACAGCCGGACAAGATATGACAGGGATGGACGAGTGTTTTTTCAAAGAAATCGCGGCAGAATGCATCAATTGTCAAGCTTGAAGGACCATGTCCGCTCACAAGGTAAATGCGCCTAAAGCCCTGGTCGACAAGTGAGGTGCAGATCTTTTCAAGATAATCAATGCCGTCTCGAATAGAGATATGCACAGTAGCGTTGCTGCATAGTGTTCCGCCCGGGTAGAAATAGGGCAGATTGATCAGCGAAAGTCCATCAGCTTTTTCCGCCAGCAATGTCGCGTATGCTTCAGGGATAATGGTTTCGACGTCATTGGGCATCGCTCCGTGGCATTCCACCACACCGATACCAAGAAAAATCGTATCTCCCCCGCGAGCGAGATAAGCTTCCACCTCTTTTGCCGTCATCTTGTTGAAAATTCGTGTTCTCATCCTGTTTTCCTTCCTTTCTTGCTGTGCTCCGCGGCGGTCTGTGCGCCGCGGCAGTTTTTATTAACGTTTTTATTGTCACACACCACTGGGCCTGGCGACAATCTTCATTCTCCCGTCCATGATATCATTTTGAGGCTATATTCTGAAAATGATAAACAGAAAGCAGATTATAAATATGTGATGCATCCTCCAATACATCTATTTTTCCACAGCGCCTCCTGTATGATAGGCAAAAATATTTGATGGTGAGATACAACGGGACTCTATTAATCAAAGCGTTTCTGCACATTTCTCGCCCGCTGTCCCCCAGCAAGAGCTAGTCGTATGATATGCATACGTCCATTATCACAAACGGCGACTTTTACTGCTTGGGTGTTCGCTGCAGGAACGCATTGAATTCTTTCAAGTCTTCTTTATCCATTCGGTCAATATTGCGGTTGAGTATCCGTTCAAACGCCATACCTCGCAAAAAGCGCAGCATTGCATCGTCGTCGAACATTCCTGGCTCCATTTTCTCACAAAACGCATGTGTGCGAGCCCCGGCCATAGGATTGTCGAGCAGGCTTCCCAGCGTATCCTTGATGGAACAAAATTCTTCTTTGAAGGCATCTTGATCGAACCAATTGAGCACATTCGCCCGCAAAGGCATCGCATAAGCAGGATTAGGCTGCTCAACCTTACGAATACGCATACTGTCCTCGCCCTCACCTGCTCTTGCTGTGATATGCATCTCCCCCCTAAGCGGCAGCATGAAACGGAAAATATAATGTTCCCGCTTTGTCTCCAGCAATGAACCGTTGACATAGAGCGAGACCTCCGGCTGATTGGAGTACACCTTGATTTCTGTTAAAGGCTCAGTGCGGTCTGCATAACGGCTGCCGCACAGATGCACAAATGGAATCTTGCTCCAGTGCGCCTTGTAAAGATAAAACGCATCTTTACGTAGTTTGCGATCCATTGTCACAAGACCTTTCTGATTGCGGCCGGGGATGCCGCCGTCGTTGCGACGCGCCGCGCTGAAATCGAACAGGTTCCACACGTGAGTGGCCCACAGATATGGACGCGCTTCTATGATTTCGAGCAGGTGCTCATGGTATATCGCTTGATACGTCTCACTGAAGTCTCCACGCTCCGGTTTTTCTGATTGGTAGGCAGGATTTGCGTCTGCACCGTATTCGGAAAGGCCGATGCACCGATCCGGGTGCAGGACGTGGTAATCGTCCAGGAAAGCACCGTTGTCCTCTAGTTTCCCCTTGTACCAGCCGAAGTACAGGTTGTAGCTGCCGATGTCTGGGATTGCCTGTAGTTCAGAGCCCTTTTCCAGAGTATTCTCATGGGCCATGGTGGTGGGACGCGTGGCGTCCAGCGAATGACACAAATCGTTGAGCAGACGATGATTTTCAAGCAAGTCCTCCGTCATCTCGCCGATCATCGAGATTTCGTTGGAAAGGCCCCAGCATATGACCGCGGGGCGGTTATAGTTCTGCACAATCAGCTCTTTCATCTGTACAAGCGTGCTTTCCCTTGCTTCTGGCACATGGCGGGATATGTATGGAATCTCTGCCCATACAATGACACCGCACTCATCGCATAAATCGTAAAAATACGGATGGTGTGGATAGTGTGCCAAACGCAATGTGTTTGCTCCCAATTCCAGCACGATGTCCATGTCCTCACGGTGCATCTCATGAGTCAGCGCATTACCTGCACCAAGGCGATCTTGATGGCGTGCAACGCCGCGCAGCGGGTAAGAGCGACCGTTAAGAAAAAAACCTTGATTGGGGTCGATATTGAATGTGCGGCATCCAAAGCGCTCATACACCTCATCTCCACTATCCAACACCGCGTGCGCTGTATACAGATATGGGTCGTCCAGCCCATCCCATAAATGCACATCCTTAATGGTAAATTGCATCGCTGCATATCCGTTTTCCAGCACAGTATTTTTTGTCTCGTCCGCAATTGTGACGCTGACGGACCGCGCAGCTCCTTCCGTCCAAACCTCAGCTGTCACATCTGCATCTCTACCGCGAACCGCCGGCGTAAGGCGCAAACCACTGCCACCGTAATACCCTAGTGCGAAATGTGCAGACGGTACGGTAATAAGCCGCACTTCCCGGTATAGTCCACCATAAAAGGTGAAATCAGCATCATGCGGATAGATTTCATTATGCACGTTGTTATCCACACTGACAGCCAAAAGATTATTTTCCTCGATTGCCGGTGTTAGGTTCGCACGAAATGCGGTGTAACCTCCCTCATGTCGTGCCAGCTTCTGTCCATTCAAATACACCTCGCAAATCAAATTTGCTCCCAGAAATTCGGCCCATATCTCTTCTCCGCTTTGCAGCGAAGGAAACGTCAGCTCATGCAGATACCAGCATTTTGCACGCAGATACCGCGATCCGTCCTGTCCATCCTGCGCATTCCATGTATGCGGCAGCGTAACGGACTGCACGTTATTTTTGAGCGCATCTTCGAGAGATGCCGCTTCGCCGGCGAACTGCCAGCCTTCATTAAGATCCTTGATTGTTCTCATTGCGTTCTCCTTTATACCGTCAATTCCAAAGATGTGTTTCCGTCATCGATTCTTACACGCACTGCGTCGGCGGCACTCTTTTTGCGGACGATCAGCTGCGCGCGCCCGTTCCAGAGCTTTGTCTGCGTCTGTGTGTAATTTTCGTCCGGCTTCGGGTTGCCGCTGCCCATGCGAAATTCCGCCGCGCCGGTAACCTCTGCGCGCACTGTGAGCGCCGTGTGTGTATCCACCGTGCCCTGCGCGTCGCACGCAGAAAGGGAAATATATACCAGCTCACCCGTCTGCCCGGCCTCAGCCTGTGCGCAGAGCCGCGCTTCTCCCTCGGCGCTGCACAGTGTCACACGCCCGATGGCCCTGCCCTGTTCATAGTTGACGGCCTCTAAAACGCCGGGTGCATAGGCCGTTTCAAAGCGTGTGATGTATCCCACAGCCTCCCCGGCGGGACGGCGGCCCAGTGAAACACCGTTCAAAAGCAGCTCCACTTCGTCGCCACAGGCATAGACCTCAATGCACACGGGCTTGCCTACGCAGTCCGGATACGTCCAGCTGCTGACCGTATCGCTCAGGAGCCAGGGCGTGCGTAGCAGGGTTTGCCCATACCGGTAGGGATTTTGCACGGCAATGTAAGGTTCCCTGCGCAGGCCGAACACAATCTCCCGGAAATAGGACACCGGGCGGCGGAAGCCAGTGATGTCGATGTCGCCCACACCCGCCAGCTGGCAGGGATAGGCCGCGCCGAAGCCTCCCTCGCCGAAGGCGTAGGCCGGCACGCCCACGCCCGCCTCGCCAATGTAGTCCCACCCCGTCCAGGTGAAATCGCCGATCAGCTGCGGGTGTTTGGTGATGACACCCCAGTTTCGGGCGATTTCCGGCGGGTAGGTTTCGGAGCCCACCATGATGCGCCCGGGCCGTTCGGCGATGTCCTTTTCATAGCGTGCCGTCATGTAGTTGTAGCCCGCCACATCCAGCGCAGCACACGCCTTGTCGAGCCTGCGACTGATCTCCTCGTGCTGCGTAAGTTCGTCAAGATGTGTATCCATCAGCACCATAAATTCATTGACGTTACCCTTGATTTCGGGCGCACGCTCCCCCAGCCCAGCCATGACCTCCTGAGCAATTTCCTTCACCGCGTCGCCCACTGTAAACACACCGTTGATGCAAGCGGTGACAAAGCGCGTCGGATCCAGCGCTTTGACGGTATTCGCCAAGACTGTGCACAGCGCCGCGCCCGCGTCGAGACCGCCCTCAGGAATCTCATTGCCGACGGAGTACAAAACGACGCTGGGGTGGTTGAACGCATTGCTCACCATCGCCTCGATGTCGCGCTGCCACCAGTCGTCAAAGCTGACGGCATAATCGTAATCGGCCTTGCTGCGCGTCCACGCATCGAACGCCTCCTCCATCACATACATACCCACCTCGTCGCACGCACGCAGCAGTGCGGGCGCGGAGGGGTTATGAGCGGTACGAATCGCATTGAAGCCGGCTTCTTTCAAGATACGTACGCGGCGGTATTCCGCATCCGCAAAGGTGGCCGCACCCAACACGCCGCTGTCGTGATGCACGCACGCACCGCGCAGCTTTACGCTGCGCCCATTGACACGCAGCCCGTGCCGGGTATCCAGCAGCAAAAGCCGGATGCCAAACTCCGTTTCCGCTTCGTCAAGCGCGCGCCCTTCGGAGAAAAGCGCCGCCGTACCACGGCAAAGCACCGGCGTTTCATCGCTCCACAAACGGGCGTTAGGCACGTTCAAAAGAGCAGATACGGTTTCCCGCTCGCCAGGCGCGATGGCTGCGCCCGCCTCGGCCGTGCAGCCCTCGGCGCAGAAGCGCACCTGCGCCGCAATCGGCGTGTCACCGTCATTGCGCACCTCAGCCTGCGCCAGCAAAACGGCGCCGCCGTCCGCCGTCAGCTTCTTTGTGGAAAAGCGCAGGCTTTCCGGCGCGAAATACGCTTCGCTTTCAGCCGTCAGCAACCAGATGTCACGGTAGATGCCGGCTCCGGAGTACCAGCGGCTGCTGCGCGCCGTATTTTTGAAAGAAACGCGAATCTCGTTTTCTTCCCCGTAGCACAGAAAGCCGCTTATATCTGCAAAAAAGCCCGTGTAGCCATAGGGGTGGTACGCAGCCCGCTGGCCGTTGATGTATACCGAAGCGTTGGCATACACACCTTCAAAATGCAAGATGAATCGGCCGCCGCGTGCTTCCACGGGCACCAGCCACTTTTTGGCGTACACGCCGTTGCCGCCGTCGCGATAACCGGTACTGCCACCGTTGGGTGACGCAGGGTCTGCCGCGTGCGCCAGCATCGCATCGTGGGGCAGCGTCACAGAACGCGCCGTCTCAGGAACAGCCCATTGCAGCGCAAAGGAGCTTTGCTCCTCCCAAAATAGCCAGCCGCGGTTCCATATTTGTTTTTTCATCGTTGCTTTCTCCCTTATTCTTATACAGCCCCGTCCTCACCGGGCGGGGCTGCTTCTTTATCCCGCACCCCCGGTCAGGGCGGCATGGGCTCTGCTTCACTGGGCGTGGGGATATTTTTTCAGGATCTCCTTTACATACGCATGATAAACGTCTAGCGCCTTTTGCGCCTCTTTCAGGGCAGGGGCCATATTCGCCGCCATTTCGCGGATCAGCTTTTCGCCCTCTTCGCACGCCATAAGCCGTTCGTCCTCGCTCTTGAACGGCCTGCCGCCGAAGTGCTGTTCAGGCAGCTCGTAATACATGCTTGTTTGGATGCCTAGCGGCCGCAGTGCCTTTTGCAGCACATCCAGCGCCGAACCCTCAAAAATGGGCTGGGGAACGATGGTTTCGCCGTTGGGGTCGACGGCCAGATATTCCATCTGATACAGCATCTTATATGCGCCATAAATCATTTTCTCAAAGGCCTCAAAGCCCATTCCGCTGCCGTATTTCTGCATGGCGTTCATCAGGTTCAAATGGCACACATGCACCTTCGTCTCCTGAAAAAAGTCGCGGCACATGGCGTCGATGTACAGGCGCGCCGGGCCGTGGCCGGAAAGGAAAAAAATCTTGTCAAAGCCCTGGCTGACCAGGGAACGCGTGATCATCATCAAGTAATCGATGCTCTCGCGCACGCTCACCTGCACCGTGGCGTTGCTTATAATTGTGCCGCCCGGGAAGAAGTACGGCAGATTGACCATCGCCAGGCCGTCCGTCTCCTCGGCCAGCGCCAGGGCTACCGCCTCAGGAAAAATCCCCTCGCAGTCGATGGGCATGGCGCCGTGCACTTCCGTGACGCCCACCGCCACATACATTGTCTTGCCGCCGCGGGTGAGATATCCCTCCACCTCGCGGCCCGTCATCTTGTTATAAACACGTGTGCGCATAACCATTTCTCCTTCTCTTTTGAATTTATTTGCTTATCCTGTATAGATAATATTATAAGCGTCACACTGTACAAACCGCTATTATCAAAAGGTGACCACCATTTTTATTTTCCTCTCAAGCAAAGGCTCCTGTTACATATCCATTTCCACCCCTAGTAAGAAATGATTTTTATTCCAAAACAAAATAGCTCATTGCATTTTTACGCTTTCCATTTTCCCACACTTCAAAATGCAAATGCATTCCTGTCGAATTGCCCGTGCTGCCCACATAGCCGATCACCTCGCCTTGCCGCACCTGACGACCCGCTGTGACGGCAATAGCCAAACAGTGCGCATACAGTGTTTCCATCCCTCCTCCGTGATCCAGCTTGACATGGTACCCATAGCTGCCGCCCCAGGGGTCGGTGCCGTTGGCGACAGTCACAGTGCCGTCCGCCGCCGCAAGAATAGGCGTGCCCTGTGGGGCCGCGATGTCTGTTCCTCCGTGATAGCTCATCTCTCCTGTGAACGGGTCTTGCCGGTAACCAAAAGGAGAGGTGATCGTGAAACTCTGCGGTAACGGCCACGCAAAGATGCCGGTGCCTACCCAATCACTGCCTGGCGTGATGATCTGCCCGCCGCCGCTGACATAGCCGCCCAGCAGATCTATCCAAAGCGCGTCATACTGAGGATCAGACAGCAGCGCGAGCTGCTCATTCTGGCGCTGAGTAAAACCATATATCGCCGCCATCTCTGCAGTGGTTTTGTGCGACACTTTGATTTCCAACACTATTTCCGACACAGTCACCCATTCCGTAATCTTGTTTCCGTCCTCGTCCGTGGTGATGATCTCTTCCTCATGTTCCACCGTGCGTGTGCTATGGCTGATCTGGTGCATATCCGCCAGAACAGTCCGCAGCTGCTCCAGCTGGGTATCATCCAGCGCCACGACCTGCTGGCCGTGCTCGTCCGCCGCAATGTCTGCAGCGAACACCGCCAGCACATCCTCCCAATGGATGGCCACCGAACCATCTTCGGAGACATATTCCGCCCGGTCGTGTGGAATGGCAGCTTCAATCCCTTTGAGCTTCTGGTAGTATTCTTCATTCAATGTCTGTACTGCCTGCTTCAGCGTCATTCCCTTCCCTGTCGGCTCAGATGAAAAGAAAACACCAAATGCGGAACCTGCCACCAGCGCAATCAAGCAGATGAGCAGAACAATAAACAGTGCAAGCCCGCCGCCCGCGGCCAACGCAGCCACAAGGTTCTTGACTGCCGCGATACAGGTTCTTGCGGTATTGGCTATTGCCCTGCCCGCCGACTTTACCGCTTGTTGTGCAGCTCTCGCCGCCCGCTTTTCCGCCTGTTTCGCCGTGTGCGCCGCCTGTTGTTTGGCTGCGTGGATTGCCTGCGACGTCTTTACCGGCTGGCGTGCGGCCTTTACAGCGGGCCTGCCCGTCTTGAGGACGTGTGCCTCGCCCTGCTGTGCGTGGAACTTGCGTGTGCTTTTTTCCTTGAAAGAGCGCGCCTGCGGGGCTTTCTGACCGCTAGATGCATTCCCCCGCTGCTTCTCCAGCCGGTTCGCTTGTCTGTCCGCATTCGCGCGGGCAGGTATCCGGCGAAGCATATCCCTGCCGCCCGCAGTAACGGTGCCGCCCCATTCTTCTGCCCCGCCCAGCAGCTGATCTCCGGCAGTTTTTTCCGGGGATACCTGCTCTACACCGCCCATCCCATTTTGTGCCGCCTGCTGTAGTTGTTCTTTCCCTTTTTCTTTGGCGGCCCGCAGACCTTTTTGGGCCAGTTCTTTTGGAGCGTGGCGGAGCGTTTTGGGCAGCTCTGCTCCGTCACGGCGTTCTCTTGTTTTGATGTCCTTCAGCGGCTTCCCTCCTAAAAAGAAAAAGCAGCGCCCGTGAGGATCTCTGATGTGCATCCCGTCAAGGAGACAATGAAAAAACATAAAATTTTTTGCGATCGG